>Ga0310697_10002497_pt1 | contig 19424 bp, 9 predicted proteins | sample 172DNAGHGlowgp2_FD_203883 | JGI IMG/M metagenome (GOLD analysis project Ga0310697, IMG submission 203883) | Sheep rumen microbial communities from Palmerston North, Manawatu-Wanganui, New Zealand - 1728 DNA GHGlow gp2 (v2) (version 2) | ecosystem: Host-associated > Mammals > Digestive system >... | reverse complement strand
GACGGTATAGGCGTTGCCGTACACGAGATAAGTCACGCTCTCGGCCTGCCAGACCTCTACGATAAGCACAATGTGGAGTTTGGTTTGGACTATTGGAGCATCATGGATTACGGCATGTACACCCGATCTGCGAAGGTTCCTGTCGGCTTTACAGCCTACGAACGCGAGTTCATGGGCTGGCAACAAACGGAGACAATCAACGGTCCATGCACACTTCACCTCAATTGTTTCGACAAAGGCGGCAAGGGATACAAACTCGTGAACGACGCCAATCCGGACGAGTACTACATCCTCGACAACCGACAGGCCTTTGGTTGGGACTGGGGATGCTGCAGCAATCGAGGTCACGGAATGTTGGTCTATCACGTCGATTACAAGTCAACCATCTGGACAAGCAACAACGTGAACACCCTCTGGACGCATGACGACCCCACACTAGCCCATGACCATCAGTCACTGACCATCATTCCGGCAAACAACTCGCTTATAGGAAGCAACACTCCTAACGTTGACAAGGACATATGGCGAACAAGCTTGATGGGCAATCCCTACCCCGGAATTACCGAAAATCACGAGTTGACCGACGAATCCTTGCCTGCCAGCATGGTCTATACAGGCGGCTTCATGGGCAAACCTATCGTTGACATCCAAGAGACGGAGGACGGCGTCATCACCCTCAAAGTGATGCCTCTCGGCACGCTCGAAGCGCCGACTGGACTGACTTTGCAGGATATAAGCTTCCGCAAAGTGACCTGCGTTTGGGATGAAGTCGAGGAGGCTGAGCGCTACAACCTAAGGCTTTATCGCGACGGCGAACTCGTATTACAACAAGACAGCATTTTGGGCAACTCACTCGTGCTCGACAACATGCAAGGAAGTTCAGGCTATTATTACAAAGTTCAAGCGATAAGCGACTCCTACCTGAACAGCGAATGGTCCGAGAGCGGCGACATGTTCGACATTGCCAACGGCATATCCGAGATGACGACAAGCAGGGAGTTGGTTCGCATCTACGACATGAACGGCCGATTCGTCGGGGAATGCTTTGCCGATGAACTCTATCGATTCGGCTTCAGACACGGCCTCTACATCGTTCGTCGAGCGAATGGAAAGACGAAGAAGCTAATGATATGATGCGAAACTGCTTGCTGATTCTATTTGGCATCTATGCCCTGATTGTGTCCGCAGTTCCCGCAAAAAGAGAACGCTGCACATTGAAGCTCCTTGATGGCTCAACCATCGAAGCCACTTGGATGGGCGACGAAGCCATGCACTTCTATCAAACAGACGACGGCAAGTGCTTGCAAACCGACAACAAAGGCTTCGCCCATTTCGTTGATGCCGAGCAGCTCCGCCAAACATGGAAGGCAAAACTGCATAAAAGACAAGCCCATCGGGCCCAAAGGCATGCTTCGAGTCGAAGGAAAGCACAAGGCTCGATGACCGGAAGCAAGCGTGGCCTCGTTATTCTTGTGCAGTTCCCAGACGTGCCTTTCCATTACACGAATACCGACTTTCTACGTTTCTTCAACGAAGAAGGTTATTCTGATGACATTAATATCGGTTCCGTTCACGACTATTTCCTTGACGCAAGTTACGGACACTTCGATTTCTCTTTCGACATTATCGGTCCCATTACGATGCCCGATTCACTTTATCATTACGGACGTAACAACCTGAATGGCGACGACCAGCACCCTGCTGTTATGGTCAAGGAAGCAATCATGTTGATAGACGGCATTGTGGATTTCAGCGAATACGACTGGAACCGAGACGGCGAGGTTGAGCAGATCTTCATCATTCATTCGGGGTATGATGAAGCACAAAGCAGGACGAACGACGACATCTGGTCGCATGCCTGGACTCTTACCGAGGCAATCGAGGAAGGAGACGGTGATGGGCCAGTTCGCGTGGACGGCGTCGTAGTCGACAGCTACGCTACAAGTGCGGAACTTCGAGGCAGGACAGGAACTAACATCACAGGCATCGGCACCGCTTGTCACGAGTTCTCCCATTGCTTTGGCCTGCCCGACTTTTACGACACAGACGGCCGCAACTTCGGCATGAGCACTTGGAGTCTCATGGATTACGGTGAATACAATGGCAACGGAGGCAATCCCGTCGGTTTCACAAGCTATGAAAGGATGTTCTGTGGATGGCTCGAACCGAAGGAGTTGACAGAGCCCGTTCGTGTTGTCGGCATGCCAGCCCTGACATCGAAACCTGCCGCCTGTATATTAAGAAATAGCGGAAAGAGCGATGAATACTATCTCTTCGAGAACCGACAAAAGGTTAGCTGGGACAAGTACATAGGCGGACACGGGATGCTTGTCATTCATGTTGACTACGACAGCCTCGCTTGGGCAGAGAACGCGGTCAACGTTTTTCGCAATCATCAACGCATGACAATCATTCCGGCCGACAATATGCTTTATTCCGGAACACTTTCCGGTGACCCTTGGCCGCAGTCGGAAAAGACAGAACTCAGCGATAACTCAACACCCGCAGCAAGTCTCTATAACCCGAATGCCGAAGGAGACCTCCTCATGCACCACTCCATCACAGAGATAACTGAGTCGAGCGACAAACTGATTAGCTTTATCTTCGACGAAGAAGCACTCGGAATAAATTCAATGGGAAAAGGACAAAATGCAATGGATAATTGTATCTATAACCTCTCGGGACAGCGTTTGACGAAACCACAAAAAGGCATCAATATCATCAATGGCAAGAAATACTTTGAATAAGGCAATTCTCCTACTGCTCTCGTGCCTTTGCATACACATTAATGCAGCGACCGTTCAGCGATACAGCGGCAGCAGAATCTTCTGGGATTCGCGTTCCCCTGTGACCGTCTTCAACAGTGGCGGCTATGCGCGACTCATCGAGCTGCAGGACGGACGACTGCTTGCGTGCTGCGAAAGTGGCGGCATCAAAATCAGTTTCTCCTCGAATAAGGGCCGCACTTGGACTTCCCCTACCCTTATCGCACCCAATTCAAACAACACGCCAAACTGCGTGCCCGACCTCATTCAACTTGCCGACGGAACCATCATCGTTGGTTACAATCCCCGTCCCTCGCAGCCTTATACGGAAGACCGACACTTTGGCATTCGCGTCCGACGCAGTACCGATAACGGCCAAACTTGGTCGAACGAGATATTTGTCTATGATGCGGACTACATTTTCGAGAACGGTTGTTGGGAACCTTCCTTTTTGCAATTGCCAAGTGGAGAGGTTCAGTTGTACTTCGCAGACGAGAGTCCTTTCATACATAACGGGGACCAACAGATATCTTTATGTCGCAGCTTCGACGGAGGACTGACCTGGACCGACCCGAAGCGCGTTTCGTATCGAAGCGGATATCGCGACGGAATGCCCGTTCCCGTGTTGCTCAGCGACCAGAAGAACATTGTGGTAGCCATCGAAGACAATGGTTGGGAAGATGTCGGAGACTTTGTGCCCACGACAGTTCGCACACCGCTCTCAAACAACTGGCGCGGCAGCACCTACGTTTCGGGCTCGAGCTCTCTGCGCAATCGCAGCATAAACCACAACTATTGCCCAGTCGCAAAAGGCGGAGCGCCCTATCTGCGTGTCCTTCCCAACGGTGAAACTGTCCTCTCGCATCAGTCCAAATATGGCGACGGAGACAACATGAAGATGTATGTTTACGTGGGGAACAAGCAGGCAAAGGACTTCAAAGCGATGTCCCGACCGTTCTATCAGGGCACGACGAAAGGGTCGTGGTGGAACTCACTCGCTGTTATCGACACAGGAATCGTAGTGGCTGTGGGCGGACTCGACGGCAAGATAGCCATCGCGAAAGGTTATCCGATGAACCAGTTTCAAGCCTCTTACAGCACGCCAAACGTTGATGGGAAGTTCACGTCCAACGATGGTTACTATCACCCGGCAGCCAAACAAATCCCGATGGGAAGCGAGACAGGTACGTTTTCATACACCGACTTTGCCTACGACACCAGTCATCTCTACATGACCAGCATTGTCTATCGCTCTCAAGCACGCAGCGTAGAGCCTTTCCCGGACGGTATCAACCTCTATCTCGAAAGCACAGGAGCAAGCACAAACAAGCCTGTTTCAACCTCTTACAAGCTTTCTGTCCTGCCAGACGGCACGTTAAACGTGAGTCAGGGAAACGGCACAACATGGGAAGAGACAGTACTAACTGGCATCGTTACCACGTCGAAAGTGGCCACTTCGAACTATCGAATAGAACTTGCAATACCTTGGACGGCAATTGGTCTCTCGTCAGCCCCAGTCGAAGGCAACATTACGGTCAACCTCGAAACACTCAGCGGCGACGGCTCCGAGCAACTAATTGAAAGCATTCCCGACGCCTCGCCAATGAAGCCTGCTACCTGGATGCCCCTTCATCTCATTCCTTCACAAGACCAGACGGGCATCAATTCTCCTTCCGCAAAAGCAGGCGGAGAAGCTCTCTACACGCTTTCCGGCCTGCAAGTCCAGCCTTCGTTTAAAGGCATCCAAGTCCAAAACGGGAAGAAGACCTTGCGGCGTTGAAAAACTCAACACGTTAAGTCGCTCAACTTAACACGTTAAAATGGTCAACTTAACACGTTAAGTTTGTAAACTCACCACGTTAAGTTGACAAACTTACCACACGTCGCCGGAAAGAAGTCAAGGATTAACGATGCGGCCATCCTGCATGCAAATCTTTCTGTCGGCAATGTTGGCAAGCTGTTCGTCGTGTGTAACGATGACAAATGTCTGGCCGAATTGGTCGCGAAGGTCAAAGAAAAGACGATGAAGTTCCTGTTTGTTTTGTGTATCAAGCGAGCCGCTTGGCTCGTCGGCAAAGACCACATCAGGTTTGTTGACGAGGGCTCTCGCCACTGCCACCCTTTGCTTCTCGCCTCCGGAAAGCTCGTTGGGCTTATGGCTGGCACGGTCGGAAAGCCCCATGAAAGCAAGAAGTTCCTCGGCCCGACGCTTGGCCTCGCGTCTTGAAACGCCTCCAATAAGGGCAGGCATCATGACATTCTCGAGTGCGGAAAACTCCGGCAAAAGTTGATGGAACTGGAAAACGAAGCCCATGTGCTTGTTGCGAAAGGCAGAACGCTTGGCGTCGCTGAGATTCATTACGTTGACCCCGTCAATGACAACACTGCCGCTGTCGGGTTTGTCAAGGGTTCCCATTATTTGAAGAAGCGTCGTCTTACCCGCTCCACTAGCGCCAACTATGCTGACTATCTTGCCTCTTTCAATGTCAAGATCAATGCCTTTCAGCACTTCAAGCGTGCCGAAACTCTTCTTTATACCTCTTATCTCAATCATTTCAAAACTTTCTTACCGTTGATTATGTTTATACCTTTTTGTGGTTTGGCGAGTCGTTGACCCGAAAGGTTAAAGATGAGTTCGGATTTCTTTAAGGTCTCGGGGAACACAGAGATGCTGGTTGCATATTGCGATAAAAGGTAATCCAACCCAGCTTCTGCGTCTATCTCACCATATCCATAGTTGTTGTTGGGATAAGTCAGCGTGGGGTCATGGTGTTGGCAACTCGCTGCAAAAGCCTCAACGACCTGCTCTCGCGTCAGATTCGGAATGGCTTCCAACCATTGAGCAATAATGCCTGCAACAATCGGACAAGACATACTTGTGCCTCTTTGCGAGGACCAAGTATACTCGCGACCTTTGAAAGTGGAACGAGCAACGTCGAAATCAAGCAGATAGTCCGTGGGATGCGATTCGCGGTAATAGCTGTTGAAGGCTGCAATGACGTTCGATCCAGGAGCAAGCACCTCAGGCTTTATGTGGCCTTGAAGTGTCGGGCCACAACTGCTATAGTCTGCCACCTCGCCTCCAACGCCTCGATTATAGTCTTGCCACTTGCCGGCAAGGTTCGTGAAGCCTGTTCTGTAGGACGTCGCACCGACACAAATAACACTAGGGTCTGAGGCGGGCCAGTTGATATTATGCGACGTCTCGCCATCCATATAGTTTGAATAGATGGACCACGCCTTTAGATATCCAATCTGCGGGAACACCTCGACTTCGGCTTCTTTGCCCGTAACGCCGATTGCTGTCTGCACAGAAGTGATGACACCCTTGCCTATCTTTCTTATCACAACGTCGGTCGCGAGCTGACTTTCATCGTAGCAACAGGGATAAGAACCAAACGTCAGTTCGAATGTAAGGCTTCCCGCAGTAATTGTATCCACGATAAGACTGTCCTCGGCGGCAAGGATATCCTCGATTGGAACCTCATAATTGAGGTAAGTTTCCGAGGGAGAAGCCATGAAATCAAGTTGGATATTGAAGTTGCCACGACTGCGAAGCAACATATATGTCGTGACGCCAGAGATGGAAATGAGTGCTGCGGAACGCTCTTTGCCAAGAGGTTTCTGCATGTATGTCTGGCTGTTGCTCTCATTTCCTGCAGAAGCACAGATGATTCGACCAGGGCGAACAAGGCTGTCGAGCACGATGCTATAAAGTTGCGACTCGCCCCAAAGGTCTTCGTGACTGCCTTCGCTGAAGCTAATGACGCAGGGCTTATTCACTTTATCCGCATAACGGAAGATATATTCGAAGCCCAAGAGGTCGATGGCGCTACCGTAAAGTTCCCAAAGCGAATCGGGAACAAGTTCCTTATCACTCGTTACGGCATTGTTCACGAGACAGATATCGGCATCCGGAGCCATTCCGATGTAGGGCGTGTCATAGCCACTTCCGGCTGCCGTGCTTGCAGTATGCGTGCCATGATACTGCAGATGACTGTCGGAGGAGCAAGTCTTCTCGCGCACCTCGATGCTTGAAGTGTAGGCTTTTCCAACAGGAAGTTCCATGCCGTAAGCCGTTGCCGGTTGATTGTCGGCTGTTGTCTCCTCAAAGTCCAGCATGTCCCAGAAGGAACGGACACGATAGGTTCCGAGGTCTCGACTGTAGAAAGATGGGGTAGTCAGGTCGAAGCCAATGTCCATTACGCCTACCACAACGCCTCTTCCAGTATATGAAGAACGGCTAGCAGTAGCGGTACGGAGAACGTCAGAACGTGTTATGATGGCCGAAGTATCAGTATGTGCCTCGCAAGTTCTGCCGCTTTCGATACGATGAACCTCAGGTCGAAGGGACAACGCAGCAAGTTCTGTCTTGGGAATTGAAACGACGTATATGTCCCCCCAACGGGCATAAGTGTGGCAGTTATGCTGACGAAGAACCTTCTCATCATCTACTTTAATTAATGAAAGCAAACGCGATGAGGTCTGCGAATTAGCACGAAGTCTGCCATCTCGGCACTTTGCCTGTTCCTGCAAAACTGCATAACGAACCATTGGCGACATTTTATCGAATCTGGGACGCTGAGCCGCACTTAAATTTGAAACATTGAAAAGTTGAAAAGTTGAAAAGAGAAGCAGCAAGACGACGGCTGAACGTCGAGCCGTAAAGAAGAGTCGTCTTATCAGAGCTCCTATTGAGCGTGGTTGCCTTTGAACTGCTGTACCATTTGGCGTAAAGACTGAAATGCTTTCTTGCGGCTCGCCCCATTGGTCGGGGAAAAGCAGCATGACGCTCGTATGGCTGAAGTAACGATGAATGAGCATCGGCAGTTCTTCGAAGGCATTCTGATAGGAGATGAAGCCCGGCCTTGCAGTAACGGCCACGAGCATATCGCCAAGTCCCATTTCGTGACGCATATTGAGGAACTGCATCCAACGATTCATCTCGAAATAATGCGAGCGAACGTGGCTATGCTTCTGTTCCATATATCCTTTAATATAAGGTAATGTGTCGGGATGAGCATGGTATTCCAGATGACAATCAAGTTCCTCGCCAATTCGGCAAATGTGCTCCAACCACTTATAGAACCCGACTTCGTACTCTGCTTTCTGTGGTACGGCAATCACGACACGACGGATTGTTCCTGGAGGCACAATGCTGCGAACCGCCATTACCTCGCGGTGACTGCCGTTCAGGACGTTGTCTATGACCGGACCAAGCTGGGACTTCGACTCTCCGGTTGCTTTATCGTTGAGACACATAATGACCTCACCACAGTCGTATTCCGTCATTGTATGGAGGATGCCACCAGCTATGTTGGTGCTCATCCTGTTGACAATCGCCATCGGCACATCTGCAGCAGCAGCAATCATCTGTGCCTTCTCGAGCAATCTCTTGCCCTTTCGATGGCTGTTGTCCGTTGTCTGTTGCCCGTTATCGTATGCCACATGAAGTCCCATCAAACTGTCTGGGATGAAAGGATTGCGGATGAGGATGGCAAGTTGGGTCATCACGTCGACATTATCTTCTTGGCTATATGTGATGAGACACTTGCCGTGATAGGAGCCGCGATTGTCCTCGAGAGCGGTATCACTAAGGGCAAGTCCCTTCGCACCCCTGTTTGTGGCGAAGCCGCTAATGAGGCAACTGAACAGAATCAGCATGACTGTCCCGCCCAAGACCTCGTCGTTCATAAGTCCCACACCTGGTGCCGTGCCTATTGTCACAATGGCGAGAGCACCTGCGGCATGTGCGTTGGTGAGTCCGAACATGAGCCACATACTGTTCCTGCCCTCGCCCATCGTCCAAGCCATCAAGGCTGAAGCTAGCAACTTGGAGAGCATTCCCGTCACTACCATTACGGCAACAAGCCAAAGTGTCTCTGGGTTGCGAACGAGAATGCTTGGGTCGATTATCATTCCAACCCCGATAAGGAAGTAAGGGATGAACAGCGCGTTGCCCACAAACTCGAGTCGCGACATCAGGGGACTCGTTTTGGGAATGAGCCTGTTCACTATCAAACCGGCTAGGAAAGCGCCAAGCAAGCCCTCAAGACCCACCATCTTTGCCAAAGAAGCACTCAAGAAAACGAGTGCCAGAATGAAGATAAACTGCATCACTCCATCTTCGTAATGGCGCAGGAACCAGCGTCCAACCCTCGGAAAAACGAGGATTGCGAAGGCAACATAAATGCCACAGAGAAGCAGCCAAAGTGCTAAGTTCGCAACCGACCAGTCGGGTTTCTGTCCGTTTACCACTAAAGCAAGGACAAGTAAGGCTGCGAAAAGGGCAATCGCAGTAGCGACAACGCTCACTACAACTGCTCTGTGTCGGCTCAAACCATAGCGTCCAACGATAGGATACGTAACGAGAGTGTGGCTCGCATAAATGCATGCAAGCAGAAGGCTGGTAGGCAAAGAGAAGCCCAAGAGCCAGACGCTCGTCACAATACCCAACACGAAAGGAATCGTGAAGGTCAGAATGCCGAAGTTCAGACCTATTTTGCCATACTGCTCCACGCTGCCCATCTCAAGCTCCAGACCTGCGAGGAACATGATATAGTAAATGCCAACCTGACCGAAGAGCTCAAACGAACTATCGTGGGCAAGCAGGTTGAAGCCATAAGGCCCCACGAGAATGCCGGCCACAATCAGTCCTATGACTGGCGGCACACGCAGTCGTCTCAGCAGTAATGGCGCGAAGAGAATGATGCCAAGCACTACCGAGAATATCCACGTAGGGTCTGTGATGAGAGCCTTCTCCATTTAGGATTTGACAATTTACTGTTTACTTTTTAATGCCCAAAAGTGCATAAATCGGTACAAAGATACGAAAAAACTTTCAACTATCCGCTTTATGCTTTCAACTTTTTTCCCTTTCTCGCAAAGCTTATCTGTAGAGGTCTCTCAAAACACCACGTTAAGTTGTTCAACTTAACACGTTAAAATTGCAAACTCACCACGTTAAAATTGCAAACTCACCACGTTAAAATTGCAAACTCACCACGTTAAGTTTTGCAACACATCACGCCGCATTTGGAAACACTCCATTTGACATTAGTCAAAAATTCTCGCCTTTAAGTATAATTAAGAACTCGAAACGACAAACTATGAAGTATTTGTCGTACATTTGCAGCGAGAAAAATTTTAGAATTCTGAATTTATATAATTTGAATTAAGCTATGCGTGTTGCAATTGTTGGCGCAAGTGGAGCCGTAGGACAGGAGTTCCTGCGAGTTCTTGACGAGAGAAACTTTCCCATCGACGAACTGCTGCTTTTCGGCAGTCAGCGTAGTGCGGGCCGTAAATATACATTCCGAGGCAAGGAAATCGAAGTGAAGCTCCTGCAACATAACGACGACTTCAAGGGTGTTGATATTGCCTTCACGAGTGCTGGAGGCGGTACAAGCAAAGAGTTTGCCGAGACCATCACAAAGCACGGAGCTGTGATGATCGACAATTCCAGCGCATTCCGAATGGACGAAGACGTGCCCTTGGTCGTGCCCGAATGCAATGCCGAAGACGCTCTCAACCGTCCTCGTAATATAATTGCAAACCCCAACTGCACCACCATAATGATGGTCGTCGCCCTGCAAGCCCTTGAGAATCTGTCGCACATCAAGCGTGTGCACGTCGCTTCATATCAGGCTGCAAGCGGAGCAGGAGCAGCTGCAATGGCCGAACTCTACGAGCAATCGCGTCAATTCCTTGCAGGAGAGAAGCCGACCGTCGAGAAGTTCGCCTATCAGCTGGCTTTCAACGTGATTCCTCAGATTGACGTCTTCTGCGACAACGGCTACACTAAAGAGGAGATGAAGATGTACAACGAGACCAAGAAGATCATGCATACCGACTGCGAAGTAAGTGCCATGTGTGTGCGTGTACCCAGTCTCCGTTGCCATAGTGAAAGCGTTTGGGCAGAGACAGAGCGGCCTGTAAGTGTCGAAGAATTTCAGGAAGCTATCCGAAATGGTGAAGGCCTTCAGCTCGAAGACAATCCTGCAAGCAAGACTTATCCGATGCCTCTCTTCCATGAGAACTGCGATGATGTCTTCGTAGGCCGCGTTCGCAAGGACCTCGCAAACCCAAATGGCATCACATTCTGGCTGGTAAGCGATCAAATTAAGAAAGGTGCAGCCCTCAACGCAGTACAGATTGCCGAATACCTCATCAAGGTCGGTAATATATAATAAGGTATAATAGTATTACATTTAACGCCTCATTGCACTATTCGTATACTGCAAAGAGGCGTTTTTTTTATGTATAAACATTAATTTAACAGAGAATGAGAAAATAAATGACGAAATGCTTGGAGTATATTAAAATAAAGTGTAACTTTGGGACAAAATATGCCTAATTAACCCAAATATTAACTAAAATCTACAAGTATGAAGAAACATTTATTAATTCTCGCTTCGCTTGTGTTGGGCTTGGGACAAGTATTTGCCGACCAGGTCACATTTAGCCTAGCAGACCTGAGGGCATCGCTTCCTTCAGGCAACACAAATGTTGAAGTGCCTTACACATGGAAGGTTTCGCCTTATCATGTGACGGTTACCATCGCAAAAAAGGATGGAACAACCGGCACATTGGGTATTGCCGACCCAACAACCCTCACAAACTACACCTTGACCGTAAAAGTTGCTGGTGCAGGCAAACTCAATGGTATCACTGTTACCACTAATCCTCCAAGCCAAAGCGCTAACGTTACCGCCAGCACAGGCACTTATGCAAGTGGTTCATGGACACCAGAAGGCTCAACAACGAATGTTACCTTCACTCCGACAGGAACATTCCGTCTGAAAAGCCTTACTGTCAACTACACGCCCGACAGTGGTTACACACCTGATGTACCAGACGAGGGTCCGACAGAACCCTTCGAGGCGACTCAGATTGACGATCTCAAATCCTACACAGGCAATGACCCCTATGTGTATGACAACAACACCCAGAAGTACTACGCCCTCAATAGCAATGGCGAATACGAAGAGTATGGTGTCGTCACGGAAGTCAACACATTGAAGGTGGCTGGTGATGCAATTACTGAGATTGAATACATCAAGAGCACCAACAATGCATACATCAACCTGAACTACATTCCCAAGGCAAACTCTAAAGCTGTTTGCACAATGGTTGCAGAGAATGGCGGAGACTGGAAGGCCGCATATGGTTGCGGTTACTATCAGAATGGATGGAAGGATCGCTTCTGCTTCTTCACAACCAACGGTGCCATTAATCTAGGTGGCGAGACAATCAAAAAGGATAGTATGGTCTTTAGCCAAAAGATTGTCACCGTCCTTGATGCTGTTGCAGGCAAGTTGGAAATCTTTGGTGATGATGGCGTAACTTTGCTTAGTGCCATCACCGACTCTCCCAAGACTGCCGACTGTAAGACTCCTCTCTATGTATTTGCACAGAACAAGGACGTTCCTGGCGGTGATTCATTTACAGACTGCTACAACCCCTTTGTAACGATTTACGGCCTTCAGCTTTATGAAGGCGAGACACTCGTTATGGATCTCGTACCTGCCATCAACGGCGAAGGTAAGGGTGGCTTGAAGGACAAGCTGACAGGCACATTCTATGGCTCTGCCAACAACGGCGAATTCGAACTGAGTCCTGACGGCCAGGCAATGGCTGGCGAATCAGGCATTACCGCTTACGAAGGCAAGATTGTCATTTACAACGGCCACGAGTACCTGTACTGGAACGGTGAATGGAAAGACCAGGGCGCAGTAGCTTATCAGTCTGTTCCCGAAATCGGCACTGACTACAAGAACCTTTCGAACTGGAGCTATCCTGGCTCTGCTTACGATGCAACATTCGGCGTGAATGTCTTCGACGGCACAACTAACACGCTCAATCCTTACGAAGGCAATGGTGGCTGGGAACCTCTGACTTATAAGCTCACAGGTCTGACTAAGGGCGAAGCATATCGTGTATCTTACAACTACACAGGCAGCGCATGGTTCTCCTGGGGTGGCGTCAATAATTTTACCACATTGCCCTTCTTCGTGCTTGACAGCGAGAATATAGGCAACAATGCATTCAACAATCCTAGCGAAGCTCTTGGTTACATAGCTATGCCAAACACAGCAGTAAGCAACCAGCTTTATTCAACAGTCTTTACCGCAAACCACAACTATGCATTGATGTGCATCCAGTTTGGTGTATGCGATGACGGAGCACACGATCCAGCATTTGCATTCAGCTTTGGCGACATCAAGGTTGAGAAGCGCGTCATTCCTACTGCTTACAATGAAATCGTATTTGCTGATCCCAACAAGTACACACCGCTCGAATACATCGAGAACATCAGCGCAACAAATGTCAATCCATACACATTGCCTTACATTCCTGTTACCGCCACACAAATTGACATGAAATTCAATGTGTCTGACACATCAACAGGGTGGAGCGCTATCTTCAGCGCACGTAACAAATATGCAGGTACAGGTATCAGTCTCTACATGAATGAAAAAAAGACAAACTTCGGTTACTTCACCGGTGGCGGTGGTAACGATTACTTTGCACCATTCGAATGTAACAAAGAGTACACTATCACTGCCGATGTGACCAAGCTGGTTCTGAATGGTGAGACTTATGAGACTGGCAATACAGTTACCAATGCCACCACTCGTCAGCTTTCTCTCTTCGCTAATCCCGAAATTGACAATCCTATGCGTGGTCCTATCTACTACTGCACCATTAGCGAAGGCGGCGAGATAGTCTATGACTTTAAGCCCGTGATTCGTCACGACGGTGTATTCGGCTTCTACGACAAGGCTACACAAACATTCGTTTTGCCTGCAAAGGGCACTCTCGACGGTTATAGCTACAAGAAACTCGAAGACCAGGCATACGTTACTTATAATAAAGACTTGCGTGTTGTGATGGTTGGTGCAACTGCTCAGTTCTTGCCGGAAGTACAGAACATCGAAGGCGCAACGTTCTCTTACACGTCTGCTGACGAAAGCATTGCAACCGTTGCTGCCGATGGTACTGTAACTGGTGTGGCTGCTGGTAAGGTTACGATTACCGTTACTACCGATGCCGACCAGGGTTGGACAGCAAGCTACGAGCTGACCGTTTCTGAACCCGACTACAAGCGCTACGACAAGAACGGCATTGGTTATGCTATCGTAACTGGTGGTAATGGTTGGGGCGACTCTCCTCTCGAAGCTCTCGTTGATAATGATGCCAAAACGAAGTTCGGTTGCTCTGGCACAGGTGACGCATGGGCAATCATCGTTGCAAGTGAGCCTGTTGCCGTTGAGACGTACTCTCTCGTAACAGGAGCTGATACATACAACTATCCCAGCCGCAATCCTGTAAGCTGGAAGATTGAAGGTTCTAACGACAACGCAAACTGGACAGTCATCGACGAAAAGGTTCGCACTTACGAGCTCAAGAGCTTCAACAAGTACGAGAACATGTTCGGAATTTATGACACCAACACTTATAAGTTCTTCAAGTTCTCTGCTACTCAACTTGCTGACGGCTTCCAACTCGGTGAGTTCTGGATTAACGAGCAAACACACGACACTGATGGCGAATCAGCAGTTGTATATGAGCCAACATGTACGACAGAAGGTAAGGTTGCTTACGAATGCACCGACTGCGGCGTTTTGTCCTATGGATCTTTAGCTGCTCTTGGACACGACTATGCTAACGGCGTTTGCTCAAGATGTTCTGGTAAGATTTCTGAGCCCGTGCTCCTGCCTAACCGTGGTGAAAACAACACGCCTTACTTCGCTAAATACCGTTATGCAGATGGCGTAAGCGATGCAGAATACGTTGACATCGAAGAAGGATGGGCAAATGTTGACTATTACGATGACAACTGGGAAAACCTGATGTTGCCTCTTGGCTCATTTGGTCCTTACCACACACGTTGGGTCAACGACTACAACACATTCTGGTTCCGTCGTAGCTTCACTATTGACGATCCTACTGAATTCGCTAAGCTGATTCTTAAGGTTACTCATGATGACGACTGCGCTGTATTCCTCAATGGCACAAAGGTATGGCAAGAGTTCAACTGGACAGGCGGTGAGAACGACTTCAGAACAGTTGATATTGATGCTTCATTGCTCGTTCCTGGCAAGAACGTACTTGCTATGTACATTGAGCAGAACTGGGGCGGTGCTTACTGCGACTTCGGTCTCACAGGTGTCGTTGCAGCTCCTGTAGAAGTTACAGATGCTCTGTATGCTACCTTCGTAGCGCCGTTCGACGTTGACTTCACAGACGCAGGCTTAGTTGCTAATGCTGCCACCTTCGACGGCACTTACGTTCAGCTCGCTCCCGTCACGACAGTTCCTGCTGGCACAGCTGTTGTCGTTAAGGCTGATGAAGCTGGCACATTCTTTGTTCCCAAGACAACCGACGCAGTTCTTGGCGCAACCAACGAGCTCCAAGCATCTAATGGCGTCGTTGCCGACGGCACTCAGTACATCCTCGCTAACGAAGAAACAGAAGGCGTAGGCTTCTATAAGACAACGCCTGGCACAACTATCAAGGCCGGTAAGGGCTACATGGTAATCACCGGCGAAGGCGTCAAGGGCTTCTATGGCTTCGACGATGATGCAACAGGCATCAACGGCGTAGAGATGGCTGGCGAAAACGCTCCCGTCTACAACGTTGCAGGTCAGCGTCTAAGCAAGATGCAGAAAGGCATCAACATTGTAGCAGGCAAGAAAGTGCTTAAGTAAACAAATCGCAGGTTTCCTCCTCTTCGGAGGGGGAAACCATATATATATTAATAATGTATAAATAACGCTTAAACATTAAAGACTATGAAATATATAGCACCTGCAATGCAGTTAGAAGAGGCTATGGCAGCCATGATGATTGCCGAAAGCCTGAAGGTAAATAAAGACAGCGACAAGACTGTCGATGGCGAAGATGCTCTGACAAATGAAAACAACGCCTGGGATATCTGGGGCGACGATTAAAGAAATTGCTCTTCGAATCAACAGAAAAGGCAACTCTCACACAGGGAGTTGCCTTTTTGGGTATCGTGAACAAAGACATTTCGTACGCACTCCCACTCGGTTTCACAAGCCGAAAGCGGACGTTTCGCACGTGCCATCACTCAACCTCGCAGGGCGAGTTCATTATACATACATGTATCTATAATTATACATACATGTACATTTAATTATAGATACATGTATGTATAATGAACTTAACGCGGGTTGCTGAACGTCACTTTGTCGTAAACTTCGCCACGACAAAGGTTGTGGACGGAGATGACAAGTTTTCCGTCCTTGACTTCTCCTTCAATTACTGTAGCGAAATGCACGCCGTCCAAGCCTTTCATATGCGGTCCGCCGCCAACAATCTGATACCACGAGTGCTTCTCGTTCGGCATATCCAGACGATAACGATGCTGGTGAGCTGTAATCAGCATGTGGCAGCCAGCCTCCTCCAACAGCGGTCCCCAGAGGTTTGCACTTGTCCGCTGCCACTCCGCGAAGTCCCCTTCATAATTGGGTGCAATGTCGGCAGGGAAGAGATCACCCGGGTTGACGTTCTCTCTCGGGTCATAAAGTGGGATGTGACAAAAGGCGACCAGATAAGGCGCACTTGCTATCTCGGGCCGTTTCAAAGCGTCCTTTAGCCAACGCTTCTGTGCCATACGATACGGACCGCTTTGGAAGAGATTGGCAAACAAAGGATTCGAGTCGAGTTTGTCCTCGGCAGTATCGAGGCCGATAAGTGCAATGTCACCCATTCGGACAGCGAAGTTGCGCCCCAAGTCCCAGTCGAAAGGTCGACGTTCCTCTGGCTGACGGAACATCCAGACGCGTTCCAGATGGCGATTTGCCATGCCTCGTTCGTCGTGATTGCCTGGGCAGAAGAGGTACGGGATGTTGGCTGCATAGTCTTTTCGCTCGATGTTGGGCTTAAAGAAGATGCGTTTCTGGTCTGCTATCGTCTCTTCGCAATTGGTGGCGTCGCCGTTCCAAATGACACAGCTGGGCTGAAGCTCCATGATTTTATTAATGGCGGGATCGATGGCTTCCCACTTTGCATGGGTGTCGTTGATGACGCAGAAGTGCGACTTTGCTCCTTCTCCAGCGGTTCGGAAGCTGTATGTCTTCGGCTTTTCTTCGTTGCCGATGATGCTCATATGGTAACCGTCCTTGTAGTTGATGCGGTCGGCTCCTATCTTATAATAATATAATGTGTTAGGCTTCAGGCCGGTGAGACGCACCTGACTTACTTCGTTGTCGAGTGCTGTCATACGATAACCGCCACACCACACCCTTTTGCCATCGCTCAGGTCTGGCTTCTCGCCGTAGATGACATAACCGTTTGCCCAGTCTGTTACGCTGAAGGCAATGCCCATACTTGTCGCCGCATAGTTCTGCAGGACAGGCTCGCTGTCGATGAGCGACTCGGCTTTCTTGCTTTCACCCTCTGGCGAGGGACTTGGAATGGGAGATAACAAATTCTCTGCCGCCATTACGTCGGTGGCAATACCACTGGATGCAGCCACAATGGCAGCATTTCGAAGGAATTCACGTCTTTTCATAGTATTATCGTTTGATCGCTTCACAAAGTTACACTTATTTCTTCAAATTACACTTTTCTTCCGTATAAAACTTATCAAATAACGCACTCTATCGCCCTTTTTGTGCAAAGATAATACAAATCCTTATTAGTTTTAAGCAAAAATATTGCATGATAAGATTATTTTCGCTAACTTTGCACGAAGAAATCCATAAACTAAAACTTAAGTAATGCAAAACACCTCTTCTGGTAAGATGACCAATTATCGCTGGCTCATCTGTGGTATGCTCTTCCTCGCGACCACAATCAACTACATGGACCGACAAGTCCTCTCCCTCACTTGGAAAGATTTTATTGCACCCGAATTCCATTGGACGGATGCCGACTACGGCAAGATAGCCGCCATCTTCTCCATTGTCTATGCCATCGGTAACCTCTTCAGCGGACGTTTCATGGACTGGATCGGCACCAAGAAAGGCTATCTTTGGGCCATCGGCATCTGGTCGTTGGGAGCTTGTATGCATGCCTTTTGCGGTGTGGCAACCGCTCAATGGTTGGGACTTGAGGGTAAAGAAGACCTCATCAATGCAGTCGGAACAAGCACGGCAGTCATTGCTTCCGTCAGCGCTTGGTTCTTTATCGTCTGCCGCATTGTGCTTGGTTTGGGCGAAAGCGGCAATTTCCCTTGCGCCATCAAGGTAACGGCGGAATACTTCCCAAAGAAGGACAGAGCCTTCTCCACCAGTATCTTCAATAGCGGCAGCACCATCGGAGCACTCATCGCTCCTGTCTGCATCCCCCTGATTGCCAGATTCTACGGTTGGGAGATGGCTTTCATCATCATTGGTGCACTTGGCTTCATTTGGCTTGGCCTTTGGGTGTTCGTCTATAAGAAGCCCGAAGAATGTGCAGCCGTGAACAAGGCCGAACTGGCTTACATACAGCAGGATGAGGACACGAATGCAGAAGAAGTGACCGACGAAAAAGCCATTCCCTTCGCTCGCTTCATTACTTTCCCGCAGACTTGGGGCATCTTCCTGGCGAAGTTGTTTACCGACGGCGTTTGGTGGTTCTTCCTCTTCTGGACGCCAGCATACCTTAGCGACGTCTATGGACTGAAGTCCGACAACCCGACAGCCATGTTGCTCATCTTCGTTCTCTACGCCATCACGATGCTTTCGATATATGGAGGCAAGCTTCCTACCATTATCATCAATAAAACAGGGCAGCATCCCTACGATGCCCGACTCAAGGCAATGTTCATCTTTACACTGTTCCCCCTGCTCACCATCCTAGCCCAACCCCTCGGTGTTCACAGCTATTGGTTCCCGATTATCCTCATCGGTTTGGCTGGTGCGGCACATCAGAGTTGGTCGGCCAACCTGTTCTCTGTGGGTAGCGACCTCTTTCCGAAGAAAGCTGTGGGCACAATGACCGGCATCAACGGCATGGCAGGCGGCATCGGTTCGTTCCTCATCAACTGGGGCAGCGGACTGCTCTTCGACTATGCCGACAAAACACAAATGCAGTTCCTCGGCTTCCAAGGCAAGCCTGCAGGCTATTTCATCATATTCTGCTACTGTGCTGTAGCTTACCTTTTGGGCTGGCTCATGCTCAAGGCATTCGTGCCAAGGTACAAGGCGGTACAAGGTTAATATATTAATAAGGTATATAGATTAAGGTAAATAACAATGAAGAACTTATTTGACATCAAGGGAAAAGTCGTCGTATTGACTGGCGGCTGTGGAATTCTTGGCAGGAACATTGCTCACTACCTCGTAGAGCAAGGCGCCAAAGTGGTTGTGCTCGACCGCATTGAAGACCAGGGAAAAGAGCTTGAAGCAGAGTTGAACAAGAAAGGCGAGGCACTCTTCCTCGTGACAGACGTACTGAAGAAAGAGGTTCTTGAGCAGAACAGAGATGCTATCGTGGCTCGCTTCGGCACCATCGACGTCCTGCTGAATGCAGCTGGAGGCAACATGGCAGGAGCCACCATCGCTCCCGACAAGACTTTCCTCGACTTGGACATTGACGCCTTTAAGAAGGTCGTAGAGCTCAATCTCTTCGGCACAATCCTTCCCACACAAGTGTTTGTGCCCGTCATGGCAAAGAATGAGAAGGGCGCCATCGTGAACTTCT
>Ga0310697_10002496_pt1 | contig 19432 bp, 16 predicted proteins | sample 172DNAGHGlowgp2_FD_203883 | JGI IMG/M metagenome (GOLD analysis project Ga0310697, IMG submission 203883) | Sheep rumen microbial communities from Palmerston North, Manawatu-Wanganui, New Zealand - 1728 DNA GHGlow gp2 (v2) (version 2) | ecosystem: Host-associated > Mammals > Digestive system >... | reverse complement strand
CAATTACCCTCCTCCTCCACCGAACTATTGGCTTAACTACTTAACTACTGTCTCCTGTCTACCATCCCCCCGCCAAATTTCCTCCTCCAACACAATAATCCCCCAATCCCTCCGTTAGTGACAACAAACGCCTCGGGCTCACGCCCCCGGCAAAGAAATACAAAAAATGGCATCGCTCAAAAAATTGCTTTCCGACTCGGTGGTCTACGGGCTCAGCAGCATCGTGGGTAGGTTTCTGAACTACCTGCTCGTCCCCGTCTACACCTACCACATCAGCGCCGCCTCCGGCGGCTACGGCGTGGTGACCAACGTCTACGCCTACACCGCACTGCTCCTGGTGATCCTCACCTTCGGCATGGAGACCACCTACTTCTACTTCACCAATCGCGTCCCCGACCGCACCGACCCCGCAGCCTGGCGCCGGCGGGTCTTCAGCACCGCCCTCGGCGCCGTCTCCTCCGTGGCAATCCTCTTCGTGGCCGCCGTTCTGGTCTTCATCGGCCCCGTCAGCTCCGCCATGGGCTACGCCGACCACCCCGAATACCTGCGCATCATGGCCTGTGTCGTGGCACTCGACGCCGTCCAGGCCATCCTCTTCGCACGACTCCGCCAGGAAGGCCGCGCATGGAAGTTCTTCGCCCTGAAGACCGGCTTCATCGTCCTGAGCGTCCTCCTCACCCTGTTCGTCTTCCTCGTGGCCCCTCGCTGGGCCGGAGCGCCGGCCATGGGCTGGTACAACGAGGCCGACCAGGTGGGCTACATCTTCCTCATCAACCTCTTCTGCACCGCCGTCGTCACCCTCGGCTTCCTCCGCGAGCTCCGCGACTTCCGCTTCTCATGCTTCAGCACCCGACTCCTCAAGCCCATGCTGCGCTACGCCTGGCCACTGCTGCTCTTCGGCATCGTCGGCATCTTCAACCAAGTGGCCGACAAAATCCTCCTGCCATGGCTGCTGCCAGCCGACGAGGGCATGCGCCAGCTCGGCATCTACGGCGCCTGCGTCAAGATAGCCATGCTCATGGCTCTCATCACCCAGGCGTTCCGTTACGCCTATGAGCCGTTTGTATTCGGTGCCCAGCGCGACAAAGACAGCAAAGCGACCCAAGCCCAGGCCACCAAGTGGTTCGTCATGTTCACCCTGCTGGCCTTCCTCGCCGTGATGTGCTACATGGACCTCTTCCAGTACTTCGTCGGCGCCGACTACCGCGAGGCCCTCCCGGCGGTGCCTATCGTGATGATGGCCGAAATCCTCATGGGCGTCTACTTCAACCTCTCCTTCTGGTACAAACTCACCGGCCAGACCTGGTGGGGCGCCGTGATGAGCGCCACCGGCTGCGCCGTCCTCGTAGCCGTCAACGTGGCCCTCGTGCCACACATAGGCTACATGGCCTGCGCCTGGGGCGGCCTCGCCGGCTACGGCGTCTGCGTGCTGATGAGCTACTTCATCGGGCAGCGCAAAAACCCCGTCCCCTACCCCGTCGCCTCCATGCTGGGCTACGCCGCCCTGGCACTCGCCCTCTACGCCGCCTCCGTGCTCCTACGCCCCGACGCCCTCGGCCTCCGCCTCGCGCTGAACACCCTCCTGCTCCTGGTCTACGTGGCTGTCGTGGCCTGGAACGAACGCGCACTCCTGGCCTCGGCGGCTCGCCGGCTCCTCCACCGTAACACAACGAAAAGCTAACCCACCGATGAAAAGAACATCCACAAAAGCCCTCCTGGCCGTCGCCGTGCTCCTGGCCTCGCTGGCATGCACCGCGTGCCACAAAAGCTGCACCTGCTACAGCTACGACGGCAGCATTCGCGAATACACGGCCGACGAGGTCGAAGCCCTGTCCACAACCTGCGACAAGATGATCTCCCAGGCCGGCACACGCTACTATTCCTACTGCACATGGTACTGACCTGCTCCCTCTGCCCGCGCCGCTGCGCGGCCGTACGCCCCGGCGGATTCTGCGGCGCCTCGCCCCTGCCCGAGGCCTCGGCCGTCTGCATCCACCGCGGCGAGGAACCCGTGTTCGTCGGCAACGGACGCGGCATGGTGAACATCTTCTTTGCCCACTGCAACCTCCAGTGCATCTACTGCCAGAACGGCGCCATCAGCGGCCACAGCGTCGCCGACGACCACATCCACTACCGCGGCGCCGACGCCATCGCCGATGCCGTCTGCCGGCTCCTCCCTCAGAGCGCCGGCACCGTGGGCTTCGTCACCGCCGCTCACTATGCCGACCGCCTCCACGACATCGCCGACGCCATCCACCGGCGCGGCTTCCACCCCGTCTACGTCTACAACTCCAGCGGCTACGAGAGCGTGGAGGCCCTCCGCAGCCTCGAAGGCCTCGTCGACGTCTACCTGCCCGACTTCAAATACATGGACCCCGACCTCGCAGCCCTCTGCAGCCACGCGCCCGACTACCCCGAGGTGGCGCAGCGCGCCCTCCTCGAGATGAAACGCCAGGTGGGCGGCGGGCTGAAGGTGGACAGCGACACCGGCATCGCCTACCGCGGCATGGTGGTGCGACACCTCGTGCTGCCGGGCGCCGCGCAGAACACAAGGCTCTGCCTCGAGTGGCTGGCCGACAACTTCACTCCCTTCAGCCTCCACCTCGCGCTCATGGCTCAGTACTTCCCTCCTCGCGAAGGGCTGCCCGCCCCACTCGACCGGCGCCTCACCGACGACGAATACGCCGCCGCCGCCGACCTCTTCGACAGCCTCGGCTTCGCCGGATGGCTGCAGGAGACCAGCTCCCAGATGTGCTTCCGACCCGACTTCTCCAACCCCATAAACCCATTTGGCGATGAAACTGAAGCTTGACCTCGAAGAGCAGGACTACGCCTACGAAGGGTGGGCCTTCATGCTCTTCCACACCTCCGTGCCCAACTACATCTTCGCCGACAGCCTCAACGGGCTCTACGGCTACCGACTGTCGCGCATCGACGACATGGTCCTCGACGGCAGCTCATGGCCGCTCTACCGCTTCGACGACAGCCTCCACCGACGCCTCATCGTCTTCCTCGCCGAACGTCCCGCCGACGCCGCCGACGCCCCCTGGGAGGCCGGCGACATGCTGCTCGTTATCAAAGGCGAAAACGCAGCCAGCGAAGCCGAGGCCATCTACGACGACTTCACCTCCTCCAAACGCTGCGAAGAGGGCGACCTGCTGGCCTCCGAACACCGCGAGCGACTGCAGGACCTCCTCGCCGGCTTCACCATGGCCTTCGTGCTCGACTTCGACGACTCCGGCCTCTCGCGCAAGGCACAGAAAGAGCAGGCGCTCATACGCCAGCACTGCGACCTCATCCTGAACTACATCGAAGAGCAGCACCTCGACCTCGGCGACGACATCCGCCGCCGCATCGAACAGGAAAAGTCCTTCAAAGCCCTGAAGCAGTGACTATCCGCAATTATCCGACAACGCCCCGAAGGGGCACTGATCTGTCAGCCTAGGGCATCGCCCTAGGTAAAAGACGGTGTCTCCCACGCCCTGTAAGGGCAAAAGCGTCACCGGGAAGCTTATGCCATTTCATGGCGAATAAATCGCATAATGAATAACCACATCACTCATAAAAAGCCTCGGAGAGGCTTAATTTCAATAACCCCTGACAAGAAAATCTCCGATTTTCGCAGTCTGGGGCACAAAGACTCTCTCCACTCCGCGTCTCAAAGAGACGCCACTTCCTCGTTTCGTCCTTTGGTGCATAAAAAATAATTTTGTCCGTTCACACAATTATGCGTATATTTGCACCCACATTCCGCAGACAATAAATAACAACAAAATACAACACATCATGACAATCAAAGACCTCGAACCCAAAGAATTGTGGAGCAACTTCTACTCCCTCACCCGTCAGCCCCGCCCCTCCAAACACGAAGAGAAAGTGCGCGCTTTCCTCGTGGATTGGGCCAAGAAGAACAAAATTGACTGCCGGGTGGACTCCATCGGCAACGTCATCCTGAGCAAGCCCGCCACCAAGGGCATGGAGAAAGTGTGCCCCGTGGTCCTCCAGGCTCACATGGACATGGTCCCCCAGGCTCGGGCCGGCAAAAAGCACGACTTCGAGAAAGACCCCATCGAGACCAAGATAGTGGGAGACTGGGTGTACGCTTGCGACACCACCCTCGGTGCCGACGACGGCATGGGCGTCGCCGCCATCATGGCCGTCTTCACCTCCAAGACTGTTAAGCACGGCCCCCTCGAAGCCCTCATCACCACCGACGAGGAAACCGGCATGACCGGCGCCTTCGGCCTGAAGAAAGGCGAACTCCACGGCGACTACCTGCTCAACCTCGACTCCGAGACCGAGGGCGAGCTCTACGTCGGTTGCGCCGGCGGCATCGACGCTGCTCTCAGCATCCCCTACACCACCGAGAAAGCGCCCAAAGGCATGGTGGCCTACAAGCTCACCATCGGCGGCCTCAAAGGCGGCCACAGCGGCATGGAAATCAACACCGGCCGCGCCAACGCCAACAAGCTCCTCTTCCGTCACCTCCGTTGGGTGGCCGAGTGCGGCATCCGCCTCATCAGCATCGAAGGCGGCAACATGCGCAACGCCATCCCTCGCGACGCCGAGGCCGTCGTCGCCATGCCCAAAGAGCATGTCGACTGCATCCTCAAAGAGTGGGACAAAGTGGCTGCTTGGGTGAAGAAGGAACTCGCCGCCGTCGAGCCCGACTTCTGCGTGAAGTACGAGAAGGTGCGCATGAACCCCACCGTCATCTCTGAGGCCGACACCCAGAAGATTATCAGCCTCATGATGGTGGCCCCCAACGGCGTCATCCGCATGAGCCGCGACATGGAAGGCCTGGTCGAGACCTCCCTCAACCTGGCCATCGCCAAGACCACGGCCAGCAAGAAGTTCGTCGTCTACGCCCTCCTCCGCTCCAGCGTCGACACCGCCAAAGAGGCCCTCGCCGAGCGCCTCGTCTGCCTCGCCGAGATGGCCGGCGGCAAGTGCCAGCTCAGCGGCGCCTACCCCGGTTGGAAACCCAACATGGACAGCCAGCTCCTGAAGACCATGAAGCAGACCTACAAGAAGCTCTACAAGAAAGAGCCCGCCGTCGTGGCCATCCACGCCGGTCTGGAATGCGGTCTCCTCGGCGGCAAATATCCCGACATGGAGATGATCTCCTTCGGCCCTACGCTCCAGAGCCCCCACAGCCCCGACGAGCGCTGCTACATTCCGAGCGTGAAGAAGTTCTACGACTACCTCGTAGCCGCCCTCGAGGCCATGCCCGTGAAGAAATAACACTCTAAACAACAGGAAGCCGTGGCTTGGGCCACGGCTTCTCATTATAGTTTACACCCATCCCATTTCAATTTTCACTTTTCAACTTTCAATTTTCAATTGTTTACACCCATCCCATTTCAATTTTCACTTTTCAACTTTCAATTCCCCAAATGCTCAACCGCCTCTATCTCGCCTATCTGAAGTCCCACACCGTCACCACCGACTCGCGCCACATCACGCCCGGGTGTCTCTTCTTCGCCTTCCGCGGCGAACACTTCGACGGCAACTCCTTCGCGCCCGAAGCCCTCCGCCAGGGAGCCGCCATGTGCGTCATCAGCGACCCACGCTACCGCGTCGACGACCGCTGCATCGTGGTCGACGACGTGCTGAAGACCCTGCAGGACCTGGCCGTACTGCACCGCGGATACATGACCATCCCCGTGGTTGGCATCACCGGCACCAACGGCAAGACGACCACCAAAGAGCTCGTCCACGCCGTACTGGCTCGACGCTACCGCACCGCCGCCACCACAGGCAACCACAACAACCACCTCGGGGTGCCGCTGACCCTGCTTGGCGTGCCTCCGCAGAGCGAGATAGCAGTCGTGGAGATGGGCGCCAACCACCCCGGCGAAATCGAGGCCCTGTGCCGCATCGCCGACCCCGACTGCGGCCTCATCACCAATGTCGGCATCGCCCACATCGAAGGCTTCGGAAGCTTCGAAGGGGTGGTACACACCAAGACCGAACTCTACCGTCACCTGGCCGCCAAACACGGCCTCGTATTCGTCGACGCCGACAATCAGCGCCTCATGGACGAAGCCTCGCGTCTGGCCACCATCCCGCCCACCGAGAGCTTCCTGCCTGCCTACGTGCCCGCCAACCCCGTACTGAGCGAGGAGGCGCTGCGCGAGACACCACTCGGCGTGGTCACCTACGGCACCGCCGCCGAAGCCGACGTCCGCGGCACCGTCACCACCGCCGACGGCAACCCCTACCTCCGCTTCTACTTCGAGGTCGGCGACAACGTCTACACCGTGCAGACTCACCTCCTCGGCAACTACAACTTCGCCAACTGCATGGCCGCCGTGGCCGTGGGACTGCATTTCGGCGTCGAACCGTTCGACATCAAAGAGGCCATCGAACAGTACGTCCCACGCAACCAGCGCTCCGAATACCGCGAGACCGCACGCGGCAACCGCCTCTACCTCGACTGCTACAACGCCAACCCCTCGTCGATGGCGGCCGCCGTGGCATCGTTCCGCTCCATGGGCGGCGACATGGCCATCGTGGGCGGCATGAAGGAACTGGGCGACGTGAGCCGCAAGGAACACGAACACCTGGTGCAGATGCTCGAAGACAGCAAGCTGAAACGGGTGCTGCTGGTGGGCCACGAGTTCGACGGCATCGCCCTGCCTCAGGGCATGGAGCCCTACCAGACCACCGAGGCCGTGGCCGCCGAACTCTCCGCACACCCCGTGACGGGCCTCTCCATCCTCGTCAAAGGGTCCAACGGAAACCGCCTCTGGACTCTCGAGGAGCTGCTGTAGAAAACATTTTTGTCACCCATTGACAAAAAGTTTGTATCTTTGCACCGCGAAACAATACAATCTGCACAGATGAAACATACCATATTACTGCTCGTTTCAACCCTGATGGCAATGGGTGTTGCCATGGCCCAGAAGCCTGTCTACGAGAGCGCCACACAGACTTTCGGCTACAAGAACGCCGACGGTTCGTGGAAGATTGCACCTCGGTTCCAACGGGCCGGCGACTTCAACGGGAGCATCAGGAAATGGGCCTCCGTCAAAGTCGACGGCTACTGGGGCAACATCGACGAGGACGGAAACATGATCAGCCGCAACATATTCCCCGACAGGTCTGTGGCCGAGGACGCAGGTCGCGAGTGGGAAGCCATGAGCGAACCCGGCAAGTGGGTCTACCCCGCCCGCAACAAGGCCGACGGTCGCTGGGGCTATGTCGACTACTACGGCCGCTGGAAATACCAGCCTGTCTACCAGGCCGCCAACATCCACAAAGGCAAAGACCCAAAGAGCTATGCCGCCGTCAAGAAAGACGACCGCTGGGGGTGCATCGACGGACGCGGCGTGCTCGTCATAAACAACATCTTCCACACCGCCGAGCAGGCCGAGGAAGCCGGCCAGCAGTGGGCCATCGCTCGCAACTACTACACCTGGCGTCTCCCCGTCACCAATCCCAAGACCGGTCTCTGGGGCTTCGTGGACTACCTGGGCCGCTGGGCTGTGCAGCCTCTCTACGAGGACCGCGCTCCCTTCGGCAACGACAACAACTACCCATATACCCAAGTGAAGCAGGAAGGCCGTTGGGGCAACATCGACCGCAACGGCAACATCGTCACCACACCCATCTTCTTCGAACAGAAAGACGCCGCCTACGCCCTGATGCAGTTCGAACACGGACGCACTCTCGAAGGCTGGCGCTTCCCCGTCACCAATCCCGCTAACAACAAGTGGGGCTGGGTCGACTGGAGCGGCGAATGGCGCATTCAGCCCATCTACGAGGACGCCTCGCACTTCGCCAACGACACCGGCCTCTTCGCCACCGCCAAACTCGACGGCTTCTGGATGGTCATCGGCGACACCGGCGACTACCTCTCGCGCAATGTCTTCACACTCTCCAGCGAAGCCTGGCTCGCCGGCGATCAGTGGGACCGCGGCGAGGAACTGGGCCACTGGCTCTACCCCATCATGGACCAAGGCACCCAAGCCTGGGGCTATGTCGACTACAAAGGCGAATGGGTTATCAAACCCACCTTCGAGGGCGCCAAGCTCTTCACCTACGTCTGGAACAATCGTGTGGCACCTGCCAAGATGGACGGCAAGTGGGGCTGCATCGACCACACAGGGCAGTTCGTCGTCAAGAACCAATACGCCACCTCGGCCGAAGCCCAAATGGCCGGCCGACGCTGGGCCGAAGGCAAGAAGTTTTAAGTGGGAAACGGAAAGCGGGAAGTACTCTAATCAATGGATAGTCCGCTACAAGACAAGAGCTTTGCCTTTGCGCTGCAAATCATCAAACTCTCCCGTCACCTGAAAGAGGACTATAATGAGTACGACATCGCACGACAGATTCTGAAAAGCGGCACCAGCATTGGAGCCAATATCAGGGAGGCGAAAAACGCCCAGAGTCCATCGGACTTCATAAGCAAAATGTCCATTGCATTGAAAGAAGCCGATGAAACCCAATATTGGCTCGAGTTGATTCATGCGGCCGATATGATGACTTCTAATGACTATCAATCAGCCGACAAGGACCTCAGAGAACTCATTGCAATGCTTGTATCATCCATCAAAACAAAGAAGAACAGGTCATGAAGACACTCATTCATAACGCCACGATTGTAAACGAGGGAAGTATATTTCGTGGTTCAGTTATTATTAACAATGATATTATAGAAGAGATTGTGGAAGGCGATACTTTCCACTTTCCACTTTCCACTTTCCACTTACAAGAGGCCGAAGGCCTCTTGTTGCTACCCGGCGTCATCGACACTCATGTCCATTTCCGCGACGGCGGACAGAGCGAAAATCCCGCCGGCACCTTCTACAGCGAAAGCCGCGCCGCACGCGCCGGCGGCGTCACCTCGGTGGTCGACATGCCCAACACCAAGCCGCAGACAGTCACCCTCGAGGCGCTGGAAGACAAAGAGGCCCTCGCCGCACGCGACAGCGCTGTCAACTACGGCTTCATGCTCGGTGCCACAAACGACAACATCGACGACCTGCTGGCCATCGAGCCCACGCGCTATGCCGCCATCAAACTCTTCCTCGGCTCCTCTACAGGCAACATGCTGGTCAACGACCCAGACCAACTCGACCACCTCTTCCGCGATGCCCGCAAGCTCATCGTGGCCCACTGCGAAGAGGAGCGCGTGGTGCAGGCCAACCTCGCCAACGCCAAACTGCAGTACCAAGGCACCGACGGCGAGTCCGCCGCACTCCACCCCAAGATACGCAACTCCGAGGCCTGCTTCCTCTCCACCTACCATGCCATCGAGCGCGCCCGCCGCTACGGCACACGCTTCCACGTGGCGCACATCAGCACCGCCACCGAACTCTCGCTGCTCTCCAATTTCGACATCGACAAGAAGCACATCACCGCCGAGGTGACACCGAACCACCTCTGGTTCGACGACCGCGACTATGCCGAGCTGGGCAACCTCATCAAGTGCAACCCCGCCATCAAATCCAACGACGACCGACTGGCCCTCTGGGCTGCCCTCGAAGACGGCCTCATAGACACCATCGCCACCGACCATGCCCCACACCCGCTCGAGGCCAAGCAGCGTCCCTACTTCGACGCTCCAAGCGGCATACCCTCTATACAGCACTCGCTGCAGATGATGCTCGAAGCCGTCTTTGGCGTAGACAGCGAAATGTGGAATGTGGAAAACTCCGAAGAACTGACCGAAAAACTTTCCACTTTCCACTTTCCACTTTCCACTTTGATTACAAAGATGTGCCACAACCCCGCCCTGCTCTTCGGCATCGAACGGCGCGGCTTCATTCGCCCCGGCTACCAGGCCGACCTCGTACTGGTACGCCCCGGTGTGCAAGAGACGGTGACTCGCGAGAGCCTGCTCTACAAATGCGGCTGGAGCCCGCTCCTCGGGCAGACCTTCCACACCCGCATAGAGCACGTATGGGTCAACGGCAACGACCGCGACGGCGGCGCCGTAGCGTTGCAATTCAACAAATAAAGAAAACCCTTCTGCTTATTCCCTCGCTCTGCGGCCGAGGCTGAGACCAGCCCCGACAAAGAGGGTGCTCCCCTCCCATGCCTTCTGCAGCGACTGCTTGTTGGCCAAGTCGAAGTCGTCGCGATCTATAAGCGACGCATTATAGCCCAAGAAGACACGCACGCGGTGGAACTGAATACCTACGGCCACCGTGCCGCCCATATCGAAATGGGCATCTATCTGGGTACCCGTATTGCGGTAGTTGGCCAACGACGAGAGCCCGAGATTGAATACCGGACCGCCAAAGACTATCAGGTCCGTACTCATGCTGAGAGGATGGCTGTAGCTGAAGAAGAACGGCATCTTGATATTCAGGTTCGAGGTCGTGGGATTGGTAATGCCGCTCAGCGAGTCGCCCATCTGCTCGTTGAGCTGGGCGAATGTAAGGTATATACCGGGAGTGATGCCCACACGGCCTATGAACGGCACCGTGAGCGACAAACCTGCCATGCCGCCCTTCATCCAGGCTCCGTCCTGACGCAGACTGTCAATCATGCCGTTGCGGTAGGCAAACGTGTGCTCCTGATAGACATAGGCCACATTGACGCTCACCTGCGCCGCCGTGTGCCTGGGGGCCACCATGGCTACCAAAGCCACCACCGCCATCAGCAACACTCTCACTTGCCGTCTTATATTCCTGCCACCGTATGCCATTCTGTCAATCCCGTTATTCTTAATCAAGTATGGAAACGACGGACGACCAACAGTGTCTACATTGCTGTCCGTCATCCGTCGTTTCTCTTAGATAATGTTGATTAGAGGTTCAGACCAAGGCCAATAAAGAGGTTGCTGCCCTTGGTGGTGGTGTTGTCATTCTTGTTGGTGTTCAGCAGGCCCATGTTATAGCCGCCATAGATACGATAGCTGCTGAAGGTGAGGCACAGACCGGCGGTACCGCTGATGTCGAGGGCACTGCGGTTGCCTTCGTTCTCGTCATACCAGTTGCTCTCGCCACCGTTGCCGAAAGTGATGCCCAAAATAGAGGTAGCACCTTCCAGTTTGTCCTTGCCGCTCAGAGCATAGCTCACCGTGGGGCCGAGGAAGACAGACAGCTTGAGGTCGTTGGAGAGGCTCAGGCCATAGTTGAACAGGATGGGCACATCGAGAACCATCTGCGTGCGGGTGAGCTTCTGGTTGGTCGTGAGCGCAGTACCGAAAACTGAGGCACCGTCCTCATAGGTCTTGGTGTTGTAGCGCACCTGCAGTCCAACGCTGACGTTGAGGTCGCCCGTAATGTTGGTGTTATAGTTCACACCGGCAAAGAAACCGTTCATCTTCGCGGTGTCGTTCAACGTGATGTTGTTGGTGTACGTGGTGGTGTACGTCTGTGGAGCATAACCCACGTTGATGCCCAGCTGAGCATTAGCGGTGTTGCCTGCGAAAAGCAGACCGGCCGCCACAGCCACCATTGCGAAAATCTTTTTCATCTTTCTATTGTTTTAGTTAGACATTAAGTTTAATTATCGTGCAAAATAACGAACGGCGGCGCGGATTATTGCATCCACGTCGCCGTTTCAGAGTCAGTTTTAGACGTTTGGGACCAAATGCATCATTTTTCCAAACGAATTCGTGCATCAACCGCAGTGACATAGCGCGGATTGCCGAGCAGCGGGTTGAGGTCCATCTCGGCAATCTCGGGAGCGGCCTGCACCAGGGCGCTCACGCGGGCCACCTGGTCGGCATAGAGGTCAAGGTTGACACCCTCCTGCCCACGCACACCTTGCAGTATCTTGTAGCCCTTGAGCTGCTTGAGCATCTCCTTGGCCTCGGCGGCGGTGATGGGTGCCAGCGCGCTCTGCACGTCTTTCAGCACCTCGATGAATATGCCGCCCAGTCCGAAGAATATCTGGTGGCCGAACTTCGGATCGCGGATGGCGCCGATATACACGTCGGTACCGTCCAGCATCGGGTACATCTCCACAGCGTAGGTCTCGGGGATGACAATCAGGCGGTCGAACTCCTTGGCCACAGTGTCGAGGTCCTTCACACCGAGGGTCACACCGCCCACGTCGCTCTTGTGCAGCGGGCCGACAACCTTCATCACCAGCGGCACATCCTTCGAGCAACCCACCTCCTTGGCGAAGGCCAAGGCGTCTTCTTTCTTGCTCACCTCGACGCTCTTCTTGCGGCTGATGCCGGCAGCGTCGAGCAGCTCGTTGTAGTCGCTGATTTCCATATAGCCGTCTTTGCAGCGGTCGATGGTCTTGCGGATGCGTGCCACGTCAATCTTGGGCAGCTCCACATGCTCAGGCTGCGGCTTGGGCGTGTTGTACACCTTGCAGATGGCGTTGCCGAGCACACACTCCTCCGGGAAGTTGATCCGGCCCTTGGCGATGAAGTCCTCGATTTCCTCCTTCACATTGATGATAGAGGGAAGCACGGGGAAGATGGGCTTCTTGCAGGTCTTCATCTTCTGGTCGAGCAGGTCATAGACCTCCTTGTTGCTGAACAATCCGGGGCTGCCGAAGATGACCACCGAGAAGTCGATGTCGGTGTAGTCGTTCTCGACGGCGTCGATGATGTAGCCCAGCTGTTCGGCGGTACCGGTGGCCAGGAAGTCGATGGGGTTGCCCACCGAGCTGCCGGCGAAGAGTTTCTCCAGCAGGGCGGGGCTGGCGGGGTGTTCCTTCAGCGAGGGAACCTCCATGCCGCCGTTACTCAGCACGTCGGTGAGCATCACGGCGGGACCGCCGGCATGGGTGATGACGGCGCAGCGCTTGCCTTTCAGCTCGGGGTGCATGAAGACGGCGCACACGGTGGTCAGCTCCTGACGGTTCTGGCAGCGCACGATGCCGGCCTTGCGGAACAGGGCGTCGACGGCGGCGTCGTTGGTGGCCAGGGCGCCGGTGTGGCTGCTGGCGGCACGGCTGCCGGCGGCACTGCCGCCGCTCTTGATGGCAGCAATATGGCAGCCCTTGTTGATCAGGCTGCGGCTATGTTTGAGCAACCGCTGCGGGTCGCCAATCTTCTCCATATAAAGCATGATGACGCGGCTCGACTTCTCGGGGTCGAAGGTCTCGTCCAGGTGCTCCAGCACATCTTCGATGCCCAGCTGTGCGCTGTTGCCGACAGCCCACACGCTATTGAACTTCAAACCGTTGCTCATTCCGTACTCCTTGATGAACACGGCCGTGGCGCCGCTGCCGGTGATGAAGTCCACACCCTTGGGGTCGAGCGGAGGGATGGGGGCGTCGAAGCAGCCGCTATAGTTGGTGTTGAGGAATCCGGTGCAGTTGGGGCCTATCAGCGAGCCACCCACGGAGTTGATGGTGTCCACGATGTGCTTCTCGATGGCGGCACCCTCGGCGTTCTCCTCGCTGAAGCCGGCGCTGACGATGATGAAGCCCTTCGTGCCTTTCTCCTTGGCCAGCACGTCGACGGTCTGGGCACAGAACTTGGCGGCAATGCAAAGGATGACGCAGTCCACCTGCGGCAGGTCGTCGACCTTGGCATAGCACTTCACGCCCTGCACCTCGGTCTCTTTGGGGTTCACAGCGTAGACCTGTCCCTTGAAGGGGCTGTGCAACAGGTTCCACAGGGCCTTGCCGCCCGGCTTATGTACATCGCTCGAAGCACCGCACACCACGATGCTCTTGGGGTTGAGTAGTTCTTTTGCTATCATATCGATATGTTTTATTTTTGATACTGAATGAGACTGCAAAAGTACAAAATGTTTTCCACGTGACAAAATCTTTTTTTGAACTTTGCACCCAAACACCCTCCTGCCGCCAACGAGACCACCTCCCGCGGCAAACCGCCGTACTTTTTTCCTCCTCCCACCCCCATGCCCCTCTACCCCCTCTCTGGGGCCTCTCTGGGGCCTCTCTGGGGCCTCTCTACCCCCTCTCCACCTCCAATTATCAATTTTCAACTGTCAATTTTCGACTTTCAATTCCCTCAGCGGTAGTCGCCGCGGTCGGTGGGGACGTCCATGCCGATGGCTTTCATGCGGGCGCGGATGTCGGCGGCGCTCTCGGCGGCTTCGCTGCCGGTGGCGAGTTTGTTGTTATAGATGGAGTAAAGGGCGCGGGTGTCCTGGGGAGAGAGGTTGGGCATGACGACGTTGGCGCCGGCGGCGATGGCGCGTTCGCGACCCTGGGGGTGGAGGGTGCCGAGGGCGGAGGTGGCGGGCAGCAGCACATGCGGGTGTATGAGCCTTATGATGGCGAGCAGGCGGACGGTGAGCTCGACGCTTCCGGCGGGATGGCTCTCGAAGGGGGTGCCGGAGGCGGGTATGAAGGGGCCTATGCCGACCATCTCGGGGCGGAAACGGTCTATGAATTGGAGGTCTTCGATGATGGTGTCCAGGGTCTGGTATGGGGAGCCGACCATGAAGCCGGCGCCTACCTGGAAGCCGAGCTCGCGCAGGTGCTGGAGGCAGCGCATGCGGTTGTCGAAGCTCATCTCGGAGGGGTGCAGACGGGCATAGTGGGCGGCATCGGCGGTCTCGTGGCGGAGGAGGTAGCGGTCGGCGCCGGCGTCGCGGAGGGCGGCGTAGCTCTGGCGGCTGCGTTCGCCGAGGGAGAGGGTGACGGCGCAGTCGGGGAACAGGGAGCGGATGGTGCTCACGATGTCGCACACGCGCTCGTCGGTGAACCAGGCATCCTCGCCGCCCTGCAGGACGAAGGTGCGGAAGCCGAGCTGATGGCCGATGCGGCAGCAGTCGAGAATCTGCTCTTTCGTGAGGCGGTAGCGCCGGCACTGAACATCGCGCCGCAGCCCGCAATAAAAACAGTTGTTGCGGCAGTGGCTGCTGACTTCGATAAGGCCACGCATGAAGACGCGCCGCCCGTAGACCTCGTCGCGCACACGGCAGGCTTCCTCCATCAGGGCGTCAACGGCCTGGGGGTCGCTGGTGGTGAGGAGGTGTTTTATGTCACTTGATGAGAAATTCATACACTGAGTCGCGCTCGATGTCTTTGTAGACGGGCAGAAGCTTGATGTGGGTGCCGCGCTCGAGGTTGATGGGACCTATGTATATCAGGCTCTCGCGGGTGGGCGTGGAGAGGTCGGTGGTGTAGAAGACATAGGTGTTCGGCACCTCGGTGGAAATACTGATGTTCATCGTGTTGTCGTCGACGCGGCGGGCGGTGAAGTGGGGCGTGAAGGAGCCCTCGCAGTAGTTGTAGCCTTTGGCGTGGAGCCTGTCTTTCTGCACCTCGACCTTGCGGCGGAAGCGGTTCCAGTCTTTGTTGTCGCGCGGCGACCACAGGCACTCGGCGGTGGCGAGCATGCGCGGCAGGAGCATGTACTCGGCATGCTGCGGGGTGTTGATGTACTCGGCCCAGAGGTTGCACTGGCCGCCGATGACGTTGCGGGCCACCGCGGCCGGCGTTCCTTCGGGCACGGGGTCGAAGCGGTAGGCTTTGCTGAGGGTGACAAGGCCGCCTATGGAGGCGGGCTGGTAGCGGGGGTCGGCCTGGTAGTAGTCGAAGTAGCAGTACTCCGTCGGGCACATGATGACGGGGTGTCCGCCGCGGGCGGCCGCAAGGCCGGGCTCGTAGCCGCGCCACGACAGCACGACGGCGTCGTCGGTCACAAAGGGGTTGGTCTCCGACACCCCGTTGTCCATGCTCCAGCCTTCTTTCTTGAGGCCCATGATTTCGTCCCACCCTATGATGGTCTTGCCCCGTTCGGCAAGGTGCTGCTGCACTTTGCCCACAAGCCAGCTCTGCAGCTGCTCTTCGCCGTCCAGGTGCTCGGCCCTGATGCGGCGCTGGCACTTGGCGCAGGCCTCCCAGTTGTCCTTCCACGCCTCGTCGCCGCCTATGTGGATATACTTCGACGGGAAGAGGTCGCACACCTCGTCCAGCAGGTCGTAGAGCACGGTCAGCGTGGAGTCGTTGCCGGCGCAGAGTATGGCCTTCGGCGGCCAGTAGGGGCCTATGGCCACCTCGTAGGGGTAGTCGTCGCACGCCAGCTGCGGCATGGCGGCCAGCACGGCGCTCACGTGGCCGGGCAGCTCCACCTCGGGTATGACCTCTATGCCGCGGTCGGCGGCGTAGCGTATCACCTCGGCAATCTCCTCCTTCGAGTAGTAGCCGCCGTAGGTGGCGCGCTCCCCGTCCCGCGCCGGCTCGGCCTTGCCCCACGGCACATCGTCGCGGTCCACCCGCCACGAGCCCACCGTGTTCAGCTGCGGGTATTTCTCGCTCGGCAGGCGCCAGCCGTGGTCGTCGGTGAGGTGCCAGTGCAGCTTGTTCATCTTGTAGGTGGCCATCACGTCGAGCACCTTCTTCACGTGCTTCACGTTGAAGAAGTGGCGGCTCACGTCGAGCATCACCCCGCGCCACGCAAACCGCGGATAGTCCAGTATGGTGCACTCGGGCATGGTGATGCTCCGGTAGGTGGTCTTCAGCACGTCGGCCGGAAGCAGCTGCACCAGCGTCTGGTAGCCGTACAGCAGGCCCGTCTCGCTGTTCGCGCTGATGCGTATGCCGCCGTTGCGCACCTCCAGCAGGTAGCCCTCCGTGCCTATCTCGGAGTTCACGGTGTCGTTGAGCACCAGCGATATGTCGGCCTCCGACGACGTGGGCACAAGCGAGGGGTGCATGTGCGCCGAACGGAGCGACTTCATGATGTACTTGGCCGTGGGCGAGTTCTGCCCGAAGCCCTGCACGCTCAGGCGCGGGTTGCCGCGCAGCGTGAACGTGCCCTCTTTCTGTACACAGAACACCGGCTCCGGCACTACGCTCACGTCACCCACGGTGACCGACCGGCCGCAGGCCGTTGCAAGTATCAGCACCACAAGAAGCGGCACTGCCAGACGTCTGACTGTTTGCATGTCTTTATGTTGGTTTGTTGTTGTTATGCCATGTTGTGGAACACGTTGACCACGTCGTCGTCGTTCTCGAGGCGCTCTATCAGGGCGTTGACGTCCTCCTGCTCCTCGGCCGACAGCTCGCGCATGGTCAGCGGTATGCGCTCAAACTTGAAGCTCTTGATTTCAAGTCCCTTGTCTTCGAGATACTTCGATATGGGGCCGTAGTTGCTGAAGTCCGCGTATATCATGATTTCGTCTTCGTCGCGGAACACCTCGTCGATGTCGCAGTCTATCAGCTCCAGCTCCAGCTCGTCCATGTCGATGTCGTCGCGCCAGGCCACCACAAACGAGCACTTGCGCTCGAAGAGGAAGTCGTTCATCCCCATCGTGCCCAGCTCGCCCTTGCCGCGCACGAAGGCGGCGCGCAGGTTGGCCACCGTACGCGTGGGGTTGTCCGTGGCGGTCTCCACCACTACGGCCACGCCGTGGGGGCCTTTGCCGTCATAGACCACCTCCTTGTATGCAGAACGGTCCTTCTCGGTGGCGCGTTTGATGGCGCGCTCCACGTTGTCCTTCGGCATGGACTCGCTCTTCGCGGTCTGCATCAGCAGCCTCAGCCTCAGGTTGCTCGACGGGTCCGGACCGCCGGCCAGCACGGCCAGCTCTATCTCCTTGCCAATCTTGGTGAAGGTGCGGGCCATGTGGCCCCAACGTTTCAGTTTTCTCGCTTTGCGGTATTCAAATGCTCTTCCCATTTTATTGTATGTTTTCTAATTTGTTGCTAAGATAAGCGGTGCATTCCTCGAAGGTCTTGAAGGTGTGGCTCTCGGGCACCACGGCCGGTATCACGTTCAGCGTCCGGAGCATGTACATCGGCTGCGGCTGTATGATGGTCATCAGGACCTCCGTGCCGCGCGACTGCAGGTCTTTGATGGCTTCCTCCATGGCGTACAGGCCGCTCTGGTCCATGAAGCTCACCAGACGCATGCGGATGATGACGATCTTCGCGTCCTGCGGCACCGTCTGCATCACCTCCTTGAACTTGTTGATGGTGCCGAAGAAGATGGGTCCGTTCAGGCGTTGTATGTAAATTTTGTGGGCCACCGTGTCCGGCATGCCGTGCTCGTCGTCCCACGGGCTCTCCTTGTCGAAGCCGGTCATCTCCTGGCTGCTGTAGCCGCCCTCCACCAGGTCCGACGCACGTTTCATAAACAGCACACAGGCTATCACCATGCCGATGCCTACGGCGGTGAGCAGGTCCACGAAGACGGTGACCAGAAACACCACCACCAGCACCACCGCGTCGGCACGCGGTATCTTGGGCAGGTCTTTGAACCCTTTGAAGTCTATGATGCCCCAGCCCACGGTGATGAGGATACCCGCCAGCACCGACAGCGGCACGTATTTCACCAGGCTCCCCAGCCCCAGCATGATGGCCAGCAGCAGCAAGGCGTGCACCATGCCGCTGAGCTGCGTGCGGCCGCCGCTCTTGACGTTGACCACCGTTCTCATCGTGGCGCCGGCTCCCGGCAGGCCGCAGAAGAGGCCCGCCATGGCGTTGCCTATGCCCTGCCCTATCAGCTCGCGGTTGCTGTTGTGCTTCGTCTTGGTGATGTTGTCCGCCACCACCGACGTGAGCAGCGTGTCTATGCTTCCCAGTCCGGCCAGCGTCAAGCCCGGTATGATGGCAGCCACTATCACCGACCCCCAGTCCAGACCCGCCAGGCTCACCTTGCCGTTGGCGAAGAAGGGGGTCGGAAGGCCGGACGGTATCTCACCGATGGTGGACACCCCTTCCATGTCTATGAACAACGACACCACCGTCATCACTATCAGCGCCACCAGCGTCGACGGCACCTTCTTGGTCAGCAGGGGGAAGAGGTAGATGATGGCCACCGTGCCGAGTCCCAACAGCAAGGCCGTGAGCGACATGTCGCCCACGGCGGCGGGCAGCCCCGTCAGCAGGTCCACCATCGACCCCTTGCCGCTCTGCCCCACCAAGGGGTAGAGCTGCTGCAGGATGATGATGACGCCGATACCGCTCATGAAGCCGCTCAGCACCGGATACGGTATATAGCGGACATACTTGCCCAGCTTGATGACGCCGAAGAGTATCTGGAACAAGCCGCAGAAGATGGCCGCCAGCGCCATGCTCACCAGCACCGCCGAGAAGTCGGCTCCGCCGCTCGAGGTCCACGCGCCGCTCACCAGGGTCGCCGTAACCACCGTCATCGGCCCCGTAGGCCCCGATATCTGGCTGTGCGTGCCGCCGAAGAGGGCGGCGAAGAAGCCCAGCAGCGTGGCACCGACCAGTCCAGCATAGGCACCCATCGATGCCGCCTCGGGGTCGTTCACTCCGCTGAAAGCCTGTATGCCGAAGGCCAACGCCAACGGTAGCGCGACGATGCCGGCGGTCACACCGCCGAACAGGTCGCCTTTAATGTTGTGTGTGTCTATCAGTTTCATATTCGCATTAAGTTTTGTTTGCTCTTCATCGCTCGTCCTCTCATCCTCCCCCTCCTCACCCCTCACAAACTCACCCATCCTCTCTACCCCCTCTCTGGGGCCTCTCTGGGGCCTCTCTGGGGCCTCTCTACCCCCTCACTCCCCCCTCTCGACACCCTCCTACCACACGATAACTCATAACACATACATCATAACTC
>Ga0310697_10002495_pt1 | contig 19436 bp, 17 predicted proteins | sample 172DNAGHGlowgp2_FD_203883 | JGI IMG/M metagenome (GOLD analysis project Ga0310697, IMG submission 203883) | Sheep rumen microbial communities from Palmerston North, Manawatu-Wanganui, New Zealand - 1728 DNA GHGlow gp2 (v2) (version 2) | ecosystem: Host-associated > Mammals > Digestive system >... | reverse complement strand
TTCCAGGTGAGATAGCCGAAGTAGCCTCGGTTGCGTATGGCACAGCTGATGCGCGACCGCCGGTTCAGCACGGGCAGCACCACGGAGTAGTGGAGTCCCGTCTGATAGACCACGCCCACCAGTCCGTTGCCGCAGGCCACGCCCATATCGGTCTCCACGCCGTCCTCTGTTCCTTTGTCGATGGTAATCAGGTTGTCGGGCTTATCCAAAGAGTTGCTCACCACCTTCGCCCTTATCAGCCGGAACTGTGCCAGCGTCTCCTGCTCCGCCTGCTGCAGGGCAGTAGTGTCGCCCGTTGCATCGGCATATTTCTGCCGCATGCGTGCCAGTTCCTGTTCCAGGAAGAGGTTCCGGGTGGTCAGCTCCTCAGCCCGCTCACTGAGCGAGAAGAAGTGCATCACGCTTGCCTGCCAACGATAGAGGGTGCCCGTCACCACATTGGCCGACGACACCCACACGCTGCCCTGATAGCTATTGTATCCGAACAGCATATAAGCACTGGCTGCCTCTAACAGCAGAAAGAGGAACCAGTGATAATACTTTGACAGAAATGCAAGCAGGTTCTCCACCCCTCAACTCAAGCTTCCGATTCCAAACACATGGCACCTACCCCCGGCTATCTCATCAGGAAGCCGAAGCGGTCGACATTCTTCAGGGCCACGCCGGCACCCTTGGCCACAGAGTGGAGGGGATCCTCAGGCACGTGGAACGGAATGTTGATCTTGTCCTGCAGGCGCTTGTCAAGACCGCGTAGCAGTGCGCCGCCGCCGGAGAGGTAGATACCGTTCTTCACGATGTCGGCATACAGTTCGGGGGGCGTATGCTCCAGGGCGGAGAGCACGGCGTTCTCAATCTTCGCCACCGTCTTGTCCAGGCAGTGGGCTATCTCCTGATAGCACACAGGCACCTCCATAGGCAGTGCCGTGATGCGGTTCGGGCCATGCACGATATAGTCCTCGGGAGCCTCATCGCCCAGGTCGGTCAGTGCCGACCCCACGGCAATCTTGATGCGCTCAGCCATACGCTCCGACACCTTCACGTTGTGCTGGCGTGACATGTACTCCTTGATGTCCTCCGTCAGGTCGTCGCCTGCCGTGCGGATGGAGTTGTTCGACACGATGCCGCCCAGCGAGATGACGGCAATCTCCGTACTGCCTCCGCCGATGTCCACCACCATGTTGCCCTCCGGTGCCTCCACGTCGATGCCCATACCGATGGCTGCGGCCATCGGCTCGAAAATCAGGTAGACGTCGCGGCCGTCGGCATGCTCCGCAGAGTCACGCACGGCACGCAGTTCCACCTCGGTAGAACCGCTGGGCACGCCTATCACCATGCGCAGTGAGGGGGAGAAGATGTGCCGGCCCGAGTGGACCATCTTGATCAGTCCGCGCATCATCTGCTCGCAGGCAGAGAAGTCGGCTATCACACCGTCGCGCAGCGGGCGGATGGTGCGTATGTTCTCGTGAGTCTTCTCATACATCATCTTGGCTTCGTTGCCCACCGCAATCATCTTGTCGGTGCGACGGTCAAGGGCCACCACTGAGGGTTCGTCGACCACAATCTTGTCGTCGCTGATGATAATCGTATTCGCTGTGCCAAGGTCCATGGCCAGCTCTTGTCTGAAACTGAAAAATCCCATAATTTATTACCCCCCTATTTCAAAAACCAGTTATGTATGGCCGTGTCGTAGTGAGAGCTCACGCCGAAGGCTTTCTCTGCAAACTGGCGGCGCTGCTCCAGTGTGGTCTCGGCTCCCTGCTCATTCAGAATTGCGAGCAGCAGCGAGTATTCGGCCTTCGAAGGCACAATGACCACGTCCTTGAAGTTCTTCGCACCTGCACGGATGAGGGAGATGCCGCCGATGTCTATCTTCTCGATGATGTCCTCGGCCGAGGCACCGCTGGCCACGGTCTGCTCAAACGGATAGAGGTCTACGATGACCAGGTCTATCTCGGGTATCTCATACTGCGCCATCTGCTCGCGGTCGCCCTCGTTGTCGCGACGGGCAAGGATGCCGCCGAACACCTTCGGGTGGAGCGTCTTCACGCGTCCGCCGAGGATGGAAGGATAAGTCGTCACATCTTCCACCTTCTGGCACTCATAGCCTAACGATTCAATAAAAGCCTGCGTACCGCCGGTAGACAGGAACTTCACGCCCTCGGCATTGAGCTTCTTCAGCAGCTCGTCGAGGCCGTCCTTGTGGAAGACCGAAATCAGCGCGGTCTTCATCTTCTTTGCTTCAGCCATACCTATTTACTTTTTTCTTATAACGTTATAAAAAACCGCTTGCAATAACGGTTGGGTGCAAAGTTACAAAAATATCGCCACTCTCCGCTAATAATTATTGTTTTTTTTGCACCCTTCCCTCTTTTTATGCTGCAAATCAAGTCGCACCGCCTTCGCTCAGCAGGATTCGGCCACATTCTGAGGACGATGCTCCACGAACGCCCCTGCATTGTCGAGGGTAACACGAAAAAAACCAAGTTGCTGGTTTCCAGCAACTTGGAAAAAGCGATTCGTGTCGACACTTGGATTCGGACCAAGGACCCCCACCATGTCAAGGTGATACTCTAACCAACTGAGCTATGCCGACAACGCAAATCTAATACTTATTTTATGAACAGTGGTGCAAAGGTATGAAAAATGATTGAAACGACCAAATAATGCCCTTCTATTAAGCAATTATTAACAAATGAGGGGTGATTATTCACAGCCGAGAGGGTTGCAGTACCAGCGAGAGATGCGTAGCTTGACGCTGATGTCGGCAAAGGTCTTGATGAACCAGTACTGCCCGTTCTTGCGCATCAGCCGGCCCCGTATGCCGGAGAAGGGCCCGTGGACCACCTCTACGGGCTTGCCCACCTCGGGGTCGAGGGGCTCGTCGGTGATGGTGACATCTGACTCGAACCGGGGGTCGCAGAGGACCCTGAACTCGAACATCTCGCGTGGGGTAATCTCATAGGGCAGGCCCGTGTCCTTGTTGCAGAGCAGGCGGTTGGGCAGCCGGCAGTCGGCAAGCAGGGCCTTCAGGTCCTTGGCGGGGCAAATAATCTCCACGAAGGTGTAGTTGTGGATGATGGGTACGAGCACGCGATGACGCTGCCCCTCGCCGTCCACGCGTTCGCGATAGTGCATGGGAATGAAGTGAGGGATGCCGCGTTCCTTCAGGAAGGCACTCATCTCCGTCTCATGCCGGTAGAACGTCTGCACCACGGCCCAGGTGTTTCCTTCTTTGTTGTTCATGAAGCTGCATGAGGTGTGTCCCTGTCATCCTCCAACTATCCGAAGAACTCGCCCTCGCCCTGCTGACGGTCGTAGCTGGAGCCGTCGAAACAATGGGTGCATACCTTTTCCTTGGGCAGACCGATGGAGGCGATGAGGTCCTCAATCTTGGCAAACTTCAGACTGGAGAGTCCCAGGCGGTGGGCAATCTCTTCCACCATGCGCTTATACTCTGGCGAGTCGGATGTGGCATAGCGGTCGAGCCTGGCCTTGTCGTCGCCCTCAAAGTCGCGGATGATGCGGCGCGTAATCAGCTCCAGGTCGGTCTTCGAGCTGGTGAACCCGATGAACGGACAGCCATAGACCAGCGGCGGACAAGAGATTCGCACATGCACCTCCTTGGCCCCGTTGTCGAAGAACTCCTTCACGTTGTCGCGCAGCTGTGTGCCGCGCACTATTGAGTCGTCGCAGAACACCACCCGCTGGTCCTTCAGCAGGGCGGCGTTGGGGATGAGCTTCATCTTCGCCACCAGGTCGCGCCGGCTCTGATTGCCCGGCGTGAACGAGCGGGGCCAGGTGGGCGTGTACTTCAGCACGGCTCGCTTGTAGGGGATGCCCGACCCGTGGCTGAAGCCCAGGGCCATGCCCACACCGGAGTCGGGGATGCCGCATACGAGGTCGGCCTTCACATCGTCCTTCTCACCCATCATCTGCCCGTTCTTCTCGCGCACCACTTCGGTGTTGATGCCCTCGTAGCAGGAAGCGGGGAAACCGTAGTAGACCCAGAGGAACGAGCATATCTGGCAGCGGTTGAACGGCTGCTGGAGCACCTCGATGCCCGTAGCCCGCAGGCGTACAATCTCGCCCGGACCCACATCGCGCAGGGGCTTGAAGCCCAGATTGGGGAAGCTCGTGGTCTCAGAGGAGACGGCATAGGAGGCCTCATCGCCTTTCTTGCCTATGACAATGGGCGTCCTGCCTAAGAAGTCGCGGGCTGCGATGATGCCGTCCTCGGTGAGGATGAGCATCGAGCAAGAGCCTTTTATCTTCCGGTAGACGCGGTTGATGCCGTCCTGGAACGTGTTGCCCGTATTAATAAGGAGGGCCACCAGCTCCGTCTGATTGATGTTATTGGCCGACATCTCGCTCAGGTGCATACGCTGCGACAGCAGCTCGTCGGCTATCTCCCGGAGATTATTGATCTTCGCCACGGTGACCACCGCATAGCGTCCCAGATGGGAGTTGACGATGATGGGCTGCGGGTCGGTGTCGCTGATGACGCCCAGGCCCTGATTGCCGTTAAACGTGTCCAGTTCGTCCTCGAACCGCGAGCGGAAATAGTCGCGTTCCAACGAGTGAATACTGCGCGTGAACCCCTTTTCAGGATCGAACGTTACGAGTCCTGCACGCTTTGTGCCCAGATGTGAATTGTAGTCTGTTCCGTAAAACAAGTCGTTTACGCAACTCTTGGTAGAAATGGTTCCGAAAAATCCGCCCATTGGAATACGTGTTGTTTGTGGTTGCAAAATTAATAAAAAAAACGGCACAAACCTCACATTCGTGTCGTTTTTTTTCTTCAGTATCGATAATTTCTTGACCTTTCTCTACGACCGGTCGCTCTCGATGAGTCGCAGCAGGTGTTCCACGGCCTCTTCCTCAGGAATGTTTTTCTCCACACACACCTTTTTCTTATATAGGGAGATTTTGCCGCGCCCTGCCCCCACGTAGCCGTAGTCGGCGTCGGCCATCTCCCCGGGCCCGTTGACGATGCAGCCCATGATGCCGATCTTCAGCCCCACGAGATGGCTCGTGGCAGCCTTGATGCGGCGGATGGTGTCCTGCAGGTTATAGAGGGTGCGTCCGCATCCGGGACAGGAGATATACTCAGTCTTCGTGAACTTGATACGGGCAGCCTGCAGGATGGCATCGGCCAGCGAGACGAGCCTGTCCTCGTTGAAACCGCCGTTTTTTATCACCAGCCGATGGGCTTTCTGGTCAATGAATAAGGCTCCCACGCTCATGGCAGCCTTCAGCTGCAGGGTGTCCCAGTCGGTCTCGTTCAGCTCCAGGGTCACGGTGTCGTCGGCGATGGCGGCTTCGGCACGGCTTCTCAGCTGCGCACACTCCTCGATGCAGCCGACCAGCTTCTTCGCCACGGGAATCTCGCACTCGGGCTCTTCCGACAGCGACACGCGGATGGTGTCGCCGATGCCCTCGGTAAGCAGTGCGCCGATGCCCACGGCACTCTTGATGCGCCCGTCCTCGCCTTCGCCCGCCTCCGTCACGCCTAAGTGGAGCGGATAGTGCATGTCCTCGCGGTCCATCGCCTGCACCAGCAGGCGCACGCTCTGCACCATCACCACCGTGTTGCTGGCCTTGATGGAGATGACCACATCGGTGAAATCATGCTTTTTGAAGATGCGAAGGAACTCCAGGCAGCTCTCCACGATGCCTTCGGGCGTGTCGCCGTAGCGCGACATGATGCGATCGGAGAGCGAGCCGTGATTCACACCGATGCGCACCGCCGTGTGATGCTCGCGGCAGATGGCGATGAAGGCGGTCAGCCGCTGCTCAATCTTCTGCAGCTCGGCCTGATACTCTTCGTCCGTATATTCCAGGTGCTTGAACGTACGGGCGGGATCGACATAGTTGCCGGGGTTGATGCGCACCTTCTCGCAGTACTGCGCCGCCACGTCGGCCACGTGGGCATTGAAATGCACGTCGGCCACGAGGGGCTGCGGGTAGCCGTCCGCCTTCAGCCGTGCGGAGATGTTCTTCATGTTCTCCGCCTCGCGACTGCCCTGGGTGGTCAGCCGCACCAGCTCGCCGCCGGCGTCGATGATGCGCTTGGCCTGTGCCACGCATGCCTCCGTGTCGTTCGTGTCGGTGGTGTTCATCGACTGCACGCGGATGGGGTTGTCGCCGCCGATGCCTAATGCGCCTACGCGGCAGACGGTAGATAGTCGTCGTTGATAGGACATGATGAAGAAAAGCTAATTGGTCTTGTAGGCATATTTCACCTCCGCCAGTTCGCGGTTGGCTTTCTCAATTTTCTCCTTCAGCCCGCTCTTGTAGCCGTGCAGGCGGCTGGAGAGTGCCTCATCGCTGAGGGCCAGCATCTCCACTGCCAGGATGGCAGCGTTCTGTGCACCGTTCACGCCGACGGTGGCCACGGGTATGCCCGGGGGCATCTGCACGATGGAGAGCAGGGCATCGAGCCCGTCGAGCATGCCCTTGATGGGTACGCCGATGACGGGGAGGGTGGTCGAAGCGGCTATCACGCCCGGCAGTGCGGCGGCCATGCCCGCACCCGCAATAATCACCCTCACGCCACGCTCACTGGCCTGCCTGGCAAACTGCTCCACGGCATCGGGGGTGCGGTGGGCGGAGAGGGCATTCACCTCAAACGGCACCTGCAGCTCGTCGAGGAGCTTGCAGGCTTTCTCCATGACGGGCAGGTCACTGGTGCTGCCCATGATAATACTTACTTGTGGTTCCATATCTGATTAAAAAAACAATATTCCTACTGCAGCGCAGGCCAGGCCCACGAAGAAGCCGCCCATCACCTGCGCCAAGGAGTGCTGGCGAAGAATCATTCGGGCCGAGCCTAACACACCGGCCACGACCAGCACCACGCAGAGCCACCACACGGGGTTGAAGCCGAAGATTTCAGCGAAGGCGAAGAGGGCTCCCGCCACGCCGCCGATAGCCGCCGTGTGGGTGCTGATTTTCCACCAGGTGTTAATCACGGCGCACACTATCTGTATGAGAAGAGCTGCCATGAGGATGCTGCTGACGAAGTGGAACACGTTCAGCCACTCCAGCAGCCAGGCACAGGCGAAATAGCAAAGAATGGAGATGACATAGGGCACCATGCGCCGCTCGCGGTGGCCCAGCTCTATGAGCGTCCACCCCTGGTACCTGCGGTAGAAACGGATGAGCCAGGTGGGCAGGAGTATGGTGAACAGGTAGACAAGGATGAGCACCTGCAGCATGTAGGCCAAGGGCAGCAGCTTCAGGTAGCTGAGCGTGAAGAGGATGATCAGCCCGAACAGCGGCAGGTAGAACGGCGTGAACAGCATGCTCACGAACCGCGCCGCATAAATTATACTCTTTTCCCTTGTCATAATATTTTTATAGTTTCCTAAATCTTCCTCAGCCTCGCCACCGGCACGCCCAACTGCTCGCGGTACTTCGCCACGGTGCGGCGGGCGATGGGATAGCCCTTCTCGCGCAGCGCATCGGAGAGGGCATCGTCGGAGAGCGGCTTGTGCTTGTCCTCAGCTTCAATCAGGTCGCGCAGCGCGGCCTTCACCTCCCGCGTGGACAGCTCCTCGCCGCTGTCGGTCACTATGCTGTCGCTGAAGAAGTATTTCAGGGGGAACATGCCCCAGCGGGTCTGCACATACTTCGAGTTGCTCACCCGCGAGATGGTCGAGAGGTCCAGCCCCGTCTTCGCCGCCACATCCTTCAGAATCATGGGGCGCAGCGAAGCCTCGTCGCCGTCCTCGAAGAAGCGGTGCTGGAGCTGCACGATGGCCTTCATCGTGAGCGTCAGCGTGCGCCGCCGTGTCTTCACCGCCTCGATGAAGCCCTGCGCCGCCTCCACCTTCTGCCGGGTGTAGAGCAGGGCCTCCTTCATCTGCCGCGACAGGCCGTCCTTGTTCTTCTGGTAGTCCTTCAGCAGGTCGGCAAACGACTGCGACACCTGCAGCTGGGGCAGGTCGCCGCTGTTCAGCTGCATCGACAGGGTTCCGTCGTCCAGTGTCTCCACGATGAAATCGGGCGTTATCTGCTGCAAGGCATGACCCACCGACTCGCCCAGCGAGGCACCGGGCTTGGGGTTCAGCCGGCGCAGCTCGCGCTGCAGCGTCTCCACCTGCACCTCGTCGAGGCTCATGGACTGCGCTATCTTGCTCCAGTGCTTTTTCGTGAATTCATCGAAGTGATGCTCTATCACCCGCCGCATCAGGTCCTTCAGGTGCGACGGCTCCCTGCGGCTTATCTGCAGCAGCAGGCACTCCTGCAGCGAGCGGGCGCCTATGCCGGCGGGGTCGAAGTCCTGCAGCTTGCGGAGCACGCGTTCCAGCTCATCCTGCGTGGTGTCTATCTGGTTGTAGATGCTCATCTCCTCCACCATGGCGTCGAGGGGCTTGCGCAGCAGACCGTCGTCGTCGAGCGAACCGATGAGATACTCCATCACCTCGCGCTCCTCGTCGGTGAGGTCGGTCTCGTCCATCTGCTGGTTCAGCAGGTCATAGAACGACTGCTGCGAACCGTAGACCATCTCCTCGCGGTCCTCAGCGACGGCTGCTCCGCCCTGATACACGGGCAGGTCCTCATCGTCGCGGCCAATGCTCTCCAGAGCGGCGTCAAGGGCATCGCTGCGCTCCTCGCGCTCCCGCTGCTCGTCGTAGGTCTCTGCCTCGTCGGGGGTGTCGAAATGATCGTTGGAATCGGGGAAATCTGAAAAATCGGAGTCCTCGTCATAGGCGGTCTCCAGGGCGGGGTTGTCGTGCATCTCGGTCTCGATGCGCTCCGCCAGCTGCGTGATGGGGAGCTCCACCAGCTGGGCGTTGAGCAACTGCTGGGCAGATATGCTCTGCGTGAGGCGCTGTTCCTGTTTCTGTTCCTGTATCTGGCTCTGGCTCATTGATAATAGTCTTTCAGTTTTTGGGCAAAAGCGTCCAGCTGCTGCATCAGCGGCAGCCGGTAGTCATCTTGCCAAAGGTTGATCTTTGCCATAGTCCTGTAAATATTAATCGGTGCAAAGTTAATCAAAAATTAGCATCTTCTGACAAAAAAACTGTGAAAAAAGCACGATAGTCACTGAAAATTCCTATCTTTGCAATCTAAAACGTCCAAATCCATGACTAAACGCCACTTATTGCTCTTGCTGAGCGTCTGTTTCGGTGTGCTCATCGTCGCCCAGCCTCATCCACGACAGGAGCTGAAAAAGAACGTTCCCTTCTCAGCCAGCAACAATCTGGCATACCCCGGCCCTACCCAGCACAAGCCTTCTGCCCCGCCGAAGGGCAAGAAGCCTTTCTACCTCACCCACTTCGGCCGCCATGGCTCCCGCTACCTGAACAATCCCCGCGACTACGACTACGTGCTCACCATCCTGCGCAAGGCCGAACGGCTGGACAAGCTGTCGCCGCTCGGCAAGGACGTGCTGAAACGCATCATCACCTTAGACGGGAACGCCCGCGACCACATAGGCGAGCTAACCTCACTGGGCGAGCAGCAGATGAAGGACATCGCCCGCCGCATGGTGGAGAACTACCCGGAGGTGTTCGAGGGCGATGCCACGGTGTCGGCACGGAGCACCATCGTACTGCGCTGCGTGTTCTCCATGGAGAACACCCTGCATCAGATGCTCGCCATGAACCCGCGCCTGCGCATCAGCCATACGGCCAGCTATAGCGACATGTGGATACTGAGCCCCTACGACAAGAAGCTCTCCGACAGGATTAACTCCGTGGAGTCACGCACCGCCTACGATGCCTACTGCCGCCGCCGCCAGTGCTGGCAGCGGGTCACAGGACAGCTGTTCAGCGACAAGGACTACTTCGACCAGCAGGTGAACGGCGAGCGGCTCAACTACTACCTGTTCCGCATGGCGGGAAGCGTGCAGAACACCGACCTGCGCCAGCATCTCACCCTCTACGACCTCTATAACGACGATGAAATCTACAAAAACTGGCAGATGGAGAATGCCTACTGGTACCTGGGCTACGGCCATACGCCCCTCAACGGCGGACAGCAGCCCTTCAGTCTGCGCAACACGCTGCGCAGCATCGTCAGCGAGGCCGACTCGTGCATCGCCCTGCCGCGGCCGGGGGCGCAACTGCGCTTCGGTCACGAGACGGCACTGCTGCCCCTGGTATGCCTGATGGAGCTCAACGGCTTCGGGCTGTCGGTGAAGGACCTCGACCAGCTAGAGAAACGGGGGTGGGTGAACTACCGGGTGTTCCCCATGGCAGCCAACATACAGATGGTGTTCTACCGACGCGACATAGACGATGAGGACGTGCTCGTGAAGGTGATGCTCAACGAGAACGAGGCCACGCTCCCCATCAAGACCGACGTGGCACCCTACTACCACTGGGCGGACGTGCGCCGGTTCTTCCTTCAGAAGCTCGACTCCTACGCCGAGGAGGAATGACGTTTTTTTCTTGTCCCCGCAATTCGATATTAACTTCCCCGCAATTCGATATTAACTTCACTGCAATTCGATATTAACTTCACTGCAATTAATATCGAATTGCTCGTGTTTCTGACGGCAATAAGGCTGCTACACAATATCTTTCCGGAAACAGCGGTGACGGCGGTGCTGGCGTGACTCCAGGTACTGCCACTGGGAGCGAACGGCCTCGTTGCGCTCCATCTGCGGCATGGCCTCCGCCCACTGGAAACCGTAGCGCTGGAACTGACGTATCAGGTCGTCGAAGATGAGGGCGTTGGCCCCCTTCTGCCGGTATTCGGGGAGCACACCTATTAATAACAGGTCCACGGTGTCGGTCTTGTGCCACTTAAGGATGCGGAGCATCTGCCACCATCCCATGGGGAACATCCGCCCGTCGCGGGTTTTCTGCAAGGCCCGGCTGAACGAGGGGAAGGTGATGCCGAAGCCCACCATGCGGTCGCCGTCCATGACGGCCGTCACCAGGTTCAGGTCGGCAATCTTGATATAGTCGTTGACAAGCTTGTCGATCTGCCTCTCAGAGAGATGGGAAAAGCCGTAGAGATTCTTGTAGGTCTCGTTGAGCAGGCGGAACACCTCGCGCCCCCATCCGCCGGAGGTGAGCTCCTGGCGGGTGAACTTATGCACCCGCAGGCTGTAGCGTGTGCGAATCATCTGTGCCAGCTTGGCAAACTTGTCGGGCACCACCTCGGGCACCTTCACCTGATACTCCAGATAGTCGTTGTCCTTGCGGAAGCCGCCCAACTGCTCCATGTGGCGGGGGTAGTAGGGGTAGTTGTAGTTGACGTACATCGTCGACAGCTCGTCGAAGCCCTCCACGAGCATGCCCTCGCGGTCGGTATCGATGAAGCCGAGGGGCCCTGCCATCTGCGTCATGCCCCGCTCGCGGCCCCACTGCTCAACGGCCGCCAGCAACGCCCGCGACACTTGCAGGTCGTCGATGAAGTCGAACCAGCCGAAGCGCACCTGACGGACGTTCCACTGCTCGTTGGCCCTGCGATTGATGATAGCGGCTACGCGCCCAACCATCTTCCCGTCGCGAAAGGCCATGAAGTATTGCGCCTCGCAGCACTCGAAAGAGGGGTTCTTGTCGTGGCGCAGCGTGGCCATCTCGTCAAAGAAAAGGTAGGGAACGGCATGTGAGTCGTTTCGATAGAGTTCATAATAGAATTGCACAAACTGGCGCAATTCCTTCCGGTTGCCAACGGTTCTTATCTCAATATCACTCATAAAAAACTTTAGAGGTCATAAGCGTTTTCCTCGATTTGGAGTGCAAAATTACAAAAACCCTGTGAAAGCACCAAAAAAACGGCACACTTCTTTTGAAAATGTGCCGTTTTTCATGATGGAAGGTGGGAGGTGCTTAAAGGCTGAGCATCAGCTCGCGCATGCCTGCAGAGGCTCCCTTCATAATCTGCTTGACGCGTGTGCCTGCGCTGACGGGGTTAGGGTCGATGAGATAGATGGGCACCGACGGACGGGCGTAATGGATGAGCCCTGCAGCGGGATAGACCACGAGCGACGTGCCGATGATGATTACGATGTCGGCCTGCTGCATCTCCTCGGCTGCCACGGAGATATTGGGCACCGCCTCGCCGAAGAACACTATATAGGGGCGGAGCAGCGAGCCGTCGCCGGCAAGCGTGCCTGGGGCAATCTCGTAGTCGTCGGCCGTGAGCTGGCGTATGTAGCGGGGGTCGTCGACATCGCGGCTGGAGCACACCTTCATCAGCTCGCCGTGCAGATGGATGACGCGGGTGGAGCCGGCAGCCTCGTGGAGGTTGTCGACGTTCTGCGTCACCACGGTCACGTCGTACTTCTGCTCTAATGCCGCCACCAGGCGATGGCCCTCGTTGGGCTTGGCACTGAGGCACTTGCCGCGCAGCATGTTATAGAACTTGGTGACCAGCTCAGGGTCGGCCTCCCATCCCTCGTGAGTGGCTACCTGCGACACGGGGTACTCCTCCCACAACCCGTCGGCATCGCGGAACGTCTTCAGTCCGCTCTCCACCGACATACCTGCTCCTGTGAGCACTACGATTTTCTTCTTCATAACCTTCTGTTTGCTACTTCTGATTACCGCAAAGTTATGAATATTTTTTGAAATCCACAAAAAAAAGCTAATATATTTAGTTAATGTTTGTTTGTTATGGAATTAATTACTAATTTTGCACGATTTTAGAATTGTATTATTAAAATTATAGAGAAAACATGGACAAATTGAGCTATGCCCTGGGACTGGGCATCGGACAGCAGCTGGCGCAGATGGGTGCCGGCGACTTGAACGTAGACGACTTCGCACAGTCGATCCGCGACGTGCTGGAAGGCCGCGAGCTGAAGGTCTCGCACCGCGAAGCGCAGCAGATTGTACAGGATTACTTTGCCAAGCAGGAAGAGAAGTTGAACGCCGAGCGTGCCGAGAAGGGCAAGGCAGCCCGCGAGGCCGGTGAAAACTACCTGAAGGAGAACGCCAGGAAAGAGGGCGTGGTGACACTGCCCAGCGGCCTGCAGTATCAGGTGCTGCGCCAGGGCAACGGCCGCAAGCCCACGGCAAAGGACCAGGTGAAGTGCCACTACGAGGGTTTCCTCATCGACGGCACCGTGTTCGACAGCAGCGTGCAGCGCGGCGAGCCCGCCACCTTCGGCCTGCAGCAGGTCATCGCCGGCTGGACAGAGGGCCTGCAGCTGATGCAGGAGGGTGCCAAGTACAGATTCTTCATCCCCTACCGCCTGGCCTACGGAGAGGGCGGTGCCGGTCAGCTCATCCCGCCCTATGCTGCCCTCATCTTCGACGTGGAGCTGATTGAGGTGGTGTAAAGCCGCCGGCAGGAAAAGAACATAACATTTTGTCAAAAAAAATAAATCCCAAAAAAATGAAAAAAATTATGTTTATGGCCGCTACGGCCATTGCAGCCGCCACCATGACATCGTGCGGCAACAGCACTCCCACTGCCAGCCTGAAGACTGACGTAGACACGTTGAGCTATGCTATCGGTCTGGCCCAGACACAAGGCCTGAAGGACTATCTCGTACAGGGCAAGGGTATCGACACCACCTACATGGCCGACTTCATCAAGGGCCTGAACGAGGGCTTCGGTGCCAGCGACAACAAGAAGAAGGCCGCCTACTATGCCGGTCTGGAGATTGGCCAGCAGCTCTCCGGCGACGGCATGAAGCGCCTGAACACCAACCTCTTCGGCGAGGACTCGACGAAGACCATCTCCATGAAGAACTTCCTGGCTGCCTTCATCACCGGTACCACCGGCAAGCACGGTCTGATGACCATGGAGGAGGCCAACGAGAAGATTCCGGTCCTGATGGAGCAGATCAAGAAGCGCGTGGCCGAGGAGCAGTATGGCGATAACCGCGCTGCCGGCGAGAAGTTCCTGGCCGAGGTGGCCAAGCAGGACGGCGTGAAGAAGCTGGAGAGCGGCGTGCTCTACAAGGTGCTGAAGGAAGGCACGGGCAAGGTGCCTGCCGACACATCGACCGTCACCGTACACTATGAGGGCCGTCTGATCAACGACTCCGTGTTCGACAGCTCCTACAAGCGCAACCAGCCCATGACCGTTCGTGCCAACCAGAACATCAAGGGCTTCACCGACGCTCTGACCCACATGCCCGCAGGCTCCATCTGGGAAATCTACATCCCCCAGGAGCTGGCCTATGCCGAGCGTCAGGCAGGCATGCTCATCAAGCCTTTCTCCGCACTAATCTTCAAGGTAGAACTGGTTGAGGTGAAGTAAGCATCATGAGGAAAGTTCTTATCATCGCACTCGCCATCGTGGCGGGTGCTTCTTTTAGCACCGCAGACGCTAAGAAGAAAAAGGAGAAGAAACAGGAGAAGGTGGTCATGCCCGTGACGCTGCAGAACGGCAGCGACACGCTGAGCTACGCCGCCGGACAGTCGCTCACCAACGGCCTGATACCCTACCTCATCCAGACGCAGGGGGTCGACACCACATTTATGGCCGACTTCATCGAGGGATTCAAGCAGGCTCTCGCTGCCAAGGACAACCCCAGGGAGAAGGCCCGGCTGGCAGGCATGGAGATTGCCGGACAGGTGACGGGACGCATGCTCCCCGGCATGCAGAAAGAATTCACCGACACGCCCGACACGCTGGTGGCCCAGCTGCTCTACCGCGGTTTCACGGATGCCCTTACGGGCGACACCACGGTGATGAAAGTCAAGGAGGCCGAGGTGCTGTTCCGCCAGAAGCAGGAGAGCAACAAGGCCGTCAAGGATGAGCGCCTCTACGGTCCTAACCGCGAGGCCGGCCGCCGCTTCCTGGCAGAGAACAAGACGAAGGACAGCGTGTTCGTCACCCCCAGCGGACTGCAGTACAAGATTCTCGTGAAGGGTGAGGGCATCGTGCCCCAGCGCACGGACAAGGTGCTGGTCAACTACGAAGGCCGTCTGGTCGACGGTACCGTGTTCGACGCATCCGCCCGCCACGGCGACAAGCCCGCCTCGTTCCGGGCCGACCAGGTGATCAAGGGCTGGACAGAGGCCCTCACAATGATGCCCGTAGGCTCGAAATGGCAGCTCTACATCCCCTACGAACTGGCCTACGGCGAGCGTAACATGGGCAATATCAAACCCTTCTCCGCCCTCATCTTCGACGTTGAGCTGGTGGGGATAGAATAGGTTCTCTCAAAGTTGTAAAGAAAACCCACTGCCGAACATTGGCGAACATTGGTTTTCGATAACAATTTTTATCTGAATACTTCCGCAGTATTCAGATTTTTTTTTTATCTTTGCACGCAGTATATACTTTTTTACTATAAACAATCAAATAAACTCTATGGGATTAATTGAACAAATCATTGCGCGTGCTAAGAGCAACAAGCAGCGCATCGTGCTCCCTGAAGCAGAAGAGGAGCGCACACTGTGTGCAGCCGACCGTGTGCTGCAAGACGACATCGCCGACCTCATACTCATCGGCAACCCGGCTAAGGTGCATGCCCTTGCTGCCGAGAAGGGACTGACAAACATCGGCAAGGCCACCCTCATCGACCCGCTGAACTATGAGAAGAGCGAGGAGCTGGCCCAGCTGCTGCAGAAGTTGCGCGAGAAGAAGGGCATGACCATCGAGAAGGCCCGCGAACTGGTGAAGGACCCGCTCTACCTGGGCTGCATGATCATCAAGACCGAGGGTGCCGACGGCCAGATCTCCGGTGCGCTCTCCACCACCGGCGAGACCCTCCGCCCCGCCCTGCAGATCATCAAGTGCGCTCCCGGCATCACCTGCGTGAGCGGTGCCATGCTGATGATCACCGACAAGCCCGAATATGGCGAGAACGGCGTACTGGTGTTCGGCGACGTGGCCGTGACACCTATGCCCGATGCCAACCAGCTCTCGCAGATTGCCGTCTGCACGGCGCAGACCGCCCGCTCGGTGGCAGGTTTCGAAGACCCCCGCGTGGCCATGCTGAGCTTCTCGACAAAGGGCTCTGCCTCTCACGAGGTGGTGGACAAGGTGGTGGAGGCCACTCGTCTGGCCAAGGAGCTCGACCCGAGCCTGAAAATCGACGGTGAGCTGCAGGCCGATGCCGCCCTGGTGCCCAGCGTGGGTGCAAAGAAGGCTCCCGGCAGCGAGATTGCCGGCAAGGCCAACGTGCTCGTGATGCCCTGTCTCGAGGTGGGCAACATCGCCTATAAGCTGGTGCAGCGGCTCGCCGGCGCCACCGCCATCGGCCCCATCCTGCAAGGTATCGCCCGTCCCGTCAACGACCTCAGCCGCGGCTGCTCCGTAGAGGACATCTACTACCTCGTGGCCATCACCGCCTGCCAGGCCATGGACGCCAAAAAGTGAAGAGCGAAAAATGAAACATTAAACAAAACAAACGAACACGTTATAAAAATGAAAATTTTAGTTTTGAATTGTGGATCGTCCAGCATTAAATATGCACTGTACAACATGGACGACAAGAGTGTGATGACCAGCGGCGGCGCCGAGCGCGTGGGCCTCGACGGGGCTTTCGTGAAGGTGAAGCTCGCCAACGGCGAGAAGAAGCAGATCATGCACGACATTCCCGAGCACACCGAGGGCGTGAAGTTCATCTTCTCCCTGCTCACCGACCCCGAGATTGGCGTTATCAAGGACCTGAAGGAGATTGACGCCGTGGGCCACCGCATGGTGCATGGCGGCGAGAAGTTCAACAAGAGCGTGCTGCTCACCGACGAGGTGCTGGAGGCCTTCGAGGCCGTTTCTGACCTGGCACCGCTGCACAACCCCGCCAACCTCAAGGGCGTGAATGCCGTGAAGGAGCTGATGCCCGGCCTGCCCCAGGTGGGCGTGTTCGACACCGCCTTCCACCAGACCATGCCCGCCAAGGCCTATATGTATGCCATCCCCTACGAGCTTTATGAGAAGTATGGCGTGCGCCGCTACGGCTTCCATGGCACCAGCCACCGCTACGTGTCGGCCCGCGCCCTGGAGTTCCTTGGCATGAAGCCCGAGGGCACGAAGGTCATCACCTGCCACGTGGGCAACGGCGGCTCCATCGCTGCAGTGGTCGACGGCAAGTGCGTAGACACCTCAATGGGTCTCACCCCGCTCGAGGGCCTCGTGATGGGCACCCGTTCGGGCGACATCGACGGCGGTGCCGTGACCTTCATCGAGAAGAAGCTGGGACTGGATCCCGACGGCATGAGCAACCTGCTCAACAAGAAGAGCGGCGTGGCCGGCATCACCGGCGGCTCCAGCGACATGCGCGACGTGGAGAATGCTGCCAAGGAAGGCAACGAGCGTGCCCAGCTGGCGCAGGATATGTATTTCTACCGCATCAAGAAGTATATCGGTGCCTACGCAGCCGCCATGGGTGGCGTCGACGTGATCGTGTTCACCGCCGGCGTGGGCGAGAACCAGATTGGCATGCGCTCAGCCGTCTGCGAGGGTCTGGAGTTCCTCGGCGTGAAGTTCGACGAAGAGAAGAACCAGGTGCGCGGCGAAGAGGCCATCATCTCTGCCGATGACTCCAAGGTGAAAGTGGTCGTCATCCCCACCGACGAGGAGCTGATGATTGCTACCGACACGATGAACCTGCTCTAACCTTAATATCATTAAGGACAATGTTCCCTGAAAAGAACGAAGGGGAGCATTGTCCTTTTTTTCTTTCATCAGAAAAGCCCAAGCGGAGTTTCTTCGAGCAGCATAGCGGGGACGCATACCCCAGATGTGGTAGGATAAATACCGCATAGCAGCTATTGCACAAATCGGTGGAAAAGTTTACTTTTGCACAGTTTTTTAAAGGCGAACAGACATATATGAAACACAAAAACTCACGGTACACGCTTATTGGCTCACTGGCCCTGCTTCTGACCAGCGGCATAGGCAACACCGTTCAGGCACAGATCCCCACTGACAGCACCCGCCGCGAATCGGTGCCCATGCAGACTGTCATTCCACAGCGACCCGAAGCCCTGATACAGTCGGCCACCATCCTGGTGCAGGGTGTCATACAGGACCGTCAGGGCAATCCCCTTCCGTCAGCATCCATCTACGTCAGGGAGACCAAGGGCGGAGCCGTGGCCGACACCGAAGGACGCTTCTCCATCGCCGTGCCGCGGGGCAAGCGGGCCACCATCGACTTCTCCTTCCTCGGCATGAAGACGCTGACGAAGACCTACGACGGGCGGCGCATGTACACCAATCAGACCATCGTCCTGCAAGAAGACAACCAGCTGAGCGAGGTGGTCGTCACCGGTCTGTTCGACTATAAGTCATCCACCTTCACCGGCTCCACCTCGTCCTACACCCGTGACGACCTGAAGCAGGTCACGGGCAGCAACGTGCTCAAAGCCGTGCAGGCCCTCGACCCCGCCTTTGTGGTCGACATGAACAGCATCAACGGCTCCAACCCCAATGCCCTGCAGGACATCACCCTCCGCGGCAACGCCTCGTTTGGCGGACTGCAAGGCGACTACAGCGGCAATCCCAATGCCCCGCTGTTCATCCTCGACGGTTTCGAGGCCACGCAGCAGCAGGTGTTCGACCTCGACATCAACCGCATCAAGTCAGTGACCATCCTGAAGGACGGTGCCGCCAAGGCCATCTACGGTTCGAAGGCCAGCAACGGCGTGGTGGTGGTGGAGACGGTGCAGCCCGAAGCCGGCCGACTGCGCATCACCTACACCGGCGACCTGAACATCGAGGCCCCCGACCTCAGCAGCTATGACCTGTGCGACGCTGCGGAGAAGCTGCAGGTGGAAGTGAACGCCGGGCGCTACACATCGTCCTCGCCCTACTATCAGGCCCTGCTCGACGAGCAGCGCAACGCCCTGGCTGCCAATATCGCCCGGGGCATCGACACCTACTGGCTGTCGCAACCCCTGCGCACGGGTGTCGGACAGAAGCACACCGCCTATCTTGAGGGCGGCACGCAGGAACTGCGCTATTCGGCCAGTCTTTCCTACAACGACATCGCCGGCGTGATGAAGGAGTCGGGCCGCCGCACCATTTCGGGCAACGTCAACCTGTCCTACCGCTACAAGAAGTGGATGTTCCGCAACTCGCTCACCGTCACCGGCAACCGGGCCGACGACAGTCCCTACGGCACCTTCTCCGACTACGTCACAGTGAACCCCTACTACCGTCCCTACGACGACAACGGCACCCTGCAGAAGGTGCTGGGCACCTACGCACAGCCCAGCGTCAACGGCAGCACGCTGACCTACTACAACCCCCTCTACAACGCCACCATCGGCACGAAGAATTTCTCCAAGTACACGGAGGTCACGGAGAACTTCTACCTGGAATACCGCCCCATGGAAGACCTCCGATTCACTGCCCGCGTGGGCTATACCCATCAGAACAACAAGCGCGAGGACTTCTACCCCGGCGACCACACACGGTTCACCGACTGGACGGGCGACCTCTTCTTCAAGCGCGGCAGCTATACCATCAGCAACGGCGAGACCAACACCATCTCCGCCGACGTCACCGGCCACTACTCCCACCGCTGGGGCAAGCATCTCTTCCTCTCCAACGCCGCTTGGTCGCTG
>Ga0310697_10002494_pt1 | contig 19441 bp, 8 predicted proteins | sample 172DNAGHGlowgp2_FD_203883 | JGI IMG/M metagenome (GOLD analysis project Ga0310697, IMG submission 203883) | Sheep rumen microbial communities from Palmerston North, Manawatu-Wanganui, New Zealand - 1728 DNA GHGlow gp2 (v2) (version 2) | ecosystem: Host-associated > Mammals > Digestive system >... | reverse complement strand
TTATATCCTCTATGTGCAAACTGAATTGAATCTACGCCCGAGAAAACTTTTGAACTTTTCTTCCCCAAAACAAAAATTCTTCCTATCTTTGCACAACGGTGTTGCACTTGGTAGTTGAGTCTACGAATGAGGGGCGTCTGCTCCTAATGGCAATAAATTCCACAAAGATGCGTTATTACAATATGTCACACACGGATGGAAACACTTTCGGGTTGGAACACGGCAAGATAGGCGACCGCATTGCGGTGGTGCTGGATGGGAAGCAGATTTACAAGAAGCTGTACAAGCCCACAAATCCGCGTACACCAAAGCAGCAGATGCATAGGGCGAAACTGGCGTTCGTGAACCGGCTGTCGAAGGTGCTTGCGGAGGCGGTGAACCTCGGATTCGAGATGGTGCCGGAAAAGGGCAGCGGGCAGACGGCACGCAACGCGTTCGTGAAGATGAACTGGGACAACGGCTCCGTCGCATGGGATGAAGAGAAAAGCGAATGGGGAATTGTGCCGCAAAGGCTGGTGTTGGCTTACGGGCCGCGATATATCTGCAGGGATATTGCCGCAGAGGTGCGTGACGGACGGCTGCATGTCTTGTGCCCCAATCCGGGGTTGGACGACCCACACGCCGTGAAAGACGACAGGCTGATGGTGGCGGTGTACCGTCCTGCGGTGCCAACGATGCATCTTTTTCCAGGCCCGCTAAGAAAGGCATGCAAAGAATGTTGTTTTGATTTATCAGTGGATGCCGGCGGTGAAGAGGAAGTGATGCATGTCTATGCTTGGTTCCAAGCCACCACTTACCACCGCTCTGGTGGGGGAAAGATTACCGTCCGTCCGGGTCAGGCCAGCCCCAGCGTCTATCTTGGCAGCTTCCAGGCATAGTGCTGTCAGCAACTACCCAGGGACTTGGCAGCGACTAGCCATACTCTAGGCAGCCTCGCGGAGCAGAGTGCTTGCCGGCAACACCGTGGGTACTCCCTTGCAACAGGCTTGCATCTCCCTTGCTACATACTACCACCACCCTTGCTACCCCATAGCTACCTCCTACCTACCCCAAGGCTACCATTACCCTACCCTAGAATTACCATAGAATTACAGTAGAGTTACCCTATGATTACAGTAGCATAACCATACAGCTGCAAACGACAGACTTTCAATATCTTATTATTATATCTAAAGATATAATAATAGGAGAGGGTATTGGTTGCGCTACGGATGAATGTATGCTGCGTATATGGCCGCCCGTGTAGGTTCGGGGACGTTCCCCTCAATAGGCGTGTATCTTTCCCTCAAATCTGATGCAAAAGTACATCTGCCGGGTGCAATCTATTTGTGTGGGGCGATTTTATTTGTTGCTCTCTATCATTATTTCATACTCGACATTGCGTTGCATGCCTTCGAGGGGGCGCAGGAGGCCACGGGCGACAAGGTCGCGGATGTCGCGCAGGGCGGTGTCGGGCGAGACCTCGGAGAGCTTGGCATAGTTCTTTGCGGTGAACTTGCCTTCGTAGCCGTCGAGGTATAGGTTGAGTATCGTACGCTGTCGCTCGTTGAGGACGACATCGCTGTGCTGCTGCCAGAAGATGGCTTTACGGAGCACGGTGGAAAGCATCGTCTCGGATGTGTCTATGGCGTGCTCCAGGCAATCCAGCCACCAGAGCACCCACTCGCTGATGTCGCCGTCGCCACGCTGTGTCTGCTCCAGGATGCGGTAGTAATACTTCTTCTCCTTGTTGATTTGGGTGGACATGCTGAAGTAGCGCATCGGGCTGTCGTCGGCTTGCGACAAGGCCATGTCGGAGAGGGCGCGTGCTATGCGCCCATTGCCGTCGTCGAAAGGATGGATGCTGATAAAATAAAGGTGTGCCACAGCCGATCGAATGTAGTCATGTGCGCCGCCATTGTTGAACCAAGAAAGGAAACGCTCCATCATCTGTGGAACCTCCGCCGGGTCGGGCGCGTGGTAGTGCACTTTTTCGCGTCCCAACATTCCAGACACCACATCCATCTGAGCCGTGCGGTAGTTGCCGACAATCAAGCCAGAGGCCCCTTGGGCCGGGAACAGGGCAGTATGCCAGCGCATCAGGCGGTCGCGGGTCAAGGGGGTACGGTAGTTGGTGGTGGCGTCGAGCATCATCTCCACGATGCCGTCGATATAATGCGAGGGCTCGGTATGCGACGGCAGGTCGACCCCGAGCCGACGGGCCACCGACGAACGCACCTGGGCGGTGTCGAGGACAATGCCCTCGATGGAATAGCTGTCGACAACGCTGCCGGTGATACTCTCTGCCATGGTACGCAGCTGAGTGTCAAGACCAATGTCGTGCAAACGACCAAACAAGTGACCGGCTTTGCGCATCACTTGCGATTGTCTGTCGGCAGCCAATGTCTTGTCCCATACGAAGGCGGGCCAATGGTCTGATTGGTAGATGTATTTGTATGTCGTACTCATTCTTTTGCGTCTTATTAGCCGCAAATTTTGCGGCTAAATTATTTTGCAAAGATACAACTTTCTTCTGAAATGGCAAAAAATATCGTTTTGCTTGCGAGGGGAGAGGCACACGGATTTCACGGATGGCACGGATTTTTATGATTTTACCACTTCTCCTTCGGGAAATCCCCTTAGACGTAGGGGAGGGATGCATTTTAACCCAAGGTGACCTACAATAATTATTTTTAACGGCGAATTATACGAATTAAACGAATTAATATTGAGAAATTTGTTTTGCAAGCAAAACGCGAATTAAACGAATTTTTAGAGGTTGCCCATAATGATTATCCGCATTGTTCCGAAGAAGCCTCGAAGAGGCTTAATCTCAATAACCCCATACAAGAAAATCTCTGATTTTCGCAGTGTGGGGCTTGGAAACAAACCCATAGGTGCGTCTCGAAGAGACGCGATTTAGTTCTCTCGGATAGTTGCGGATAATCATTTACCATAAATTGGCCTGGAATTAACCAGAAATTAATTTTTTCTTTTAACAGCAATTATCAGCAATTATTTTGAATGTGAGTGACCTGTGATAAGTGACAAGTGACACGAACGCGCTCGTGTCACTTGTCACTTATCACAGGTCACTGCTTTTTAAAAATTCGTTTAATTCGTGATTCCGCTTGCGGAATCCTAATTATAATAATTCGCTTAATTCGCATAATTCGCCGTTTTTAAAACCAATTGCCGTTTATTTTAAAAATCTGCGGTATCTTAAAGTTAAGGTTAAACCCAAATCGGTCATTAGGATTAATCAGCAGCGATAAAAATGTCGTTTTCTAATGACCGTCATTATTCCTGAAGATGGTGGAGCGGTGCGGTTTCGTGCCCGATCCCTGAAAACACGCTCCGCATTCCATGGCATTTGGAACTCTCTCGACCACTTCTCTCTACCCTACCGTGTCTAATGACCGATTTGGGTTTAATTGCGATTCAATAGACAGAATATCAAATGCCCCCCCCATCAAAAATATGACAAATAATTTATTGTCGAATGAAAAAATAGTCGTATCTTTGCACCCGTAAACCGAATGTTAAACAACGGTTGTCCGGCAGATTAATGGCTTCTGTCTGTTTGGATGACCAAAAAGTGAATAAATAGAACCCACCTTAAATTAACAAACAATTACCCTCATTAACACAAATAACATTTGTATATTTACAAATAGTTCGTACCTTTGTACCGAAAAAAATTTGCAACAAACGTATTATTATTCACCAAACACTTTGATAGTGAGGAAACTTGTGAGAAATATTGGGAAAGATTCGCAAGAAGATAGTCTCATTAAAAGGCTCATCTTCGCCTCAGTGTCATTATAACACTCCATCCATTTCAGAAGATTTGGCAATGGGGGCAATAGATAATTAATAATAAAAACAATAATATCATGAAAAAGATTTTTACTCTTTTGTTAGTTATGACAGCAAGCTCTGTCGCATGGACACAGCAACTGAACCTCACACAGTTTGCAACATTAAACCACAATGATACCATTACCGCGTATTATGGAGTAGACGCACTCGTTTCAGCTCTTTCATCAGCAGAACACGGTGACATCATTACTTTGTCGCCAGGGTCTTTCAATGCTCCTTATGACATTAGTAAGGCAGTGACAATTCGAGGAGCTGGAATGATGATTGATACTATTTCGAATACAGAACCAACCAGAATCAATAAGAGCTTCTATTTAAGCGTACCTAATGTTTCGAACCTTCATTTAACGATGGAAGGTGTATATATAACTGGGAATATCGTATATATTTCCGCATATAGTCCCCGATTTAACAAATGCAGGATTAACACGATAAGAAAATCCGCATCTGGAGAAAAAACATTGTCTTTACCTGTTTTCACAAACTGTTTAATCAGTGCATGGGATGGTTCCTCTTCCATATCAAATGCCATGTTCATCAATAGCATCATCTTGAATAGTTGGCAGGGAGAAGGACACGGAGCGAGTATAAACAGTGACGGAGGAATGTATGAATATTATAGTTGGGGATATGACTTGTATACTTGCGGTCAATCTTATGATGTGTATTACAACTGCATCATCAATATTCCACCAAGTATAATTCACAACAAACGCAACATAATAAATTGCATAACATTCGGATCTGATTCCGTCAGTGTTTCAGATTTAAATGTTTTCAATAGTGTTGGCATCTTTGATTCAACAAGCATATACAATTTAACTCCCGATCATAATAACACCAACATAAACAGTTTTGAGAGTATTTTCAAGACATTCCGTGGCACATACACAGAGGGTGAAATGTTTGAACTAACGAATAATGCCGCCTCAAATTATCTTGGCTCAGACAACACACAAGTTGGTATTTATGGAGGTACAGCGGTTTTTAACCCCAAAGCCACTGATATGCGTATTAAGAAATATTCCGTAGGGTTCTATTCCGACGAGAATGGACATTTGAAGATAACAACAGAACTTGAGAACGAATAAAAAAAGGCAACCATGAGACGATTAATAATCATCCTTATAGGTTGTGTGGTCTGCTGGCTGGTGCCGCCAAATAGTCACGGACAAGGAGTTATCACATATTCCTGTTGGTTCGATGAGGATTACAGCACTCTGCAAACAGGCTTAATGAGCAACAACCAAATAACACTGAATGTGGACATGTTGAGCGAAGGATTCCATTCGGTCAATGTGCAGTTTGGTACAGACTCCAATGCTCAGATACAAAGACATCTATTCTACCGGGCAGCTACTGTTACCAATCCAATGCATGCCAACACATATAGTTGCTGGTTTGACGAAAACTACAGCACATTGCAGACAGGATCAATTGGTAATGGAATATTTATGGTTGATGTGTCAGAATTGGACGAAGGATTCCATTCGGTCAATGTACAATACGGCACTGGAGCAAATGCACAACTTAGCAGACATTTCTTCTTTCGTGTGCCCACAACAGCTGCAACTGCTCATGCCACAACCTATAGCTGTTGGTTTGATGAAGACTACAGCACATTGCAGACTGGCTCGATTGGTAATGGAATATTTATGGTTGATGTGTCAGAATTGGACGAAGGATTCCATTCGGTCAATGTACAATACGGCACTGGAGCAAATGCACAACTTAGCAGACATTTCTTCTTTCGTGTGCCCACAACAACTGCAACTGCTCATGCCACAACCTATAGCTGTTGGTTTGATGAAGACTACAGCACATTGCAGACTGGCTCGATTGGTAATGGAATATTTATGCTCAACGTAGACTCATTATCTGATGGATTTCATTCAGTGAATGTGCAGTATGGAACAGGTACACATGCTCAGTTGGGACGATTTCTGTTTTATAAAGTACCAAGTGCTGTTGCGCCTTCAGATCCCATAACATACAGTTGTTGGTTTGACCAAGTAGATAATATCAAGCAGAGTGGAACTGTTGGCAGTGACGGCATCATTACGCTTGATGTTTCGTCTTTGTCCGACAGTAACCATACTGTTTATTTACAGTTCGGAGATGGAGACAACGCTCAGTTGAGTAGTCATCTGTTTTGGAAGCAAGCCGTCTACCAGATACAGTATGGCGAAACTGCTTATGGAACTATTACCATTCCCAACTCCAGCGATACAGTAATTGACGGGCATTATGTGTTCGACAGTACGATAATCACTATAACCGCCACACCTAATCCCTATTACACTCTTCAATTCCTTATAGTTAATGGCGACACTGTCACTGCTCCTTATACAATGTTGGTTACAGACAACGTGCAGGTTTCTGCCGTTTATGCCGCATTTATGCCCGAACTACACGTAACTGCTTTAGGCAATTCCGACATTGTTGCCGGACAAGAATTTAGCGCATCATGGACAGTACAGAACGACGGCAATGCATCCACCCCTGTAGGTACCACATGGTATGACAGGTTATATCTCTCCTCATTGCCATACATTAACGGGAACAGCAATGATATGGAGTTGCTCGGCACATGGGAGAACTTGAGTGCACTCGAAACAGGTCAGAGTTATACACGCAATGTTACAGTCTATTTGCCGTTGAGACACGCTACTGGCCCATACTACCTTTTCCTGTTGTCAGATGCACAGCGGGCCACTGACATCCTTACATCAGGCACAAGTTATTCCACCGGATTAGACCTAACGGCAAACAACAATCTAATAGAGCAGGGAGAGCTGGATTATTATAACGGCAGTTGGGAAAACACCTATCGCCATGACAATTTCAGAGTAAAAGAAGTTCAGATAACTGTTCCTCCTTTAGCCGACTTGGAAGTGACAAATATAGTTCGTCCTGCCAATTTTTATTCTGGCACAACAGTCAATATCACCGCAACCGTTGTCAATAATGGCGAAGCGGCAACACGTTCAGAAGGATGGTTTGACGTATTGTTCATTTCAACATCAGACACTTTTGATGCCTCAGCACATCAGTTGGATGCAGTATGGCATTCCGCAACAGGCATATCCACACTTTCGCCCAACGGATCATACCAAGTCACCTTTTCTGGGGATGTTCCGCTATCAATGTACGGCACTGCCTATTTCTATGTCATTACTAATGCCGACAATGGCGAATACGAACATATAGGCAGCAGCAACAACATGATGCGGTCGCAACCAGCAAACATCATTCTTACACCTCCTGCAGACTTAGTTGTCAGTGATCTTGCTGCACCATCAAGTATTTCTAACAAAGCCTCTTTCACTGTTAACTATACAGTCCATAATGTCGGTTTAGGAAATCCCGACCATAACAATTGGGTAGATAAAGTCTATCTTTCGTCAACACAGACTCTGGCAGATGACGGATACCATCAGTTATTGGAAACCATATCACACAATGATGGATTGGAAGCAGGACATAGCTACACAATTCAGCGTAGCTACCAACTGCCTTCATCGATACAGGAGTCGCAGACTTTGTATACTATTGTTGTTACAGATGCCGAAGAAAATGTTTTTGAATATCTGAGTGAGAATAATAACACCGTCACAAGCAATGCAATGAGCGTCACAATATATAAACCAGATTTCAGTCTGACAAACGCCACCCTACCAGACACAATAGTATCGGGACACTCTATTAATCTTGCCGTTACGCTCCACAACATAGGGCAAATGAGCTATCAAGGTAATTTGCAATACAATGTATATTACTCAACGAATGACGAGTTTAATCCATCGACGGCATTCCTATTGGATTCGCCATGGCAATACAGCGACATCAACACAGGAGCAGAGCACCATATTAATCTAACACTATCATTTCCCAGTAATTTTACTGATGGCAACTATTATATCTTTGTAGCGGTAAATCCAAACAACATCATTCCCGAAGAAAATCTTCAGAACAACAATGTTTCTACTGGTCTTATTAATTTGTGCCATCGTCCGTTGCCAGATTTAGTTTTGCTCAATTTAAGATTGCCTGACACTGTCTATGCAGGGCAAAAAACACTTTTAGAATTTGATGTCATTAATGCAGGTGAAACAACTGAATTAGGATCTGCGGATTTATATTCAGTCAATTTCAACTCCGCACTATATGCCAACAGTTCATGGAGTCCTGTTAATTCTCAAATCCAGCCATCGTCATTAGGAACGCTTTCCATATCTGTTGGTGACACGGCACATTTTCTGCAATATGTGACAATTCCACCCACGCTTAACAGTGGAAATATTTCCTTCTCGCTTTATATTGATGCCAACAACAGTATACAGGAACTGAACGAAAGCAACAATTTTGCATTCTTCTCCCGCCATGTCATAGCATTACCATTCGACCTCGCTGTAAGTGGCATCACTGCACCCACTACATATACCACAGGAGACACTATTCAGTTAGAATGGACCGTATCTGTACAAGACCGACAGGATGTTTTCCGCCATTCAAGGAGGACAATCACTGACACAACAGGCTTTGCAGGCTACATTAATTGGATAAAACCAGACAACAACAGCTATGCTTGGGGTGATAGAATATATCTTTCTTGCGACTCGGTTCTTTCGTCCGATGACATTGCGCTTGGCAGTGCCAGCATAAAACTTCGTCATTTAAATGATAGTGGTTACACTGTGAGACTCACTTCAGTAATGCCTCATTCTCTTTCGGGAAACCTATATCTCTTAGCCGTGGCCGATACTGGTTTCAGCATCATTGAACACAACCGAGACAACAACATATTTGTGTACCCTGTCACAGCCTCGTTGGCTCCGCTGCCGAACTTGCAAATCACAGAGTTGACAATGGAGGATACCGTCTCCCAAAGACAAGGATGTCTAGTAAGATACACCGTTGTCAATACTGGAGAAGGTGACATTGTTAACGCAATGTGGAGCGATGCTTTCTTCTTTGGCGGAATCAGACTGACCACAATCTCTCATCAGGGGTCGCTTGCCTCGGGAGAGAGTTACACCGATTCCGTGGAAATCGTTGTTCCTGATAATCTTCTTGGTGCATACGCATTCCGTGGCTATGTTGATGTAAACAATGACATCTTTGAGGATACGCACGAAAACGACAACAGTCTGGCACAGCCTATTGTTGTAATTGAGGCGACTCCTTGTGATTTGATTGTCTCAACAGTCGATGCACCTCAGCAAGCAGTTGTAGGTGGACAGATAAATGTCAGCTGGTCAGTGCAGAACATTGGAGAATATTCCGTCAACGGACGTATAAAGGACGGCATTTATCTCTCGACTGACACCATCTTCGACAACGGTGATGTAATGATAGGAGAATACAGCTATCAGACCAGCCTTGATGTTTATTCGAGCATACAACGAACAATGGAATGCAATGTCAACGGAGTCATTTCAGGAGACTATTATGTCATTGTGCGAACCAACATAATGAATGCCTTTAGCGAGGTGACTTTTACCAATAACCGGAGAGCATCGATAAACATCGTCGAGATAACATTGCCCTCACTAACAATCGGACAACCAGAACAAATGTTACTTTCTTCAGGTACCGAAGCCTATTATCGCATGGCTGTTGGTCCTGAGTATGTCGGCAAAACACTGTCTGTGACTCTAACATCTGACAGTGTCATATATACAGGAGCTCGATTTTTAGTATCAACAGGAATAGAGATGGAGTTCGTTGGTAATATGCCAAGTTTGGATGGCACATATATGAATAGTCTGTTCCTTTCTCATGAGACTATGCCCACTTCTGCGCAGTTCGACTATGGAAGTTCAATTCCTTTCACCAAAGAGTTACGTGTAATGATTCCCGTGCTACAACAAGGTAATTATTATATCAAAGCCACAGCCAACACATCGCAAGGATTCATACAGCAAATGACATTGTTGGCAGAAATTGTCGACTTCGAGATATTGACGGTAGATGCCAATTCTGGCTCCAACACGGGAAGCGTAACGACAAAAATTGTAGGTGCCAAGTTCGACACCATTATGGACTTCAGACTGACTAAAGACAATGATTATTTACCTGCCGAGAAAGTCAAGTTCACAAACACTAATGAAGTCTATGCCACCTTTAATCTTGTTGATATTCCAATAGGCGTATATAACATGCAGGCCGAGTTGCCTGGCGGTATTGTCACTCAAAAAGACGGAGTGTTTACCGTAGAACAAGGTCTGCCATCAGAGTTACAAATCAACATTCTTGCTCCATCAGATGTGCGTGTAGGCAACACCGCAGTGTTTAGCATTGAGTACGGAAACAATGGCACCACAGACCTCAATATCTCAGGATTCCTTGTAACAAGTCCCAACGGCTACCCCATAGCACTTTCGGCGACAGAGTTAGACAACGCAGCAGACAGTGTGATTTTCTACACAGGTGAATTCGGCATGGATCCTGACATTATCCGCCCGGGATATTTCGGCACCAAAAACATTTATGTGCGAGCTAACACTGCAGGAACTATATCTATTTATGTTTATGCCATACGCAGACAATACGAATAAAAGTGAATATTGAAATCATGAAAAGAATAATTGTTTTTTTAGGATTGCTACTTCTGAGTTCTGAGTTTTTTGTTTTAAAATCACAGAATATTATCCGCCCCAAAATAGCTTGCCCCAACGATATTTATGTCAACAGCTACAATGGTGTACTATTCTACCAGCGTGCCGACATCAGCATTCCCAACCGCAGCATGCCATTGGAAGCTGTATTCTACTACAACAGCTCTTCAAACAGGATTAACTACGGCTATGGCAACGGATGGAGTCTGGGGTGCGAATACCGCTACAATCTCGACTCAATGGGCGTTATAATAGAAACTGGTGATGGAAGAAGGGACCTATATCTCGCAATAGGTGCTCCAGGACCAGTAATGAAATATGATTCTCCGAACGGCGTGTTTCACAGACTTAGTTACCAAATGGTAATCGTCAATAATGTTGAGCATCATTTGTTCACACTCACAGACAAAGATGGAACGGTATACCATTTTGATGACCCAGTGTCGAAAAGGGTGACACAGATTAAAGACCGAAACAACAATGTGCTGAACTTTTCATATTCTGATGGAAGACTAACCACCATTAGTGATGGAAATGGACGCAGCCTCATTTTGACATGGACCGACAGTATGCTGACAACACTCGGCACCAATCTTGACGACCGCCAGTGGCATTATGCATACGACACTCTCGGTAACCTTGTCAGTGTCACCAATCCAATGGACTATACTGTCCATTATGGGTACAATCGCGACAATCGCATTAGCCGTTTCACTGACGAGGAGGGATACAGCACACTTATTACCTACAATGATGACGGCATGGCACACCGCATCAAAACCGACCTGACGGACAAAAGCATACGATATGAGCAGTCCTCACACCAAACGGTGATAATAGATTATATGGGCGAGGGTGAAAATAACCAGTTTACCACCTACCGTTGGGATACGTTAGGGCGAGTGATAGAGAAGACAGGCAACTGCTGTGGCTACACTTCGAGGTTGGCGTATGACGAAGACAACAATGTCATCCGCAACGAAGATGCCAACGGAAACGTCACCACTTGTACTTATGATACCAACGGCAATATGCTAAGCATGACAGACCCTCTTGGCAATACTGAGTATTATTCATACGAGCCAAAATACAATAATCCAACATCATACACCGACAAATTGGGGCATCAGTACACCTTCTCATACGACACAAATGGAAATTTGACAGCCATAAACGGACCGCTGGGAAGCAATATATTAATGACGTATGACACTTATGGGCAACCGCTAACGGTCACCGATGCCAACGGAGGCATTACTACATACGGTTATGATCAATATGGCAATCTTGTTTCTATTACCAACGCACTAGGAAATACAACCAGTATGCAGTATAATGCTTTTGGAGATCTGATTTCTACCACCTCACCAACAGGCGCAACACAACAACTTGCATACGACAGATTACGGAGAGTGATTGGATCCATAGATCCATTAGGTAATAGAACATCTATATCTTATGACAGCCGTGGCAATGCCATTGAATTAATCAATGCTTTGCAACAACATAAAACCATTTCATACGACGCGTTGTCCAGACCAACTACTTCCACTGATGCACGACAAGCGACTACATCTGTCATCTATAATGCACAGAGTAAACCGGTGACGGTGGAGGATGCTATGCATCATGCAGTACGCTTGGAATACAACGACCGAAATCAAGTAGTCTTGGCCATAGATGCACTTGGAGACAGCACAATGTACGAATATGATGCTTTGGGCAATACCATCGGCGTGTCTCTGCCGAATGGACGACAGATTACTTACATATACGATGCAATGTCACGCATGGTACAGTCCGCAGACCAGTATGGAGTGATGCAAACATTGGATTATGATGAAATGGGCAATGTGGTTGCAGAAATCAATGCTACAGGAGACACAACTCATTATGCATACGATTCACTTGGCCGATTAATACAAATATCCGACCCACTTGGCAACATTGAACTATACACCTACAATCTCAACGGTGATATTTTAACTCATACTGATGCTAATGGCAACGTTACAACCTATTCATACGATATTGGAGGCAATCTTCTGACAGAAACAGATGCGATGAATTATGTCACCACATACACTTACAATGCCGAAGGCGAGCTAATGTCGGTAACAGATGCTAACGGGAACACCACATCTTACCAATATGATGTCATAGGCCATCTCGCTATCATCACCTTTGCTAACGGCAAGACTAAACAGTACTGGTACGATGCTGCAGGGAATACCATAAAGCAAAAGGATGAGGCTGGTAACATCATCCTAATGTCCTACGATGCAAATGGCAACCTACTCTCACGCACCTACCCCGATGGAACCAGCGACCAGTACACCTACGACCTTCTTGGTAATATGCTCACTGCAAACAATGCTGATGCCAATGTGTCGTTTACATACGATGCTAAAAATCAGGTTTTATCAGAAGTATTGAATAATACAGCCACTTTATACTCCTATAATACACTTCAAGGAACAATAATTATCACTTATCCAAGCGGAAGAGCAGTAGAGGAACACTATGACCTTCGGGGCAGATTAATCTCAATATTAAATTTCAACTCTCCTGTCGCGACCTTCACGTACACACCCGACAATCTCCTCGCCACAAGCATATATGGCAACGGAGACATAACAAACTACACATATAATAATGCAGGAAGATTGACATCAATCAATAATGCCAATATCCAACTCTCATCGCTCAACTACACATACGATGCTATTGGGAATATTCTTTCCAAGATTGATGTCGTTCGTCCAGAACACAGCGAAAGTTACATTTATGATGCGATTCATCGTCTAACAGAATATCGTTGTGGTGTAGCCAACAACTTAGGCATTATTCCCAACCCATTAAAACATGAGCATTATAATTTTGATGCTCTCGGCAATCGTACAATGGTTAACACCAATAGCATTTCTACTACACTCACCCAAAACAACATGAACGCCTACACATCTGTAGGTGGTCAAACAATGCAGTATGATGGCAATGGCAATCTGATTAACGATGGACATCACACATACCAATACAACTACAGAAATCGTATGGTTAGTGTGGATAATGGCTCTACCGCAACCTACCAGTACGACGCACTTGGCAGGCGAATTCGCAAGACTTCTGCTAATGTTTCCATACAGTATTACTATCGTGGAATCCAGTGCCTAGAAGACCATTTCGTGAACACTGATACCACATCTGTTTCAACTTATATCTACGGCATTGCCATCGACAACATTCTCTCTATGCAACACAACAATCAAGACTATTACTACCATAAGAACCACATCGGAAGCATAATGTCTATCACTAACAACAATGCTACCATAGTAGAAAACTATGACTACTCTCCATACGGCACCCCAACAATCTACAGTGCCATAGGCACCGAGATTGTTGCCTCCTCCATTGGCAACACTATAATGTTCACTGGTCGCGAATACGACTACGAGACTGGACTATACTATTACCGTGCCCGCACAATGCACCCAACAATTGGACGGTTTATACAGCATGACCCATTGGGATATGTAGATGAGTATAATTTATATAGCTATGTTGGAAATAGTCCTATCGTAATGGTCGATCCTTTGGGAAATGATTATTTCAGCAGAATAATTGGAGGCGGTGCAGGAGATGAGGCATCAGATTATTATGCTAACCAAATCGCCTCAAGATCATATTTTGGTCTACCAAATGTTGATTTGATTATTGATGCGTTTTTACATCCAATTGATGCATCTGGATTATTCTTTTCCTCTTTATGGAATTCAGAAACAGCCTCTACGACCCTTTCTGTATTGACAATGCCATTTAGTGGAATATCTCTAGCTATTGGAGCAACTGGAACTTTTATAAATTCCTATTATGATAATTGCGATCCGTTCTTTAAAGCTCTAGGGAAAACCGCTGCCACTTCGGCAATAGGCTATATTTCAGGAAATATCATGGATAAGTTTGGATTTGGGATAAGAGAGTTTTTTGCCAAATCATTGATTTCATCAATGGCGTCAATGTTAAACAACTGGATACTTGGACAAAAAATCTTCGATTGGAGAACTGACATTGCAACTGCTTTTCTTGATTCAGGATTAACAAATTATAACTTTAATAAAGAATCCAACAAACGAAGAAATCGCTGGAAACCAAATTCAAAATAACATATTAATCCCATTAATCCCAAATCCAGTTTGAGACAACGGGGGAAAAACTATTAGTATAGTCAAAATGGACAACAATCCACTCTCATTATTCTCTAACAAAACCCAATATAAACGATGATAGAAAAACTTATTTCATTGACAATCATAGGGTTACTCCTCTCAAATAGCTTATTCGCTCAAGTGAAATGTAATCAAGGCAATCAAGACCCTAACAATAACCCCAACCAAGAAACCATAGACTCAAATCCGTCAGCAAAAAGCGAAGCTACTGCTGTTCAGCCTGTTGACCCAAACGAGATTGTTGGTACTGATGGTTGGATGGTAGTTGATGCGTGGGGAGATACCGTGCGGTGGGTTAGTGCTTCGCAAAGTTTGCCATATACTGTTTACTTTGAAAATGACCCATTGATGGCGACTGCGGCGGCACAAGTTGTTACTGTGCGGCTGAGGTTACATCCTCTGATGAATATAGCAGACTTTCGAATCGGAACTTTCGGATTTGGCAATATGGTGTTTCCTGAGGAGGGTTCTCCACTTCAGTACCAGACACGCCTTGACCTAGTAGACGAGATGAATCTGTTTGTGGATGTGGTGGCGGGTATCGACATAACGCGAAATGAGGCATTCTGGATTTTCTCTTCAATAGATCCAATCACTGGTATTACACCCACGGAGAGCAACCGAGGATTTCTTGCCATTAACGACTCTACACATATTGGCGAGGGTTTTGTAACCTTTAGTATTAAGCCTTCGGCTAATCGCTGTCATACTGGAGACACTATCGGTATGCAAGCTTCCATCATCTTTGATGTCAACGAGGCTATTGAAACAAACCGTTGGGTAAATACCATTGATGCTGAAGCACCAGTGAGTAACTGCACAGTTATCGCAAATGAGATGCCTGCTTACCAAGACAGTATCTATATAACATTCTCTGGTGAAGATGATGCCACAGGCATGGCAGCATACAGACTCTACTATACTGAGAACGGTAGTGCTTTCCGTTTGGCTGGTCGCTACTTAGCTGGAGACACTGCTGTATTTGCTTCACAACCGAATACCACCTATTCATTCTTCTCGCTTGGAGAGGACATGGTCAGCAACATAGAGCCGATGAAGGGAGAAGCCGATACTCTGTTTGGAAACACCAGTGTGCAGCTATTGGCATCAGTACGACCTGAAGGGGCTGGAATTATTACAGGAACTAGTAGCTATATTCTTGGCGACACAGCCAATTTATTCGTACAACCCGCTGTGGGATACCGTTTGCTGCGATGGTCAGAAGGTGGTGTGCCGCAAGGTACGGACACCCTGCTGACATTGGTGGCTGATCAGAATCACAACTTAACGGCAGAGATGGCGAGACTGAGCTATCCTCTGACAGTGGAGGCGGCCGAAGGAACAAATATTACTGTGACTACTCGGACACCCACAGGAAATCAGCCATCATACCAAGAAGTGAGACACTTTGATACGTTAGACATTCACATCAGTGCATCACCTTGTTATGACAATGTATCTTTTTATCTGAATGGCTTTCCATTAACATCAGACACCATGCTTGTAGTTCATGAAACTGTCTCTTTGTCATCTGTTGCCACTCAGCAGATAGACACCGGCTATGTCTACGACACCGTATGCCGAAACTTTTCATACTCTGTCAATGGATACAACATTCTCTCTTCGGCCACCAACACCTCTGGAATTGCCATATTCCAGCGTTCGGTCATCAATTCGAGCGGTTGCGACAGTGTGTCTCAATTGATACTTTATGTTAAGCCTTCCCATACACTCACGTTCGTTGCCAACGGCGGTGAAGGCACAATGCCGACGCAACAAATATGTGACGGCGAGGAATCAGTACTTAACAGTAGCAACTTCACACGAGAAGGGTACTTCTTTGCTGGATGGGCCACATCGGCAGGGGCAACCACGGCACAGTATGCAGATGGAGGTATAATTACTTTGACTGGCAATCAGACGTTATATGCTGTATGGAGCAGCAACTGCGTGAACCGTGAGTGCAACCATGTTGTGACGGTCTGTGATAGCTATATGTGGAACGGAGAATTGAAAACTGAAAGCGGCGATTATCTGCGAACGGTTTCCTCTGCCGTTCCTGGTGGATGCGATAGCATTTATCGCCTCCGCCTCACTGTCAAACACTCATCTGAGAATCTTCAGCAAGTTGTTTCTTGCCATCCTTTTACGTGGATTGACGGACTTACATATTACTCTGATACCACACGACAACTCTCAATGGCAAACACCGTGGGTTGTGACAGCCTTATTACGCTTCAACTCGTTGTTACAGACAACATATATGCAACCGAGTCGGTGACAGCTTGCAACAGCTATCTGTGGCATGGTGAGGAATACACGGCATCCACCAATTCTCCGACATTTACAACACAGAATGCTGACGGATGCGACTCGGTCGTGACATTAGATTTGACCATAAACTATAGCACTACTGGGATTGATGTTCAGACGGCTTGCGACAGCATCACTTGGCATGGTAACTTGTATATTAACGGTGGTAATGGCATCGCAACATACACGACAACAAATGCAGCGGGTTGCGATAGTGTGACCACTCTGAACCTAACCGTGAGACATAGCTCGTCAAGCATCGAGACCGCGACGGCTTGCGACAGCTACACCTGGAATGGTACGGAATATACCGCGAGCGGTATGACCACGTACCAGACTGTCAACAGCGTGGGTTGCGACTCGGTCGCAACATTGTACCTGACAATCAACAATAGCAGCACAGGTACGGACGTGGTGGCGGCCTGCGACAGCTACATCTGGATTGATGGCATCACATACACTGCCTCGACCAGCACCCCCACTTTCACCATACAGAATGCGATGGGGTGCGACAGCGTTATCACCTTGCAACTGACCATACTTGAGAGCCTGACATCCACAGAGACCGTCACTGCCTGTGACAGTTTCGCCTGGCACGGAACAACATACACCATTTCCACCTCCACTCCTACATTCACCACTACAAGCACTGAAGGATGCGATAGTACCGTGACCTTGAACCTCACCATCAATTATAGCACCACGGCCACTGAGACCGCGACGGCCTGTGACAACTACACTTGGAATGGAACGGAATATACTGTGAGCGGTACGCCTACTTACCAGACTGTCAACAGTGTGGGTTGCGACTCGGTCGCAACACTGTACCTGACAATCAACTATAGTGTAGATACAATAATAACAGATACTGCGGTTGGTAGTTACACTTGGAATGGAACCACCTACACCGAGAGCGGCTCATACCAATGGCAAGGTACAACCATCAATGGATGCGACAGCACCGTGACCCTGATGTTGGTCGTTAACAGTGTGGGTGTTGAGATGGTAGACGGTGAAGGCATTAGTGTCAAAGTTTATCCTAACCCCACTACAGGTTGGATAACCATCGATGCCGATGATGTGCTGTCGGTGGAGGTGTTTGACCAAGCTGGCCGACACATTGCCACCCATGACAACACCAACCGTATAGACCTCGGTGGATTGGCAACAGGCAACTATATGCTCCGAATTCACCTGCAAAGAGGCAACTCAATACAGCGTGTGATCCTGAAGTAGCGGAACCTATCTCACTTTACCACAAAAGCCACCTCTTTCGGGTGGCTTTTGTGGTTGTAATATACTATTGGTGGCATTATTTCAATCGGTATCAGCGGAATATTATGTGTTTCAAGAAATGGCGTTTTAGCAAGGACTTTCTTGATTCGTCTCAAAAATGGCGTTAAAAATAGGAATGGATATAATATTTTCAAAAAAATGGCGTTATTAAAAGCGGATTTATTTTAGTAATGATTAAAAATGGCGTAAAATATGGAATGATGAATGGCGTAAAAGGGCATCCTCTGGGGCCGTCCTTTGCTGTCGCTGCTGCGGGGCTTCACCGTCGGCATCCTGCCACCGGTGCACCACGCGGAACAAGGAATTACTCCACGGCGGCGGCTTCCTCGTCCCCCACGCGGGCCTGCTTCCCCCCGGCGTGTCCGAGTTCGCTACTTTTACCCCAACCTTGCCTCCACTTCGGTCGGCAGCCACAGCACAGCAGCTACGAGCTCGTCCCCGCCGACGTCCAGCAGGCCCTCCTCAAGGCCTACGAGGAAGCCGCCGCAGAGGAAGAATAAGCGTCAGCTTTTACTTAACACGAAAGAGGATGCCTGTATTGGGCATCCTCTTTTTTCTTTTGCGCAATATTTATAGCATCAATGCGTTATTCTTTCAAAGTCGTAAATTTCGACCGTGGAGAAGATAACATATGGCAAAGAAGAAAGATACAGTGACCACCGCAGTTGTTGCAGAAAGCAATAACCTTACTTTGGAAATCGCAAAACGCGATATCCAACATGTCAATATTGAGAGTTTGATAATTATGCTGCGTGGTCAGCAAACACTTCTCGATCGTGATTTGGCTATGCTCTATGGCGTGGAGACTCGTAGATTAAATGAACAGGTACAGCGTAACATAGAGCGATTCCCCGAGGACTTTATGTTCCAGCTCACAAAGGAGGAGTTCGAAAATTGGAAATCGCAATTTGCGACATCCAATTCTATCAAGATGGGAGCACGCAAGAGACCTTATGCCTTCACCCGCAACGGCATCGCAATGCTCAGCAGCGTGCTCCGGTCTCAAACTGCTGTTGATGTGAATATCAGTATCATGCGCGCTTTTACAGCCACTCAACAGTTCTTTGCTGCCAACGCACAGATGTTTCAGCGAATAGAAGTGATTGAACACAATCAGTTGGC
>Ga0310697_10002493_pt1 | contig 19442 bp, 17 predicted proteins | sample 172DNAGHGlowgp2_FD_203883 | JGI IMG/M metagenome (GOLD analysis project Ga0310697, IMG submission 203883) | Sheep rumen microbial communities from Palmerston North, Manawatu-Wanganui, New Zealand - 1728 DNA GHGlow gp2 (v2) (version 2) | ecosystem: Host-associated > Mammals > Digestive system >... | reverse complement strand
AAATGTCTGAGTTCATCCGGGAGGTGCAGCCGTTCATTCTTGCGCTCATCATCGCGCTGCTGCTGCTCACCTACATCCCGGGCATCTCCCTGCTGCTGCCGAATCTGATCTACTGAAATAAAAGGACAAGAGGAAAAACTATGAGAGTATTTGCACACCGCGGTTACAGCGGAAAGTACCCGGAAAACACCATGCTCGCCTTCCGGGAGGCGGAGAAGGCCGGGACCGACGGCATTGAGCTGGACGTTCAGCTTTCCAAGGACGGGCAGATCGTCATCATCCACGACGAGACGCTGGACCGCACCACCACCGGCACGGGCTGGGTCAAGGATTACACGCTGGCAGAGCTCAAGGAGCTGGACGCCTCCGTCATCAAGGGCGCCGCTTATTCCCCCGAGCGCATCCCCACGCTGGAAGAATACTGCCGCTGGGTGAAGGACACGAAGCTCATCACCAATATTGAGCTTAAAACCAGCATCGTCTATTACCCGGAGCTCGAGGAAAAGACGGCGGAGATGATCAAAGCGTTTCACCTGGAGGACCGGATCATCTTCTCCTCCTTCAACCATCTTTCGATCGTGCGCATGAAGCAGCTTCTGCCCGAGTGCCCGGTCGGCGCGCTGGTGGAAATTAACGATCTCCAGTATGCGGGCTATTACTGCCACAAGCACGGCTTTGACTTCTATCACCCGGACTGCCAGCTGCTGACCAAGGCCAATGTCGACAACTGCAAGGAATACGGCATCGGCATCAACACCTGGACGGTCAACGATCTCGGTATTTTCGAGACCATGTGCGAGTGGGGCGTGGAGGGCGTGATCGGCAACTTCCCCGCCATTCCGAAGGCCTGGCTTGCCGCGAAATAATTTGAATCATGAAAAACGTATCGGCTTTTCCCGTTTGGTTTGGCCGATACGTTTTTTCTTCTGTGGACATCTGTCCGCAGCGTTTGGGAATGTGTTGTGTCAAGAAAATATCGTTCACAAAAAGCGCGCGGTTTTTTTGTGAACCATGCCAAAAAAGTTCGTTTAATAATCGTTAGAGTTGACAGATATGTGCAAATTGGTGTAACTTATAGTTGTCTTAAAGGTTTGTTCACAGGTCATGAATTGCTTACGGCGAAGGGGTCTCCCCTTCCGGTCTGCACAATGGCCATAGGACAGCCTTACACGTACAAAAAGAATTGAAAGGAGAACAACATGAAGAAGTTTATTCCTCTGATCCTGGCTCTGGCCGCGATCGTGGCGCTGTGCGCTTTCCTGATGAAGGGGGGCGAGTCCGAATGAAAAAGGTACTCGCGCTGGTTCTGACGCTGAGCATGCTGCTGGCACTCTGCGCCTTCTCCCCTGTCGCCTTCGCTGACGACGCCGACGATTACTACATTGAGCTGACCTACTCCAACGTCTTCAACCCCAAAGAGTGGAACTACAAGGCTGCCGAGAAGTTCGCCGATATGGTCACCGAGAAGACCGAAGGTCACGTGAAGGTCACCTTCCACGGCCTCAACGAGCTCGACTGCTACCGTGATTCCGTCGTCCACGCCGTCAACGGCGACAAGTGGATCGGCCTGGAAGAGCCCTCCCTCTTTGCTGACTGGGTCGGCGACTGCGCCGTCCTCGTCGGACCGATGCTCTACAACAACGATGAAGAGTACAACTACGTCATGGATTCCGACATCGTCAAGGGCGTGAAGGAAGCACTGGCGGAAGAGAACATCCACATTCTTGACACCCACTACTCCTTCGGCTACCGCTCCATCGTCACCAACCTCGACATCACCAAGCCCGAGGATCTCAAGGGCGTGAAGCTGCGCTCCACCACCGCGTCCCTGTTCATCAAGACCATCGAGTGCCTGGGCGCCACTCCTGTCCCCATGAGCTTCACCGAATGCCTCTCCTCCATCTCCTCCGGCCTTGTTGACGGCTTTGAAGGCTCCACCTCCACCCTCGCCGGTGCCGGTGCTCCCTACGAGCTGGTGAAGAAGGTCGCGCTGACCAACCACTTCATCGCCACCCGTTGGCTGTTCATGGCTCAGGACGTGTATGAGGATATGCCCGAGAAGTGGCGCAACATCCTTGACGAGTGCGCTCTCGAGTGCGGCCTGTGGGAGCAGACCTCCTGCGCTGACGACGAGGCCATCCAGATCCAGAAGATGAAGGACGAAGCCGGTGTCACCTGGAACGAAGTCGACATCGACGCCTTCACCGAAGCCTGCGCTCCTGTTTACGACTGGATCGTTGAGGAGTACGGCGCCAATCCCGATCTGCACCAGCAGCTGGTTGACCTTATCAACGACTTCCGCGCAAGCAAGTGATCGCGGCTGCACATAAATTGATCTGTGCATAACGGCTGGACTGCCCGTTTTTTCGGGCAGTCCATGTCCGGTATTATGACCTAAGGATTTTGCCTATGAAAAAGAAAATCACGCCAAATCTTATCCTTCATAATCTTGACGCGATCATCTGCGGCACCACCCTGACGCTCTGTGTCATTCTGGTCAATGTGAACGTCATCTTCCGTTACTTCCTCAACAGCCCCATTAAGTGGACGGACGAGGTCGTGACGAGTCTTTTCGTGTGGACGGTGTTCATGGGCAGCGCCTACGCCCACCGCCGCAAGGCGCACCTGGGCGTGGACATTGTGGTGAACCTTGTCCACGGTCCGTCGAGAACAGTGATCGAAGTCATTGTGGAGCTGCTGGAGATCCTGGTCCTGGCCCTGCTGACCTATATCAGCGCCCAGTATGTGCTGAACCTGATTTTCAAGCGCGGCATCATGTTCACCATCAAGGACGGTGTCTTTGCCTGGGGCAAGGTGAAGCTCACCTACACCGACACCCTGCGCATCCCCAAGTGGTACACCGGCATTGCCGTGCCGCTTGGCTTCGGTACTTCGTTCCTTTACTCCGTTGTGGCGTTTCTGCGTGACCGGCTGCACATCATCAAGAGCAAGGCTCCCGTTGAGGCGGACAGCCAGGAAGGGGGCGCTTACTGATGACATTGAGCTTTGTTAACCTGATCCCTATTTTTCTGGTCTTCATCCTTTACTTTGCGGGCATGCCGATCGTGTACGCCCTCTTTGGCTCCACCTTCTTCTATTTCTACTTCATCAACAACGGTGTACAGCCCTGGACCATTCTGCAGAAGGTCATGAACTCCACGCAGTCCTTCTCCATGCTGGCCATCCCCTTCTTTGTCATGTCCGGCTCCGTCATGAACTACGGCGGCATTGCGGACAAGATGATGGACTTCTGTGAATGCGTCACAGGCCACATGAAGGGCGGCCTTGCCCAGGTCAACGTGCTGCTCAGCATGCTGATGGGCGGCTGCTCCGGCTCCGCCAACGCCGACTGCGCCATGCAGTCGAAGATGCTGGTGCCTGAGATGGAAAAGCGCGGCTACGGCAAGGCCTTCTCCGCCGCCATCACGGCATCCTCGTCGGCGGCCACGCCTGTTATCCCTCCCGGGGTCAACCTCATTGTCTACTCGCTGATCGCGCAGGCGTCCCTGGGCCGCATCTTCGCCGCAGGCTACGTCCCCGGTATTCTGATGAGTATCTCCATGATGATCGTCGTGGCGATCATCGCCCACAAGCGCAACTATCCCACCACGCGCGACAAATTCCCCCCGATGAAGGAAGTGCTCAAGCAGGCGTTTATCTCCTTCTGGGGCCTGTTCTTCCCGTTCGGCATCATCCTTGGCATGCGCTTCGGTCTGTTCACCCCGGCAGAGGGCGGCGCCGTGGCGGTGCTGTACTGCTTTATCATCGGCAAGTTTGTCTATAAGAAGCTCAGCTTCAGGGAGCACTTTATCCCCATCCTGCTCGACACCATTGCCGGCACCTCCAGCGTGGTGCTGATCATGGTCTCGGCCTCCACCTTCGGCAACTACATGAGCTATATTAACCTTCCGAAGATCGTCGCGGCCTCCATCACGAACCTCACCAGCAACAAGTATGTCTTCCTGATGCTGGTGAACCTGGTGCTTCTGTTCATGGGCATGTTCCTGGAGGGCGGCGCGGCCCTGATGATCGCCACGCCCCTGCTGCTGCCCGTTGCCCAGAAGCTCGGCGTCGACACGATCCACTTCGGTCTTGTCTGCATCGTCAACATCATGATCGGCGGCATCACGCCTCCCTTCGGCTCCATGATGTTCACCACCTGCGGCATCACCGGCTGCCGGATCGGAGACTTTATCAAAGAGGTCTGGCCATTCATATTGTGTCTGTTCATCGTGCTGCTGCTTATCACCTTCATCCCGGTGCTTGTCACCGTGGTGCCGGATCTGATTTACGGCCCGATCAACAACTCGATCTCTATGTAGAAAAAAGATTGGAGCGCCGCCCGGCGCTCCAATTTTCGCGTTTTCGTTTTCTAAGCTCCCTTTGCGAAAGGAAGCGGCCCTTGCCTCCCCCAGCCGTTTACGGCGTTTGGGGGAGGGGGACCGCTTCAGCGGTGGAAGGGGAGGTATTGTCGGCCTTCAGTCGATTTTGAGGCAGACCTCGATGCCGCGGTCCAGGTGCCTGACAAACTCCCGCGCGTCGTCGAGGGAGCCGACGATGCTGGCGTAGTGCGTGGGGATCACGGTATGCGGGCGCATGGCGTTGACGAATTCCGCCGCCTCCCGCGCGTTCATGGTGTAGGTGCCGCCGATGGGAACCATGGCGATGTCGCACTCCACCGCCTCCCCCTCCGGGATGCGGTCGGTGTCGCCCGCGACATAGATCATGTGCGGGCCGATCTCCAGCACGTAGCCGAGCCAGCCCTTCTCCTTCGGGTGGTTGGGCTTGTTGGTGTTGTAGGCGGGCACGCCCTCGATTTCAATGTCCAGGATGCCGAGGTTTTCCTCCGCCTCCAGCGTGCGCAGCTGCGTGGACTTGATCCCCGCGTCCAGCGCCTCCTGCCGCATGGAATACGGGCAGACATAGATGGTATCTGGCTTTGCCGCCTTGCGGAAATCCTCCGGCGAGAAGTGGTCGAAGTGAGGGTGGGTGAAGAGGATGAGGTCGGCGTCGTGCCGTTCCTCCTTCAGGCGGAAGGGGTCGATGTAGGCGATGACCTTGTCGTCGATGCGGATGCTGCTGTGTTCGTTGATGGTGATGTTGTCAAGCATAGTTTAAGCCTCCCGGCGTTTTCATCAAAGTACAAATAGAATGTAATTATTTTGTCCCGAAGGTAATTATAAACCGTTTTTGGTGGGGCTTTGCCTCATCAAAAACACTCTAAGCCGAGCTGCGCGAGGCCTCGCGCCGACCAAACGCGGCGTGTAACGCTCCGCCGCGTGCGATAAGCGCGAGTCTATCAATTGCGAGCCTGGCTCGCAATTGAATCTTTCCAGCACTTGTGGCACATGGCGATATAGCGGTCGTTGCCGCCGAGCAGAACCTGGCTGCCCTCGGTGACGATGCGGCCCTGCTCGTCAATACGGGCGTTGACTGTGGCCTTGCGCCCGCAGGCGCAGACGGTCTTGATCTCGGTCAGGGAATCGGCCAGCTCCATAAGCCGCTGTGAGCCGGGGAAAAGATGCGTGAGAAAATCCGTCCGCAGGCCGAAGCAGAGGACCGGCAGATCGTCATCGTCCACCAGCGTGCGCAGGCCGTCGATCTGTGCCGGGGAGAAAAACTGCGCCTCGTCGGCAATGATGACATCGTGCTTCCCCGCCGCGCGGTAGGCGGCGATGATATCGTCCTCCGGCTCGATAACCTGAGCCGTCTCCATGAGGCCGATGCGGCTTTTGATCACGTCCGCCCCGTCGCGGGTGTCGGTGCCGGGCTTGATGAGCCAGACGGACATACCCAGCTCCTCATAGTTGAATTTGGTGATCAGCGCCTGGGCAGACTTGGACGAGCCCATGGCCCCGTACTTAAAATAGAGCTTAGCCATTATCCGTTTTACCCTCCAGGTGCGCGCGCACGCGCTCCATCAGCAGCTCCAGCGCCACGCGGTTGTGTCCGCCCTCGGGCACGATGATGTCGGCGTTGCGTTTGCTGGGCTCGACATAGCGTTCATGCATGGGCTTGACCGTGCTGAGATACTGGTTCACCACGCTCTCCAGGCTCCTGCCGCGGTCGCGCACGTCGCGCACGATGCGGCGGAGGATGCGCACATCCGCGTCGGCATCCACAAAGACCTTGATGTCCATCAGGCTGCAGAGCTCCTTGTTCTCAAAGATCAGGATGCCCTCCACGATCACGACCCGCGCGGGCTTGACCGTGATCGTTTTCTCCGAGCGGTCGTGGATGGAGTAATCATAGACCGGGCAGACGACACTGCGCCCGCGCTTGAGCGCCCGCACCGCCTCGATGAGCTGATCGGTGTCGAATGCGTCCGGCTGGTCATAGTTGAGCTTGGCCCGCTCCTCATAGGGCATGTTGTGGTGGGCCTTGTAGTAATTATCGTGATAGATGACGGAAACGTCTGCGCCGAAGCGCTGCATGAGCTTGCGCGTGATGGTGGTTTTGCCGCTGCCTGTGCCGCCGGCGATGCCGATGACCATAACCTTATCCATGGTAGCAACCCCCTGTTTTGTTTTTCCCTTTTATCTTACCATATCCCGCGCCCGGTTTCAATCCGTTTGCCTTTTCGATTTCCTTTTCAATAATAGAGCAATTCGCACGAAAAAGGCCCTGAGCCGGAAAGCTCAGAGCCTTTTGGATTATATTTGATTCTCTTACAGTCTTTCGCCCTTCTCGATATCCAGGAAATACTTGTAGGTATCGACGGTCAGCTCGCCGCAGGCGGCTTCGTCGCACGCGATGATGGCGGCGTTGTGCATCTGCAGGGCGCTGCAGGTCCACTTCTGGCTTACGCCGCCCTCGACAGTGGCGGCCAGGGCGCGGGCCTTGTTGTGGCCGCTGATGAGCACCAGAACCTCCTTGGAATCGGTCACGGTGCCAATGCCGACGGACAGGGCCTGGGTGGGCACCTTGGCGGGATCATTGTTAAAGAAGCGGGAGTTTACAAGGATGGTATCGGTGGTCAGATTGCGAAGCCCCGTGCGGGAGGAGAGGGAGGTGAACGGTTCGTTAAAGGCCAGGTGGCCGTCCACACCGATGCCGCCCATGAAGAGGTCGATCCCGCCGTAGGAGGCGATCTTTTCCTCATAGCGGGCGCACTCTGCCTCGGGGTCCGGGGCCATGCCGTTGAGAATGTTGATGTTCTCCGGCTTCATATCCAGCAGGTGGTTGAAGAGATTGTCGTGCATGAAGTACCAGTAGCTCTGGTCATGCTCATGGGGCAGGCCGACATACTCATCCATGTTGAAGGTGACAACGTTTGCAAACGACAGCTCCCCCGCCTGATTCATGCGGACAAGCTCCTTGTACACGCCGATGGGCGAGGAGCCGGTGGGCAGGCCCAGCACGAAGGGACGCGCTTCCTTATGCGCACGGATCTTCTCAGCGATATAGTTTGCGGCCCATTTGCACATCTTGTCGTAATTATCCTGAATAACAACTCTCATGTTGATTCTCCTTAATATTGTGTTATTCAGTGGTGAACAAAGCTCTGTTACAGTCTTGATTCTGTTTTTTTCTTTGCCCTTTCGACCCACTGTAAGCCGTGGCAGCATCCGCCGAATCTTTCGATCACCGCCAACCTCGTCAACCAATCACGGTCCCGGCGCTAACAAACTCCCAGCTTACCTCCATAGGGAGTCTGTTTTATGGATGACATTATAATAACTTTCTTCGATTTGTCAAGCGAAGGCTCTCGTCACGCTTCGCCGATGTCGGCCTTGTACTTCTCGAAGAAGGCCTTGACCGCCTCGAAAAGCTCCTGCGTCATGCCGTTGATGCCCGCGTCCCGGTTGTAGTAGGCGCACACGTCCTCGATATCCGGCAGATAGGGCAGGGGGAAAATATAAATATTGTGCAGATAATCCGCCTGCAGCTCGGGCGAGAGCATATCCCAGAAGACCTTGGCGTAGATGAACACGCCGACACCGGCGTTGGCGAGCTGGAAGGCGTTTTCCACATTGGTCAGCTCACAGACGAAGCGCGGACTGATGTCGTAATACTTGAGATAGCTGCCCAGCGCCCGCCCGCCCGAGGACTGGCGCGGGATCTTGATAAAGGGCGCTGCTTCAAAAAAGCTCAGATCGGCACTCAGAGAAAACTTTTTCACCAGCTCGTCCAGCCTGTCCCCGGCAAGCGTCGCCATCGTCTCCTTCGGCACCACCAGCAGGTGCTCCTTGCGGCAGAGGGGGATGGCCTTAAACTTGTCCGGTACGCTGCCGAGCGAGCCGATCACAAGATCCACCCCCTCATAGGAGATGGACTTCTGCATCACATCCGGGGTCTCCTCGCTGAGTCTGACGAAGGTGTCCGGATGCTCCTTGAGAAATTCCGGCAGAATCTGCGGCAGGATGGCGCGGGCGATGGTATGCTCGATGCCCAGGTGAATATAGTGGGAGCCGCTGAAGCTTTTGCTTGAGCTTTCTTCAAACTGCTGCTTGAGCTGCAGAATTTCCTTGGCAATCGGCAGCAGCCTGCCACCGTCCGGGGTGAGGCCCAGCGGACGGCTGCGGATGAAGAGCGTCGTCCCCAGATCCTCCTCCAGCTTTGCCACCTGCTTGGACAGGGTCTGCTGGGAGATAAACAGATTCTTGGCGGCGGAGGAAAAGCTCTTCTCTTCCGCCACAGCAATAAAGCTTTTTAAGAGTGTAAAATCCATGATGACCGCCTCCGCGGATAATTGCGCCGCTGCGCATTTTCGGTAAAAAGCCGCTGCCGTCAGAATGCCGTATCGTCTTTTATCGCTTCCGACAATTTTCTTTATCTCTTTTTCATAAAACGCCCAAAACGTGGGCATGGCATATGGTCAAAACGGCAAAAAAAGAGAAAGGGACTTGCAAAAATCAACTTTGGGTTGTAGTATATCATTGAATCAGGCGTAAAACAAGACCCGCCTGAAAATTTTTTCCCAGAAAAAAACAAATCATAATTTGGAGGAACCCAAACATGAAAAGAATGATCGCATTCCTGCTTGCGGCAGTGATGGTATTTGCACTGTGCGCCTGCGGAAAAAATTCCGCGACCGAGCTCAAGTATGCCACCGGCGGCACTTCCGGCACCTACTACGGCTTCAGCGGCGTGATCGCCAACGTCCTCAACGAAAAGCTCAAGAATACGCTGAACCTCAAGGTCGAGTCCACCGGCGCTTCCAAGGCAAACATCCAGATGCTGGCTTCCGGTGATGCCGACATCGCCATTGTCCAGAACGATGTTATGTACTACGCCTACACCGGCACCGATCTCTTTGCCGGCGGCGATCCCATCGTCAGCTTTTCCGCTGTTGCCTCCTGCTACCCCGAATATGTGCAGATCCTGGCCAGAAAGGACATCACCTCCATTGAGCAGCTTGCGGGCAAGAACGTTTCCGTCGGCGACGCGGGCAGCGGCACCGAGTTCAACGCCAAGCAGATCCTGGGCGCCTACAACCTGACCTTTGACGACATCAAGGTCTCCAACCAGAGCTTCGCCGACTCTGCCGACGCGCTCAAGAACGGCACCATTGACGCCGCCTTCGTCGTGGCCGGTTACCCCACCACTGCCGTCACTGAGCTTGCCACCAACTTTGACTTCAACCTCCTGGCTATTGACGATGTCCATGCCGATAAGCTCCGGGCCGACTACGGCTTCTACTACTATGGTGTGATCCCCGCCAACACCTACTCCCCCGTGAAGGAGGATGTCCCTGCTGTCGCTGTCATGGCCACCATCGTCGCCTCCAACAAGGTCTCCTCCGACACGATCTATGCCTTTGTGAAGGGTCTCTTTGACTATAAGGACGACATTACCGCCGGTCACGTCAAGGGCAATGAGCTTGACCTGAACACCGCAGTCTCCGGTGTTTCCATCCCCTGGCACGAAGGCGCAGAGAAATTCTACAAGGAAAAGGGCGTCATGTAATTCCTCCGGAAACAGGTAAGCCCAAAACGCATATCATGATCTGCGGCGATTCACTGTGATCGCCGCAGATTTTTTGGTTCTATGTCCTTCCATAGGCTGGAAACCGAACGGCTGCCTTACCGCTGCTTTTATCTGAATTTCATAAAATCTGATTTAACGCGCTAAACAAAATTGTAAAAACGGCAGAAAGAGAAAAAGGGGCTTGTCAAAATCAACTTTTGGTTGTAGTATAATGCCAGAAACGGCGTAAATCAAATTCGCCAAGCCTTCCATCTCCCGCTTGGGAGGCGGAAAATGAATATAGGAGGATACAAACATGAAAAAACTGATCGTAACGCTGCTTGCACTCACGATGGTGTTTGCGCTGTGCGCCCCCGCCGCATTTGCTGCCGGCGATAAGCTCAACTACGCCACCGGCGGTACCTCCGGTACTTACTACGGCTTCAGCGGCGTCATTGCAAACGTGCTGAACGAGAAGCTCAAGGGCACCCTGAATCTCAAGGTTGAGTCCACCGGCGCCTCCAAGGCCAACATCCAGATGCTCCAGTCCGGCGACGCTGACATCGCCATCGTCCAGAACGACGTTATGTACTACGCCTACACCGGCACCGACCTGTTCGCCGGCGGCGATCCCATCACCGACTTCTCCGCAGTCGCCTCCTGCTACCCCGAGTATGTGCAGATCCTGTCCACCAAGGACATCACCTCCATCGACCAGCTGGCCGGTAAGCGTGTCTCCGTCGGCGACGCCGGCAGCGGTACCGAGTTCAACGCCAAGCAGATCCTGGGTGCCTACGGCCTGAGCTTTGACGACATCAAGGTCTCCAACCAGAGCTTCGCCGACTCCGCCGACTCCCTGAAGAACGGCACCATCGACGCCGCCTTCGTCGTCGCCGGCTACCCCACCACCGCTGTCACCGAGCTTGCCACCAACTTCGACTTCAACCTCCTGCCCATCGACGCTGACCATGCCGCGAAGCTCCAGGCTGACTACGGCTTCTACTACTACGGTGTGATCCCCGCCGACACCTACGGCCCCGTGAAGGAAGATGTCCCCGCTGTCGCCGTTATGGCCACCATCGTTGCCTCCAACAAGGTCTCTGAAGACACCATTTATGCCTTTGTCAAGGGCCTGTTCGACTACAAGGACGACATCACTGCCGGCCACGTCAAGGGCAACGAGCTCGACCTGAACACCGCGATCTCCGGCGTTTCCATCCCCTGGCATGCCGGCGCTGCGAAGTTCTACACCGAGCAGGGTCTGAACATCGGCTGATTCATTCGCCTTGAAAAACAACCGCAAAAAAACCATGATGGCAGCCGCGGCGATCCTTGTGGTCGCTGCGGTTACCATATTGGGGATGCTGCTTCTGCGGGAGCCGGGACTGACCCTCTCCGATGAGGAGAGCGGAAAGATCTTTGCAAGGCTCCCACTGAAGGACGGGGACAGCTTCTCCGTCACGTTTCGCCACAGCGTCAACAAGAGCGATGTCACCGAGATCTACCAGCGCCGCGGGCGCGAGATCTGGCTGACCGGCTGCGTCTACTACGGCTTCGGCGCAGGCGTGGCCGAGGTGCTGGAACCCGGCTGGACGCTCGACAAGGGTGACAACGGCGAAATGATCATCGGCAACATTGAAATGAAGATGAACGATCTGACCTACATTGTCGGGACGGTCTATGACCACATTCTCGACATCAACGGGGAAAAGATCATCTTAAACGAGCTTTGCGGAAAAAACGCAAAGGTTTCTTTCAGCATCAGATAATTTTTACAAGAAAAAACCAGCACATCCCAGCCGCCTTTTCAATCATTTTTGAGAGAGCTTTGCTTTCTCAAAAATACCATGAGCCGAGTTATGCGAGGCCTCACGCCAACCAAACGCGGCGTATCACGCATCGCCGCGTGCGAAAGCGTGAGTATCTCAATTGCGAATATTATTCGCAATTGAATTCACTCTGAGGAGCGTGTCCGTATGCCAGAATTTGAGAAGAAATATAAGAAAACCTCGCATGAGCTGCATGACGAGGAGCTGATTGCGAAGGATGACTTCGGCGAAACCGCTGAGGAAATCGAAAAGAACGCCACCGCCGTCCTGGAAAAGTATGACCGCGAGGCCAATGTCCGCGTCTACAAGGGCATTTCGCGCCGCATTGTGCGCGTGTTGTTCGTGCTCTTTTCCCTGTACTCCGTTTTCCTGCTGTTCTATCCCGGCGAGATCCGTATGGAGCGCGCCTCCTTCGTGGGCCTGATCGTGCTGCTGGTGTTCATCAACTTCCCCGCTTCGCGCAACCTGCCCAAGAAGGTCAACTTTATCCCCTGGTACGATATCATTCTGATGGGCCTGGGGTTTGTGTCCTATCTTTACTTTGTCATTAACTACCGGGCGATCATCAACCGCGGCATCATGCTCACCCCGCTGGAGGTTTGGCTGGGCGTGATCGGCATTCTGGTCACGCTGGAGGCCTGCCGCCGCGCCGTCGGCCTGCCGATCGTGATCGTCGCCTCGATATTCATTGTATATGCCATGACGCAGAAGTCTCTGCGCATGAACGTCTATAACCTCTTCTACACCGCCGACGGCATCATCGGCACCCCGATCCGCGCCTGCCTGAACTTTATCGTGCTGTTCGTCATTTTCGGCGCGTTTCTGGATAAGACCGGCATCACCCAGTTCTTTATTGAGCTGGCAAATTCCATCGCCGGTGCTTCCTCCGGCGGCCCCGCCAAAGTCGCGGTCATCTCCTCCGCCCTGTGCGGCATGGTCTCCGGCTCCTCCGTCGGCAACACCGTGACCACCGGCTCCGTCACCATCCCGATGATGAAGAAGACCGGCTACAAGCCGGAATTCGCGGGCGCTGTGGAGGCTGCGGCCTCCACCGGCGGCCAGATCATGCCCCCCATCATGGGCGCGGCGGCCTTCCTGATGGTCGAATACGTCACCATGCCCAACACCGTCGTCTCCTACGGCTACATCGCCGTGCGCGCCATTCTGCCCGCCGTGCTGTACTTTGCCGGTATCTTCATGATGGTGCACCTGGAGGCGAAGAAGAACGGCCTCACCGGTATTTCCCGCGACAAACTGCCGAAGTTCTGGCCCCTCTTCCTGCGCAAGGGCTTCCTGCTCCTGCCGCTGGTCGCGCTGGTCTACTTCCTCATGAGCCGCACGATGGCCTTTGCCGCCATCGCCGCCACCTGCCTTGCCATGGCCGTCAGCATGGTGTACAAGGAGACCCGCATCATCCGCATCAACTACACCGACGAAAACGGCTACCGCATCGACTTCTCCCGCTTCTTTGACGCGCTGGAGTCCGGCGCCAAGAGCACGCTGACCGTGGGCGTTGCCTGCGCGGTCGCGGGCATCATCGCCTGTGTCATCACCACCACCGGCATTGGCTCCTCCCTGATTTCCATTATCATCGGAGCCTCCGGCGGCTACAAGATCGTGGCGCTGTTTCTCACGATGCTCACCTGCATCATCCTCGGCATGGGCGTGCCCACCACCGCAAACTACGTCATCATGGCCACCACCTGCGCCCCCGTGCTGATCCGCATGGGCATCCCCAGCATCGCGGCTCACATGTTCGTCTTCTATTTCGGCATCGTCGCCGATATCACCCCGCCCGTCGCGCTGGCCGCCTATGCTGGCGCCGCCATCGCCCACGGCAGCCCCATGAAGACCGGCGTCAACGCCACGAAGCTGGCCATCGCCGCCTTCATCGTCCCCTACATTCTCGCGCTGAACCCTGCCATGGTCTTTGTTGACACCACCGTGATTGAGGTTATCTCCATTGTCATTACCTCCCTTGTCGGCATGTTTGCCCTGTCCATGGCTCTGGAGGGCTACTACCGCGGGCCGCTGCCCGCCGTGCTGCGCATCGTGGTCGCTGTCGGCGGTCTGATGCTCATTTACCCCGGTACCGTCACCGATATCGTGGGCCTCGTCCTGGTGGGCGCTGTCATCGCCATGCAGATCCTCAAGGAAAAGAAAGCCGCAGCGTAAGAACAACAATGTATAGAAAAGGAACGTCTCGATCTGAGGCGTTCCTTTTTTGCGTTTATTGAAGCGGTTTTTTATCTGTTCTTCTGATACAGCACCCACAGGCCGCGAAGCAGCAGCTCACTGTCCACGATGATGCCGGGGTGCTTGCAGCAGGGAATGATGTCCTTGGCGAGACTCCCGGTGGCGATCACGGTACAGGCGTAGCCCAGTTCGGCCTCCATGCGCTCCACCATGCCGTCGATCATCGCCGCCGTGCCGTACACCGCGCCGGAGCGCATGCAGTCCACCGTGTTGCTGCCCACTACCCTTTTCGGCGGCAGGATGGCCACATCCGGCAGGAGGCTCGCCCCCGCGGAGAGCGCGCCGTAGGCAAGCTTTACGCCCGGCGCGATGACCCCGCCGCGAAAGCAGTTGTTCTTATCCACCACCGTGAGTGTCGTGGCGGTGCCCATGTCGATCACGATGGCTGGCGCGCCGTAGCAGGCGGAGGCCGCGACGCTGCCGACGATCAGGTCCGCCGCGACGCTGCCCGGCTCATCCACGCGCAGGTTAAGACCCGTTTTGATGCCCGGGCCGACCACCATGACGCGCCCGCCGGTGAGCTTTTCGAGAGCGGTTTTCAGCGGCTCCGTGACCCGCGGGACGACGGAGGAGAGGATGCTGCCCTCAAACGTTGTGGGATCGACCCCGTAAAAATCCGTGATCTGGCGCAGCTTGATGATGTGCTCCGTGGCGGTCTCCCGGGGATCGGTGTGGATGCGGACAATGTTGCGGATCTCTCCGTTTTCGATTATGCCGATCACAATATGGCTGTTGCCGACGTCAATGGCAAAAATCATAGTGCTCCTCCCTAATTATTCACGCCGTGGTGGGTACCGGGGCTGTCAAGCTGCAGGGCCTTGAAGCTGTATCCGTTGGCCTGGCCCCATTTCAGGATCTCTTCCACCGCCGCCACGCTGAAATCCTTGATGTCGTGCTGCAGCACCACGGAATACTTATGCTGGGCGCAGCCCTCCTTGATGTTTTTGATGATCTGGTCGGTCTTGGTGGTGTCCCCCGCGTCGCCGGAATAGACGTTCCAGTCGTAATACTGGTAGCCCATGTCGTTCATGGCGCGGGTGAGACGGGACATGATGCCGGGGTTAAAATTGCTGACCGTGTTGGAGCTGCCGCCCGGGAAGCGGAAAAGGCGGGTATAGCTGCCGGTCTGCTCCCGGATGACCTCCTCCATGTTGAAGAAGTCCTCAAAGAACGCCTGCTCGCTGGCGTAGATCTTGTTATAGTCGTGGCTTGTGGTGTGCACGCCGACGCTGTGTCCGCCGCGAAAGGCCCTTGCGATCTGGTCATAATACCGGGGGTCCTGGGCCGTCACGAAGAAGGTCGCCTTGGCCCCGTAGCGATCCAGCACATCGAGCAGCCGCCCGGTGTAGCGGCTCGGCCCGTCGTCAAAGGTGAGGTAGATGGTCTTCTCCGCGGGGGTGACGGTCTCGGGGATTGCCACCGGACGCACCGTCACAGTGCGCTCGGCACTGACGGTCTCGCCCAACTCGTTCGTGATGGAGTAGTCGATCACATACTCCCCCGCAAACCAGGGGATCACAGAACCCTCCGTCACAAGATACCCGCTCAGGTCCGTGCCCAGGCTGTCGCTGACCGTGGCCCCCGGATCCGTGAACCAGAGTCCGGCCTCCATGTCGATATGCGCATCCCCGAGAAGCCTGATCTCGGGCGGCGCGAAGCTCTGATTGGTCAGCACGCGCTCCACCGAGGTGGTGTTGCCCTCACTGTCCGTGACGCTGTACCGGATCCGGTCGCCCAGACGTTCGCTCTGCACCCGGTCGGTGAGATCGCCGTCCACCGCGTCCCAGGCCGTGTAGCCCTCTTCGGCATAGCCGGTCATCCAGGTGGGCGTGTAGCCCTCGGTATGCTTCAGCTCAATGACGGGCGGGGTTGTGTCCACAACGGTGACAAGCCGCTCGGTGCTGTACTCGCTGAAGGCGTAGCGCGCGGTATAGCGCAGGACATAGCTGCCGAGCCTGTGGGTATCCACCGCGCCCAGCGTCTGCACCGCGAGCGGTGTTTTCCCCTCGCCGAAGAGAATGCCCGTCGTCACGGCATAGACACCGGGATCCTCGAACTCCGTGCCGTACTCTACCGTGAGCTTTTCATCCCCGTACATGTAAAAGCGCACCGTGCGCCCGTCGATCAGCAGGATCACGATCGCCGTCAGCAGCAGCCAGCCCAGTACGGCCAGCGTGATGACCGCGCCGCGTCCCCCGTGTCCTTTCCCTGTCCTCTTCCCTGTCTCGCTCATAATGCTTCCTTTTCTGCTTCTTTGTTGTTCAATCTCAGAAAATATTTTTTACGTTTTCTGTTTACTCCCTGCCGGAAAGTTTATCCAGAATGCTCTGCCGCGTCTCGTCAAACAGCAGATCGCGGTTGTTGCGGAAATAGGCATCACAGCCAAACTCGCCCACGAACCAGGAGGTGTCATAGCCCGCGGTGATCTCGGTGACGAACAGCACCAGCTCCTGTCCGGGGCCGACAGCCTCCTCGAGAAAGCGGAAGGCGCTGTCAAACATGCTGCCCGTCTCATCGGCAAGCTGTGAATGCTTCTCCGTCTCGGCATGGAACAGGGCGCGCAGCGTGTCCATCTGGGCATTGCTGTCCTGCTCCGCGTCCAGGGCTTTGACAAAGTCCTCAATTTTATTGATTTCCGCCTGGCGGAGGTTTTTCTGCTCCCGGTCGTCCTGCCCCGCGTCCGCGGCCCGCTTGAGCGTCGCGCGGCGGATGGCGAGGATGTTTTGCAGCGTCTCCGCCGGGGCTTTCGGCAGTGCGGCCTTCACGCCCTGAAGCATGCCATGAAGCGCGGTGCACAGCCCATCCTGCCGACGGGTGTCCCGGGAGGCTTCGGAGAGGCGGGACAGCAGCAACCCCATGACCGCAAGCTTTTCATCAAAGGGCGCGGCGGCAAACTCCGAGAGCGTCACCTTCGGCACGCGGCCATGGAGAATATCGTCAATGTGGTAGACCTGACGATACTTGTTGTAGAGCGCGTAATAATTCTGGAAATCCCGGGCGATGGCGGGCATCTGGATATACTGCACGGCAAGCTCCATGTCCGGCACGATGCCCAGGGCCTCGTAAGCGTACAGGATCTCGCTCAGATCCTCCCAGCCGCGGGCGGTGGCAAACTGCATTCCCTCGGGGCTGTTTTCGATGCGGTAGAAGTTTTCCTTCTTAAGATCGAGGTAGGAGATCACCGCCCCGTGCAGACCCTTGCGCAGGGCGTATTCCTTCCAGACCGCGAAGTCCTCCTCCACCGTGATGCGCTTGACGCGGTCGAGCGTGACCACGTCAAAATCGCGCACGGAGCGGTTATACTCCGGGGGGTTGCCCGCCGCGACGATGAGCCAGCCCTCCGGCAGCTTCTGGTTGCCAAAGGTCTTGCACTGCAGAAATTGCAGCATCATGGGGGCCAAGGTCTCGGACACGCAGTTGATCTCATCGAGAAAGAGGATGCCCTCTTGGATGCCGGTCTTTTCGGTCAGCGCGTAGACCGAGCCAAGGATCTCACTCATCGTGTACTCGGTGACGGTATGCTCCACGCCGCCGTAAACGCGCTTTTCGATAAAGGGCAGGCCGATGGCGCTCTGGCGCGTGTGGTGGGTGATGGTATAGGACACCAGTCCCACGTTCTCCTCTGCGGCGATCTGCTCCATGATCTGGGTCTTGCCGATGCCCGGCGGGCCCATCAGCAGCACCGGGCGCTGGCGCACGGCAGGGATGCGGTAATTGCCCAGCGCGTCCCGCGTGAGATAGGCGCGCAGGGTGTTTCGGATCTGTTCCTTGGCTTGTTTGATATTCATGGTGCTACCTCGCTAAAAACTCTATTGGCTCCCTTTGCGAAAGGGAGCTGTCAGCGAAGCTGACTGAGGGATCGATCCCTCCGGCCTTCGGCCACCTCCTTTTTTCCAAAGGGAGGTCAAAATTACAATTCCGGCATTTCCTGCAAAATCTCTTCCTGCCAGAATTCGTCAAAGCTCTCCCGCTGCTTCTTCCAGGGCAGCGACGGCATAATCCGGATGGCCCAGGGCGGCATTTTGACGGACAGCGGCGGCTCCTCCAACAGAACGAAGGCCACCTCATAATCCGGGCGCTTTGTGGGGTAGATGCCCATGCCGTCGGTGAAATACAGAAGTCCCCGGAGGTTGGAGAAGCTGCCCGCCGCGACGAGCCTGTCCACATGCTCAAACACCGGGCGGAAGTCTGTGGCGCTGCCGCCGGAGAGGGGCAGGTCCTCCATGTAGCGCCGCAGCTCGTCCAGGCTTGTGATCTGCTTGTCCGAGCGAAGCTGATCGTCACATTGCAAAATGTGGATGTTCAGCCTCCTGGTAAAGCTGTCCGCAGAGCGCAGGATGGCATAGGTGCTGGCAAGAAACTCCCGCACCAGCGTGCCGGAGGTGGACATGGAGGTGTCGATGGCGATGACAAAGTCCTCGATGCGCCGCTCCTCGCGCGTCTCCGGCGGCTCGATGAGCGGCATGTTGCCGTAATGCCGCAGGCCATAGGTATAGAAGATATAATCAAAGGCATCGGGGTCTGCGCGCATGATCTCTCTCGGCGCGGCGAAGCGGCGCAGGAACTTGCGGTAATCCACGTCGTCCCGCGCGGCGATGGAGAGCTGCTCCATCACGTTCTCGCCGCCTGCGCCCTTTTCGGACAGCATACTGTCCAGCGCGGTCTGGGCTTTGGAGGCTTCCTCCTGCCAGCGCTGATCCTGGCGCTCGCTGCGCTCTTTGCCGCGCTTTTCCTCCGGGTCCCAGAGGCCGTGGTCGTCCATGGCAAAAAGGCGCTGGAGACCGGCGATGCGGTACTCCGGCAGGCGTGCACGCAGAAGCATGCGGTAGATGCCCTCGGCGCTCAGAACCTTCATCTCGCGGCGGCACTCTGCAAGGAACATCTCCCGCGCGGGCACGCTGCGCTCTTTGAGGCAGGCATAGGGCAGAGAGTCGATCACGCTCTCCACGGCGGCGTCGCAGGCCAGATCCCAGAGTCCCGCGTCCCGTCCCCGCCGCTTGGCAAGGTGGCGGAACAGGCAGTGCAGCACCATGTGGAGATTGAGGCGGGGCGAAAAGCGCTCGCTTTTGAGAAAGCCGGCGGCAAGGTAGGCGGCGTTATAATACAGCGTCTCCCCGTCCGTCGCGGCGCTGGTAGTGACGGTGTCCCCCGCCGCCGGGATCAGCGCGCAGAGCGGCCCGCTCATGTACGGCAGGGCAAGGCAGAGCTGATTTCGTCCGGCGGCCAGGATCTCCTGACCGACGGCGGACAGGTTTTGGTTGTTGTTGGTCATGGTTTATGCCCTCTCAGTCACCGCCGCACACGGCGGCGACAGCTCCCCAAGAGGGGGAGCCAAGTATTTCTCCTGCCCTCAGTGTGCAAAAGCGCCTTGCCTCTCCCTCTGGGAGAGGTGCCCGAAGGGCGGAGAGGGTCACAGTTCCCATTTCTTTGCTCTCCCGGTGCCCGCGC
>Ga0310697_10002491_pt1 | contig 19449 bp, 17 predicted proteins | sample 172DNAGHGlowgp2_FD_203883 | JGI IMG/M metagenome (GOLD analysis project Ga0310697, IMG submission 203883) | Sheep rumen microbial communities from Palmerston North, Manawatu-Wanganui, New Zealand - 1728 DNA GHGlow gp2 (v2) (version 2) | ecosystem: Host-associated > Mammals > Digestive system >... | reverse complement strand
GTCTGGATTCAGACCTGACCCTGCGATAAATCAGAGGGTCATGGAAGAACTCCTTATGTTGGCGAGAAATGCAGCCTAACGTCATATTAAAATTTTAACGAACTATTGATAAAGAGAATGATTATTGAATGTCCTACAAAAGGTGGTTGGTCTTCTTCTGACCGAAGCTAACGTAGACAGCATGAGTAACTATTTCGGATTTTAGGTTAACCTAATCCGGGCATTGACTTTTCAGATGTGCCATCAATCTTCATATACTCGAGTTGCTTGAAATAGTCAGAGTTGTTTTTGTATTCTTGGTTTAATTCCTTAAAGGATTTTGCACCGTGAGCTTTCAACATCTCGTACAATGTGGAAGACAGGGTGATTGTTGTATCATCAAGATTCTTCTCTCGAATGTCTCCCACTATGTCGAGCACTGAAGCCCCTTTTATGCAATCATTCACATCATCGCCTTTCTCTATAGCCCAAACTGCCGCATTGAGATAAAACTCCATCTCTTCTTTTCCTGAAACCTTTTGTGCATGGTATACGTAATTCAGCAGAGCATGCCTTATAGGGCTTCCGATGCTTAAAAAGTAATCGAGAGCTTTATGTGCATCAGCCCAACTCAAGTTATTGAAGTAATTCATGCATATTATGCAATCAAGTAATTGATCCGTGAAGACTTCCTCTTGATATTCTTCCAGGATATTTTCTTCAACTTCTTTTCGTAACGAAGGGACTTCCTCCATGAGTTTTGTTATGGAAAGAGTACTGACTTTCTCAGCCCACTCAAATTCAAACTGTGCCGGCCAACAGCGCTCATAGTAATGAGTGATCATCAGCATCCTAACCTCTCCCTGTTTTAGATGCTCGTCGTGTCCAACAGCAAAAATAGGATTACCGATAACTCGGTTCTTGTGCAATTCATGAACAAATTTGCGAAGTTCCTTAGCACTCACGTATTCGCCTTTAGCTTGCCACAATTTTACTACGAAGTACCAAGAATTTCTAAATGCTTGCATTTTTCTAAATTGTTCCATGCAAGAAGAAAGTGGCTTATCGCCCTTGGCATTAGCAAAATAAAAACTATACTCGTATGAGAATCTGTTACAGAGCAGTTCAAGGTTCTCTTCAGTCACTGGAAGGTCATCGGAAGGGTTGATAAGCATGTTCATTATTTCTTCTTTGCTGTATCGTTCCAATTCTATCCAATTATCGTCTATTTTAACCACATTAGGGTTGTCATCTACAGGAGCCCCAACATAGTTCATGGCTGTTATGTAGTTGAATTCATTGGAACAAAGGCAGAAAGGTGAACTCTGATTATCTTCTCCTTCAAATCGACGTACTCTGGTCAGCACTTCCTGGCCTTCATCATTAATATACATCTCACGTCCGTTTTTCACAGCAAAGAACACGGTGTCGCCGAACTTACTTTTAATATAGTCGTATTCAGCGGGAATGATGACTCTACCGTCTTTTTTGATTCCTGCCTTTCCGTTGATAACGAAAGGACGTTCTTCTTCAGGCATGAAGCCGCTTTGACTGTATCCTTTACTCATTTTTACGTAGTTCCCTATGGCTCCAGAAATAGGACATGATCAAGGCACTTACCGATAAAACTGTATTTTGCTGGAAATGTAACAGTTCCGTCTGCATCTTTTATGCCATAAAGGCCATCAGATTCAAAGATTTCACCTCTTCGTGCTTTTTCCGAAGGTGTTGAATTGTCCATGCCTAATTCTCTCTTGACTGCTGCTTTAGGTGTACCAGCAGATGAATCTTCAAATTCTGCCATGTTATTTGTTTTTCGATAGATTCCGCAGCACAATAATTAAACTGTCTTTGTAAGTTCCTGAGCAACAAAAAGTCGCTCAGTATTTTGCCATGTCCAATTTTCACTTAACTCTGTGCTGCAATTCAAGTCAAGCAAAAAAACAAAACATGACTTGTCAAAGGTAACACAAAAATCTGATAAAATCACTCCTTTTGTGGAATTTTTCACGTGAGAGAACTTTTTTCCCGTTTTGCGGGTCTGATTATCGACAAAGAGTTGGGTGTTCGATGTAGTTCATAAAGCGGAACCCACTTTAAAGAGTCAGGCTCAGTAAAGTGGGTTCAGAAAACTCAATCAGGGATTGTTATTCAGTCCAACCCTCACCCATTTCCTCTACGGTGCCGTCATCCTTCAGGCGTACAGCATTGTAATACTTCGTCTTGCCATCGCGAACTAGATAATGGCTCAGGATGCGCTTGTTGGCAGCATCGACCTCAGCATTGTAGATGTCGCGGAAACCTTCATGCAGACGGAACTGCCCCTTCTCGGGGTTATAAATCCATGCGTCGTAGGTAAGGAAGGTCTGGTCGCTTGCAGGTACCTCACCCAGGCAAATCAACAAGTCAGTATAGCCGTCGAAGTTCACGTCAACCTGAGTGACTTGACCGAATTTCCCGAGCATGTCCTTCGGATAGTCCTCGGTCTTGCCTTTAAGCACTTGTATGGTTTTGTTGCCCGAAGTGACTGTGGCTTCATAACGGGGATATTGCTCCTCGAGGTCGGGAGTGACAACGCTTACCTCAAAATTCAGGGTTTCAGGTGCGTTCTCGTCAGTTGTGTTTTCATCGGTTGGCTCCGTGGTCTCAACATAGTCTGTTACTGTTGTTGAATCATTCTCTGGGGCGCCGCCCTGCTTACCCTTGGTGTCGCAGGAAGCCATCACCGCCAACATTATGGCTGCAATGGCAATCATTGATAGTGTTCGTTTCATCTGTACATTAATTGTTAATTATCTATTCTCGATTGTTAGTGTCTCTAAACTACTGGCAAATTTACACATTTTTACCTAAACAAAAGCAAAAAACTGCCAAATCCGTAAAACGGGTTGATTTATCAGTAAATCGTTTTGTGGTTGTTTAATGTTTTTGCAGTACATTTGCAACATCAAAAGACAAGTACGGGAAAAATGATTATTGAAAATAGAAATTTGAAAGTTAAAGCATTATTACTGACTATAATGCTTGCAGCAAATAGTTTTGCTCAGGGAGTGATAGACGTGCATTGTCACATCATCACTCCTGAGTTTGTATCGTCGCTAGAAAGTGATGGACGACTGATGGACGAAGGTTTTCCTTTGCCGAAATACGACGTGACAAATCATCTGAAATGGATGGATGAAGCCGGCGTGCAGACATCGGTACTGACGTTAGCTGCTCCGCAACCGACATCACCAAGCATAGTGAGGCAAACCAACGAAGCAGCAGCTCGCATCAAGAAGGAACATCCAGACAGATTCAAGTTCTGCGCCGCCCTACCCTTGCCCGATGTTGATGCTGCTATTCGCGAGGCCTTCTATGCGCTCGACACGCTCAAAGCCGACGGTATCAAACTGGCCACAAACGTCGATGGCCAATATCTTGGCGCGCCTGAGCTCGACACACTTTTCTCTGTGTTGAATGAGCGACAGGCAGTCATCATCCTACATCCCCATCGCCCGGAACCAGTCAATCGTCAGGTGATGCAGCAGACGCCGCTTGCCATGCAGGAATACCTCTCAGAGACCACCCGCGCCGTGTCGAACATGATTTCACGAAATGTACTGGCTCGCTATCCCAACGTGAAGGTGGTGGTTCCACATTGTGGTGCCTACCTTCCCTTGGCTATTCCTCGCATGAAATCGCTGACTCCCGTGATGCAAGCCAACAAGATGCTGGGTGAGATAGATTATGAAGCCAACCTCGCAGCCCTCTATTACGACCTCGCCGGAGCACACTCTCCCGAGGTGATTCGCATGTTGCTCACCATCACGACGCCCGACCACCTGCTCTATGGTTCCGACTATCCATACGTGGCTCCGCAAGTGCTCACCCAGAGTCTTCAGCGAATGAAACAATACCTGACGACGGAACCAGACCTCGCGCCTTTCAAGGAAATGTTTTTGTGGAAGAATGCTCTGTGGTTGTTGGGTCAGACGGGAGAAAAGCCATCGGCTGTGACTTCAGCAACGAACATGATTGTCCGTCTGGCAGAAATCGAAGTCTATCCGCAGTATCTGAAGGAGTACCTGGAATTTGCCAACGAAGTGGACCGTCTGAGTGTGGAACGAGAGCCAGGCGTCGTCTGTCTGTTCCCTATGCAGAGTGCCGAGGACTCCACCCACATCCGTATCCTCGAAATCTACGCTTCAGAGGAAGCTTACCAGAGTCATCTGAAGACAGACCACTTCCAGAAGTACAAACAGGGTACACTCCACATGGTGAAAGACCTGAAACTGCCTTCTATGAAACCACTCGACCCCGAGGCGATGAAACTGATATTCAAAAAACAAAGATAACAGGAAAACGGATAATGGTTTCATGCGAGGATAGTATCCACAGACCTGCATAATAATCAAGTCATCACCTTCGTTGAACCAGAAAACGACTAAGCATGGTTTTTCTTTACCTCCTCTTCGTTCTCATACTCATTCTATGGAGAATTAAAATCAAGGAAAATGATGGTTATCTCTCTATAGAAAGATGCAACAGCATTAAAGGGATATTTATACTTCTGATAGTGCTGACACATTCGATGGGATATTTCGACAGCTGTGGTTATGAATATGCAGGACTTGACAGGCTGGTACTCTTGTTTCGAAAAGGAATCGGTCAATTGGTGGTGGTGATGTTCTTGTTTTACTCGGGCTATGGAGTATCATTGTCGATTAAAAAGAAAGGAGAGGAATATGTGGATAAGATGCCACGGCACAGGCTGTTGCCTACTCTCCTGAATTTCGACATTGCGGTATTGGCGTTTGTCGTCATGAATCTCATCATGGCAAAACCGATGACCACAAGGCAGGTGATACTATCGTTGATAGCGTGGGAAGATGTAGGGAATTCAAATTGGTATATCTTTGTCATCCTGTTATGCTATGCCATAACATACGGGGTAGCGAAATTGGTCAGAAGAAAGGACCAATGGAAATGGTTGTTTGCCACACTGCTGGTTTGTGTACTGGTGTTGTCGGTTTTCAAAAGAGTTTACTGGTATAACACGATGTTGGCCTATCCAGCAGGTTTCTTCTTTGCGGAATATGAGAGTAAGATAATAGGTGTGATGCGGAAATATTACGTGCCACTTCTCATCATATTTGCGAGTGCATTTGTTTTGTCATTCTATTATATGCCAACTGCGAGAGGATTATCCACAAACTTCGCATCGATTTGTTTCGCGCTGATGGTGGTGATGCTCAGTATGAAGGTGGTGATAGGTAACGCTTTCCTGAGCTGGTGCGGCAGCCATCTATTCCCACTCTATATTTACCAACGGATTCCAATGATTTTGATGTTGGAGTACATAGGCAAAGATTTTGTGGGGGGATATCCGATACTATTTGTGACAACGGCATTGTTAATCACTTGTGGGATAGCGCATTTCCACAAGTACTGGACAATAAAGTAAATCATAAGGAGAACAGGAAATCAGAGAAAGGATTTACGAATATACGAATCTCCTTACGACAGGACAAAGGACAATCTTTCTATAGCTCTATTACTTTCCCCAAATCGACTTCACAATATCTTCATAGATGAATTGTGATGCCGTTTTTCCGTCTTTTGGTTGAAGATAACTATCGAAGAATTTTTGCCTGACAGGTGCCATTGTGTCGTTCCCGCCAAGCACCACTTTGTCGATGAACGCCTTGATATCTGAAAGAGTTTTGACCCTATAATGGGCATCGTAGGCCTGCTTGCCAAGTTCATCGGCTGTGGTTTTCACATCTTCAATGTTGGGATTGTCATATAGGACGGGCTTGCCGAAATACAAATAATCGACGGTGAATGAGCCACTGTCGTGAATCATGGCGTCCGACCCTTTAAACAAATCTATGACACCACCCGTCTCTAATTGGGTGTTCTCATTGTTCTCCCAAAATTCATAATAATCTTTGGTTTTTTGTGTTCCCCAATCGGGATGTCCACACAAATCAGAAAAGAGACGCGGATGTGGCTTGAATGCAAACGCAACACAATCAGCATATTCGATGGCTAACTCTTGCATAAAACTAGCCATTTCGAGAAAATAAGACGCATGAAAATAGCCCTCACCCTCAATGATGGTGAAGTGTGGCGCCCAAATGACCCGTTTTTTGTTATGGTCTTTCTCTTTCCACACATCCTTCTTCATGGGTGTGAGATAGTCATCAGCACTTGTGTAGCCCGAGACCTTTCCATTCCTTGCTATATTTCTATCTAATCTTATAGCAAGTTTTCGATTCGATTCCGTTTGATAATACAATCTCCACGCGGATTCAGTGAATGGACTTTTGAATAAGGAATCCATATTTCTCGGAAGAAAAGCATAGGGTGCATAGCATAAAAGCTTATCAATGAAATGCACGAATTTTCTGTTCTCGTCCACCGCACGTATATACGGCTGGGTATAAAACATGATATCAGGTTCTACCACGCTTCGGATATCCACCATAGGTTTGTCCTTTTCCAACTCATAATCCACATACTCCATATTCCTTTCCGCAAAATAGGCACGCATTGCTTTCAGGTCCTCAATACGTTGACTTTTCTGAAAAGTGGCTGTAGGGGTTAGAAAAATATAGACATGGAAACGCTTGTCGTTCTTGAACAACTCGTAAACGTGTTGGTATTTCCACATTGCCACATTCATAGGCAGAAAAACCACATTGACATGGTCTTTCTTCCTTAGTTCTGCCACATAGCGGTAATGTTTGAAGGAAATGTAATAAGGTGATTCATGTAATTTTGTCCATAACACCTGCTTCAGCAACTTCCAGACAGAGAAAACTTTACCAATCGCTCTAAATGTGTGTGATATTTCCATTGCAGACCTATTATCAAAGGTGATTGAAACAGAATAAACTGATTCTTGTGTATGTCATTAATAAAAAGACGCACAAATTTACGATTTTTTTCTTAATTGACATGATGAGATATGTAAAAATCTGAAAGACTGCATATCGGCAACTGGGTTATACATACCTATCACTCACAGAAAATCAACACCGGACCTTTCAGTCCATTGGCCATACGCCCTGAGGTCGCGATGGAGGAGAATGTGGCATCGCCCTTACGACCGCGTAGAACCTTCTCGTTATAATCAGATGCTTTCACGAGGATTTCCAGGACGTTCTCTCCACTTTGAAGATAGTCTGTAATGTCGAATCTGAATGGTTTCCAAATGCGTTTTCCAACAGCCTTTCCATTTATGCAGACTTCGGCGGTGTAGTAGACTTCCCCCAAATCGAGTACATATCTTGTGGCGGTCTTTTCTATTGAGAATCGTGTGGTGTAAACAGCTTCGCCGCAGGAGTCGGCCAACTGCGAAATATTCCGCCAATCCTCCAGTTGAGCATCGTTGATGATTAGTTCTCCGAGTTTTAGCGTCCATTTTCCCAGTTCGATGGATTTGAGTTCCCTGGTGGGGGACGTCGTAAGCATGGGAGTCCCCGCTTCTGGAATCGGTGTGTCCGTGATGAAAAGGAAGCGAGTTGAAAGCGGAGGGAGCATGCCTTTGATTTCATTGGAAGAAGTCCTGTCGGCGATTGTCACGCTCCCGTCTTCAGCATTAAGCCAATAGGCATAGGGAGCATTGCCTGTCTGGATGCTGATTTCCTTCCAACGGTTGTCTACGTTCCAATAGAGTTGAACCAGTTCATTATCGGAAATACGCCGCCTGGCCGTCCTGACCCGTTCTCCTCCAACCACCGTTGTCAGAGGGGTCGAAACCGTCCAATCGTGAGCACTGTTGCAGACATGTTTTCCAGCTGCCACTTTCTTCATCATTGTGGCGGTTTTCTTGTTGTTCTTCGCATAATCCTTGAAAGAAGGCTGCTTGACTGGCAGGTCGCCAATAATCAGCAGATTTGCATGAGATTGCAGCTGGAGGTTTTGGGCAGTTTGCATTTGTATCCAGGGAAGGTTAAACAACACAAGTCCGCCGTATCTATTGCCACGGATATGCAGGTTTCCGTCAGGAGTTGCTGTCATTTCCTGCAGCGATTCGTCGTTAACCCATGCCCAGGTGAGCCCTCGCCTCTCCAGTTCGTTCAAGACCGGCCACACATCGCTCAGCCACTTGCTGACAGCATCTTCCGGAGTTTTCTGCTCTTTGTCAGCCCCAGGTTCCGTTTCGGGAATCATTCCGTAGTAGAGGATTTCCTCTGGATTCTTAACGCTGTTGCTATATTCCAGGAAAGGATAATATACAAGAATGTCGGCTTCAGCCTTTCCACTGCGCATCAGATACTGGGCACGCTGAACATATTGATTCACCTCGGCCAGTTCTTTCCAAAAGACGTTGTCTTCACTTAGGTCAGAGGAAAAGTTAACCCCAATCGTGGAATTGTAGAAGGGTTGCCAAGGATTGCCCGCGACTTCATATTTGTAGGGAGTACCATGCCAGATTATTTGATTGATACCGCTGGAGAGAAGTTTGTCGGCAATTGAACGCAGTTTCTGGGGCGTAACCATCAGAGCGCGGTTGATATGGACACCTGATTCTGCACTGACGAGGGGCTTGTTGTACAACATAGCCCCAGAGGAAACGATTTTCAGACCTCCTTCGCTTCCTCCACCGAAAATCATGTTCTCTGTCTCTGGTATATCGGCATCACCTGCTGCCCCCATATAATCCATGGGCAAGCCATAGGCTTGAGTGCGGTGCAGCAGCCCGTGCTCATGCGCCCACAAAGAAGAACCTTTAAGAAGATGTTTGCGCGCCAGGTCGCTGACCGTCAGGTCGTAGTCGTAGCGGAGGCGCCAGTCTTCGTCGCCAAAGTGAAACTCCGGAGTCGAGTGCCCGTTATCGTACATATTGTTATAGCCGTACCAGATGTTGGCTGGCATCCAAGGTAGCGGGTCATACCCCCGACGGCGTTTAAATACTTCACAGAAATCGGCCGTAATGTGCCGGTCCACCTTGAATTCATAGCTGTCGTTGAAGAAGGCACGGAACGGTTTTCCATAATATGCGTCCAGACCTGTCGTCGCCCCGAAATAATGATCGTAATTCTTCCGGAGGACATTTGTGTCGAAATGGTCCATCACGTTCCCGGCATCTGCTTTGGCCACAATCATGTTCGTTTCCTGCGAAGGTACGTTCCAAAGTGCAATGAGCACACGCTGGAATCCTGTAGAGGCTTTCCCTGGAGCGAAGGTGGCGCTATTGACAACCTTCACCTTTTGAATCTTCCGCGAACCGTCAACAGCTAGTTGAGACACCTCAGCCTCCAGCAACCCCACAAGTTCAGCAAACTTGCTGTCCTGACGTTCAGACCTTGGAATTTCCAGTGTGCCGCCTTCTGCCGGGATGACGGTCATTCCGTACTGGAGTGAACGGTTTTCTTCTGCCTCCGAAATATGAGAACCAGAGGCCGGCCATCCGCTGCCATTGGTCAGGTCCACCGTCATGCCATTCCGTTGTGCCACTTCCATCACTGTCTTCAAATTGGAATAGTAGGCATCAGTGTCAAAACTCATGATTTGGGCCATCCGTTCCATGGGAGAAGGCACGACCAGTGCAAACGACTGGATTTCCACACCGCCGATGTGATGGCGGGCGAAAAGATTCATCTCCCTTTGAAGTTCATTTGTTTCCACATCATTGCCTGGCCACCACCAGCGCACGAACGGTGCATAGGAGAGGGGCGGATTCTTAAAAGAGGACTGAAAGTCTTTGTTTTTTAGATTCAGCGCATCCAAGATGCCTTGATTCCACTTCTCGGAGTCTTCGTCATAAATGCCGAAGGTGTCGCGGAAATAGGCCCACAGATGGAAAGAAAAACCATGTTTGCATATTTCACTGCTCACATAACTCAGATAGGCATTCCTGGATGCGTCGTCGGCATTGTCGCAAACACCAAACTCACCGATGTCTACTGGACGAGCGTTGCGCTTGCTCCAGGCTGCAAGAAAGTTCATATCATGGGCAATAGGTGCCTTCTCCATGGCGCTTCCAGTCCAGGGAGTTCCCAAAGACCCTTCTGCCATTGCGAAAGCAATGCCCTGATGAGTAAAAGTCTGAGGCAGATAATAGTGGGCATCAACAATCAGGTTCCATTCATCTTTAGGAAAATCCAGTAGGCCGATGGTCCAGTGCTGGCCCAGAGACGGTGTGGCAACCATGATGGTCTTGCCAGGATTATCCTTACGAATCCTCTTCACGCATTCGGCTATGATATGATTCCAACGTGAAGGTTCCAACTGAAGACTGGGCTCGTTCATGATGCCGAAGTAGATGCTCTCGTCGGGATAGTCCTTGTAGTGTGCGGACAGTTGCTCCCAAATGCTATACAGGCGGTCAATGTTTTCTTCATAAGAAAGGTCCTGCGATTCAAAGCCGAAGGAGATGACCGGATAGTAATGGTTGTCAAGGATGACTGCCAAACCATTTGCCAAGCACTCATTTACGATGCCATCCACTTTTTTTATAAAGTCAGGGTCAATGGTATAGGGAACTTTCGGGAGAGTTTTGGCTCCCCAGCGAATAGGGATGCGTACACTGTTAAAGCCCCGGGAGGCAATGTCCTTGATGCTTCCTTGTTTGAGGGACTGCTCATCCCTGACTCCGTCAAAAACTGAATTCAGATTGAGACCTTTTCCAAGACGCATGTTGCGTTCAAAAGCCAAGGACGCCGTAGCGGGTGCGTTTACTGGTATGGATGCCTGCTCGATGACTTTTTTGTCGCGACTCAAGCGCAGCCGCATGGCAGCAGGATTGCCGATTCCGTCATCGAATGAGGCTGGGGCTTGTACCATGCCTTGCGCACCGAAAACGACCAATAGGTCCATCATGTTTCCATCAACCGAGACAAGGCCTTTGCCATCCATGCCAGGAATGCCTTCGAGAGAAAGAGTATTGCCATTCAAGGCATAGGCCCCTGCAATGTTCATCTGCGAGAATGCTTCATTCCAGATGGCATAGGTGTTGTCTTTATTGAATGTGACGGAAGCCTGACTGCCCATGTACAGGCCATACCAAGTTCCTTCCAGTTGAGTAAGGTTTACCGGCTTAAGGGCCGATGTCTTTTCCTTGTTTTGCGCAATGGCCGACAAGGAAAATAAAGCAACAATGAGAACAAACAGATACTTTTTCATTTTTTCTTATATGTACAGTTTTCTACTTTGCAAAAATACAATTTCTATTCTGAAACGGCATTACCAATTGTCCGCAAATAATGTTAAATAACTTGCTTTTAAACTCAAAAACTTGCAGAAATCGGTACAAATATCTACCTTTGACGAAAAATCGGCCAAATGCTACCAGGACAAACATCAAGAATTCAGCTTTTTTGTCAAAGCCAATGGCCAATGGCCAAAAACGCGATGAAGCGAGGGTTGGGCCAATGGTCAATGGTCAATGCCCCATGGTCAATGTTTAAGACCTTGTTGGTTGTAGTGACGCTCTCTTGCACGACATCTGTTTTCGCACAGAATCAGGAGGGACAGTCTGGCGACCAAGGCAATTCGTTAAACAAACTGATGGTTATGCTCGACAAGATGACTGACGAGCAGAAAGCGTATGCCCGTGCTAACTGGCTGGTAGCACCCGAGACATATGTGAATCAGCACAACCATCCGTCGTCGTACATCATATCGCCCAACCCAGTCCCCGACACACAGAGCACCTTCGAATGTTCAGGATGCTCCAGTGCTTACCTGTTACGTTTCTACGGTGAAAGTGCTAACGGAGTGGAATTGTTCAACCAACCGTCTTTTCCATGTAAACACAGTGAGGGAGCTTATCCCAGATGCTTCAAGGTACTTTTTGAGGAGCAGAACGGCAACTACACAACGGAGTATTACACTGGCACCACCGACGACCTGAAGAATGCAGTCAGCAAGGGAATACCTGTCATCGTGTTGCTTTTCAATGGAAAAACCCTGCATTATGTGCCTGTTGTGGGTTACGACAAGAATCACTTTTTCATCCAGGATTCCGTAGATGAGTATAGGAATGTGGACGACTGTGAGAATTTCAACAGGTCGGTGGAAATCCCTGTATTCGACACGATGTGGAATATCCCCATCGAATCATGTCAGCGGTTGTTTGTGATTGTGAGGAAAAAATAAGGTCAGCGCACCCTGCATTAGATTCCGTAGGACAGAGGTGTTTCTCATCTGAGTTTGTTAACCAAGAATTCGAGAGTGTGACTCCTGAATTTTATATAAAAATCGGGAGTATGGTCACGAATTTCATCATTTATTGGATTTATTTCTCATTTTTGTTTTTCATCATTAGTTGCTCGTAGGCAGAAAGCAAGAGAGTCGCGGCAGCGAAAAAGCCTCCGACGACACATACACCCGTCCATCCTGCCATACTCCAGCCAAGTCCAGAGCAGAAAGTGCCGATACTGCCCCCAATGAAGAAGGTGGTCATGAAGATGGTGTTCACACGGTTGGTAGCCTGAGGCAGCTGTTGGAGGGAGCCGCTCTGATTACTGACTTGCAGGCATTGTGCTCCGATGTCGGCCAGAATGATGGCTACGATGAGCCCTATGTAGCTGGAGCCAAACAGCCATGCTGAAGCCCATGCCATCAGCTGGAGACAACCGCCAATGACGGACATACGCATGATGTCCACTCGTGGCACATACTTGCCTGCACCACTTGCAGCCATAGCGCCGACAACGCCACACAGCGCCAACATGCCCACCGCATCGCTGCCGGCATGGAAAGGCGAACCTGCCAAGTGGAATGCCATGCACGACCAGATACTCATCATACTGGCAAAACTCATGGCTGGACGAAGTGAATAGAGTCGGATGCGGGGATACGAGATGAAGATGTTGCCAACGGTATGCATCAGTTGGCGATAGGAACCTTTGAAAGTGAGTGTCACCTGCGGCATCATCCTCAAAGTGACTGCAAGTCCTACAAGCATCAATCCTGCCACGATGAAGAACATCGACCGCCAACCCAACCAATCGCCGACATAACCACTGACTGCACGGGCTGAGACGATGCCCGTTATGAGACCCGAAGCCACATAGCCCATATTCCGAGACTTGTTCTCAGGTCGGGAATAGAGCGTTGCCATCGGGATAAACAGCTGTGGCATAATTGACGAGAAACCCAACGTCAGTGATGCTCCCCATAGCATCCATACATTGTCAGCCAGACCTATGGTTACAGCTGAAACAGCAGCCACAGACATTCCAAGCACAACGATACGGCGCACGGAGACCATGTCGGCCAAGGGAACGACAAACAGCAGTCCAAGGGCATAGCCTATCTGTGTCACAACGGTGATGAGGTTGGCTTCTACCTGTGTGATGCCAGTTTCCAAGCAAATCAAGTCCAGCAGCGGCTGGTTATAATAGAGGTTGGCCACAGTGAACCCTGCCATGACAGCCATCATCAGCAGAATATGGCGAGGGATACCGTTGTTAGGAGTAAGACGTATCATAAGTCTGAAAGTACGTGGTTCCTTGTGATTTACACGATTTTCTTTTTAAACTTGGCAGGATTACCAGCCACCAAAGTACGAGGTTCAACATTTTCAGTGACCACAGAACCGGCAGCTATAACGGCGCCATCACCTATCATAACGCCGGGCAGAATAACTGAGTGGCCACCAATCCACACATCATTGCCTATCGTAATGGGCATTCCGTAGCCATCAAGATGCCTTCCTTCTGGTTGAAGATGATGCCCAGCTGTGTATATACCTACGTCAGGCCCAATCAGGCAGTTATGGCCGATATGAATTTCTGCCACATCGAGCATAGTACAGTTATAATCGGCATGGAAATTGTCACCGACATGGATGTTCTTACCGAAGTCGCAGTGAAAATTATCGCCAATAATAGGGTTACTCCCTACTGTGCCGAACAACTCCTTAATTACCTCTTGTTTCCGCGTAAAATTAGCCAAAGACAGACCATTCAACTGCTTAACCAGCTCTGATGTCCTGACCATCTGTAGTAGCACGTCTTCACTAATATCTGTCCGGCTGAATGTTATCTTTTCCATAAACTCCTATTGTTTTTTCTATGTAGTTACTATCCTATTCTCATTTCTTTTTTAGTAACAATACTCCGGCAATGGCTAAGAACAAACTTGCGATGAGCACCTTCATATCAGGCAGGATGATAACGGGCGTTTTCGTCATCTGCATGTAGCCGAGTTGAAGCCAGCAATAAACAGCAAGGAGTGTGGCCGCGAGGTTGCTTCCTGCATGAAGTGTTACGCTACACCAGATGTTTCTCGACCAAATAAAAACCAACCCATAGAACAAGGCACTGATGAAAGCACCGGGAAAATTACGCACGTGGAGGATTCCAAACAATATAGCCATCACCACACAGACGACTATCTGTGCACCACGGCGAAGGAAGGGAGAGATAGCCATTTGCCTGAAACACAGTTCTTCTAGTAAAGGAGCAAGCAACACTGCATGCACGCTTGACAAAAGGTCTTCACGCAGTTCGTCGGTTGTGTAGGTCAGTGGCTCCATCTGTATGGTATGAACCAGCGACGTGATGCCATATACAATATACTCTTCCGCGACAAGCCAAAGAGGTGCTATCAGCAACAGTCCTGCAAAGACGGAGAACTTAGGCAACTTCAACGGAAATCGTCTGGCATCAGGAAACACCTTCGGTTCGACACGATGCACGAGGAACAGCGTGAGAGCGATTCCTGCCAAAGTAATTAGCCAAGTCAGCATTTCGTCAACGAAGGAAGGATGATCGCCAGCAAGAGGCAGAGCAGTCAGGTAAATGATTGCTACGCTGTAAACAGCCGAAAGTATCGGCATCAGAGGCTTAAGAAGTCTGGCTGTTTTATTCATAACGAAATGCTATTATCTATATTCATTGAGAACATTGAAGAATCGGTATTTAATTGATGTATTGTTCTAATTCAAATGCTTCATTCAGGGTTTCCTGACAGAATCAATATATTCATATTTCATAAGTTTCTCCCTCTCTGGAAATCTCCCAGAAGGGAATGTTCTTTTCATCAGTAAACTCCTTCATGCGCCATGCCGATTCAAAGCCGCTGGCGACGAAGTGCATTGGGACGAACAACCCCACCCTGAAACGCTCGATGAACTGTCGGCCACCGAGTGTGTAACCATTGCCTATTCGTCCGTCAATGGGGAACATCACTATATCGAAGCTATCAGCAACCTTTCGGATGTCCTTCAGTTCGCCTAAGAATTGTTTCTCATGGGCTATGGGGTCAATTTCTTCTTCGAACTCCTCACTGTAGATGATTTGTCCTGGCACGGCGTCAGGCAGGAAACGCGCATACCAGTTGCAAAGGTCACCGGCATGGAAGATACGCTTTCCTTCAGTCTCAACAATCCATGACACTCCACTGTCCGTACTACCCAATGCCTTAATAGAGATTCTTTCATCCGACCATGATGCACCTTTGGCTAACCAAGCGTCGGCTTCTTCCTTGGTCGCTCTCCTGTGTCTGAGTATATCCTTGCTCAGAATATACGTCACGTTCATTTTCTGTTTTTTCCACTCGAAAATTTCCCTTGTGAAGTGATCTTCATGGAAGTGGCTTGAAAGCACATAGAGAGGTCTCTGGCTCCGAAGTACAGAAGTCATGACGTTGGCAGGATCCATCCAGTAATCGAATGTCAGGATGGATTGTTCTGTTTCAAGCACAAAACCGCTATGGAATATATAGGTCAGCTTCATCACTTTATTTTTCTTTACAGGCTATAACCTTATCAATCATCAATGGAGACATTCATTATTTGCCATTCAACTCCATTTTTAATGATTCAACAATCAGATAAATTGGAATTTACTTTGATTTCTTCTTCGCCCATGTGTTAGCTAGAATCACAACAATCATGCACAAAATAATGGTAAGAGCAACGTATGCAAACCCTGCCGTCATCGTCTCTTCTCCCAACAAAAAGAATGTCATCGGAGCCAGGATGATTAGCAATCCTCCAACTAAATAACGAAGACGCTTGACATCGTATTCTTCCCGCTCTTTTTTTGAGGCTGTGTTATAACCTGCCATCAGATTATCACCCTTACCGACAAGAATTACAATGCCCACAATGAGCAGAATGACCGTAATTATAATCAGTACAATCATTATATATTTCCGATTTATCTGTATTTATTTCTAATCCGGTTGCTGGCCGTTGTGGGCTTTCCATGCGCATTCAGTAATCTTCATATCCGAGAAAATAGCCGTGAATGAGGACTCTTCTGGCGAACATGCATAGATGCCAAAGCTAATTTCATCGGCTCCAGCAAGCATGTGGCAGATGCGCATCTGACTGAACGTCTGACCATCAGCAGAACACTCGATGCAGTAGTCGTCCTCGCGGCGGGAGAATCGGTACCACATCGTCTTCACATCGGCAGGGATAGCTGTCGTGGCCCAATCGGAATAACCGTTGTTCGTCACCACACTGCCCAGATGCTGGAATTCCTCGTTCTCGTATTCCACCGAGCCTTTCAACCAGTTCTCGCTGTCAAGGTACATCACGATGCCGCATTGGTCAAAGCGATGGTGACTACCCGTGAAGTCGGTCCTCACCACGAAGCTGAAGAACTTCTCGCGGGTCTTTATCTGAAGCACGGGCGCGTTATCGTTCTGGAAGTGATAGTACGTCCGCTGCCAGAGGTCGGTCTTAGGAGCGGTGGTGATGCGAATTGTATCGCCTTTCACTTCAAACCCTGCTGGTTCCCTTGTCCACTGAAAGCTGTCCAGATGAATGCTACCACTATCGGCAAGTGCCATTTTCACGTTGTCGGTAAATTCCATATTCGTTTCTTTCTGATTCTGCTGTCCACAAGCGATGAGCATAAGACTGGCACCTAACACCATAAAAAATGAATTACGCATGGATACAATTTGCTTTGATTATTCATCATTAATTACCCATTCTAAAATCACCTACATTGTCGGTTGTCAGTGACAATTCCTCAAAAGTAGAGACACACTCTTCAGCCTGAGGAGCCTGACTGCATATTCCAAGATAAAGACGCTGTGGGTAGTTGTTTCTATAAATGCGGACCATCTGCCACTCCTGACCGTCGAGCGAAAAATAGCTAGCTATAGTGTGGGTATCGCTGCTAATCTTGAAATAGACAGATTTTGCGGTGTCAACAACATCGTGGTTGTTATCATCGCTGGTGCCAATGGTACGCACGCTCACAATACGATGCTCACCATGGTCGCCCTGTTCAAAACAAAGCTTCTGCCAAAGGGTATCATTGGCGAATACGAAGAAAGTAGCCGCATTGTACAAGCCACCCTCCTTCAAGAAACCTGAAGTCACCTTTCCCTTGAAAGTAAAGGGTTTCGTGTTGTCAACTTCTGTCAGAAGAATGCCCGCATCGTCCTGTGAGATTTTCTCGTTGGGATCAATGAAGAAATCTGCATTCGGATTGGCACGGACTGTGACGATGCCCGCTGAATCTGTAACAAGCTTATCTCCTCCGTTGATGGACTTGGTGAAGTGGATGCCGGCAAGGGTAATGTCGCAATCTGCCAACTTGTTATCGGCCACTCCTGCCTTGTCTGTCTCTGCCTGTTGTGAAGGTTTGTTCTGTGTGCATGCCGCCATTGTCAGTAGCATTGCAAATGCAAAATATAACTTTTTCATCTGTTCAAAAAATTATTAGTTAATGATATAGTATTGTTATTTTTTTTTCGCTTAAATAGACCGCTAAATTCCGATTAACGAGTTTTATGGCTGCGCCTCAGCATAGCTCAAGCAAGCTTGGCTCTGCGTTCGGCTTGCACATAAATTGCGATATATCTGATAAAAAAGTAAACAAAAGATTCATTCATGTGGTCTTTTAATCTGTTACCACTTCATTGAAATGTTCCTTGCCCCAGGCTATCAAAGCCGTGAGTGCAGGCATCAACGATTTGCCTGTTTCTGTTAGGGAATATTCCACACGGGGAGGAACCTCGGGATAGACCTCGCGATGAACCAGATGGCTCTGTTCCAAGCTCTTCAGTGTCTGCGAGAGCATTTTCTGGGAACAGTCTGTCATAAAGTGGCGTATCTCGTTGAAACGCATCACGCCCGTCTCGCTCCTATTCAAAAGAAACAACACGAGCAACGACCACTTGTCACCGAAACGACTCACTACTTGCCTGATAGGACAGGCTAAATACTCTGCCTTAATATCTGCCATTTCAATTTACAATTTGACAATTTAATACTAACAATACTGAAGTTTCGGAAGTTATAAAAAGGAGTTAAATAGGGAGTTAAGCCAGCAGTGCTGGCTGGAAGTTAAGCACTTTCGTGCTGGACGATACTACGGCAATTCAATGCTATTGTCCTGTGCATAGCACATAACTCCCAAGAGCGAAGCGAGTTTACTTCCATTTTTACTTCCGAAAGTTAAATAACAATATCCTTGTTTATACAGCAAAAGTAGCGAAAAGTAACCAAGTTACAGAATTACACTATGTTAATCTAAGTTAAAGTAGTTTTTGAGAAAGTCCGATAACCACACAATTCCTACTTTTTGGTAACTATCCCACCAAAAAGTGCCTTCTTGTGAGAATGATTTTTACGCTGTAACTTTGCAACGTGAAAACAAATAAATAACATTTTAAACGAATAAGAATTATGAAACAGATTGAGACAATTAAGAGTGGTAAGAACTACAGCGCAGTAAGCGTAGGTAAGATGAGTGAGATTATTGAACACGTGCTTCCTATGGGGCCGAACGTAACCATCCAGGGCAAGGTGTTTGCAGGTCAGGCCGTAGGTGCTACAGGCAGTGAGTTCTCGTTCCAGACACTTGTTCCTGGTCAGGACAGCGGTTTCCTGCACACCCACAAGACTCATGAGGAACTGTACTTCATCCTGAAAGGCGAAGGCCAGTATCAGGTGGACGGCGACATCTTCCCCGTCAGCGAAGGCACCATCATCCGTGTAGCTCCCGATGGCAAGCGTGCTTTGAAGAATACTGGCAGCGAGAACCTGACGATGCTCTGCATCCAGTACAAGGCTAATGGCTTCACAGAGGCAGACAGTCCTATGACTGATGGTGTTATCCTTCAGGAAGAGTTGAAATGGTAAGCGAGATGTTTGAACGAGCATTAAGTTTCCTTCGTGACCACAAAGAGATTGCTCTTGCAACATGCGAGAGCAATCTTGACTATATTAAATGCTGTCAAGACTTGGACATTCCTGAGCGAGCCCAGATGACTCTCGCTGTTCCAGCATTTCCTAAGTTGCGTATCTTTCAAATCATGAAGCAGGAAGGGCATGTGCTCTACTTTGCCACGTCTGCTCATAAAGCTGTCTATCGGGAGTTGCGTCAGAATCCCAATGTTGAGATACTGGCATACGCAGACAATGTATCTGTTCGTTGTTCAGGTGTAGTGAACTTTAATGTAGGGATAGTCGTTTAATTATTTTGTGTAGTCCTGCATGATGTCTTGTCCTTGACACCTTTAGTGCAACCACTCTTATTTTGTGGTTTACATTGCCCA
>Ga0310697_10002490_pt1 | contig 19455 bp, 19 predicted proteins | sample 172DNAGHGlowgp2_FD_203883 | JGI IMG/M metagenome (GOLD analysis project Ga0310697, IMG submission 203883) | Sheep rumen microbial communities from Palmerston North, Manawatu-Wanganui, New Zealand - 1728 DNA GHGlow gp2 (v2) (version 2) | ecosystem: Host-associated > Mammals > Digestive system >... | reverse complement strand
TCTTTTTAAATTATTTTATGTTAATAGCAACACCACTTGGAATATCTAAGTGAGCAAGTGCTTCAACAGTTTCCTTTGTTGGGTTCTTGATGTCGATTAATCTCTTATGAGTACGACTTTCAAATTGTTCTCTAGAGTCTTTGTACTTGTGTACAGCTCTTAGGATAGTAACCTTTTCTACATCAGTAGGTAGAGGTACTGGTCCAACAACTTCTCCCCCAGTTCTTTTAACAGTTTCAACTATTCTTCCGCAAGCTTGATCTAAAACTCTGTGATCATAAGCTTTTAGAGTAATACGAACTTTGTTACTTGACATTATATGTCCTCCCTTCGTCTATATCTAGTATAGGCTCGCTCCTTGCAAATTACCCGATGATTTACGAAATAGTTTTAACAACTTCCCCGTGCGTATCGGCAACCTTGCATATCTACGCAGTCATACAATCAATAATATAGCAGCAATTTGCCTTAAAATCAAGCGTTTTTTTCATTTTTTTATAAAAAAAAGAACGTTTTACTTACGTTCCTTTGGTTTTTCAATTAAAATCTCGCTATTTTTCATTTCTTTAGGTATCGAAATATCCATATAATGCAGTAATGTTGGGGTAAAACTAGATAAATTACCATTTCTTAGGCTAATCTTCTTATCCATTATGACAAATGGTACTGGATTAAGAGTATTCTTAGTTATTACTTCATTTTTGCGATTTATGATAGTGTCAGCATTAGCATGGCTTGAGATGATTACTACTTTATAAAAGTTTTCTTCTGCTACCTCTAATAGTTTACCTAAGCAAACATCAATAGCTTGTAATCCATTTATTACAGCTTGGTAGTTCCCAGTGTGCCCTACTTCATCTGCATTAGCAAAGTTACAAATAATAAAATCATAATCTTCTTCCATACATTTTATTACTGCTTTAGCTACTTGAAGAGCATTCATTTCTGGTTTTTGGTCAAAACTATCTACTACAGGTGAATCGATGCAAATGTAATCACAGTTATCATAACGAATATCTCTTTCACCATTTAAGTAATATTTCATACTGCTCTTACGAATGCTTTCATATACTACAGCTTGAGTTAATCCTAGTTTAGATAAATACTCTAGAAGTGTATTGTTGTATTTCTTGCTAGTAAAGAAATTACTTTTGTTAATTGATGGATCTATTTCATATAAGCTATAAACTTTAACTTTTATTTTGTTTGTATCAAATTCAATAAAGTCTTGATTACAAATAGAGTTTAATAATTGTACTTGATTACTCTTACTATAATTTAAGAACATTATACAATCGTTATCTTTTACTGGTTCATATTCCCCAGTCTTTATTGGCGGCATGAAAGCATCTGTTAATTTACGATCATAGCACTTCTTAATTACCAGTTTGACATTAAGTGCTTCAACAGCTTTACCATTAAACAATAAATCATAGTATATTTTAGTTCTTTTATATTGATGTTGGTTATCTAAAGCATAGTAGCGACCACATAAAGATGCTATATGTTCATTGTTACGAAGATTACTTGCTATTTCTTTTATATACTTATAAGAAGAGAATTTATCAGAGTCTTTACCATCAGTAATACAATGAATATATATTTCATTATTTAGTTTACTTTTTTTAAGTTCATTTAAGAATAGTTTTAAATGATTAATATGTGATGATACTCCACCATCAGATAATAGAATTAAAATATGTAGATTATTATCTGGTCTTTTCTTTAGATACTCTATCATGCTAGAGTATCTCGGATTATATTTAAGGTTATCTTTAGTCAACACGCTGTTGATTTCATTTATCTTATTATCAATCTCTCTTCCAGCACCTATAATCTTGTGCCCTATTTCAGTTGATGAACTTTGTCCTTCAGGGAGATTAACATGTTCTCCATTAGCTTTTAATAGACAATGCGGATAGTTATTCCATATATTTATAAAATTAGACATACCAGCCATCTTAACTGCATTACCATATACATCTTCTCTCATGCCTAGTCCGTCTAATACGATTGTTAAAATCTTTTTCATATGCATTCTCCTATAACCATAATAGCACAAGAAAAAAAGAAATTACAATAAAAGTAATTCCTTTTATAAATCTAAATCTATATAATCAGAAACAGTTGCAATGAATTCGTTATTGGTTGGTTTTCCTTTATCATAACGAATTGTATTAGCAAACAATTCGTTTGAGTAATCCAAGTCACAATTGTTCCAACCAGTTTCAATAGTTGTTCTTATCGATTTTTCGATTGCTGATTCTGTTTTTTGATATTTCTTAGAAAGATATGGATATAGTTCTTTTGTTATTTTGAAATGATATTTAGGATTAGTAATATAGAGATAAATACTATCTCTTAAGTAGTAATATCCTTCTTTGCTTGGAGAAATACCAAGTATTTTTAATGTTTTAGATATTATTTTTAATAATTCCTTTGACTTACCCTCCATAGTATTTTATCCCTTCTAGGTAGTCAAAGTTTAGATTCTTATTTTATATCTTATTATATATTGTCTTTAGCTCTTTTATATCGTGAGAGCTCTCTCCGATTACAAAGCCATCAATAGTAGTTAAATCATTCAAGGTATCAATGTTTGAAGGATTAACACTACCGCCATAAAGAACTGGTAAATTAAGTTTGTACATGGTTTTTAAGAAATCTTTAATATACTTTGTTCTTTTTTCTATTTCTTCATTAGTGGGAATAGTTCCAGATCCAATTGCCCATACAGGTTCGTATACTATTATTAATTTTTCTCTTTTATAATCCGGTACTTCATCAATAATATTACGCAATTGTTTTTTCAGAACTCCCTTTGTTTGGTTTTTATCTTTTTCAATCTTGGTTTCACCAACAAAGTAGATTGGTTTAACATGTGAGTGATAAGACTTTTTTATTTTATTAATGATAGTCGATTCTTCTTCTTTAAATTTCTGTCTTCTTTCACTATGGCCAACTAAAGCATATTTAACATTCATAGATTCTAATTGAGATGCGGTTATTTCTCCAGTGTGAGCTCCTTCAAGATATTCTGATACATCTTGAGACCCTAAATCATATTTCTCATTTTGAAACATATATAAGTAGATAAAGGAAGGACAAATAATTAGTTTTATATCTTCTTTTAATTGGAAGTCCTTTAAACCTTTTTCGTATTCTTCCATTTCTGCTTTAGTTTTGTTAGCTTTTAGATTACATACTAAATACTTCATTAAACATTTGTAATGTTATCAATTGCTGGTAAACCACCTTGAATAATATATTCAAGTGTAGCTCCTCCACCTGTTGATAAGAAGTTGAATCTTTCTCCTAAGTTGAAATGTTTAACAGCACTTACGCCATCACCACCACCAACTACTTTTACAGCTTTACTATTAGCTATGTTAGTTAGTAGTTCTCTTGTACCTGTAGAGTATCTAATGTCTTCGTATTTACCTGCAGTACCATTAACAAAGATTGTTGCTGACGAATCAATTATTTCCTTAAATTGGTTTACTGTTTTCATACCAATATCATAGATTATTTCGTCATCATTTACTTCGTTAATATTTAAGTGCTTCATATAATTGCTATCTAATGTATTACCAACTATTACATCCATTGGTAATTTTATTTTGTCTTTATATTGAACTAAGATGTTTTTTAACTTAGCTTGAATTTCTGGATCTTTAGTACATAAAGATTTACCGATATTGAAACCTAGAGTTAGCAAGCATGAGTTAGCAATACCACCTGTTATTAGTAAGTTATCACATTTAGGTAGTAATGCCTCTATTAATTCAACTTTGTCTTCTACTTTAGCTCCACCCATTACTATTGTAAATGGATGGGCTGCATTTAGAACATATTTGTCTAAGGTTTCTACTTCTCTTTGAACTAGGAAGCCAATACAATTTGGTAGGTATTTAGCTACTCCATAAGTAGATGCATGTTTACGATGAGCTGATCCGAAAGCATCTAAGCAGTAAATGTCTGCTAAGCCAGCCCAGTACATTGCTAATTGTGGATCATTACCACTTTCTAGTTTATCTGGTACATCTTCAAATCTAGTATTTTCTAGAACAATTATTTCACCTGGTTGCATACTATCTATTTTAGCTTCTAAATAAAGATTTCTAGATTGTTTGCAAAAGATTACTTTTGTATTAACTAGTCTTTGTAAGTAGGCTGCTACCGGAGCTAGAGAATTAGTTAATTTGTCTTCTTCAGTTTTTACTTTACCAAAGTGAGACATAATAATAATCTTTGCTCCTTCTTTTATTAGATATTCGATTGTATTTAAGGATGCTACAATCTTACTATCGTCTAAAATGACGCCATCTTTTACTGGTACATTAAAGTCACATCTTAGTAAGACTTTTTTGCCTTTAACATCCATATCTTGTATTCTTTGTTTCATACTATCACCATTTTAATTATAAATTATGAATTAATTATCTTCAATATATCAAATAATTTTGACACAAAAAAAGTGTCTAAAGACACTATTTTTCAATATTCATTAGTTTTTTAGCAGTACGCATCATTTGTGCAGTATAACCCATTTCGTTATCATACCAAGCTACTACTTTAACTAGTTGTTTTCCATCAGCTTCTAATACATTAGTTAATAAACCATCTACTAATGCTCCACACTTCTTACCTATTACATCACTTGATACAATAGGATCCATTGTGAATTTTAACGTATCGCTTTCATTGTTTTTGAATAGATCATTTATTTCTTCAGCTGTAGTGTTTCTAGCTAGTTCTAATGTTACATCAACTACTGATCCATCAGATACTGGAACACGGAAAGCATTACCATCCATCTTACCAGCAATTTCAGGAATTACTAAACCAATAGCAGATGCTGCTCCAGTTGAAGCTGGAACAATGTTTTGAGCACATGCTCTACCACGACGAGCAAGGATTCCTTTTTTATGAGGGATATCTAATGTTGCTTGGTCATTAGTATATGCATGAACTGTTGTCATATAGCCTTTAACAATACCAATATTATCTTGTAATACTTTTAATACTGGAGCTAAACAGTTAGTTGTACATGAAGCAGCTGAGATAACTGTTTCTGTTCCATCTAATGTGTCTGAGTTAACATTATAAACGATTGTTTTCATTTCACCTTTACCAGGTGCTGAAATAATAACTTTTTTAGCACCAGCTGCGATATGCTTTTGTGCTCCTTCTAGATCTGTGAAGTGTCCAGTACATTCTAGTACAACATCTACTCCAAGATCTCCCCAAGGTAGATTTGCTGGATCTGATTCAGCAAATACTTTGATTCTCTTTGTACCTTTGATTACAATTTCGTCACCTTCGAATGAAATGATGTTTTCATGGAATGAACGATGATTAGTATCATATTTCAATAGGTATGCTAATGTTTCAGCATCAGTTAAGTCATTGATTGCTACGATATCAAAGTCAGTTCCTGTAATCATTTCTCTAAATGCAAGTCTTCCAATACGTCCAAATCCGTTAATTGCTACTTTTATCATTTTTTATTCCTCTTTCTTTCTTTTTTTATTTATAGTTTTCAAAGAAACTCTTACCAATAAATTCTCTTAATATTGAATCATTTGGAATATAATCAGATGGTATTGGGAAGAAGTTCTTTAAAAAGTTTATTAATCTTCTAGCTTCACTATAAGCTGGAGAATTCCTTTTTACAGAGTATAGTAATGGTTCTACATATACTTTTAATACTCCGATTTCATATATTAATGATGTATTAATTATTCTATCTATTGAATTGATGTATGGGAAGATATATTTTTCTTCTCCACATCTTACTGTATCCCAATATTCAATTGTTTTACCTACATCAAATGATCTTGAACGATTATCTCTAACTATTCTTCTCATTAATCTTAAATCTGTTGTAGATATGTAATTATGTCTATCTAAGTTGATTGGAATAAATGGGCTTAAGTATACTTTATATTTTAGTTTAGAATCTAATTCTGGTGTCATAGCATCATTGATACTATGTAGACCTTCAATTAAGATGATAGTATCTTCTGGTAATTTAACTTCTTCGTTGTATTCTTTTTTGCCTGTCTTAAAGTTAAATGTTGGAACATTTACTTTTTTACCAGCTATTAAATCTTTTAATTGTTTATTTAATAGTTTTAAGTCTAGACATTCTAAACATTCAAAATCGTATTTACCATTTTCATCTTTAGGTGATTCTTCTCTTTCTTTGAAGTAATCATCTGTAGACATTACATAAACATTGTAACCAATACTACGTAATTGTAAGGCAACTTTTTTAGTTGTTGTTGTCTTTCCTGTAGATGATGGCCCAGCGAATAAGACATATCTTGCTTTTTTCTTAACAATATCATCTACTAAATCATGTATTTCATTATTGTAGTGAGTTTCTACAAGTTTAATAAAGTCTTCTATACGACAGTCTGATACGATTTGATTAATATCAGAAATATATAAAGTTCCTAAGTCTTTAATCCAACGTTCTCCTTCATCAAAGCATTTAATAACACTTTGATAATGAATATATTCTGGTTGTTTATATTTTTGTACTTTTGTTGGGAATAACAATACTAATTTGTTTTCACCTAAATATACTAGGTCATATTTCTTTAAGCATCCTGTTGAATATGGCATTTCTGAATAGAAATAATTCAAATAGTTTCTTAGTTTATACATCGTAACAACTTTACTATTTAAATTATGAATGTTTATTGCCTTTTCATTTTCTTTCATTCTATTTAGATAGTTTATCATTCCATCTACTTCAACATTCATTAGATTGATCTTTTCATCATTAGCGATGATTTCGTTCATTTTAGCTTTTAATTTTTTTGCATCGTTTAAAGTAAATTTCTTTTCGCCCTCAATTGTCATATGTAAGCCATTAGCTATTGAGTGGTTGAATGTAATGTTAAATTCATCACCATATATTTCTTTTAAAGCTACTACAGTAACGAATTCTAATCCACTTTTATTTATACGATAACCATTTTGACTAGTCATATCAATGAAGTCTAGTTTTGTTGCTTTATTGATTGGAGTGTCCATAGAAACTGGTTGATTTTCTATTTCGGCTCCAACGATATCATAGTCTAGTTTGGGTTGATAAATTTTACTTAGTTCATATATTGTAGTACCTTTTTCGACTTCTACTACTGTTCCGTCGCCAAAAGTTACATTTGTTCTATTTGTTGCCATATAAAATCCCTCTCATATTCTAATGTAATTATACTATATTATTTGTTTTTTTGCATAAAATCTTTTCTTTAATGTTATAATTTGAATAGAAAGAAGGGGCGATATGAAAAATAATAAATGGTTAATTATCATTGTTGTTATTTTGATTAGTTTAATTGTCTTATCTATATATGCTAATTTTAAGGTTGCTCCTTATGTTACTAATATTGAGATAACTGATAGTAAGAAATTTAATGACAAGGTTATTGTTAATGTTTATGTAGATAATTACTTCTTTAAGTTTAATAAAGATGTTTGGTGTATTGTAAGTAATAAAAAAGAAGAAAAACTAAGTAAAGATGACTCAAGATGGATTAAAGCTAGTAACGGATATTGTTCTTATACATCTGATGCTGGTGATTATAATATTTATGTTAAAGATAAATATGGAAATATTAATGATATTTATTCACAAAAGGTTGAAATCAATAAAATTATCGAAGCTAAATTTAATAAGGAAGCCATTTATTTATATAAAGGTGGCAATGAAAAATTATTTTATGATTTAGTTGTTCTTGGAGATGCTAAAAAGGATGTTAAAGTTGTATCTTCTAATCCAAGTGTAGTTGAAGTAGATGGAGATATTGTTAGAGCGATTGATTATGGTAATGCTGAAGTTCAAATAAGAGACGATAGCAATATTTATGGAAGTATTAAAGTTTATGTCCCTACTTTTATTAAAAAGCCGGTTATTGACTTTAAAAAGCCTTATTTGAAGTGTCTACAGTTTACTGATGATGAAGCTAAGTTAATAGATAAGATTTTGTTTGATAGAATTGATCAAGCTGGTTATGGTACTAGAGCTGGTGTTGTAGCCGCTGCTAGATTTGCTGCTTTAGAGTTTGCTTATCGAATTGATTATTTTTATGAAAATGGTAGATTAAACAATTACGAACCATTTCCTAAAGTAGATGGTGAAGGAAGATATTATCACCGTGGAATGTATTTATCTAAAGCTAAATATAAAGATTTAGAAAAGATATATGTTGGTCCTGCTACTTGGGGTTGTAATTTAAAGAATTTTACTAACTGGGGCAAATGGAGATATGGAGAGTTATATCCTAATGGATTTGATTGTTCTGGTTTTGTTACGTGGGCATTATTAAATGGTGGATTTGATATTGGCGATATTGGTGCCGGTGGAGACGGTAGTGGTCAAAAAGCATTGCCTGATCTAGGTACTAAATTATCTATAAGTCCAGAAGTAATGAACTCTGGTAAAGTTAAAGTTGGAGATTTAATTGGTTTAGAAGGACATGCTGCTATACTAGCAGGATGGGACGATGATAATTATTATATTGCTGAATCTTTAAATACTACTGGTGGTGTGGTAATTACTACTGTACCTAAAGCTAAGTTAGAGAACCGTCGTAGTATTTATACTTTTGTTGTTTTAATGGATAAGGTATATAAAGAGGACGGTAAATTAACTAATATGTGGTAATAAAAAAAGAGGATTATTCCTCTTTTTTATTTTTATGTCTTTCAATTAGTTTTTTTACTTTAATAAAGTAATGATTGATACCGGATTTACCAATTGTTCTTCCTGTTTCTTGAGATATGATATTTGCTAGTTCAGATAATGATGTTTCAGGATAAGCTTCACGATATTTAATAGCTTCTCGAACATTATCATCTAGTAATCCTAGTAAATCATTTTCTTTTAGATAGTTTATATCTTCTAATTGTTTTAAGCCGGTTTTTAATACTTTTTCTTGATTGGCTATTTCACAATTATTTAATCTGTTTACCATGTTTTTATGGTCACGATAGATTCTTATATCTTCAAAATAGAAGAAACTATTAGTTGCTCCTAAAAGACGAATAACATCGCTGATCATTTCCGCACTTTTAATATATGTCATATAGTTGTTGCTTCTTTTTAGTACTTTAGCATGGATATTAAATTCTTTTAATAGGTCAGCAAGGTATAAAGCATCTTTTTTTAATGATGAAGTGAACTCTAAATGATATCCAGATTCTCCACTTGGATCATTAACACTTCCACAAGCTAAGAACGCTCCTCTTAAGAAACTGATGATTTCTTCTCTTGTTTCTAAGAAGTATTCTTCTGGTAATGTTTTTTTACCACTTGTAGTTATGTTTATTGCTTCTAGAATATCATCTACTTTTTCACTTACTTCTAAGATATAGATTTGTTTTACTCTAAATCTTTTTTGATTACGTACTGTTATTTTGATATTAATACCAAAGTTGGCTTTAATATCTTTATAGATTCTTCTAGCTACTGAAGCGTTTTCAAAAGTTAGAATTATCTTGTTCTTTTTTATCTGGCTGGAATATCTTATATATCCAGATAGTTCTACTAGCGATTCTATTGGAGAAATATCGTTTTTTGTTATTTCTTCTTTTAATCTCGTAGTAAAAGTCATTTTATTCCTCGTTCATTATGTAAGAGAATACTAAGTAAGATGTTTTTAGTGAATCATGTCTTACATATCCATCTTCTACTTTAAACAAATTATCTGCTAGTAATGTAACGCCCATTTTATGAAGTTTACTTGCATCAATACTAACGGCATCTTTACCTTCTGATTTAGCTAGTACTTTCATATTAGCAGTTATTTTAGAACTATTAGCAATAACAGCATTTATTTGGCCATCGCCAATATATTTTTCAATAAATTTAACATGATCACTAACTTTGAAGCCATCTGTTTCTCCAGGTTGAGTAAGCATGTTACAAATATATAGTTTTTTTGCTTTTGAATTTTGAATTGCTTCTTGAATTTCTGGAACAATTATATTAGGCATGATACTAGTTATTAATGAACCAGAACTAAAGACAATTAAATCTGCCTTCTTAATAGCTTCTAATACTTTAGGTGTTACTTTAATCTTTTTGCTGTATTCTAGATCTACTATTTTACTTCTAGCTTCAGTTATTTCTGCTTCACCTACTATTCTTTCACCGTCTCTAGTAATACCTATTAGGTCAACATTGTCTTCTGTTAAAGGTAATATAGTTCCTTTAACATCTAATAGATCACTTAGAATTGGTAATGAGTGAGCAAAGTCACCTTTCATTTCTAGTAATGCTGTCATAATTAAGTTTTTTATTGAGTGATTGTTTAAACTACTTTCTTTACTGAAACGATAGTTAAATAAATCGATAACTCCTTTTGATTCTGTAGACATTGCAAGTAATACTTTTGTAATGTCTCCTACAGCAGGAATAGAGAATTCTTCTCTTAAGCTTCCTGTACTTGATCCATTATCAGATACACTAACTACTGCAGTGATATCCAATGGGAATAATTTTAATCCTTTTAAAATTTGAGATAGTCCACTACCTCCGCCAAAGATTACTACTTTTTTCATAATAAGCCTCCGTTTCTCATATAATATCACAATTCTTTAGTTTATTAAATGCCAAAAAAAAGAAGCTTTTCAGCTTCTTAGTATCTTGTTGTCCATCTAACGCCTCTAGAATTTGTGATATGAGTTATACTCTTAACACTTGTAGCTCTAGAATTAGAACGCCATTCTGACCATTTTTTATAATCTATCATATACCAACCATATGCTACTGCGTAGTGTAAGTGTGTTCCAGTTGTACAACTATCGTAATAGAATGTTGATCTATCGCCACCTACGGTTCCTATAACAGTTGCAGGTGTAACTCTTTGACCTACTTTAACTTTGATTGCAGTTAAGTGAGCATATTCAGTTGTATATTTTTTACCACCAACTGTATGTCTAATATAAATGATATTTCCACCACAACTATTATGATAACTTGTTGCAGTTACGATACCATTTGCTGGAGCATAAATGTTAGTTCCTGGTTTATTTCCACCTAAGTCAATACCTTTATGTCCATTATGACCCCAAGCTTGGGTTACTACTGCTGATTTTAATGGACGATTGAAATTAGTTGATGATATAGCATATTTATTGTTATAACAATCATCTATTTTATCGTTATCTTTACAACCAGCATCTACATACATTTTAATAATGTTCTTTTTGGCTTTTATTTGTTCTTTATAGTCCATACCTATTGATGCTAATTTTTCAATATAAGCTTCTAGTTCTTCTACTTGTCTTTCATATTGAGTAATAGAGTTATTTAAGTTTATATTGTCGTTAGCTAGTTGAACTTGTAAATCTTCGTTTTTCTTTATTAATCCATTTAGATTGTCTAGTTGTTCTTGTGTATAATCTACTATTTGAGTTATAACAGCTTGTCTTTCTAACATTTCTGTTATGGAATTAGATGAAAAGACATAATCAAAATAGGCTTCTCCAGAATTGAAGTTTGTATATTGAATCATATTGATAATATCTTTCATTTCTTCGGTTTTTACTTTTATTGCTTCTTGACTTTCAGCAACTTTAGTTTTGGCAGTTTCTACTCTAACTTCATTATTTGATATGGTATTATTTGCTACGATAATAGCATTTCTTTTTGCTGCTATCTTTGCTTTGGATTCATTTGTTAAACGATTATTGGTTTCGGCTTTTTGTTCCATCTCCGCTAATTCGTTTTTTTCATCTCTTAATGTTCCTTTGGCAGATACATTTAAAGGAATTAATAAACATAACAAGATTACTAATATTAATTTCTTCATTAGATCTTTAAGTGTCTCCTTACTGTAGAGTAGCTACCGACCATACCAACTAAAGCACCAATTATTAATAATAATCCAGATACATATAATGTAAATGGGAATGGTTTTAACATTTTAATGAAGTTTGTGAATAAGTGTCCTTCTAATTTATCATACACTACTGTATAGCCCCATATTGTTACTACTATAGGTATTATAGAACCTATGATACCTAGGAATAATCCTTCAATAGCAAATGGTAGTTTGATAACAAAGTTACTTATACCAACTAATCTCATAATTTCTATTTCACTCTTACGAGCATAGATTGTTAATTTAATAGTGTTACAAATTAAGAAGATTGTAACTGCTACTAAGCCAATGATGATTGCTATAGCTATTTTTTCAATTGTTTTAAATATAGGTACCATTTTATCAACAACTTCATCATTGTATTTAACATTTGAAATATTCTTGATCTTTTTTATTGTTGCAACTGTTTCTTTCATTTCTTCAATGTTTTTTACAGTTACAATGTATTCCGCTTGAAGTGGATTAGTACTTTCTGTTAAAGTACTCATTACATTATATAACGCTGTATCTTTATCAGTGTTTTTTAATGTTTCTTCTCTAATCTTTTCTTTTGATTTATATACGATTTCATCACTTTTGATATTCTTTATTTCTAGTAGACGATTTTTAATATTGTTTATGTCGTCTTCTGATGCATTACGTTCTACGTAAGCAACTATTGTAAGCGATCCTTCTAGGTCACTAGTAAATCCTTTAATATTAGATGATAACATTATTGCTAATGCTACGATTACTAATGTTATTGTTGTACAGACAATAGATGCTGCACTTAAACTGAAATTACGGAAGATACTTTTTATTGCACTTATAACATTTCTTCCAAATATTCTAATTGCTCTCATCTGCTACATAACTTCCTTTCTGTGAATCACTAGTTAAGACACCATTCTCTAGTGTAATAACACGTTTCTTCATGGAATTTACTATTTCTTTGTCATGTGTAACCATGAGAACAGTAGTGCCCATCTTTTTATTTATACTATTAATAACTTTAACAATTTCTTTTGATGTTTTTGGATCTAGGTTTCCTGTTGGCTCGTCACATATTAATAGTTTTGGTTCATTAACGATAGCTCTAGCTATACATACTCTTTGTTGTTCTCCACCAGCTAGTTGGTTTGGAAAACTTTTTACTTTATCTTTAAGTCCAACTCTTTCTAGAGCAGTTAATACTCTTTTTTTGATATCTTTGGCTTTTAAACCTAAGTTATCTAAACCAAAAGCAACATTTTCATAAACTGTTAGTTTTGGTAATAGTTTAAAGTCTTGGAATACTATTCCTAATTTTCTTCTTAATTTGTATACCTTACTATTGTATAGTTTGGCTACATTGATACCTCCAACCATTACTTGACCTTTTGAAGGTTTTTCTTCTCTATATAATAATTTTGCAAGTGTTGATTTACCGCAACCAGAAGCTCCGGTAACAAACACGAATTCACCTTTATCTATTTGTAGGGTTAGATCTGCGATTGCTGTAACGCCATTTTTGTAGACTTTGTAGCAATGCCTTATATCGATAAATTTCATTTTGCACCACCTTACTATTAATAATTATACCAAAAAATGGGGCAATATTAAAACCTCAGCGCCAACTGAGGTTTAATTCTTTACAAAAAACGTAAACATAAAGCATACTTTATAAATAATACTTGAATTTTGATTTTTCTTCTCCCAAAGTTGTTTCTTCTCCATGTCCTGGATAGAGAATCGTCTTATCTGGGTATTGTTTTACTTTCTCTAGGCTTTCCTTCATATCTAATTCATTTCCACCTAAATCGATTCTTCCAATACCATCTTTAAAGATAAAATCACCAGTAAACATTATGTTGTTTTTCTTAAAGTAGAATGCTTTAGAATCGTAAGTATGTCCGGGGAAATGGATTGTTTCATATCCAAATTCTTTGGAGAAATCTTTATTTACTTCTATATCATATTTACTTAGTAATTCTTCTAAGGCACCGATATGATCTTGATGATAGTGCGTTATTAAACAACCTACTACTTCTTTTCCTTTTAATTCTTTATCGATTTTAGGAAAGTCATCTCCTGGATCGATTACTAAACATCTATTGTTAATAGTAACTATGTAACAATTTTCTTCTAGGTCTCCTACTACTATTTTTTTAATATCCATATAAATCACCTGTTTACATTGTATTATAAACAATTCCTTTTGTAAAACCAATATTGTGTTATAATTTAATTAGAATTGGGGAGATGGAAATGCCTATATTATATAGTTTATTATTTATTGTTATTGTTTTTGGAGCTGCTGCTATATGCTATGCATATCAGTTTAATAAATTGCAACATTCAAAGACTAAAATAGATCATGCTGAGATGTCTATTGATGAAGCTTTAAGAGCTAGGTATGATCTATTAGTAAGAGCTGATAATCTTATTAAGACTGAATTAAAGAATGATAAGACTTTCTTTAAAGGATTAGATAAAGTTAAGGATGAAGATATAAGTAACTTTGATTTAGAAAGAAAGTTAGAAGAATATATGACTACTTTAGAACAAGTTAAGCTAGATAATGAAGATTTAGTAAATAATAAAGATTTTAAAAGCATTTTAAATGAATGTAAGAATAATAGTGAAAAATTACAAGCTGCTAAATCATACTATAATAAGTATACTAGTGAATTAAATGATTTAGTTAGAACATTCCCTTCTAACCTAGTTGCTAGAATGCATCGTATCGATATTAAACCATTCTTTGATGGTAAGAATATGGAAGACGATATAGTAAATGATTTTAAATTTTAAAAAGACTCGTTAGAGTCCTTTTTATTTTGTATTAATATTCCAATCTATTTCTTTTAGATTGTTTTTCTTTAAGAATTCATTTGTTTTAGAAAATGGTTTACTACCAAAGAAACCATATCTAGCTGAGAAAGGTGATGGATGAGGAGATGTTATTATTAAGTGTTTTGGGTTAGTTATTAAACTAGCTTTTTCTTTAGCATAGTTTCCCCAAAGTATAAATACTACTGGTTCTTCTTTTTTGTTAAGTACTTTAATAATATAGTCAGTTAATCTTTCCCATCCTAATTTTCGATGAGATGCTGGTTTATCTTTTTCTACTGTTAAAACAGCATTTAACATTAGTACTCCTTCTTTACCCCATTTAGTTAAGTCACCTGTCTTAGCAGGAGGTATTCCTAAATCATCATATAATTCTTTATAGATGTTCTGTAAGGAAGGTGGGAGCTTAATTCCTTCTTGAACAGAGAATGATAAACCGTGTGCTTCTCCTTCACCATGATAAGGATCTTGACCAACTATTACTACTTTGGTGTTAGAGTATGGTGTTAGTTTTAAAGCGTTAAAAACATAGTTCTTAGGAGGATAGATAGTTTTGGTTTTATATTCATTATTAACAATATTAATGAATTTTTTAAAGCCTTCACTTTCCCATACTAGTTTTAATTTTTCATCCCAGTCATTGCCAATCATAATATCACCTGTTTACAACTTAAAAGTTATTAACACTATTATAATACAAAAAAAGAAGATTTTATCTTCTTTTATTTATGATATGTTTCATTATTTTGAATCTTAAATGAACGATAGATTTGTTCTAAGAGAATGGCTCTAAATAAGCCATGTGGAAAGGTCATTTTAGAAAATGATAAACGATAGTTTGCTCTTTTCTTAATATCTTCATGTAATCCATAACTACTACCGATAATGAAATCAATGGTTCCGTTAGTTAAGAAGATATTATCTATCTTTTTAGATAATGCTATAGAATCAATATTTTCGCCATCAATATCTAATGCTATTACATAGTCTTGGTTACTCACATGTTTTAAGATATTATCTCTTTCTTCTTCTAGATTGTTAGTATCTTTTAGTTCTACTATTTCTATTTTATGATATTTAGATATTCTTTTTAGATAATCATCGATCATTTTATTTAAATAGTCTTCTTTTATTTTGCCTAAGCAAATTATTTTTATCATATTTCAATCACTTCACTTTTATCTCTTTGTGTTGCGCAAGATATATTAGTAAAATCTATTTCATATTCTTTAAATGTTTCTCTAATTGTTTCTAACGCTTTTTCAGGTGTATTATTCTTTTCTGATAAGTGTGTTAGAAGGATCTTTTTAGTATCTGGACCTATTATCTTAGCTAGATATACGGAACTATCTTTATTTGATAAATGTCCATAAGGACCCATTACACGATCTTTTAACCATTTTGGATAAGGTCCATTTAATAACATTTCAATATCGTGATTACTTTCAAATAGATAGACATTTAGATTTGTTAGTTTTTTAAAATATTTAGTGTTTATAAAACCAGTATCAGTTATATAAGCACATGTTTTATTGTTTGACTTAATTATAAAACTACGAGCATCACTAGTATCATGAGATGTTTTTATTATGTCTATTGTAGCGTCGGTTAGTTCTACTTTATCATCATATAATAATACTTTATCATAATATTTTAAATCTTCCATTTCGGAAAACATTTGGGGACTTACACATATTGTTGGATTATACTTTTTTATAAAATTTTTTAATGCTTTTATATGATCATCATGTACATGAGTAATAAAAACATAATCTATTTCTTCAATAGCAATAGAAAGCTCAGAAAGCTTTTCTTTTATATATTTAACTGTTGTTCCTAAATCAAATAGTATTTTATGATTTTCAGTTTCAATATATGTTACGTTACCTTCTGAGCCACTTGCTAAATTACAAATTTTCATCTATCTCCACAATGACCATGGATTAAGTGATTTACTACCATTACGGTATGGTATTCCAGTATAAAGACCAAAGTGTAAGTGTGTACCGGTTGCAGCTCCAGTATGTCCCATAGCACCAATTACTTGCTTTCTGGCTACATGCTGTCCTTTTTTAACATATGTTTTTGATAAGTGAGCATATACAGTACAATAACCATTAGCATGTTGAATAACAATGTTTATTCCTGATGCACTACCTGCTGGTCCGCCCCATCCAGCATGGATTACTTCACCATCAAGTGATGCATATATTGGTGAACCATAACCAGTTCCGGAAATATCAATTCCTTGATGGAAACCACCATAGTATCCAGAACGCCATCCATATCCAGAAGTAATGATATATTTAGAGTTTGTAGGCCATGCCCATGCACCACCCATTGTATCAACTTCAATAGGATATACTTTTCCAGGTGATACTGGTTTTCTCTTGCTACCTTTTACAATGATTTCGTTCTTAACGCTCTTAATTGTAATGGCTTCTCCAACTTGAACAACTCCTGATGTTTGACCACCATTAACGAATTGTACACGGCTGGTAACACGTTCGATACCATTAACACCTTTTTGTTTTACTTTCTTATAACCAATAAATTCTTTTGGATCTTTTTCTTCAACAATTTCGTATTGGATAGGAACGTCTGCTGTTACTAATTCCTCTACTACTAGTGATAATACTGGGTTAACGTTTGCAACGTTTAATGTTTGACCTATAGCTAATAATGAATCTTCACTCTTTATATTGTTAATTAACATTAACTCTTGAGAGTTCATTTTATTCTTATCTGCTACTGTTTCAATAGTATCACCTTGAACTACTTTGTATTCAACTCTTGAATTGTTGTTACCGAATAATAAGAATTTTGCTAAATCTTCAGCATCTGTATAAATTTTTTCATTAGCGTTGATATATGTTTCTTTAATAGTTATTGTTTCTTTAAAGTACATTTTTTCAATTATGTAACCAGTACCAACGATTTCTGGTTGAGTTTTATTTTTATATTGTTTATATCTTTCTTTACCAACGAATGTTTCTATATAGTTATTAATTGCATCTTCAAACACTTTTTGATCTAAGATATAGATATATGTAGGTGTTCCACCTTTTACTAAGTTTTTAATTGTTACTACATACCCTTGAATAGTAAATTGTTTTTCGTCTTTGATGGCATCGTAGATATCTTCTACAGATGTTAATTCTTCATTGTATGTATTCTCTTTTATTATCTGGAATCCTTTTGGAGGATATACTTGGTCTACATTGTATTCTGTTTTTAATTCTGTTTGTTCTTTGTTGATAAGATTATATAAATCTTCTTTTGAATCGATAAGACCTATTTTTTCTCCATCTAGATATACTTGATACATTGATGTAGGGTTATCATATGTTTCCGTAGTAATAAAACTAATTCCTGCTAAAACAGCAATTAGAATAGTTACTAATACGGTTAATATTATTCCTTTTTTATTCATCTATTGAATCTTCCTCTCCTGCTAGATAATTTCTAAAGCAGCTCATGTTTAATTCAAACAATAATTGAAATTTACCGGTTTGACCTTTACGATGTTTAGCAATAATGATGTCAGCAACAACATTTTGTTGAGCATCTAATTTCTCTTTTGGTTTGAAATAATCATTTCGATTTATAAATAATACCATATCGGCATCTTGTTCAATTGAACCTGATTCACGTAAGTCGGCAAGCATTGGTTGATTGTTTTCTCTTTTCTCAGCATTACGTGATAATTGAGCTAAAGCAATAACTGGGACTTTTAATTCCATAGCCATTGTCTTTAGTGCTCTTGATATTTCTGATACTTCTTGTTGACGAGAATCTGGACGTTTACCACCAGTTGTTACTAACTGTAAGTAGTCGATTATTACTAATCCTAGTCCTTCTTCTGAGTTTGCTAAATTACGACATTTAGCTTTTATTTCTCCAGCAGTTATACTAGCATCATCAACGATTTGGATATTTGTATCTGCTAATTGACTATTAGCTTCATTAATTCTTTTCCAATCTTCATGATTTAGTTTACCTGTTTGGATTTTATAGGAATCTACTTGGCCAACAGCTGAACGCATTCTATTAACTAATGCTTCGGCTGGCATTTCCATATTGAATATGGCAATTGCTTTTTTTGTACTCTTTGCTGCGTTAACAGCAATGTTTAAAGCAAAAGCAGTTTTACCCATACCTGGACGGGCAGCAATGATTATTAATTCACCTGGATGTAATCCTGCTGCTGCTTTATCTAGACTTGTATATCCTGTTGGAATACCAGTTATATCTGCTTTGTTTTCATATAACTTTTCTAGATTTTCTTGAGCAATAGCAATTGCATCTTTGATATGAATAAAATCACTTGTTTGTCTTTCTTTTACAACATTTAGAATTTTTCTTTCAGAATCATCTAAAAGTTGTGTAATATCTTCATTGTCTTCATAAGCGTTGGTTACGATGTCAGTAGCTGTCTCAATTAAGTTACGCATTACTGCTTTATCTTTTACTATTTTGATATAGTAGTCTAGGTTAGCTGCAGTTGCTACTGAATCGATTACATCACTTATATATTCGATACCACCAACAGCAGAAAGGTTTTTCTTTTTATCTAGTTCTTCTTTAATAGTTGTTATGTCAACAGGTACATGTTGCTCATAACAACTTTTGATAGCTTCAAACAATTTTTTATTAGCATCACTGTAGAACATTTCAGGATATAGTTCTTCACAAATTTTTGCTAATGCTGTTTTGTTTAGGAAAGCTACGCCTAGAACTG
>Ga0310697_10002489_pt1 | contig 19460 bp, 13 predicted proteins | sample 172DNAGHGlowgp2_FD_203883 | JGI IMG/M metagenome (GOLD analysis project Ga0310697, IMG submission 203883) | Sheep rumen microbial communities from Palmerston North, Manawatu-Wanganui, New Zealand - 1728 DNA GHGlow gp2 (v2) (version 2) | ecosystem: Host-associated > Mammals > Digestive system >... | reverse complement strand
GTGCGCCTGTTCCAGCAGTACGCCTTGCGCAGGGCGGCAGACTTCGTGGTGGCGACAACAGGCGTGAAGCCCGACGAGGACGATGCGGAAAACGGGCAGTGGTTCTATGTGTCGAGCGACGACAAGGCGCTCTGGAACGAGCAAACGACTGCTGTGCAGATGGAGCAGCCTACTGAGGAACTGACGGAGCTGACAGCCACCATCATGAGTCAGCCCAAGGAGCACCCGCTGGCGAAAAACGTGTTGCCGGGCTATACCCAGCTGGAGATGGACATCACGCGCTTCAATGCCGTCTGTCGCCGACTGGCCTTTGGGCGCCATAAGCCCATCGACGAGTACCTGCTGGCCGTCGCCGAAGCATGCAACAGGGCCGGCATCGATCAAGAGGTGGCCACGAAGTGTCTGCTGAACATCGGCAACTACTGGGACAAGGAGCCGCTGGTGCGCTCGACGATGGAGAATGCCTACCAGCAGCACCGCTATGGACTGCGCAACCCATTGGAACCCTCGCTGATGCATCAGCAGCTGATGAAGGATTTCCTTTTGCGCCGCTACGTGTTCCGCAGGAATGTGGTAACGGGCGACGTGGAATATCAGGAGAAGGGACGCTACATTCTGAGTTGGCGACCGCTGACCCAGGAGGCACGCAACGACATCAACAATGCCGCCATTGATGAGGGTATCAAGGTGTGGCCGCAGGATATGGATCGCTTGTTGGGAAGCAGTCAGGTGGCCGACTACGACCCTGTGCGCGAATGGCTAGGCAGTCTGCCGGAATGGGACGGCAGGGACCGTCTGGGCGAGATGGCCGACCGCGTACCCACCAGCATGCCCCAGTGGAGAGATAATTTCAAGGTGTGGATGCGCTCCATGGTGAGCCAGTGGACCAGTGGCGCCGGACAGATGTATGGTGCGCAGATGGTGATGATGTTTGTGGGCGCACAGGGCACCCGCAAGTCGACCTTCATGCGCATGTTGTTGCCAGAGGAGCTACGACAGTTCTACATCGACCGCATCGACTTCGCCAACAAGAAGGAGGCCCTACGCGCGCTGAGCCGTTTCCTGCTGATTAACATCGACGAGTTCGACCAGGTATCAAAGGCACAGACCGCTTACCTGAAGCATCTGATACAACGCACCGATGTGAAAGAGCGCAAGATGTATGAGACCACCTACCAGCAGTTGCAGCGCTATGCGGCCTTCTGCGCCACCACCAACTCGCTGTCGCCACTGAAGGACGAGACGGGGTCACGCCGTTATATGGTCGTGGAACTGACGGGCGTGATAGACACCGATATGACTGGCGACAAGGCCATCGACTATCAGCAGCTATATGCCCAGGCACTGGCCGAGATCCGTCGCGGCGAGGAGTGCTACTTCGATGGCGAGCGCGAGCGGCTGATCGTGGAGGGTGGACTCCAATATACAGAGGTGGCGGATGTTGTCAGCGTATTCTGTGACCACTTCCGCAAGCCCAAGGCAGGTGACGAGATACTGAACATGTCGCCCACACAGATTACCGAATATATATACAACACTTGGCACATAGATCTCAGGAAGCACTCCAACACGGTATATCTGGGCAACTTCCTGCGCCGAGAGGGGTATGACCACCACGACCGCCGTCGCTACAAGGTGGCAGTCTCCTGTCAGTCTTGACAGTCTCTGAAAAGACTGCAAACGCCCTCACCATCGACGTTTTGTCAGTCTGTCAGTCTTTATCACAAAATTTCGGACCCTTTAAAAAAGAAACTAATAATTGTGCATTACAATATCGTCAAAGAGACCAAACCCAATCTGAAGAACTACGGACGCTACAAGGCCGTAGCCGTACACTACAATACTATCGACACGGAGCGTCTGTGCCGCGAGATTCAGAACAACTGTACGCTGAAGAAGAGCGACGTCAAGGCCGTACTCTCCGAACTGTCAGAACTGCTGGTGCAACACCTGCAGGACGGCGACCGCGTGCGCCTGGACGGCATCGGCATGCTGAAGCTGGAGATAGAGAGCGACAAGGTGGACCATCCGGAGGACTTCAACGTGCGCCAGCACATCCGCAACTTCCGCATCCACCTGTTGCCAGAGAGCGACAACGGTCACCAGCCGCTCTACGAAGGCATCCAACTGGAACTGGCGAAATAACCCATAAGGACTCACGGGGTGACCCCGTGAGTCCCGCAATAAAAATCCCAAAGCATGTTGATTTTGCCTTGGGATTTAGGATTTTTACGCTGCACTAAACTGATCTTTGCCTACACCGCAGAGGGGGCAAACCCAATCATCAGGCAGTTGTTCGAACTCGGTGCCTGCTGGAATACCGTTCTCAGGATCACCTACAGCGGGGTCGTACTCGTACCCGCATACTTCACAAATGTACTTTGCCATAATTGTTTGTTTTTAGGGGTTAATAATAATTGGGGGATATGATTAAACATCAATTTATTCCGATTCGTACCTTGTTCATATATCTATTCTACTAAAATATGTTGCAAATATAGTCATTTAAGATGAAATATGAATAATAATTCGTAATTTTGTGCTTGAATTTGAGAATTATTATGAAACGACCGTGTAAATATCGATAGGACTGAGTATGCAACAGGGAAATACTGTTTATTCGCTGGTACTATAGGTGTGAACGCTCGCCCCTTGGGCTGAGGGGAGGTAGTTGATGCCCCACCAGCACATCTGCAGGAGGACGAACGAGCCAACGAGCATCCAGAAAGCCAGACGGTTGCGTTGTTGAGGCAGCCTTCGGTAGTGGATGTAGACGAGATAGGCTATCCAGGTGATGGCGGCCCAGGTTTCCTTGGGGTCCCACGACCAGTAGTGGCCCCACGCCTCTTTGGCCCAAAGGGCACCAAACAGCATGCCGAAGGTAAGGAAAGCAAAGCTGACATAGACGAGATCGTCGACACGTTTCCACCAGGCAATGACCACAGCTATGCCAAGCAGCGTGTAAGCAAAGATATACACAAACACATGGGGCGCAAACCACGGACTCTGCAGGGCCGGCACCAGTGTCTTGGTGTTGTAGCTGTCGAAGAAGAAATAGGCAAACATAGCGGCGCAGGCAGCGAAGAACAAATACCACCCTAGCGCCTTTCGCGAAGCGCTCTTAAATCGGCGCCACAGCACCATCACCGTCATGACTGCTGCTCCAGCCAACATCATATAGAAGCCTGCATAGACCCAAGGTAGCCACGGATCGGTAACCAGCTCGAGTATCGATACCTGACTCTGGGCACCCATCTGAGTGTCGTAGCCGTACTGATAGATCTTCCAGCCGTCGACCTCGTAGGGTTTGTTCACCTCGACGGTAGTCTCGATATTTTTGCCCGTCTTAGTCAGGATTTGTATTTCAGAGGCAAAACGCTTGGGACTGCCGTTGTCGTAGGTCTCCATGATAAACTTCTTGAGTTCGATGGCTATCGGCATCTCCTTGATGGCACCATTCTGCTCGAGTGCTCTCCATTCAGACTGCCCAATGGCCGTAATCATCTTTACGCGCTGAATATCGGCGCTGCCCAATGTGGCCGTAGTAAGGGCGATAAAGAGGCCCAGATGATTAAGCATAAAGGGAACATCGCGCTTTATCGAGCCCTGACCCCTGAATATTGCACGCAATCTGCGGTGGATGGTAAGTCCGAGTATCACCGTGAGATACACGTAGGTGAGCACGAACGGCCAAAACGACAGCATATTATTAAACCAAGTGCCACGCTCGTACTGCCGCGTAAGTCCCATTATAATAGTCAGCACTACTGCATATACCATCGCTGGGATGGCTGCCTGATTCGTAGCCATCCACTTGAAGGCATATACCCTGTTACGCAGGTAGACCATTGCTGTCAACATTACAAAGAAGCCTGACAGCACAATGCCATTAGCATTCCACGCAAATGCATCCCACACAACAGGTCCAACGCTCAGCTGGAGCAGCAGTCCTGCAATGATAAGGCCTCCTCCAATGAGGAAGCCCTCTTTCATAGTCCATGGTTTATTCCACATGTTCTTATCTGATAATTTATTGTCGTTTTCTTTTACGCCTACAAAAGTATACAAAAAATCCCAAAGCATGTTGATTATGCTCTGGGATTTAACTTTTGTTGATTTCTGCCGCGATTCAGTATAGCTAAAACGCTATCGGTACCACAACCTTAAACGTGATATTACGACCCATGTTATAGACGCCGCGGCGACCTGTAATGACGTTCTCGTCAGCATACTTCAGACGACTGAGATGGTTTTGGTATGCCTTGTTCAGCAGGTTGTCGGCTGTTACGTACAGTTCGGCTATCTTCTTACCCCTTACCTGTACATCGGTTCCTGCCGACAGACTCAGCAGGGCATATCCTGGTGTGACGGTTTCTGTATCGTCGGCACTGTAAATATGTGATTGCTTAAGATAGCAATCCAGCCCGGCAGCCACGTAGAGATTGTTGAACGAGAGGCCTGATACGGCGTGTGAGACGTGGGATGCGATATGCGAAAGGGCAGAAGCGTAGTCTGAATGATGATGCTTGATGGTGCTGTGCGAGTGGTGCAGCAGCTCCCACTTGAGTTCTGACGACCAGCGTGGTGCTGGGGTGAAGGGCAGATACTTGGTATCGGCCGAAGCATGCATCAGTTGGGCATCGACATACGAGAACGAGTTAGAGAAATGAACTGAATGAACAGGATGGAAATCGACACCTGCCTCGAAACCCAGCAGTCGGGCATCGCCCTGAGTGTAGGCATAGGTAAGATATCCCTCCTCGATCTCCTCGTTAAGTCGGTGAGTGAAGATGTAATTGTCTATACGGTTGGCAAAAAGCGCCAACTGTGCTGAGACGTAACGCGAGGTAAAGTCGAGTCCGAGGTCAGCCTGTAGACTGTATTCTGCCTTCAGGTTCTGGTTGCCTATTTCATAGCGCAAAGAGCCCTCATGCACACCATTCGATGCCAGTTCACTCATGTTGGGTGTGCGGAAGCCACGGGCTAGATTCAGGCGCAGGTTGAAGTGGTCGTTGATATTGCAGACGGCCCCGATGCTACCCGTCAGACCATTGAAGTGACGGGTGAAATCCACAAAGCGCATCTCACCGTCCTCCATCAACTCATATCCGTGCAGTCGGCGGTGGTCATAACGCAAACCTCCACTCAGTGTCCAGCGGTCGCCAAGGCTTTTCGAGGCAGTGGCATAGAGGCCGAAGTCAAAGAGGCGGCTGTCAGGTATCAGGTATTCCTCGCCTTTGTTATCTGACTGCTGATACATGCCACCGATGCCTGTAGAGAGCTTCCAACCATTCCACTCATGGGTAACGTAACGCAGGTCGTAGGTCAGCGTTTGCAGTTTCAGGAACAGACCGTATTCATCCATCGACTCCTCATACTCCTGACGGCGGTTCTGCTGATAGCCGATGATGGCCTTGAGGTAGCCCGACGAGAGGTTCAGCGCGTTGTCCCACACAGCCTTGTAGTGCTTCACCTGCTGGTAAGGCAGCGACTTGCCGTAGCCATGATCCGTGAATCCTTCTCCGTGAACCAATTCTCCCGTTACCTCGTCACGCTCTCCCTCAATGATGCTTGGCGTCAGGTGATAAGCCGTCCACGTCAGTCGCGAGTGTCCCCAGTCCTTGTTGATTCCCAACATTAGTCGGCCAGCCCGCTCATGGAATTGCGAGCCAGGCACGTAGCCGTCATACTTATTCTTATACGCATGTGCCATCTTATCGCTATAGCGGGCATCCCACACAAACCCTTTCTGGTTGCCCGCCATCTGTAGCGAGTAATGGAAGAGTCCGTTGTTGGTCTGGTATTCCGTGTTGACGTTAGCCTTCATCTCACCCTCGGCCAGCGTGGGCTGAGCGTGCAGGATGACCACACCAGCCATCGCGTCAGAGCCGTACATCAACGAGGCTGGCCCTTTCAGTATTTCAACACTGCCGACATTGTTGCCATCGACTTCAACACCATGTTCGTCGCCCCATTGCTGACCCTCCTGACGCACACCTTCGCTCATCACCACGACGCGGTTGTAGCCCAGTCCGCGGATGATAGGTTTCGAGATGCTGCCGCCTGTTGTCAGCTGGCTGACGCCAGGCTGGTGAGCGATGGCATCGATGATATTTGTCGAAGCCGTGGCTCGCAACATTTGCGGTGTCACGATACTTACGGGGGCTGTGGCGTGTTTCAACTTGGTATCGCCCGTCACACCCGTTACCGTCAATTCATTCAGTTGCAGATGACGGAAAAAAATATCTGTCGAATCCTCCGCATGATGTTGTTTACTATTATCCTGAGCTGCCACTGCCGTGCATATACACAACAGTAGCAAAATGATGTATTTTGCTTTCATTCTGTGATTGATTACGTTGCTATGGCTTCACCCGTTTCGTGGATATGTACAGACGACAGCACCAGCATTGGCACAAACACAGCCAATAGCAACCATGAGGCAATATGTCTTTTTTTCGTCAGTTTCACGCTTGCAAAGGTACGAATAAACGAACAAGAAGTTGTTCTTTCCTATGAAAAAATAACATTTTTTACCCTAAAGTATCACTACTATTACAGAAAGCTTGTAGCTATTCACCCGAAAGATTTTTCACAATTCCAAGTATTCGCCCCCTTTTATGGCATAATAAATGTTAATGATGAGTTGGAATTGATGAATAATTGCTATTTTTGTAGCAAATTAAAAGGATACTTTATGAAAACAACAGAACGTGTATTCCAGATCTTTAAGGAACTGAACCATATTCCACGCCCTTCGCACCATGAAGAGCGAGTAGCTGACTATCTTTGCCAGTTTGCGGAGCGGCTGAAGCTGCCCTATAAGCGCGACAAGGAGAACTGTGTCGTCATCAGCAAGCCGGCCACACCAGGCTATGAGAGCGCAGAGCCCGTCGCGCTGCTCAACCACATGGACATGGTCTGTGTGGGCATGAGCGATCCGCTTAACACACCCATCGATGCCTATATAGAGAATGGATGGATGAAGGCTCGAGGAACATCGCTGGGTGCTGACAACGGCATCGGACTGTCGATGGCGCTTGCCGTGCTGGAGAGCAACGAGATGGTTCACGGTCCGCTGGAGGTTATTACAACCACCAACGAGGAAGACGGCATGTCGGGAGCCTCACAGCTGAGCAAGGACTTCCTGAAAGGCCGGAAGGTCATCAACCTTGACTCCGAGGACTATGACACCATCACGACGGGTGCTGCCGGTGCCTGTCTGCAGTTCCACCGCATCCCCATGAAGCGCCAGCCTGCTCGAGGCGGCAAGCACCGCTGGTATCGCATTCGTTTCGAGGGCGGACTAGGTGGTCACTCGGGTGTAGACATCAACAAAGGCCGTTGCAGCGCCGTGGTAGCTATGTGGGCTATTCTGGCAGCCATCTACAACGAGTACGACTTTGACGTGGCATCCATCAACCTTGGCGAGGCCAATGCCTCTATTGCCTCGTCGGCAGACATCATCCTTTGCGTGCCGTCTGGCGAGGCCTGCGAGTTTGTCAAGTCTCAACAGGACATGATGAACGAATGGCTGCGTGAAGAGTTCCCTGACAACCCGAAGATGACGTGCAGCATTGAGAAGTGCGAGAAGCTGGACAGCGTGATTCCCAAAGATGCCTTCGAGGCACTGATGGGCTGTCTGGAACAGGTGCAACAAGGCGTGGTGAAGATGAGCGAGGCGATGCCCGGTACGGTAGAGACGTCAAACAACGTTGGGCGCATCGTGACGGAAGAAGACAGTATCTTTGTATCGACCCACACGCGCAGCTTCATCGACGACGATATGGCCGCGCTGAGCAAAGAGATTGCCGACACGTTCGTGGCTGCCGGTGCGACTTCGGAAGTGGTGATGTCGGCTCCTGCCTGGCAGGAAGACCAACAGTCAGCATTCCTGCAGCTTACCTCCGACACGTTCCAGGACGTGCTGGGCTGGCGCCCACGAATGGTGGCCATGCACTTCGTCCTTGAAGCAGGGTTCTTCGTTGAGCACTATCCTGGCATTCAGATTGCCAGCATCGGCCCACGCATCGTAGAACCACACTCCACCAGCGAACGGGTGGAACTGAAGACCATCGAGGATATCTGGCAAGTGCTCATCGAACTCCTCAAGCGTCTTGCTGACTAAGGATGGGCATATAATAAGCTGGGGCAGATGGCGGCCGTCATCTGCCCCATGACACAACCTCTTACTTACTCTTCAGCTTTAGACTGGCGGTAGGCAATGAACTCTTGATGCTCACGCTAACGGAACCTTTCTGCTGTGTGCTGCGCACAACGAGGAGGGCGCGGCCTTTCCACGTATTTACACGAGACGAGGTGTAGGGTTCTGTATCCTTTAAATCGGCAGAAGCAAAGGCTAACAGCGTACCAGCACCTTTCACCGTGGCCTCACAGGGAATGGCAGCTTCAGGTACGACTGTGCCGTTCTTGTCAAGAACCTCGATGGTGACGAAGGTAAGCGACTGTCCGTCGGCTGCCATGACGGTGTGGTCAGGGGTGAGGCGCAGACGAGCTGGCTCACCAGCGGTCTTCAACGTCACACTCTCGCCACCGGCTTCAGCACGGAGGGTACCGGCTTTATAGGGTACTGAGAAAACGGCCTTGAACTCAGTAGAGCGGTCAACCTTCTTGGTGCCGATGAGCTGGTCGTTAAGATACAGTTTTACTTCTGACTGATGGGTATAGACCTCCACCTCGATGGGTTTACCCTCCCAGCCTTTCCACGTCCACGACTCCCATGTGGGCCAGACGCTCCACATCGTGGTGTGAATCTCACCGTGGTAGCCGTTGGGCTCCTTGACGGCCATATATAGTTGAGAGTGTAGAGTGTAGAGTGTAGAGTTTGCTTCCGCTGTTCCTCTCGCGAAAGAATTGGAAGCGGTAGCAAACTCTACACTCTCAGTTCTACACTCTACACTATTCCACAGCATCTCACGATAGTGGCTGATGGGCTTGCGCCAGCCAGTGATATCAACATCACCACAGGGAGCGCCGTGCCATTCGGGCTGTCCACCCTCAATCCACGACTCACCCTCGCGCTCACCCTTATAGTAGTTACGCCCTATACCACTCTCGCCCAGATAGTCCAGACCTGTCCACACGATGTCGCCTACAACGTAGGGGAAGTCGTTCGCCACAGCCCAGTTGCGGAAGGCATCGCGAGGATAGCTCTCCGTCTGCCAGATGACGCGCTTGGGATCGCGCTCATGGTCGGTGGCGTGCTTGAAGATCATGTAGTTGTAGCCCGCCACGTCGAGCACCTCAGCATGTGGGTCGTAGATTTCCCAGTCGCGGTCCCAAGCACACAGAGCCTCGGTAACGGGGCGCGTAGTGTCCAGTTCGCGGATGGCCTTCTTCATCTGTCGGGCGGTATACACCACGCGGATGTCTTTACGCTCAATGACCTCGTTGCCGATGCTCCACGAGATGACGCTTGGGTGGTTGCGGTCGCGCAGCACCATCGCATGGATATCCTGGCGGAAGCAAGAGTCGATGACGGTCGAATAGTCATAGGGATTCTTCTGTGTGCGCCAGCCGTCAAAAGCCTCGTCGATAACGAGCATACCTATTGAGTCGCAGGCGTCGAGGAAGGCGCGCGTTGTGGGGTTATGGCTGGTGCGGATGAGGTTGAAACCGGCTTCTTTCATCTGGCGCACCTTGCGGATTTCGGCATCGTCGAAAGCTCGGGCACCCAGCACACCGTCGTCGTGATGTACACAGGCACCGTTGATGAGTACTTTCTTACCGTTGAGCACGAAACCATTCTCGGCGTCGAACGAGAAGGAGCGGACGCCGAATTTTATTTTCGAACACGAATTACTCGAATTTAACGAATTATCTTTTAATGCAACACTTGCAATGTAAAGATATGGTGACTCTGGTGACCAAAGCTTGGGATTGTTGATGGTGTAGGTAAAGGTGACTGCCTTGCTCTCGCCAGCTTTCAGCGATACTTCTTTCTGTTGGCCTTCTACCTCCACGATGGATTGTTGGTCTGTCGTACCCTCGTTCTGCACCATTACCTCAACCTTAACTGTTGCTTTGTTGGCCGAGACTTGTGGCGTAGTGACAAACACACCATTCTCAGCAATGTGCAATGCGGGCATCGTTTCCAACCATACGTGGCGATAGATACCGGAACCGCTATACCAGCGGCAGTTGGGCTGTTCACTATTGTCTACCTTTACGACAACCTCATTTTCGCGTTTGTCCTTATAAAGATAAGGTGTTACATCAACGGTAAATGGTGTGTAGCCATAGTGATGCTGTCCGGCCTTGACCCCATTGACGAACACTTCAGCTTTCTGATACACACCCTCAAAATGCAGTTTCACTAGCTCGTCTCCGGGTGTTTTGAATGTCTTGCGATATTCACCCTTGCCGGCCTCGAACCATCCGCCGCCAGTGCCCGTAGCGCCTTTGCCAGAGTTGGGACCTTCGAAGATGTCCCAGTCGTGTGGCAAGTCGACGGTCTGCGTCGTTCCGTTATGTGTGAACTGCCAGCCGAAGTCAAACAACTGCCTTTTTGTCTGTGCCGATGCCGTCACTGCTGCGGCGACCAGCATCATTGTCATCAAAAACTTCTTCATATTATTATTTTTACAAAGCATATTAATTTGGGGTGTAAAGATACAAATAATCCATGAATTATTGTTATCTTTGTGCGCAAAATTGAGATTATTTAAAAAAACGGACAATATGGATAATCAAGAAGAGATATTCCCGATTGTAGACGAAGCAGGAAACGTGATAGGTTCTGCGACACGGGGTGAGTGTCATAGTGGCTCGAAGTTGCTACACCCCGTCGTTCATCTGCATGTATTCAATTCCAAAGGCGAAATATATCTGCAACGTCGGCCCGACTGGAAAGATATACAGCCAGGGAAGTGGGACACGGCCGTTGGAGGGCATATTGACTACGGAGAGACCCCAGAAGAGGCTTTGCGACGGGAAGTGCGCGAGGAGTTGGGCATCACTGACTTCAAGCCGGAACCCATCGACAAGTATGTATTTGAAAGCAAGCGCGAGAAGGAACTGGTATATGTTAATCGTACTATCTATGACGGTGAGATACGCCCATCCGCTGAAGAGCTGGACGGTGGCCGTTTCTGGACGATGCAAGAGATTCGTGAGACCATGGGGAAAGGTATACTGACTCCTAACTTCGAGAGTGAGTTCAATAGATGTTTTTTGTTAACAAAGAAAATAAGTTAGTCTTTATTTCATAATTTGCGGATGTTCTTTCTCTATGTCATAGAAATGCTTGCCAAGTAATAGAAACGGAAGAAAAGATATGCACGAATTTGGGCTTAGGACCAAATTTGTGCATCAGAAGGTGTGTTTTTGTAAATTCTGAAACTGCTTTTGTAAATTCTGTAACTAACGTTTAGGGAATTCCCCCTCACGGTTTAGGGATTATCCTTTGCATCATCACCGTTTTTTTCCTACCTTTGCAGCGAGAACATTAAACAACTGCGATTATGAAAAAGATGATGATAGCCCTTTTAGCAATGCTGACGATAGCAGCATCGGGCAAGGCAATGAGTTACGAACAGGCTCGCAACGAGGCACTGTTCCTGACCGATAAAATGGCTTACGAGCTGAACCTCACCGACGAACAGTATGAGGCCGCCTACGAGATTAACCTCGACTACCTGATGGGTGTGACGAGCTACGACGATGTCTATGGCGACTACTGGGAGCGCCGCAACCGCGACCTGAGCTACATTCTGCTCGACGCACAGTGGCAGGCATACATCGCAGCCAGCTACTTCTACCGCCCACTGTACTGGAGCGCAGGTTATTGGCACTTCGGCATCTATGCCCGCTATCCGCACCGTGACTACTTCTACTTCGGACGTCCGGCATTCTATGCTACCTATCGTGGTGCACACGCCTGGCATCTTCACGGCACGCACGGATACTACTATAACCACCGTCACCACTTCCGTCCGGCAGCAGGACGCGTCCACTTCGGCATGCACGACCGCTGGAACCGCGGCGACTTCCATCGCCATCATGGTGGAACGGTAGGCCGTCATGGGGGTACGAGCAGACCTCACGGAGGTTCAATAGGAAATCACGGTGGTACAAGCAGACCTCACGGAGGTTCAATAGGCAACCACGGCACCAGCGATCGTCGTTTGGGGAACTTCGGCGGTTCACGCACCAGTTCGACCCGCACAACGGTCAACAACACCAACAATCAGCATAGCGGCTCATTCAGCGGAAGTCGTAGCAGCAGCTCATTCGGTGGTAGTCGTAGCAACGGTTCATTTGGTAGCAGCCGTAGCAGCGGTTCATTCAGCGGAAGCCGTAGTGGTGGCAGCAACAGCAGCACTACCCGCGGAAGTTTTGGAGGAGGCAGTCGCAGCAGTGGCGGTTTCGGAAGCGGTCATAGCGGAGGCAGCCGCGGCAGTGGCAGCCATGGCGGCGGAAGCCGAAGCGGCGGTTCTTTCGGCAGTCGTCGTTAAGATACGCACCTCAGCATTCATCATACGCTGTACCTCACGCATGGTACAACCGGCATAGACAGCCAACAAGGCTTTGTTCAGAATGCCATGACCTACGGCCACCACCCGTTTCCCCGGGTAGGTGGTCGTTATCTGTTGCAGGAAGTCGGCGGCACGTTGCAGCAGGGCTTGCTCACTCTCGATATCGTCTGGCCACACCTCGCCTTTCAGGTCGGGAATAAAGCGACCGGTAAAGCTACCCCAGTCGCGCTCACGGAGCAGAGGAGTGGTCCTCACAGGTAAACCATGAGGCGCAGCAATGATTTCGGCAGTCTGTATGGCACGGCGTAGGTCACTGGCAACAATGGCGTCAATGGGGTCATCAGCCAGTCGGCGGGCCACCTGTTCAGCTTGTTCCCTACCCCGCTCGTTGAGACTGCCCTGCGTCTGGCCCTGCATAATCTGGCGGGCATTGTCAACGGTCTCACCGTGACGTACTAAGAAGAGAGTGGTTGCGCCACTCTCTTCTGCTTTTCTGTCTTCATTTAACATTGGTAACAATGCCCTCAATATACGTTTTGAGAATATGAATACCCGTCTTGTTGTCGCCGCCCCAGGGAATGATGAGGTCGGCAAACTTCTTTGTGGGTTCGATGAACTGTTCGTGCATAGGTTTGAGCACCTTCTCATAGCGGTCCAGCACCATATCGACGGTACGTCCACGCTCTACCACATCGCGACGGATATTACGGATGAGACGTACGTCATTGTCCGTATCCACGAAAATTTTCAGGTCCATCATGTCGCGCAACTTCTTATAATGCAGCGTCATAATGCCCTCCAGAATAATAACCGGCTTGGGTTCCACATGTACGGTCTCCGGCAGACGGTTGGAAATGATATACGAGTAGGTGGGCTGTTCAACGGCCTGCCCGTTCTTCAGCATTTTTATATGCTCAGTGAGCAACTTCCAATCGAAAGCGTCGGGGTGGTCGAAGTTGATGGACTTACGCTCCTCGTCAGTCAATCCCGTCGTATCGTTATAATACGAATCCAATGGGATTACTGCTGCACAATGGGGTGGCAGCACGCTAGCAATTCTCTTGACGACGGTGGTCTTACCAGAGCCTGTACCGCCTGCAATTCCGATAATGTACATTATTACTTTTGTTCTTTTACGAGATATACCAGTGTGGGCAGGTGGTCACTATAGCCATCCAGCCAGACACCACCTGCATGTGTACGCAGTGTGCCGCCCTTGTATTTGCCTTCCTGCTGGAACAGATAGTCGCGACGGAAAATTATGGGCTGGTACAACTTTAAGGTCGAGCAGTCTATCTTAGACGGCTTGATGGGTTTACCATCCTTCATATTCTTATCGAGCAATGAGTGTGATAGAATAATCTGGTCGAACAGATTCCATGCACCATCGTACATCAGCGTACCTGTTCCGCTGGCATGAATATCCCAGAATGGATTATATAGGTCGTTGACTTCCTTTACTTCCTTCATTTTGCGCTTAGCACCAAGAGCAACAGACATAGAGGGATCTTTCGGGTCATCATTCATATCACCCATAATAATCAGCTTCACATTGGGGTCCTCAGCAATCAGCGAATCCTTGACGGCACGAATCTGCCTGCCACCAAGTTCACGATAGTAGCTCACAGCACCACGTGAAGGCAGGTGGTTGACGATGATGGTGACATGCTCGTCAGCCAGTGTACCACTAACCACGAAGAATCCACGGGTGGCACGACGGGCATCCTCAGGCTTATCATATATATAAGGTACGAGCTTCACGTTACGAACTGTAAACAATGCCGGATTATACAGCAGTCCACAGTCCACACCACGGTGGTCCGGACCTTCTATCAGCAGATGTTGGAAGTTGCGCTTCTTCAGAGGCTCCTGCTCACAGAGATCTGCCAAGCAGCCATCATTCTCTACCTCAGAGACACCGATGGCAGCACATCCTATAGTAGGAAGCTTGTCTGTACCCATCTCTGCCAGCACACGTGCCATATTGCGTAGCTTATGTCTGTACTTCATTGCCGACCACTTATTTCTGCCGTCAGGCAAGTACTCATAGTCATTGTGACCCTCATCATGAAGGGTGTCAAAAAGGTTTTCAAGGTTGTAGAAACCGATGGCATACATAGAGTATTTCTTCTCTTGTGCCAGTGCGTTTAGCGTTCCCACCAGGAACAAAACGACCATTAAGGATAGTAGTTTTTTCATAATTCTTTAGATTTATTGCTGCGAAGATACGCATTATTTTTGAAATTCTATCATTTTTTACAAAAAAAATACGAAAAAATACTTTTTTTTTGCATTTTATTTATTATCTTTGCAGCAGAATCTTTGAACCGAAATATAAAAAACACATTATTAAAACTAACAATCTTATGCAGAAAAAGCTAAAATTAACCGTGTTGGCTTTCTGTCTTGCTTCGACAACCATTGCTCAGACTACTACGACAACTAATGTCACGGAGGAAGATGAGCAAGCCGTTCAGAGTGAGCAAGCCTTCACATTCACGGAAGCTCAGTTGGGCGAGAATGATGATATGTCGCAGAATGTGACTATTATCTCCTCGAACCAGAATGTCTATGCTTCACAAGTGGGCTTTAAGTTTAGCCCTGTGCGGTTCCGTTATCGTGCTTTTAACCAAAAGTACAACGAGATCTACATCAACGGAGCTTTGATGAACGACATGGAGTCAGGCCAATTCCGCTACGCTTTGGTGGGCGGTCTGAACCAGCAGACCCGTGGCGTGGAAAACTCACTGCCGTTTGAATTCAACAATTTCTCGATGGCAGGAATGGGTGGTTCGAACAATTATGATTTCCGTCCCAGCCATCAGGCTACAGGACAGCGCGTCACACTGACCGGCGCCAACAGAAACTACACTGTTCGAGCCATGTACACCTACAACTCAGGACTGCGTCCTGACGGATGGTCGTACTCTGCTAACATCACCTACCGCTGGGCCAACATGGCTACATCGAACGTGCAGGGTACCTTCTACAACTCACTCTCCTACTACTTCGGCGTAGAGAAGAAACTGGGTGACAACCACTCGCTGAGCATTGTCACTTGGGGTAATCCAACCGAACGTGCGGGACAGGGAGCAAGTACTGACGAGAGCTACTGGCTTGCCAACGACAGACATTACAATCCCTATTGGGGCTATCAGAACGGCCAAAAGCGCAACTCACGTATTGTTAACGACTTTGCTCCCACAGTGCTGATGACTTGGGACTGGGATATCAACCAACAGACCAAGCTGACGACCACATTGACTGGCCGTTACTCGTTGTACAAGAGCACCAAGCTCAACTACAATGGAGGCGAGAATCCACAGCCAGACTATTGGAAGAACCTGCCCTCAAGCTACTATGATGTATGGAACGAGGACGATTATTGGGGACGTACACTGAATGGCTATAATGACTACGAGTATGCTCGTATCTACGCCATGGACTGCAAAGCCAATCGCCAGATCAATTGGGACCGTCTTTACTATGCCAACCAACAGGGTAATGCCGCTGGCAGAGATGCTGCATACTATGTTGAAGCTCGTCATAACAACAACTTCAACATCACACTGGCATCTACTCTCAAGACGCAGCTTAATAAGGACTTGGCATGGAATTCAGGTATCCAACTGGCACACAACACCGGCATGCATTACCTGACGATGGAAGACCTCTTAGGCGCCAAGACCTACCACGACATCAATACGTATGCTCTGGGCAATTACTCTCCCAATGACGACCGCGTCCAGTATGACTTGAACAATCCCAACAAGCTGGTGAATGAAGGTGACAAGTTCAACTACGACTACAACCTACTGGTTAACAAAGCTAACCTGTGGACAGCCCTTAAATATAAGAAAGGTAGTCTGTTGACATTCGTAGCAGGTCGTGTAGGCGGAACAACTATCCAGCGCGATGGCAAGATGTGTCACGGTATGGCTCCCGACAACTCCTATGGCAAGGGCGGTACTGCAAAATTCCTCGACGGCGGTGCCAAGGCTGGTTTAACCTATCAACCGTTCCCCGGTCACACGGTTGCTGTCGGTGTAGGTTATGAGTTTAAGGCTCCTCAGGCACAGAGCGCATTTGTAGCTCCTGAAATCTGCAACGACTTTGTGAACAACCTTAAAAACGAGAAGGTATTCAGCTCGGAGCTCAGCTACCAGTTTGAGAATTCATGGATGAAGGCAAACATCAGTGGTTACTACAGCCGTCTGACAGACGTTACAGAGTGGCAGAACTTCTACGATGATGACGCCAACTCATTCACTTATGTCTCTATGACTGGCATCGAGAAAGCCTACTACGGACTGGAATACGGTTTGAAGTTCAAGGTTAGCCCTTCTTTCAGCATCAAAACCATCGGAACCATCAGCGAGGCCAAGAACACCAACAATGCCATGGCTCGTTACATGACATCAAAGGAGGCGACGTTCCACGAGGAGACCGTATATAATAAGAACATGCGCGAGGCTAGCACGCCGTTGTCAGCATTCAACCTGACACTGAGCTATAGTGCTAAGGGCTGGTTTATTGACCTCAGCGGTAACTATTACGACCGCATCTACTTGTCATATTCTCCATCTTATCGCTATGCCTCAGCACTTGAGAACCGACAGGCAGCATGGGCAAACACCTATGACAGATACAACAACCAGCCAAACAAGGGTAATGACATATCTAAATATATCCTGACTGGCGAGCAGGTTTACTACACCAAGGCACAGGCCGAGGCTGAAGGATCTACCGTTCAGGAAGGTGAGTTGTTACCAGGTGTCATAGATCAGGCAAAGGGTAAGGGTGGATTCATGCTCGATCTCTCTATCGGTAAGAGCATCCGCATGAAGAAGGGACAGCTCAGCATTAATCTCTCGCTGACAAACCTTCTCAACAATACTGATATCTGCACAGGCGGTTACGAGCAAAGCCGAAGCAACTATTCGGTCAGCTCAACAACTGGAGACGTAGGAAATGCCCGCTTCTACAAGTTCGACAAGAACCCGAAGAAGTACTACACCTATGGTATTAATGGTATGCTGAACATTGGATATCGATTCTAAAACACTGACGACTATGAAGACAAGAAATATTATCATCTTATCACTATCGGCTTTGCTTGCCGTTTCCTGCCAAGATAACGGTAATTGGGATGAGCCCAGCACGCAAGCAGGCATGGAGTCATATGGTAATCAAAACTTGATTGCCACCAACCCCAAGACCATTGCCGAAGTAAAGGACATGTTCAGCAAAGCTACCACATCTGGTGAGCCCGAGCTGGTGACAGAACCAATGCAAATCCAAGGTATTGTCATTGGCAATGACGAGGGTGGAAATGTATATAACCAGTTATATATTAGAGACGCCTCTGGTGCTATCTGCATCAGCATCAAGCAAGGAGGTCTCTATGGAGCATATCCCATCGGACAATGCATCATGCTAGAACTGCAAGGCCTGTATCTTGGCAACTATGGCGGACAACCTCAGATTGGAATCCGTAGCATTAGCCAGAAGAGTGGAGCCATTCAAATCTACGGTATGAGTCGCTATCAATGGCTGACCCACCATAAGATTATCAGTCCGATTACGGGTCTGAACGCCAATCCTATCGAGGTAACCGGTCCTAACGACCTCACTCTGAAAAATGACTGCAATCAGTTGATTACAGTAAAGGGCATTGAGTTGATAGAAGCCAATGGAACAAAGGCATTCGCCAACAAGGAAGATGCCCCAGCAAACCAGTTTGCAGTAAACCGTAGCATCAAGGGCACCACCAAAATGGTGATTCGTACCAGCACCAGCTGTAAATTTGCGATGACCGTCATGCCTGTTGGAAAGGTTGATATCACAGGTGTCGCATCCTACTACAATGGCACTTGGCAAGTGATGATGCGCACTGGCGATGACTGCAAGGTTGCCCAATAACACATTTATTAACTAAGAACTAAAAATGAAAAACAATATGAAAAAGATTGCAAAACTTATGACTGTGTTGGCCGTTGCGGCCTTCACATTCGCCAGTTGTGAGGACGTTCCCAATCCGTTTGGTCCTGTAACGCCTCCCACTACAGATGGTGACGACACGAACACTGAGTTACCATACACCTCTGTTAACCTGAACACCGGATGGTCATTAGAGGCAGTGTCTGCTGACCAGCCATGGAGTATGGGAACCAGCTATGTACAAGCTACTGGATACCAGAAATGGGATGGTGCAGAAACAAAAACGAATCGTGCTGTAGAGGCCTGGCTCGTATCTCCTGCTTTCAGCACTAAGGGTTATGAGAACGTAAAGATTTGGTTCGACCAGACCATCAAGTATGCGACTTACACTGGATGGGAAGCCAACCACAAGATTTATGTAAGCAGCAACTACGATGAGAGCGACTTTAGTGCTGCGACATGGGAAGAGGTCACTGATTTCAAGCCCGAAGCCTCTAAGTTTAGCGACTGGACGCTATATTCTTCTGGTGAGCTCCAGTTACCAGCATCTATGGTCGGCCAAGAAGCAATCCACATCGCCTTCTACTTCAAGGCTCCTGCAGATAAGTCGACTACATGGGAACTTAAGAACTTCAACATTGCCGAAGGTATTGCCGACAATACCGGTGAAGGTGATGAACCAACTCCAACAGGCGAATATGGAACGAAGGAGAATCCTCTGACCGTTGCGCAAGCTATGGATATTATCAACGGACTGGCTGATAATGGAACCGCAAGTCCAGCATATGTAAAAGGTAAGATTTCAAAGGTACAGAGTTTTAACGACAAGTTCAAGAGCATCACTTACTACATCTCTGATGATGGGACAGATGCAAATGCTTTGCAGGTTTATAGTGGCAAGGGAATTGACGGTGCAGACTTTGCTGCCGCAACTGATCTTGAAAAAGGTTGGACAGTTATAGTTACTGGTGAATTAAAGAAGTACGTCAACAGCAATACTGGTGCTGTAACTCCAGAAATTAA
>Ga0310697_10002488_pt1 | contig 19461 bp, 13 predicted proteins | sample 172DNAGHGlowgp2_FD_203883 | JGI IMG/M metagenome (GOLD analysis project Ga0310697, IMG submission 203883) | Sheep rumen microbial communities from Palmerston North, Manawatu-Wanganui, New Zealand - 1728 DNA GHGlow gp2 (v2) (version 2) | ecosystem: Host-associated > Mammals > Digestive system >... | reverse complement strand
AGAAGTCCATGTGCTTGGAGTCGCTGACGTGCTCCTTGTTCTCGGGGTTGGTGTAGAGCAGCTCGGGAACCTTACGGCCCTTGATGATGTGCTCGTTGACGATGCGCTCCACGTCCTCAGGCTTCACCTGGGTGTAGAACGTGTTGTCGGGCATGATCTTGACGATGGGGCCCTTCTCGCAGAAGCCGAAGCAGCCGGTCTTGATGACCTGCACGTCGTCGGCAAGGCCTTTCTCGGCGAGAATCTTATGGAAATTGTCGATGATCTGGAGGCTGTTGCTGGATTTGCATCCGGTACCGCCGCAGATCAGGATATGCATTTTGTATTTTGCCATGTTTCTATTTGGTTTAAGGTTTAAGGTTTAAGGTTTAAGGTTTAAGAAGGAAGACTTGTTGCGCCACTATCATTAAACCGTTAACCGTAAACATTAAACCGTTTTACTTGTCAATCGTTTCGTAGTTCACAGGGATGATGCCCTCGACGAGTTCGCCCTGCTGGACGTACTTGGTGAGGATCTCGTCAGCACGGTTGTTGTCGACGTGGCCGAAGACGATGGGGTCCTTGCCCGGCACGCGCACCTCGAGGGTAGGCTCGGCGTGGCAGTAGCCCATGCAGCCGGTCTGTGTGAAGACGGCGGGGATGTGGAGCTCATCGGCTTTCTGCATCATGTGTTCCATAACCTGCTTGGCACCGGCGGCGATACCGCAAGTAGCCATAGCGACCTTGATCTGCACCAGGCTTTCAGGGTGCTCAGCCTTCTCGCGCACGTCGAGGTTGGACTGCAGCTTCTCGCGCATGGCTTTCAGGTCAGCCAAAGATTTTACTTTTGTCATACAGTGACTTTTTTTAGGATTAATATTATTTATTTAACTAATTACCAATGTTCTATAGGCATGTATCATGCTTATATGACAAGGCAAATATACAAAATAAAAACGATATGACAAGCCTTTCGATAAAAATTTCTCACCATTTTTGGTGAGCCTATTCCGCCTTTTGCCATTTGCCGGTGTAATCACCTCATCCTGTCGTTGTAAGAGAAAGGCCGTCCGAATGTTTGGACGGCCTTTCTGTGTTTATCTGTCACAGTGCAGTTTTACCTTCTCACTGTCAGTTTCCATGCTGGGCGGTCGCCGACACGCACCATGTAGATGCCGCTTGCTGCAACGCTGAAGATGTGCCGTTCGGCTGTCATCGTAGTCGTTGCCAGCAGCCGTCCACTCACGTCGTATAGTTTCACCATCTCGCCGAAGCAGGCGCCCTCAACCACTATGCTGCTTCCATTGGTGTATATCTTTATCGGTATGCCGGTTGCTCCCTCAATGCCGTTGTCGTGGACATAGACGGTGTCGTATATTGTATCGTGTACCGTTACGACAACTGTGTCGAACTGTGTTATGTACACCGTGTCGTGCACCTCGACCGTTACCGTGTCGGGTGTCGTCACATATACCGTGTCAATGAACATTCGCGGTGTTACGAATGTGAATGCGGGTTGCCATTCGTTGGTGTCGCCTTCGCCGCAGATACTGCGTACGCTGACGCTGTGTGCAGTATTGGAACCCCATCCCGGATTGCTGTATTCCGGTGTGTTGACCACCGTTAGGCTGTCGCCCTCACTCACTTGCCACTGCGAGGCGGTCCCGGCGGTCCATGTGACTCGCAGATTGTCATCGTCGAACCCGAAACCTTCAGGATGGCTGCAGAGCGGGGCGGGGGTGACGCTGAAGTCGTCGACTAGGGTGGCGCTGCCGTATTCGCTGATGCCTTCCATGATGATGTACACCGTGCCGCTCAGCGGAATGATGCCGTTGAACTCATACCAGTCCGTGGCGGTCACCACAGGCTCTATGCCCTGGTAGCGGTGTGCATGGAAGAGAACGGTGCCGCCAACGGTGTCGGGTGTGCTGTTGGCCCACACTTTGACGCCCTCGTTGGGCTTGGACGAGCCCGAGCCGTCACGCTTTACCCACAGGTTGACCTGGTAGCGGTCGGCCGCGGCTATGTCGAACTTCGGTGATACCAGGTAAGTGATGGTAGTGGCGTGCATGTCTGGTAGCCTCATCATGCGGCTTCCGCTGTGTCCCGTGCCGCTGTACGAGCCCCACAGCTGAGTGTCAGGCCCGCTGACGTGGCTCGTGCTCCAGCAGGTGGGAATGGTCCCGCTGGTGGTAAGGCTCTCGAAGTCTTCGACGTAAGTGCTGGTGCCGTCAAGCACGATGGCATCGCACGGCATGGTGAAGCTCACCGGCCCGCGCCAGTCCAGTGTGTCGCCCTCGCCGCAGATGCTGCGTACATAGACGTCGTGGGTGGTGGCGGGAAGCCATTCGGCATTGCTGTAGCTGTTGGTGTTGACCACCTCGTAGTAGTCACCCTCGCGCACCTGCCATTGTGTGGCGGTGCCGGCCTCCCACTCCACCTCCAGCTCCTCGGCGTTCCATGTCATGTCGGTGGGATGCGAGCAGCTGGGCATGGCCTGTACCTTAACCTCGTCAATCCAGATGTCGCTCATGCCCTGGTCCACACCCTGAATTACAACATACTGGTCGCCGGCATCGGGTATTATGCCTTCAAAGTAGTACCATCCGGCTTCCGATGCCGTCGGCTCTACGGCTATATGCTGCGGTGCGAAGAAGAGCAGTGTGGCGCCGACAGTGTCGGGGGTGCTGCTCACAAAGACCCGCACACCTGCCGCTGTACGCACCGCGCTGTTGGTGATGCGTTTCAGCCACAGACCTACCGTAAATGCCCCCGCCTCCGGTATGTTGAGCCGCGGGGTGACCATGTTGGCTTTGTTGATGTTTCCACTGTATGAGTAGGTGTACGCCATCTTGGCTCCATACATGTCGTCGTGGCCTTGGTAGCTCTTGCTCCACCGCGTCACGCCGCTACCCTCCACATGCACGTTGGCGGCCCAGCAGGCTGTGGGCTTGTCGTCCTGCCAGGTGTCGAGGAAGGTCTCCGTGAAGGGATGCGCCCCGTCCACTGCCACCGTCTGGCACGCGTCCTCCTGTGGCTCGGCGCTGCCGCCGTCAATCGTGACAAAGATGGTTGGCAGGTAGGCCGCCACCGCCCCCTCGCTGTTGTATGACGAGGTATAGCTCGAATTGACGGCATACCGGCTGGCATCGTTCAACACCAGCGACTGGAATGTCCAGCTGTTCTGTGCACTGGTGGTGCCGGCCTGGTGGTCGAAGTATACCAGCAGGTTGCCGCCCGTATACTCGAAGGGAGTGTCGAAGACGAAGGTCATGTTCTGGCTCGCGACGTCGAATGTCGGCGTGCCGCTGAAGACCTGCGTCGTCGTTGTCTGGTCCTTGCCGTTGGCAAGGTTGGCGTTCGTCGTCACCGCTATGCTTATGGTCCACTGCCCCGGGTTGGGGGTGAAGGTCGAAACCGATGTGTGGTAGGTGAATGCGGTGAGTGTGTGCCCCTGCAGTTCCGTCAGGTAAGAGGCTGGGTAGATGCTCTGTGTCCACTGCGCGTAGGGCGCGTTGTAGGGCCGGAATGGCACGGAACTGGAGTTCGCGGTGCCCTCGGCCACCGTCACGGTGGCCTGGGCGTTTAGCATGGCCGGCGCCGCAATGAGCAGCGCAACGGCGAGTCGGGTTAGTTTTTTTAACATTGTTGCAGTTGTTGTTATGTATTAATTTGTATGTTGTGTGAAAAAGTCGTCCATTCCGCCCGCCCCTTGCGGAGCGCGGGCGGGGGCCGCAATCCGGTCCTGGAACACTTCCGCTCAACATAAAAATCAACAGATAACAACACCACGTGAAACACGCGATGCGAGGTCGGCAACCACCTTTGACGCGAAAGCATTGCCAAAAGACTGAATCTCGGCTCTTCTCCTCCAAGATTGCAGTACACCGGGCAGGTCTCCTGGCTTCCACCTCCGGCGCGGCGCCTTCTCGGGTCCTCTGGCGGTCCCCAATGGCGTTCTTTGCCGTCCGGGCGTTATATATGGTGGTTTACAGTTGCGCGACAGCTCACGATTTGCACGTGATTCCCTCTTGGCTCCCCGTTTTGGGTAGGGGAGACCTCAGTGTGTCTTCCTTTCAAAGTACTCGTCCTCTGCCCTCTGCACGATTTTGCTCCGTGCCCGAGGCGCTGCAAATATACGAAATTATTCGTGCCCGGCGCAAAAAATCAAGAATCCGTCAAAGCCCCGCCAGCCTGCAGGCCCCCTCCCCCTGCCGCCCTGCCCCCCGTCGAACAGGAGCCCCTCTACCCCCTCTCTACCCCCTCTCTACCCCCTCTCTACCCACTCTCTACCCCCTCTCTACCCCTTCTCTGCCCCCTCTCTACCCCCTCTCTGGGTCCTCTCTGGGTCCTCTCTGGGTCCTCTCTACCCCCTCTCTACCCCCTCACGCCACCCCCTCACCCCCCTCTTTCGCCCCATCGACTCGTAGTCTTGATGTCTTGAAGTCACGAAGTCTCGAAGTCACGAAGTCCCGAATTCCCGAATTCTCTTCGACTCTTCTCCCGTCACACCGATATTTTGTGTATCTTTGCACTCCGTCGGCGGACGGCCTCTTGCCCGAAACACACTGTGCATCAGGCTCTGCAGCCCCGCCCCGCCGCACAGAAAACATAAAAAACAGCTCGTCATGGACAGAAACAAGCGCATCATCAGGGTCAGCGTCGTCGGCATTGCAGCCAACGTTCTGTTGGCCGTCTTCAAAGCCGCCGTCGGCCTCATGGCCGGTGCCATAGCCATCGTGCTCGACGCCGTGAACAACCTCAGCGACGCCCTCTCCTCGGTCATCACCATCGTCGGCACCAAGCTCTCCTCCCGCCCGCCCGACCGCCAGCACCCCTTCGGCCACGGCCGTGTCGAGTACCTCACCGCCATCGTCATCGCGCTCATCGTCGCCGCGGCCGGCGTCACCTCCCTCGTCGAGTCCGTCCAGAAAATCATTGCCCCCACCACACCCGCCTACTCCACCACCACCCTGATTGTCATCATTGTGGCCATCGTCGTGAAACTCATCCTCGGCAGCTATGTCAAAGGCGAAGGCCGCAAGCTGAAAAGCGACGCCCTCGTGGCCAGCGGCGCCGACGCACTCTTCGACGCCCTCGTCACACTCTCCACCCTCGTCTCCGCCGGCATCATGCTCCTCTGGAACGTCAACCTCGACGGCATCATCGGCGCGCTCATCTCCGTCGTCGTCGTCAAAGCCGGCGTCGAAATGCTCGCCTCACCCATCGGCGAACTCCTCGGCAGCCGCATCTCCCCCGACTTCGTGGCGAAAATCAAAGAAAAAGCCATGTCCTTCGACGGCGTCTCTGGCGTCTACGACATCATCGTCAACAACTACGGCCCCAACGTCCTCATCGGCTCCCTCCATGTCAGCGTCCCCGAAACCATGACCGCACGCCAAATCCACCTCCTCACCCGCACCATGGCCACCGCCTTCTACACCGAGTTCGGCGCCGTCATGACCGTCGGCATCTACGCCGTCTACACCGGCGACACACCCCTCGCTCGACTGCAGAACGACGTCCTGCGCACCGCCAACAGCTACCCCGGCGTCCTCCAGACTCACGCCTTCTACTACTACCCCGACGCCAACCTCGTCACCATCGACGTCGTCCCCGACGACAACGTCCGCGACGAAAAAACCTTCATCCGCGACGTCTCCGACCTCCTCGTCCGCACCTTCCCCGACCGTCGCTTCAGCATCGTCCTCGACCACAACTACAGCTGACCCGCCCTACTTCAGGCAGCCCAGATAGCGCCTTATCGTCTCCTCGATGCCTAGATACAGCGCGTCGCTAATCAGCGCGTGCCCTATCGACACCTCGTCGCACCACGGAATCTGCTCGTGGAAATAAGCCAGATTCTCCAGCGAAAGATCGTGCCCCGCGTTGAGCCCCAGCCCGCACTCCTGCGCCACCTTGGCGGCCTCCACAAACGGCGCAATGGCCGCGTACTCAGGCGTCTCGCCTGCCTGCAGCCCTCCCGGCTGCGCACACAGCCGGTTGTACTCCCGCGCATAACTCTCCGTATACAGCTCCACGCGGTCCGTACCCGTCCGCGCCGCCATCTCTATCATCTTCGGATCGGCGTCAATGAAGATGCTCACGCGTATCCCGCACCCCTTGAATTCCTTGACCACATCGCACAGATAGTCCTGGTTCCGCACCGTGTCCCACCCCGCATTGCTCGTCAGCACCCCCTCCGCGTCCGGCACCAGCGTCACCTGCGCCGGCCCTATCTCCTTCACCAGGTCTATGAAACCGTAGGGGCGGCTCTTGCTCACCCCCTTCGGATTCCCCTCGATGTTGTACTCCACGCTTATCAATGGCTTGATAGCCAGCGCGTCGGCATAGCGTATATGTCGCTCGTCGGGCCGCGGATGCACCGTGATCCCCTGCGCCCCGAACCGCTCGCAGTCCACCGCGAACTTCAGCACATCCGGCGTCTCCCCGCCCCGCGCATTGCGTATGGTCGCCACCTTGTTGATATTGACACTCAGCTTAGTCATCGTTGTAATAGATATTTAATTCGGCTGCAAAAATACGAAGAATGTACGGAATGGCAAAGCATCGACTGAAAAAAAATCAGTATCGTCAAATTCCCCATTTCTCGGTATTGCCGCATCAGGGCGGCAGGCGTACCTTTGCACCGTGATTGAGAACTAATAAATAGTCAACAAACAACTGAAATCCATGGGTCTACTCTCCAAATTCTTCAGAAATACCCGCAAGCCGGAAGGCTTTCTGGGTCGCATGATGGTGAACGGAATGAACGGCGGCGGCCACGCGCGGCTTGCCGAATGGGGACTTTCGTTTGTGGACGTGCGCGCCGATGCCGACGTCCTCGACGTGGGCTGCGGCGGCGGTGCCAACATCGCACGTCACCTTAAACGCTGTCCGCAGGGCACGGTGACGGGCATCGACTATTCGCCCGTCTCGGTGAAGAAGTCGCAGCAGGTGAACGCCCGCGCCATCACCGCCGGACGCTGCCGTGTGCTGGAAGGCAGCGCCGCCGCCTTGCCCTTTGAGGAGGGCCGTTTCGACCTCGTCAGCGCCTTCGAAACGGTCTACTTCTGGCCCACAATCGAGGAGTGTTTCCGTGGCGTAAGGCGTGTGCTGAAGGAGGGCGGCCGCTTCCTCATCGTCAACGAGGACGACGGCCTGACCGGGAGAAATGAGAAGTGGGAGAAGATGATCGAAGGCATGCACACCTACACCCCCGACGAACTGCAACGGCACCTCGCCGCCGCCGGCTTCCGCGACATCACAGTCCACACCGACCCCCAGCGCCATTGGCTCTGCGCATCGGCCACTAAATGAATCCTATGAAGTACACACCGCAAAAGATGATCGACGCAGGCCGCTACAAGACCTGCTTCTCGGAGTTGCCATCCGGGGTGCAGCAGGAGGTGCTGCGACGGATGCAGACGCTGATAGAGGAGAACGCCGAATGGTGCGACAAGGGCAACTACGGCCACCTGTGCAACATCCTCCCCACACTGGCCATCGACCAGGCGCTGGCGGCCACGGGGCAGAGCGAATCGGAGCGGCTCGACTTCCTGTCGCGCCACATGTGGGCTGCCCTCGACCCCAAGCCCATGCAGCGACTGGCACGGCTGCCCTTCTTCATGCCGCTGATGAAACGGGTGGTGCCCTTCGGTTTTCGCAAAGGCAGCGGCAGAGGGTGGCGCTACACGTGGCACCTCGACACCGACCCGCGCAACGAGTTCTGTTTCGAATGCACCGAATGCCTATACAAGCATATCTTCTCACGCTACGGCGTGCTGGAACGTTTCGGCCCCATGTTCTGCCACTCGGACATCATCAACTACGGCTCGCTGCCGTACACCGACTTCATCCGCACGCAGACCCTCTGCCAAGGCGGCACAATGTGCGACTTCCGCTTTGTGCGCCACGCCAAGGCCGAACAATGGCAACGCCACACGAGCGTATAAAATGCAAAACCGTCCCATACGACCGCTTAGCTTTTACTCCCCTTTTCTCAAACTCTAATCAAACTTTACCTCGGTCTATGTCTTCCCTATGCCTCCAACGCCACACCCCCTACGTTCAACCAGCTATGCCCGCCTCCAAAAGAAATTTGGCCATATCAGAAAATTGTCGTACTTTTGCAGATACAAATAACAGCAAGTATGGTACGCAAATACGACGACAACGAGCCTGAAATACAGAGCGTCAATGAGCCGGCAGCAGAGTATGGTATTGCCGCAAGAAAGGCTTATCGCGTTATTTCCGATGAGGAGATTGCACGCTGCATACCTCTTGAAGAATCTCGCCGTAGACTGACCGAGAAGATTTACAACTTCTATCATCCTGAGGCATGAGGATAATCATCGAGGAGCGTGTTGACCAAGCAATTGATGCATTCTATGACGCCTCTATTTTGAAACATTGGCACACTCTTAGCTATGAGACAGTAGAACGCAAGAAGAATCGTCTTTATGACGGGTTGGAGTCTCTTGCCGACTATGCCACCATTTTCCCAAAAGCCAGACTTAAACAGGAATGGATTGATAACGACTGGCAGGAATTTATTTGCGAAGATTTCCATTTTGCATACGAAATAACACTCGACGTCCGTGGTGAAATGATAATCGTCGTTCACGATGCAGTCCACAGCATGAATTACCGATAGCCACATCCTCTTCTTTATTTTCATTTATTTCTGCATAAGGGCGTCTGTTTGAAGCGATAACGGACGAACTGACATTTTATGCAGTCCAACGAACAGATACTACCCACTATGCGGCGTGCGGTGCCGCAGATTTATATGTATGACGACACGTCGTTTCCCGGTTGGATCAAGATCGGGCAGACGACACGTTCCGATGTACGTCAGCGCATCAGCGACATCACTGAAGACGGCACCTGATACCATTTATGACATCTCTAAAAAATGGGAGACCGTGTTCTATCGACAGCAATTCTCTGAAAATAAATTTTGTCGTATCGGAAAATAGTTGTATCTTTGCCGCGTCGTTTCCGAATCACCGAAGCCCCACTCGAGAGCGATGGGCACGTGGGCGGGAAAGGAATCCTGCAGGGACGACAGACATAAAAAAAGACGTTGTAACAGCGTTTATCTGCGGCGTATGAATCTCGCAAATTCCAAACTTGATACCGCAATAACGCAATGTTCCTCGTCCATTGCTTGGTATATTATCGTTTATACCATAGGTGTGGGCTTCGGCATTGCTTATTCTGTATCAAGGGCAATGCGAGAGCCTTTATTCGCGGGATAGGCAAAGTGGCAGATTCCCGCGCTTCTTTTTTTATGTGCCTATTGAACGGAAATAATAACATAAACACAAGACATTATGAAGAAAAAGGTATTATGGGTTTTGGCTATTCTGCTGGCGATGTGGCAAAGTGCTTCTGCTTACGATTTCTCCGCTGTTTCACCAAGCGGGCATACATTGTACTATTTAATTAGTGGCAATAATGCGTACGTCTCATCTAGAAATGGCCCGTATGCTCCAACGTATCCAACAGGAAATTTAATAATACCCACAACAGTAACTTACAATGGAGATACATATACTGTGACCTCTATTCTAGTTGATGCCTTTAGGGATTGTATTGGTTTGACGTCAGTAAGTATACCAAATACAATCACATCAATTAGGGAGAATGCTTTTTACGGTTGTAGCGGATTAACAACATTAAATATTCCAAGTTCAGTCACCTCAATAGGAAACTATGCTTTTTTGAATTGCGGAAGTTTAGATTCAATATCGGTTAGCCCAGGGAACCATGTGTATGACAGTAGGAATAACTGTAATGCTATAATCAAGACTTCTTCAAATAAATTAATCGTAGGGTGTAATAACACTGTTATACCTATTACCATAAATTCCATTGGCTGGGGTGCTTTTCAAAACTGTATATATTTATCAACGATAGATATTCCTAACTCGGTTACTTCAATTGGCAACTATGCCTTTACGGGTTGCTCTAGCTTAACATCTCTTACCATAGGGAATGGTGTTGTTGATATTGGCATGTATGCCTTTGCTAATTGCACAAGTTTAACGTCAATATTCGTTCCAAATTCTGTTACAGAAATTGGTGTATGCGTTTTACGTAATTGTGATGCATTAACTTCCATTATTGTTGATCCAGAAAATAACACATTTGATAGTCGTAATAACTGTAATGCAATAATTGAAACATCAACAAATACTTTAATCTCAGGATGTCAGACCACAATTATTCCTAATACCATAGAAACCATCGGAGAATGTGCATTCATGGATTGTATAAACCTAAATTCCATTGATATTCCTCCTTCTGTTACAACGATTGACGAAGGTGCATTTAATGGATGTCGTAGTATTAAATCATTATACACAGGGAATTCGGTTGTCTCTATTGGCCAAGAAGCATTTGGGTATTGTGATAGCCTAACCTCTATTACTTTAGGTGATGCTGTATCCAACATAGGCATTATGGCGTTCATAGGTTGTAACCATTTAATAGATATTTACGTTTTGGCCACGACTCCACCAATATTAGATAATAGTGCTTTGTATGGTTTACCCAGTAACGTGACCATTCATGTACTTTGTGGCACAACGACCTCATATTATAATGCTTGGGGTACATTCGATTTTACTGATAATTGGGGGATATATAATGTGTATGTGGATTCTGAACAAGAAGAAATGGGGAATGCGTTCATAAACCTATGTGCTCCAATATCAGCAACTATAACTTCGATATCCAATTATGGATATCATTTTAAAAATTGGAGTGACGGTGACACAAATAATCCACGATTTGTCACTTTGACACAAGACACTACATTTACGGCATTCTTCGAGAAAAACAGCTATTCTATCGAGGTTCTATCTGATAACAACACAATGGGGCAAGCCTTAGGCGGAGATAGCATTCTATATCTCGACAGCATCACCATCAGCGCTTCTGCCAACTACGGATACCACTTCACCCATTGGCAAGATAACAATACCGACAACCCTCGCACGATTCAGGTGACACAGAACAAGACCTATACCGCATATTTCGATTACAATCAATACGCCATCTTGCTTGATATAGATACTGCCATTCACGGTAATGTAAGTGGAAGTGGAAACTATAACTATCTCTCCAACCGCACAATAAGTGCAACTGCCAACTATGGTTATCATTTCACCCACTGGAGTGATGGTAACACTAGTAATCCACGAATAATAACATTGACGCAGGACACTTCGTTTACAGCCTATTTTGAGAAAAACAGTTATACAGTAACGGTACTTTCCAACAACAACACGATGGGTCAAGCCACAGGCGGAGATAGCATTCTATATCTCGACAGCATCACCATCAGCGCTTCTGCCAACTACGGATACCACTTCACCCATTGGCAAGATAACAATACCGACAACCCTCGCACGATTCAGGTGACACAGAACAAGACCTATACCGCATATTTCGATTACAATCAGTACAACATCTCGCTTGATGTAGATACTGCCATTCACGGTAATGTAAGTGGAAGTGGAAACTACAACTATCTATCCAGCCGTACAATAACTGCAACAGCCAACTATGGTTACCATTTCATCCACTGGAGTGATGGTAACACCAGTAACCCACGAACAATAACATTGACGCAGGACACCTCGTTTACGGCCTATTTCGAGAAGAACAGCTATGTTGTAACGGTACTTTCCAACAACAACACAATGGGTCAAGCCACAGGCGGAGATACCGTGCTGTATCTTGATAGTGTCACTATAAGCGCCACATCGAATTATGGCTACCACTTCACCTATTGGCAGGACAACAATACCGACAACCCTCGCACGGTTCAGGTGACGCAGAACAAGACCTACACCGCGTACTTTGGCTACGACCAATTTGCCCTCACGGTGCAATCTGACAACACGACACAGGGGAACGTGAGTGGCGGTGGCAGCTACAATTACCTCTCCAATCGCACCATTACAGCCACACCTACCTACGGACACCACTTCACCTACTGGAACGACGGGGTGACGGAGAATCCGCGTACCATCACGCTGACGCAGGATACCAGCTTTACGGCTCACTTTGCACCGAACCAATATAACCTGACTGTGAATGCTGGTGAGCACGGGACAGCCACAGGTAGCGGCACCTATAACTTCGGTGACACCATCACCATACAGGCTTTTCCCGATGACCACTACCACTTTATACGTTGGAACGACGGCAACACGGAGAACCCTCGCCAATATCGCATAGAGGACGACATTACTTTGACGGCATTCTTTGCCATCGATACCTATACGGTAGTTGTGGTGTCGAGCGATATTATTCGTGGTATGGTTGAAGCCAGCGGTACGGAGTTTGTCTATGGCACCCCCTGCACAGTGACCGCAACGGCTTACACGGGCTATACCTTTGCTGGATGGAGCAACGGAATCACAGCCAACCCCTACACCTTTGCTGTGATAAGCGATGTAGAGTTGACGGCCCTGTTTGTGGAGGAGGGCGAAGAGGTGTACACCGTGACGGTGGAGAGTGCCGACCCGACTATGGGCACCGTGAGCGGTGGAGGACAGGCTTTGAACGGCGGCACTGTGACAATCACAGCCATCCCCAACGAAGGTTACCGCTTCTTGACTTGGAACGACGGCAACACGGAGAACCCCAGGACAGTAACCGTGACGGCAGACATCACATATACGGCCTACTTTGAGAGTACAACACAGGGCATCTCCGACATTGACGCTTCCAGCATCATGGTATATGCTGTTGACGGACACATTATTGTCCGTGGAGCCGAAGGAATGGAGGTGAGAGTGTTCGACGTTGTCGGCCACGAGGTGACACAGCCTATACGAAATGGAGAAACCCCGATGCTACCCAAGGGTGTCTACCTGGTGAAGGTGGGGACTATGGCGGCGAAGAAGGTGGTGGTGTTCTGACGGGAAACCTCCAATTATGATAAAAGCGCATGGGTACCTAACCCATGCGCTTTCTTTTTTGTGCATCATGTAACCTTCATCAGGCATGAACCTATAGTTTGAACTCCTTCTTGATGGGGGCCACCATGTCGAGTTTTTCCCAGCCGAAGAACTGGACGGTTTTTTGCTGAGGTTTGCCATTTCTGTAGACGGTGACCTCGGCTTCGTAGGGGTCTCGGCCCATGTGGCCGTAGGCGGCCGTGGGTCGGAAGATGGGGTTCTTCAGGCCGAAGCGCTCCACGATGGCGTAGGGGCGCAGGTCGAAGAGTTTCTTCACCTTCTCGGCTATCTCACCGTCGCTCATCTTCACCTTGGCCGTACCGTACGTGTTGACGTAGAGGCCTACGGGCTCGGCCACACCGATGGCGTAGGCCACCTGCACCAGACACTCGTCGCAGACTCCAGCCGCCACCAGGTTCTTGGCAATGTGGCGCGTGGCATAGGCCGCCGAGCGGTCCACCTTCGACGAGTCCTTGCCGCTGAAGGCACCGCCGCCGTGGGCACCACGACCGCCGTAGGTGTCGACGATAATCTTGCGACCTGTCAGGCCCGTGTCGCCGTGAGGTCCGCCGATGACGAACTTGCCCGTCGGATTGACAAACAGCTTCATCGGGAGCGCAGCCGTCTCGGCTGCATGCAGGCGTCCCGCCTGCCTACCAGGCATGACAAACAGTTTCTGTACCTTTTTCGGCAGACGCTTCACGACGCGCGGAAGGAGCACCTTCTCCACGTCCTTGCGGATCTGCTCCTGCTCAACGTCGGGGTCGTGCTGGGTGGAGACCACGATGGTGTCGATGCGCTCGGGCTTGCCCCCGTCGCTGTACTGCACCGTCACCTGGCTCTTGGCGTCGGGGCGCAGGTACTTCATCTGCTTTCCCTCGCGGCGTATCCGCGACAGCTCCTGCAGGATGATGTGGGCCAGCGTGATGGGCAGCGGCATCAGCTCGTCGGTCTCGCGGCAGGCGTAGCCGAACATCATGCCCTGGTCGCCGGCCCCCTGGTCACGTTTGGCCTTGCGGCTGACGCCCATGTTGATGTCCTGGCTCTGCTCATGGATGGCGCTGAGTACGCCGCAGCTCTCTGCCTCGAACTTGTACTCGCCCTTGGTGTAACCGATCTCGCGGATGACGTCGCGCACCGTGGTCTGCACATCGACATAGCCGTTGCACGTCACCTCGCCGCTCACCACGGCCAGGCCGGTGGTCACCAGCGTCTCGCAGGCCACATGGCTCTCCGGGTCGTGACGCAGGAACTCGTCCAGCAACGCGTCGCTGATCTGGTCGGCCACCTTGTCGGGATGGCCCTCGCTTACACTTTCACTTGTGAAGAAATAACTCATTTTTGTTACATTTTAGCTTGTTAATACTATGTCCTAAATGTAACAGATTTGAGAATGAAGTCGCAGTTGAACAACGCTTTAGCATTTTTTCAAGTGGTTGCAATCATTACAAATCTATCCACATTTGCAGCTGCAAAGATACGAAAGAAAAACGAAACTGCACACTTTTTTCATAAAATAATATGAAATAAGTATGCAGTCCGTCTATCGTGCCTGGCGGCGCATCGCTGCCAGCTCCTCGGCGAGGTACTGGCCGGTGAAGTTGCCTTTCTGTCTGGCCAAATCCTCCGGGGTGCCGGCGAAGGTGACCTGTCCGCCGGCGCGGCCGCCGTCGGGGCCGAGGTCGACGACCCAGTCGGCCACCTTGATGACGTCCATGTTGTGCTCGATGACGAGGACGCTGTTGCCTTTGTCGACGAGTTTCTGCAGCACGCCGAGCAGTATGCGGATGTCCTCGAAGTGGAGGCCCGTGGTGGGCTCGTCGAGGATGTAGAGCGTCTTGCCGGTGTCGGTACGCGAGAGCTCGGTGGCCAGTTTGACGCGCTGCGCCTCGCCGCCGCTGAGGGTGGTGCTCTGCTGGCCGAGAGTGATGTAGCCGAGGCCCACGTCCTGCAGTGCCAGCAGCTTGCGCCGCAGCTTGGGGTAGGCGTCGAAGAACTCCACGGCCTCGTCCACCGTCATGTCGAGCACGTCGCTGATGGACTTGCCCTTGTAGCGTATCTCCAGCGTCTCGCGGTTGTAGCGTTTGCCGCCGCACACCTCGCACTGCACATACACGTCGGGCAGGAAGTTCATCTCTATGGTGCGCAGGCCAGCGCCCTTGCAGTGCTCGCAGCGGCCGCCGCTGACGTTGAAGCTGAAGCGGCCTGGCTTGTAGCCGCGGATGCGCGCCGACGGCAGCTCGGCGAAGAGGCGGCGTATGTCGTCGAAGAAGCCCGCGTAGGTGGCGGGGTTGCTGCGCGGCGTGCGGCCTATGGGGCTTTGGTCTATCTGGATGACCTTGTCGATGTTGTCGATGCCCTCGACGCTGCGGTATGGCAGCGGCGCCCGCAGCGAGCGGTAGAAGTGCTGGCTGAGGATGGGCTGCAGGGTGTCGTTGATGAGGGTGCTCTTGCCCGAGCCCGAGACGCCCGTGACGCAGACGAAGAGGCCCAGTGGCAGGTCGAGGTCGACGCCGCGGAGGTTGTTGCCCGTGGCGCCCTTCAGTATTATATGCTCGCGGCCCTTGACGCTGCGCCGTTTGGGCAACTCTATGTCGCGGCGGCGCGAGAGGTAGTCGAGTGTTATGCTTGGTTTGTGCTTCGCCAGCACTTTGTCGGTCACCTCGCCGGCGAAGAGCACCTTGCCGCCATGCACGCCGGCGCCGGGGCCGATGTCGACCAGGTAGTCGGCGGCGAGCATCATGTCGCGGTCGTGCTCGACGACGATGACCGAGTTGCCGAGGTCGCGCAGCTGCTTCAGACTGTCTATCAAGCGGCGGTTGTCGCGCTGGTGGAGGCCTATGCTCGGCTCGTCAAGGATGTAGAGCACGTTGGTCAGCTGCGAGCCTATCTGCGTGGCCAGGCGTATGCGCTGCGCCTCGCCTCCGCTGAGGCTCTTGGCGCTGCGGTTCATAGAGAGGTAGCCCACGCCCACGTTGTTGAGGAACGACAGGCGCTTGAGCACCTCCTTGAGCACCTCGTGAGCCACGGCGGCGTCGCGCTTGTCGAGCTGCGGCTCCAGGGCTTCGAGCCACTCCTGCAGCTCCAGAAGGTCCATGTCCGCCAGGTCGCCGATGTTCTTGTCCAGTATGCGGAACGCCAGGCTTTCGGGCTTCAGCCTGTGGCCGTGGCATTCCGGGCACGGCACCGTGTTCATGAACGAGGCCACCCACTTCTGCAGGCTCGACGAGGCGTCGTCGAGGGCCAGGTTGGACATGTAGGTCACTATGCCGGGAAACTCGCTGAGGAAGCCCGGGTCTTCGGGGTCTTCGATGCCGGTGAAGTGGTTGCTGCCGTAGAGGATGGCGTTCAGGGCCTCGTCGCTGAGCTCGGCCACCGGCGTGTCGAGCGTGAAGCCGTAGTGGCGCCCCATGAGTTCCACCTTGCGGTATACGTAGTTCGTGGGCGAGTACTTGCCCATCACCTCTATGGCGCCGTCGCGCAGGCTCTTCTTGGGGTCGGGGATGAGCTTCTGCATGTCTATCTGCGCCACCTCGCCCAGACCGTTGCAGTGCGGGCACGCGCCGTAGGGCGAGTTGAACGAGAAGGTGTTGGGCTCCGGCTCAGGGTAGGAGAGTCCCGTGTCCGGGTCCATCAGCATGCGGCTGAAGTGGCGCACCGTGCCGTCCTCGTTGTTGAGCACCATCAGCACCCCTTTGCCCTGGCGGAAGGCCGTCTGCACAGCCTCGCGCAGGCGGCTGGTGTTGCGGTCGGCGCGCAGCCGGTCCACCACCAGCTCTATGTCGTGCACCTTGTAGCGGTCCACCTGCATCTTGTATGTAATCTCCTTCACCTCGCCGTCCACTCTCACCTTCAGAAATCCCTTCTTGGCCACCTGCTCGAAGAGCTCGCGGTAGTGGCCCTTGCGTCCCTTCACCAGCGGCGCCAGCACCATGATGTCGCGGCTGCCGTACTCGCTGGTGATGATCTCCAGTATCTTCTCCTCGCTGTACTTCACCATGGGCTTGCCGCTCTCTATGCTGTAGGCCTTGCCGATGCGGGCGTAGAGCAGACGCAGCAGGTCGTAGGTGTCGGTCAGCGTGCCCACCGTGGAGCGCGGGTTGTTGTTGGTGCTCTTCTGCTCTATGGCGATGACCGGCGAGAGGCCCTCTATCAGGTCCACGTCGGGCCGCTCCATGTTGCCTATGAAGTGGCGCGCGTAGGCCGAGAAGGTCTCCATGTAGCGGCGCTGCCCCTCGGCGTGTATGGTGTCGAAGGCCAGGGATGACTTGCCGCTGCCGCTCAGCCCGGTGAAGACCACCAGCTTGCCGCGCGGTATCTCCAGGTCCACATTCTGCAGGTTATGCTCCCTGGCGCCCAATATCTTTATCTTGTCGTCTTCCATCTTCCATGTTTCCCCTTTAATCAATAACCTATAACCCGTCAATAACAGTGGTGTCGTGCTTGCCTTTGACTATTGTGTTGTATTCCGTGCCTTTCTTGGTGGGTATGCGCACCTTGTAGCTATTGCCGCCCTTGTTCTTCAACTTGTCGGTGGTGAGCCACGGGTTCATGGTGCGCACCATCTTGTAGCTCGTGCCGTTGTCTGCGGCGAACTGCACGAGGTCCACGTTCTGTCCGCCGAGCGTCACCTCCTCGTAGGGCAGCTCGGGGTATGTGTCGCAGCGGCGCACGGTGTAGCCGTAGTCCTGCGGGTGCTGCATGATGAGCTTCAGGGCCAGTATGCGGTACACGTAGCGCTGCGTCTCGCGGTTGAGCATCAGCTCGTAGTAGCTCTTCTGCCGCTGGTTGGCGAGGCGTCTCTCCAGTCCGTTCTCGCCGCAGTTGTAGGCCGCCGCGGCCTCCGTCCAGCCCCCGAAGCGGTGCTTCAGCTCCTTGAGGTAGCGGCAGGCGGCGCGGGTCGAGGCCTCGAGGTCGTTGCGCATGTCTATCTCGTCGCTTATCTCCAGCCCGTACGTCTGCCCTGTCGACTTCATGAACTGCCAGTAGCCCTGTGCGCCCGCGGGCGAGGTGACGTTCTGCAGACCGCTTTCTATGACGCAGAGGTACTTCATGTCCTGCGGCACATGCTCTTCCTTCAGTATGCGCTCTATGGTGGGGAAGACGCGCGCGGCACGCTTTATGTTGAAGAGCGTGTTGCTCTGGTAGTACATGTTGCTCACCAGCTCGCGGTCAAGCCCTTCGCGCACATACCACAGGTTGAGCGGCACGCGTTCGCCGCAGAAATACAGCGTGTCTGGCATCGGCGGCGCGTAGACGTGGTAGCCGGCGCGTATGGCCTTGGTCAGAATCTCGTCGCTGTTGTCCTCCTTGCGGGTGGCGAAAATAAAGGCCTCGCCTGCTATAGCCAACGAAGCCAGTATAATAGCTATGATAGACAGCTTTTTCATGACGTTACGGTATTGATGATCAGGCGTGCCACCTCCTGTTTGCTCAGCAGGGGGCTCTCCGTGCGGCTGCCGTCGCGGCCTATGATGTACACCTTGTTGGTGTCCACGCCGAAGCCGGCGCCTTTGTCGCGCAGCGAGTTGAGGACTATGTAGTCGAGGTTCTTCTTCTCAAGCTTGCGCTGGGCGTTGGCCTCCTCGTTGTCGGTCTCCAGGGCGAAGCCCACCAGCGTCTGCCCCTCGCGTTTCATGCCGCCGAGGGTGGCCAGTATGTCGGGGTTCTGCACCAGCTCCAGGGTCATGCCCTCGGAGCCGTTCTTCTTAAGCTTGTGGTCGGCGCACTCCGCCGGACGGTAGTCGGCCACGGCGGCCGAGAGGATGGCCCCATGGCAGCGGGGGAACACCTCGGTGGCGGCGGCGTACATCTCGCGGGCGCTCTCCACGCGATGGACGTTGACACGACGACTCGTTGATATGTTGAGGCTTGTGGGCCCTGTCACCAGCTCCACCTCGGCACCGGCGCCGGCCAGCGCCTCGGCCAGGGCGAAGCCCATCTTGCCGCTGCTGTAGTTGCCTATGAAGCGCACACTGTCGATGCGCTCGTAGGTGGGCCCGGCGGTCACCAGCCACCGCTGCCCGGCCAGTGGTCCTGTATGTTGCAACACCGTTGCAACACTCTTGACTATCTCTTCCGGTTCGCTCATGCGGCCCACGCCGCTGACGCCGCAGGCCAGCTCGCCCTCCGCGGGGCCTACCATGCGGATGCCCCACGACTTGAGCGTCTCCACGTTGCGCTGCACGGCGGGGTGCGCCCACATCTCGCAGTTCATGGCCGGGGCCATGACCACGGGCTTGCCCGAAAAGGCCAGCAGCAGCGTGCTCAGCGCGTCGTCGGCTATGCCGGAGGCCACCTTGCCTATGATGTTGGCTGTCGCCGGCGCCACCACCAGCATCTCGCCCCAGTCCTTGAGGGAGATGTGCTCCGTGCGCCCCGAGGCGAAGAGGTCGCTGTAAAGCGGCGCCCCGGAGACCGTCTCCAGGGTCACCCTCGTGACGAACTCCAGCGCGTGCTCCGTGGCGGCGCAGCGCACCTCGTGCCCTGCCTTCTTCAGCAG
>Ga0310697_10002487_pt1 | contig 19463 bp, 15 predicted proteins | sample 172DNAGHGlowgp2_FD_203883 | JGI IMG/M metagenome (GOLD analysis project Ga0310697, IMG submission 203883) | Sheep rumen microbial communities from Palmerston North, Manawatu-Wanganui, New Zealand - 1728 DNA GHGlow gp2 (v2) (version 2) | ecosystem: Host-associated > Mammals > Digestive system >... | reverse complement strand
TATTATTTTGCAAAGTGAATTCTAACATAGCATAATCGCCGCTTGAATTTCCGAACGCAAGCACAGGTTTTCTCCCAATTTCGTAGAGAATGGAGAAAACCTTATTATTTTTTTCGTTTTTGTAGGGATAACCGGTTGAACGAACGATTTTTTCTTTATATCGGTCGAAATTATAGCTTTCGCCGCTATTTTTTTCTTGTTTAGTGGAAATATATTCGATATTAGAGCCTAAAAGGCGGTCAGAAGGGATATTTATAGCGTTTTCGATAAGACAGCGAACAATTTCGCGCTCTGCGGCGGAATTCATATAAACTTTGAAGCCGTTATTGGTCAGATAGGAAATAATTTCGACCATAGGCAGATAAAAAGCCTCGCCGCGCTTTAAATTTGTCAATCCGACCGCGTTAGTGTCCATAAAACTGCGAACATATTCGCAATATTCATCGTAAGTCATATTTTCGTAAGCTTTTCGGGTTCCGTAGCTTAATTTTGATTTAAGTTTGTCTGGAATATGCTTTTTTTCCATGATAAGCGGCTTAACGTCGGTCGCAATCTTAATTAATTCGTTAGAAGGCTGAAAATTTTTATCTTCAAGGACGCGATGCAGGAACATCATCTGCTTTAGGTAATAAGGAGCGGTTTCGCAATAAATTGTGCCGTCTAAATCGAAAGTAGCGATTCTATCTTCGGGCGGAATGAAATTTTTGCTGTAAGGATTGGAAATATCTTCGACGAAATCGATAATTTTGGCTAAAGTGGGCGAATTTTGGTTCCAGAAGCGGAAATCAGCGGCGGTTTGGACGTTGATAGCGGCAATTTCTGCGCGGGAGGCGGCGTTAAGCTGATTTAGCGGGCTAAGAGCGATAAAAACGGCGATAAGGGCGTTGAAAACGAATTTTTTCATGATAGAACCTCCTAGAAAAGAATTTTGGAAGATTATAGCACAAAAATTTAGTTTGGAAAGAAAATTTTTGTCTTGAAAAGGATTTTAGCGGCTGAAATTGGTTTGAAGCGATTTTGAGCGGAAAAATTTGGTTTGAAAGGCGGTTTGGAAGAGCAAAAGCAAAATTGCAAATAAATGCAATTTTGGTATCTGAAAAATGGCGTCGTGACGCGGGTTTTTTAGGGGTACAAAAAAAGCCCATTTTTTTGGGCTGATTTTTTGAGAGAATTTTGGAAATCTCATAAAAGAGATTTTGAGTTTGTGCGGAAAAACTTAACCGATATTGACGGAGTGAACGATTTTATATCCGCGACTCTCAAGGAGCTTTTTAACTTCGTCGGAGGCGTCATGCTCATCAAGGCGCACGACGAGTTCATAGCGGTTATCATTTTGCTTGCAAGTAATGAAACTGTCGATATTAATGCCGTTATCGGCGAAAATTTTAGTAATCTCAGCCATAACGCCGACTTTATTTTCAACGTCGAGAGTCAAGCGCGTTTTCCCGCCGCCGGGCAAGCCCATAACCTCAATAAAAGTCTTTAAAATGTCGGTCGCGGTGATAATTCCGACGAGCGCGCCAACTTCCGAGATAACGGGCAGCCCGCCGACCTTATTTTGATACATAATCAGCGCGGCTTCTTCTAAAGTTGCGCCTTCGTCGACGGTGATAACTTTTTCGTGCATAATGTCGCGGACAGAAATTTTATCGAGCAAAGAGCGAATTTCAAATTTAGAAAGAGTAGTAGCGGGGCTGGGCGCAACGCGCATAATATCGCGGTCGCTGAAATATCCGACGAGTTTTCCGTTATTGACGACTGGCAAGCGATGAAATTTATTTTTTTTCATCAATCTATCCGCCTGCAAAATAGTTGCGTCGCTGGATACGGAAATTGGGTGTTTAGTCATTCTTTCTGCAACGAACATTTTCATTCCTCCTCCGGTTCTAGCAAAATTAAAGCCCCATCTGCATCATTTTGACTTCAATGAGCGAATTGATAATAGATTGTTCGACGGAAATATAATCTCTTGTGCTTTCCATGATAAAAACCTCCTCAATTACTTAAAAATGGTTTGAATTTCTTCCAAAGTGAGCGTGGAAAGGTGCGCGAGCTTATTTCTGGCGTCGCGATAGATTTTAAGTTCTTCCCAATCGTTTTGGGGCAAATTTTGCCCGCCGAGAATGGAATAAAGGTCGCCGAGTTCGGCTTCGTCGGGCGAATCAATTTTTTTGCCGGAATTCATTTCAAAAGGCAGAAGTTTTTCGATTAACGGCTGATATTTTTTGACAAAATCGCGGCGGAAGATTTCTAAGAGCGGAAAAATCAATTTAAGTTGCGCAGTCCAAATTTCGCGGTCAATTTCTTCGCGAGATTTATTTTCGAGGAACTTTTGCGGGTTTTTGAGGAAATCTGCGCCGCATTTGATGCATTCCGCGCCTTTTTCGACGTCTAAACCGGTCGTATTTGAAACTAATTCGGCGAGATAGCGTTTTAAGAACTTATCGCCCTTGCCGAACTCCGCCGCGATAAAAATATTGAAGGCGAAGCAATCATAATCGCTAATTTCGTCGGCGCAGTAGAAAATTTCGACGTCAGTTCTGCCGGATAAGGAAAAATCATCGCTGGTTTCGAGTAAAAAGATACCTTTAGCCTTTCCGCGCAGAAATTTATGATAATCGGCGATAAAATTGTACCAAATTTGAGCTTGAGGCGTTGAAGCGTCGCGAATCCACAGGCAAATATTATTTAAAGCAATGTCATCGCGTTCAGCGAGAAATTTAACGTGTGCATTTTGCCCAAAAGGAATGAATTCGGACTTAATATCATCGCTGCAGAAGTTTTCAAAGACAAAAGTCGCGGGTTCGAGCGAAATATTCGCCGCATTGACTTCGCGAACAGCTTTTATTCCGCCAAATTTCTTATTTAGGAACTCGCGGAGGATTTCGCGCATATCATCGAGCCAAGGCGTTTCTTTCGACAGGCAAATCACGGAACTTTTGCCATTTGCGAGAGCGTTAGCGACTTTATCTAAAAATTTTCTTGCGCCGGTAATTTGACGCCACCAAATTTCGCTAGTTTCAATCATTTAATCACGTCTCCGAGAATCCAGAAGAAATTTCGTCTTCAATTTCGTCGCTAGTGCCCATCATGTTAAGAAATCTTTGGCGAACGAAAAGATATTTGCCCTTAGCGACTTCGCGCAGGATATTAAGTTCGCAAAGTTCCTTCAAAAGTGCTTCGACCTGCTCAGAATTTTGCGGCAACAACTCATCAATGCCGAATTCTTCCGCAGTATCGAGAATATCTTTGGCGGAATAGCCCTCAATGCTGTCGTCGTTGTGATAACGCCACGCCATTAAATGCGCAATGACATAATAAAACTTATCGTCGCCGAGGCGGAGCGTCATATTGATTTTATTCTTAATGTCTTCGTTGAAAGATTCTTCGCCGAGCACGCTTTGAATATGACCTTCTTTAATTTCGTAAATGGGCGAATCGGTTTCCTTATAGGAGGCGTAATCGGATTTAGAAAGAGCCTCAATCAATCGGGCGCAATAAAGTTGAATAAGACCGGGGAAATAATTTGTCGTTTCAAGAATCATCATAGCGAGGGAGTCAGCGTTTTCGTTATCGGAGAAATAAAGACCGAGACAGCGGAGCGGCTCTTTAAGAAGTCTGGTTGCGTCTTCCAAGTCGAAGGGCTTAACGACGAGTGACGGCAATTTAGAAATTTGATTGTTATTGCCGAGAGCCTCATCTCTGTAGAAGCGAACGACATCGCGCAAGCCTGCCATAACGAATTTAAAGCGGCTACCGTTATGCAGTTGCTGTTGAATGTCGATAAGTTCGAGCACAGGCTTAAAATCAATTTCGCGGCAATCCTTGATAAAGTCGTCGGCTTCGTCGAGCGCAAGCATAAAATGCGGAATTTTATAGGGCGCGTCGCTGGCGAGACGTTTTTTAATCGCGGCGGCGAGTTTCGTCCAATCGTAGGTATCAGAAAAAGTTTCGTCGAAGAATTCATCTGCGCGGAGAGCCTGACTAATTTTGAGCGCGGCGGCGGCGCAGTTGCACTTATCGAGGCTGACGAGAATAGCGCGGTCGTTATTTTCGTTGCGGTCGAGACTAGCGCACGCCATTTTAAGCAACGCAGTTTTGCCGAGCTGACGCCCGCCATAAACAATATTAACGTCGTCGAAGTCAAGAATACGGCGCATTTCCTTTTCGCGCCCCATGAAAATTTCGGGCGGAATTGGGACGTTCGGATTAAAGACGTAAGGTTGACACGCGGCGAACGGCATAATCAGCGACATCAGAATTTTGTTAATCTGCATTTCGTCATAGTTCTTGACAAGGTACATCATTAAAACTCTATCGACGACCGCGAAAATTTTCGTAATACCTGATTCAGCTTTTATCTTGCGGGCAAGACTGCGGCGCGTCGGCAATTCAAGCGCGTAATCGAGAAGGACAAGCGTATTTTCCGCATTGCCAATTTCCTTAAAACGAGCGATAAGCCCTTCAGCGTTGTACGTTCCGAAAATGCACGTGACGCGGAAGCCATAAATTTCAGCGTTGGAGCCGAAAGCGGCAATCGGGTGATTGTAGTTGGAAGTTTGAACGTTGCGCGGCGCAATGAGTTTAACTTTATAATTTAGCGCGTTTTTGCTAATCGCGCTGGTTTTTGTGACGCTTTCAACCTTGAATCCGAGCGCGTCAAGGAGTTTAGAAAGTTTATCTTCGCCAACGTCGCCATTTTGCGGAAAACCGTTAGGAATCCAGTTATCAACCAAAATTTCGCCGCCCTTAATGGCTTTGGACGTCGCCGCCTTTGAAAATTTCTGATTCTTGCCGACCAAATTTTTAAACGACTCGCCGCTTTTGCGCACGCGATTATAATAAATTTCGTAGTCCTCCAAAAAGTGCTGAAGGTGCGTTTGCCCTTCGGACGATTCCGGCTCGTCATAAAGCTTGCCTTCGCTAAGGCGATTGATTAAGCCTTGCGCGACCGTGTAATTTCTGCGGTCAATCATTTTCTGAATCTGCGCGACGGTATTTTTCAGCGCGGGCGAATCTTCATCTTCATTAGTCTTGCGGCAGTAATTTTTAATCCCGCGCTCCAAATTTTTCTCTACCAATTCGGCATACTTCGCGGCGTCCTCTTTGGTTTTATTCTCCCAATAATTTTTGACGCGGAAGAACACGCCGATATTATCATTTGATTGCGCGAACTCAAAACAGCGGTCGATAATCTTCAGAATTTTTTCCTTAGAATTTTCCGGCGCGGCGTCGAATTGTCCATAACTCTGCGCAAGCTCAAGGAAACCGAAAAATTTTTTCTTATCGTTCAGCGCGATTCGTTTAGCGGCTTCCACGCTTTCGCTCAACTTGTATTTGTTTTTAGCTATAATAGATTCGTCGCCGGTATCCTCAAAGAAATCGTCGATAAGCTTGGCAGAGCCGAAATCCCAGCCCCTTTCCTCGAAGATAATTTTCACACGCTCGGAGTAGTTTGGCAATTTGGCGCGGGAATGCGCAACGATTCTTCCGGCAATAGAATTAGTCGTGCCGTCAAGCGTGTTGAAATTGAAATTCGGGAAATAATTTTCGTCCAAAAGAACTTTATCGCCGCGCAGAAAGTCTATATAGAAATATTTATAGTACTTTGGTTCAAAGTCGCCCTCCAACTTGTCTGCAATTTCCTGCAACGTTTCATGCAAGACAGCCGCGGCGGCAACTCTCTTACCCATCAAAATTGTCTGCGCCTTCTCGACGTTCTCAATCAAATTCTTGCGAACGCGATTATATTCGCTCGTACCAACGTCCGATTTCAACGGCGCACTTTCCTCAAAACAATTCACGCGCTCGCACAAAATTTCAATCGCCTTTTTAAAGAACGTGATTACATTATTTCTAAGCTCGCCGACCAACGACATATTCTTTTTGCGGCGAATATTTTTGCCGGCCTCTTCCCACGCCTCGTCAATAATCCGGTCGAGTTTGAACTTGTCAATATTCTCAACGCTCAAGCTCGTATCGTCGTCGCGCATGAATTCTTCCTGCAGATAATTTTTCATGTTGTGCAAAATGTCTTCGTCAAAAATTTCCTCGGCGATATGCTCAAGATAATTTGTCAGCTCACTGCCCTTGAACAAAATTTTGCGCGTCTCGATAAATCGGGGATTGTTAGCGCGTTCCTTGGGATTTTTTACTATGTCAAGACAAATTTGCGCGTCTTGACGGAGCTTAGCAATTTTGATTTCAATCTGCGCACGATTTTTAACGCGATAATCGGCGTAATAATCCGCGCCGTTTTTAGCCTTGTCCTTGAAGTTCATCAACGTGAAAATTAAATCGGCAAGCGGCGAATTTTCTTCGACGACCTCAAAATTTTTAACAATCCCGTGCAAAACTTTCATGTTGTGGTCAAACTGCTTGTGGTTATAAAAAAATGTGCGCAATGTCGCCGCCGTCAAAAAGTTTTCGTCGGGATTTTCGCTTTCGTTGAACAGCGAAATAATTTTGCCCGAATCGTAGCTTATAGCCAAAAGCGGGTCGTTAATCCCGTATGCAAGCTGATTATAAAGCGGCGTGTAAGTTGCGTCCTGCGCGGACAAAGCCTTAAGATAAGCCGTTGCGCAGTAAAATTTTTTAGCGAAGAGCATTTCATTGAGCGGGCGCAATTCGTCTGTAATGGGTTCGTCAGCAAAAGTTTCGACATTGAAAATTTCTTCGACAGGAGTTTCAGCGGCAGAAATTTCTTTGACGGGAATTTCTTCAACGGCAGGTTTATCGTCAGAAATTTTTTCAACGGCGGGAACTTCTTCACCGGAAATTTTGTCGTTGGAAATTTTTTTACTGATAGCAACTTCTTTTTTGAAAGTGCCAGAGGCCAAAAGCCCGCCAACAATCGCGTCAGCTCTAATATATTTTCCGTCGGGAGTCATTGAAGGAGAATATTTTTTAACAGCCGCCGCGTCATCAATAGGCGGTTCGTCCCAGATTTTTTCGGGCGGAGTTTCTTCCGACTCGCCGCGCAGATAAAATTTATCTTCGCCAACCAAATAAATATAATTCGTTGCGTCCTTCGGGAAAGTTTCGGGCAAAGCCGTTTCGAGCGCGATAAAAATATTCTCGGCATGTTGGAGACTAAGCCCCGCCATAATCACGCGCTGAAATGTATTGCCTTTTTCAAGATACGCCTTGAGATTGTCCAAAAATTTACTGCACTCGTCGAAATCGTACCAAAAACAACCGAGGCACAAATCATGCCCATTATGCCCCGAAAACTCACCGCGGAACGCTTGCTTAAAAAGAAATTTGCCCTTGCGGAAATTATTTTGCTTGCGCTCAATGGTGTACAAGCGGAAATAAACAAGGCGCACCAAAGGTTTATGAAAGTCGTTGCCCAGATAAATGCATTCTTCCGTTTCAATCAGGCTTTCTTTGCCGACGTTCTTGAAAAACTTCTTCAGAGCTTCGCCCTTAGAAAATTCATAACAACTTTTCGTTATGCTGTAGAAATAGCCGACGTTCTCGAAAACGTACTTTTGAAAGTAGCCCTTATTAATCAGAAGTTGCGCGACGGCGTCGAAATGTTCTTGCGGGAATTTATCTTCGACGGAGATAGCGCATTTGGCAAAGCCGCCATTAGTAATCGTCGTGAAGAGGACGAATTTTATGATATTGGGATTTTCAAAATCGCGCTTGAAACGTTTCTGCGTAATTTCGCGTTCGCGCCCGCAATCCTCAATGCTGAATGCTTGCTTAAACGGTGAAAAGTCTTCGTCCGATAAGAGCGCGTTTTTTTCGCTGAGAATGTCTGCAAAGTCATTTGTCTCCGACGCTTCGTCTTCGAGTTCGGGCAATTCGCTTTGCTCGCCTTCAAAAATCAAATTTTTGCCGAAAAGCGCACGCCCTATAAAATCATCGCCGAAAACGTCGCTTAGCTCCTTGCCGTACACGAATTTTTTTACATCATCTTTTTCCTCTGTCGCCTCAATGAATTTTGCATAGGCTTCGATTTTCGCTTGAATCTTCGAGTCGCGGGATTTTTTAGCAAGCAAAGGTTTCAATTTCTTTTGATGCTTGACCAAAAGTTTTTGCACTTCGGAATTTCTCGCAATCAAGAGCATAAATTTTTCTGCGCGTTCAAAAATGCTCGCCGTGATAAGCCTATTTTCTTCCGCGTTTAAAAACTTTTCCACTTCCGCAAAAGTCCGCGGTCTATCGCTGTTGAAAAGTTGCTCGTAAATCCCCCCGCATATATCAGCGAAGTCACTCCAGTCCGAAAAATCCGAAATGAGCCGGTGCAAAAGTTCATCGTCCGGAAATTTTTCTTGATTGATACAGCGTTCAAATATAGCGCAATTTTCCTTAAGCGTCGCGCCCAGTTCGCGCATTCCGTTTAAGTTTCGTCGCGCTTCGTTTATTTTGTCTAATCGTTCCATAAGTTCACCGCCTTTTTTAACCTCCGAGATAAGCCTTGCGAATGTCTTCGCTTGCGGCGAGTTCCTTAGCGTCGCCGGAAATTGTAATTCGCCCTGTCTCCAAAACATAAGCGCGATTGGCTACCGAAAGTGCCATATTCGCATTTTGTTCGACTAGCAAAATCGTCGTGCCCGTCTTGTTTATGTCGACTATGATATTAAAAATTTCGCGGATTAAAAGCGGCGCAAGTCCCATGCTAGGTTCGTCGAGGAGCAAAAGTTTTGGGCGACTCATAAGCGCACGCCCCATAGCTAACATTTGTTGTTCGCCGCCGGATAACGTCCCTGCTAGTTGCGATTTTCTTTCTTCAAGGCGCGGAAATCGTCCGAAGACCATTTTAAAATCATTCTGGATTTCTTCTTTGTCCGAGCGCGTGAAGGCTCCCAGCTCTAAATTTTCTTGCACCGTCATTTCAGCGAATATGCGCCGACCTTCGGGCACTTGCGAAATTCCTTCCCTAACGATTTTATGCGCCGGAACGCCCGCGATATTTTTGCCGAGAAAATTTATTTCGCCGGTTTTAGGTTTAAGCAATCCCGAAATTGTCCTTAGCGTCGTCGATTTGCCCGCGCCGTTCGCGCCAATCAGCGTGACAATTTCGCCCTCTTCGACCGAAAGACTTATGCCCTTTATCGCGTGAATCGCGCCGTAGTAAACATTAATGTCTTTGACTTCAAGCATTGCCATAAAATCACTCCTTAATAAATTCAAACGTCACTGGGAATTGATGCTTGCGCGTTGCGTCCTTGCAATAGCGGCTGTATATGCGAGAAATTTTTTTCTTATCGCTTTTGGAGTAATCGCCGACAATTTGAACATGAGCTTCGACGGGAAATTTTTTCATGGTGTCGAGTTCTTCAAGCCGCTCCTCTATGCAATTTTGCGTTGACAAAGGAAAGCTCTTGCCGTGCAGAACTTTAAACACTTCACAAATCGAATTAGTTTTGCGATTAAACGCGCAGGACATAGAAAGATTGCCTTCGCCCGACATGTACATTCGCCCGTAGCCGCTTTGGTCAATGCCGCTAAGCAAAGAAGTCCTAACGCCGGTATCAACGTTGGTGATATGAATTTTAGCTTGCTTAATTTCCTCCTGCCAATTTTTAGCCGGCGAAATGTAAGAATTAAAATCAACCCAGATTGCCTCGCCGCCTTGCGTGTAGGGGAATCTAGCCGCCTCGCGATTGGCGTCGCCGATTCTTAAAGCCGCGATTGTCGCCGCGCTCCGCGCTAAAGTTTCGCGATTGAAAATGTAAACTTCGACGAGTTGCTTTGGATTTTTCTCGGAAGGTTTTTGATAAGTTTCGCCGGTTGTCCAAGTTGATTTATCGAAGTAAATCTGCGCGGCGGGAGATTTTTGGTTATAAAGCTCAACGGCTTCATCAATGCGATTGAAACAATTCGTCCATTGCTCGTGGCTAGTCAAGTCACGGACGCCCGAACAACTTTTGCTGTGTCCCATGCAATCAAGCGCGACCATATCTACATTGACGCCCAAAGCCGCTATCGCCTCGCGATTTTCCAGAACGTGAATTGCCGAATTTAACGAATGGTCTTTTCTAAGCGCGTTGCCGTCGGCGTAGTCTTTGAAAATCCCGCCGTCCATACCGGTATCATGCATGAACGCCGCAACTTGTAATTCAACGCGGTCAATCGACGAGTACCAAGGATTTCCCAAGCCGGCTCGTTCGATAGCGTCTGCCGCTTCCTGTGATTTGACTGCGACAAGTGCCGCATGATGTTCTCCGTGGTCGCTGTAAGTTCTTAGCTCCGCAAATTCAAAGGCGCGTTCTTTTGCATTGGCGTAATACTTCGCGGAAAGATTTTTAGCCGCCTCGGTCGCCATCTCCATATCCGCCGCCGCCACGACTTGTGCGAATAAAAATATCCACGTGAATAGAAACGAGCCTAAAAATTTTTTCATAAAGTCATCTCCTGTCGTGCAGAGAAATAAATTTTTCAATGTCGTTAAAGTACTTGAAGTTGTCATGGATTTTATCTAAGCTCCAGTCCCACCATTTGATTCTAAGCAACGCTTCGATAACGTCAGGCGGAAAACGATATTTAATAATCTGCGCGGGGTTGCCGCCGACTATCGCATAGGGCGGAACGTCTTTAACAACCACGCTATCCGAAGCGATAACCGCGCCGTCGCCGATAATTAATGGCTTGTCGGGATTTGTTGATTTTAAAATGCTACCGCGCCCGCACCAAACATCATTGCCGATAAGAATTTCGCTGATACCTTGCGGCGGCAAAAAATTGCGCGGAAATGCCCAATCAGTATTTAAAAGGCTCGTTGAACTCACATTGCGATAATTATGCGTGCCATTTTGCCCAACATTGAAAGTTAGCCACCAGGAAAGCGAAGAAAAATTTCCAACAGAAATAAATCCGTCGCCTTCAAAGGAAGCATTTCGCACAATATAACTTTTCTTGCCGAGCGACAAAGTTATTCTTTCGTCTTTAGTTTTATAGACTTGCGGATAAATCGCACGCGAATTGGCACCGAAAGAATTTTTATCAAGAACGCCATAGGCAACGCCTTCTTTAAGCAAGCGCGGAAAATTTAACTCTGGAATGTGGAAAACTCGCCCGTCAATAATTCGATTGCGCGGAATGCCTAAAGCCTCAATGAATTTAAAGCGCGAATAGAAATACAATCTATAAGAATGAAGAATCGCAATATCTGCCATGGAAATATCAATCACTGAATCGGCGACAAGATTAATCTTTTTTATTTTGAAATACAGCATAGGATATAACCTCAAAATTATCCTTATGAATGCCCTTAGCATAGTAAGCTTTAAAATTTTTCAAAGTGTCTTCCGTACAGAAGACAATAGCTTTCAATGCCATAAAAGTTCCTCCTTAATTAATCGCCTCTGCTCCCAGATATGCGCGAATAACTTCGGGGTCGTTTTGAATTTCAGCGGGCGTGCCGTCGGCGATAATCATGCCGTATTCAAGGACATAAATGCGCTCGCAAATGCCCATAACAAGGCTCATGTCGTGTTCAATTAAAAGCACAGTCAAGCCGAATTGCTTTCTAATCCAGCGAATCATATTCATCAGCTCTTGAGTTTCTTGCGGATTCATGCCGGCGGCAGGCTCATCAAGGAGCAAAAGTTTTGGCTTAGCGGCAAGCGCACGCGCAATTTCTAATCGCCGTTGCGCACCGTAGGGAAGATTTTTTGCGACTTCGTAGGCGTGCTCCTCTAGCTTGAAAATTTTCAGCAGATTTAACGCCTCGTCCTCAATCGATTTTTCTTCGCCGAAGTAACGACCCATGCGAAAAACTGTCTCAATCAGCCCGTATTTAACGTGGCAATGATAAGCGATTTTAACATTATCCAAAACGCTAAGCTCGCTGAACAGTCGGATATTTTGAAAAGTACGCGCAATGCCGCGCTGCGTTATCTCGTAAGGTTTAAGCCCGACAAGCGATTTCCCGTCAAAAATAATTTCGCCGGTCGTGGGCTTGTAAACCCCCGTTATCAAGTTAAAAGCCGTCGTCTTGCCCGCGCCGTTCGGTCCGATTAGCCCGATAAGTTCGCCATTGTCTATGTAAATGTTGAAATCCGAAACCGCCTTCAGCCCTCCGAAAACTTCGGAAACATCGGTAGTTTCTAGCAAATGTTTTTTATCAGCCATTAAGTCGCCGCCTCCTTTGCCCCCGAAATTTTATCTAGGAATTTTTTAATCGGTCCGACGTTCGTAATTTCCATGTAGCCGAATAAACCTTGCGGGCGATAGAACATCATCAGAATCAGTGCCAGCGCGTAAATTATCATGCGTGCTTCCGGAAAAGATGCCAATGCCGCCGAGATAAACGTTACGACGAACGCGCCCGCGATTGAGCCTGTGATTGAGCCCATGCCGCCCATTACAACCATTATCAGATAATTGAACGACGATAAAAACGTAAATGAATTCGGGCTTATCAGATAGAATTGATGAGCGAATAAGCCGCCCGCGACGCCCGCTAACGCCGCGCCCAATGTGAACGCCATAACTTTATATTTCGTAGTGTTGACACCCATTGCCTCCGCCGCAATCTCATTTTCGCGAATCGCTATGCAGGCGCGCCCGTGCGACGAGTTCACGAAATTTTTTATAAAGAACAAAGTCGCAAGCATAGTAAAGAAAACCCATGTGAAGTTCGTCAAGTGCGGTATGCCCTTAAAGCCCGCCGCGCCCCCGACGTAATCAATATTCATAATCACAATTCGGATAATTTCGCCAAGCCCCAACGTCGCTATCGCTAAATAGTCGCCGCGCAGGCGCAGTGTTGGCAGTCCGATTAAAAATCCTAAAGAGCCCGCCGTTATCGCTCCCGCAATCAACGCAACTATCAGCGGCAATCCAAATTTAACTGTCACTACAACGCCCACGTATGCGCCGACCGCCATAAATCCCGCGTGCCCTAATGAAAATTGCCCCGTGTAGCCGTTGATTAAATTCAGGCTCGCCGATAAGATTATATTCACGCAAATTAAAATGATATTCAGCTCCCAGAACGAGCCGATAACTTTTGCGCTAATCATCGTCTGCAACGCGCCGTAAAGCACCAGCGCAAAGACTAGCATAACTAAATCTCTTTTTCTTGCTGAGTTCATATCGTCACACCTTTTCGTTAGTGTTCTTGCCAAAAAGTCCGCTAGGTTTAATCAGCAAAACTAAAATCAAAATCGCGAACGCCGCCGCGTCTCTGAATGTCGACGACAAAAAGCCCGCGACTAATGCCTCCACGACGCCCAAAACAATTCCTCCGACAACTGCGCCCGGCAAAATTCCAATGCCGCCCAGAACCGCCGCCACGAACGCTTTAAGCCCCGGCATAATGCCCATAAGCGGGTCAATCGTGTTGTAGTAGACGCCGACTAAAACGCCCGCCGCCGCCGCAAGTGCCGAACCTATGCAAAACGTCATTGAAATAACTTTGTCTGAATCGACGCCCATTAATTGCGCGGTCTCCGTGTCGAAGCTCGCTGCCCGCATTGCCTTGCCAAGTTTCGTCTTCTGCACAATGTAAGTTAAAATCGCCATTAAGACTATCGTTATGCTTAGAATCAAAAGCTGTTGCCCGTTGATTATGAAGCCTCCGATATTGAAAGAAATATTCGGCATGACTTCAGGAAAAGTGCGCGGCGTCGGCGTGACAAAGTACATGCTCGTATACTCCAAGAAAAATGAAACGCCAATAGCCGTGATTAAAAGCGAAATTCTCGGCGCGTGTCTAAGCGGTTTGTAGGCAATCCTTTCGACCAACATGCCAAGACAAGCCGTCAGAGCCATTGAAATTATAAGCGCGGGGAAAATCGGCAAATGTCCAATCGTCACCGCCGCGAAGCCGATATACGCGCCGACCATATAAACATCGCCGTGCGCGAAATTTATCAACTTTATAATGCCATAAATCATCGTGTAGCCCAAAGCAATCAGCGCGTAAATACTGCCCAGGCTCACGCCGTTTATCAACTGCTGAACCAGCTGATGGATAAAGTCCATAAAAAAACCTCCTTGTCAATTCTCAAGAAGGATTTTAACATTTTATGGCAATATCGTCACGCTTTATTTTCACTGTTTTTAACGGATTATTTTTACGCTAATGTACTAAATTTTTTCGGCAGGATATTTTTTTTTGTGTGGCGAAATATTTTCTTTGGAAGGAGTGATTCATATGGCAACACAACAAGGAGTTATCAAAACGTTGTTGGCATCGCTGGACAAGACGCCTCTTGAAGGTATGGCGGCACTCGACACGGCAATTCAAGTCTCGTCTGCCTTCAAAAACACGCAAGCCGCCATTAATCAGCTGATTAACGATTGTAAAAGTTATGTCGCTGCCGACAAGAAAAACGGCTGGAAAAAATTTCTGCTCGAAAAGTGCGGAATTAATTTGAGCAACAAAGATACGGGCGCGATAACGGGTTCGGACGCCGGCGGCTCCAAAAAAACTTCCAAAAGCATTGTTCCCGAAAGCGGCTCGTTGAAAAAATTCACAGGGCGATCTTTCACCGTCAACGGGCTGACTTTTACACTAGATAAGCCGTTCAAAAAACTTTCGGCCAATAAACAATTCATCTGGCAGGGACTTTACACGTGGTGGGCAAAAGGTGCGCTGGACTTGATTAAGACGTCTTACGGCTACAGCTTCACGGACTCCGACGCGCATTTTGACAAAGTAACCGTGAAGTTCGTCGAAGACGATTCAACTACGGAGTTGGCGTGGAATGAATATCGCGACAGAGACTCCAACGGCAAAGCTGACGGCAAAGTTGATTCCGTCGAACTTGTCGTGAACATGAATTACTACAAAAACATCGTCACCACGAATCCCAACGGCTACAGCAAAGATACAAAATTTTACCTAGACAAAACTTTGGCGCACGAACTCACGCATACTTTGATGCACGCCAAAGTTCTTTACGGTTACGAGTTGCCAAAATTTTTCAAGGAAGGCTGGGCTGAACTGACTATTGGCATTGACGACGAAAGAACAGAAGACCTCACGTACTTGGCAAAAAATCCTTCTGTGCTATCAAACACTCTGAACGGCAAATCTGACAATTATGTTTACTCTGCGGGCTATGTTTTTATGCGCTACATCGCCAAGCAAGCCGCAACCGGCGGAGTTTACGTTTACAACGCCGCTAAAGCAAAATCACAGGTAGGCACCGCAAGCAAAGACACCATTAACAATGCCGTTGCGGACTCGACAATTCAGGCTAAAGGCGGCAACGACATAATCAACAACGCGGGAACCAAAACAAAAATTTTCGCGGGCGCGGGCGACGATACAATCTGCAACTACGGCGCGAAGGTCACGATTGACGGCGGCAACAACAACGATTCAATCTGTAACGAATCCACTGCAACTAACGTTTCAATCTTAGGCGGCGCGGGTAACGATACACTCCGCAACTATAGCGCGAAAGTCACAATCCTCGGCGGCAATGACAACGACAAAATTTACAATTACGCTTCTTCCTTTGTGACAATCTTCGGCGGCGAAGGCGACGATTACATTGCAAATTGGGGTGCGGCGGCGTCAATGAACGGCGGCAACGGTAACGACATAATTTACGGCAACGCGGTTGCAGATACCATTTTGGGCGGTTACGGCAATGACAAACTTTACGGCGACAAAGGTAACGACAAAATCAAGGGTGGCGCGGGCGACGATTCTCTTTGGGGCGGCGCAGGCTCCGACACATTTATTTACACGTATGGCGAAGGTAAGGACGTTATCTTCGGCTTTGAAAATAACGACCTGCTCCAAATCAGCGGCACATTCTCCGCAAGCTACAACAAGTCTACAAATTCAATCGCGTTCAAATTCGGCAAGACTGCCAACGCAATCACGCTGAAAGACTTCGGCACGACGACTACCTTCCACGTCAACGACATAACTTATCATCTCAGCAACGACAAGCTCACTGCAAAATAATTTCGGCGGGATTTTTTTTGCGGCGGTCACGTAAGGTAGCATTGTTGCTTCTGATTCCCAAAAAGCCCAAATGTCTATGATTGACAAGTTCTTCACTCGTATAATTTTTTGGTATTATACATCCCCACGCCGGTGGTCAAGTCTTTGAAATCAATCGCTGAGAGTTTTTTCGCCAAGCTGATATAAAAGCTCATTGGTCTGCGCGACGCTCAATTTCTGTTCGACGGCTGAAATTATCACGGCGTCCCACTGGTTGCGCGGATAAAGTGCGCCCAACTGCGCATATCGCAATAAATATTGCACCTCGTCCAAATTCAATTCCATTGCAAGGGCTATCGCTAAAATTTTTGGTCGCGAAGGATTTTTCTTTAGCCCCGAAAAAATATGATAGGCGTATTCCCGATTTAAGCCAGAACGTTCGACGATTTCTTTTTTAGCCAAATTTTTTTCCGTCAAAAGTTTTTCTAAGTATTCATTCAACGGCAAAGTAAATTCATCGCTATTGCGCCGAAAATATTCGCCCAAATTTTTATCTGACTTCAGCTCCGTGAAAAGTTCGCCTGTACTTTTTCCAAATTTAAACAATGCGCTCACCCCGCTTGAATTTCTTTTTATGCTATAATGACAAGAAAAATTTTTCAAGGCAGGGCGACATGGATTTTCTAAAAAAATATTTGGGCGATACCTTTGAACTGGTCGACGTGCTAAAGAATTCTGAGCAAAATTTTATTGCGACGGTTTACGACAAGCACGCCAAAAGGCTTTGCGTCATGAAACAACGCGCTTTGACTTCTCGCCCGATTTATCAAATTTTAAAGGAACTAGACGACCCGCATATCCCGAAAATTTATCGGCTGATTGAACTGGACGGGAAATTGATTGTGGTTGAAGAGCATATCGACGGGCAGACGCTGGAAGAAATTTTGCTTTATCGTGCGGACATGCTTGACGAAAATTTTGCCGCGCAGATTTTATTAAGCTTGTGCGACTGTCTCGAAGTCATTCACGCGAAAAATATTGTGCACCGCGATATTAAGCCGTCAAATATTATGCTGGCTGGCTCGCAAGTCAAGATGATTGATTTTGGCATCGCACGCATGTTTAAGCCCGAAAGCCGCGCCGATACTGAACTTTTAGGAACTCGCGGTTACGCGCCGCCCGAACAATTTGGCTTATTCAATCTTGGGCAGACCGATTCGCGCAGTGATATTTATTCGCTCGGCGTCACGATTAAAAATTTGCTCGGCGAAGATTATCGCGGCAAGTTGGAAAAAATTTTAAATCGTTGCACTTCGCCCGACCCGCTAAGCCGTTTTCAATCTACCGCCGAACTTCGCAAAGCCGTTATCAGTACGCAAAAATCTAATCGCGCTAAGAAATTTTTGCTAGCCGCGTCGATTTGCACGGCGATAATTTTTATTCCCAGCGTCGCCAATCTTGACGAAAATTTTCAAGCCGAAGAAGTTATTCCGCCGCCGATTGAAACTCCGACAGAAGAAGTAGCAGAAAGCGTGCCCGTTGAAACTACTAAGCGCGAAACTTTTAATCAGCTGACTGACTTTGTGATAAATCCTCCGCCCGCGACGACGCTTCCCGAAATCCCTTCGCCGCCTCAACCCAAAATAATAACTCCGCCCGTCGAGAAAACTTCAGGCGAAGTCGAATTTAAATTTTATCTGAATGGCAAGCTGACTGATAAATATCACATGGTTTATTTTCGCCCCGAAGACGGCTGGCGGAATTGGCCGCGAAATAATTACGGTGATTATCTTTTTCCGTCAAGCATGGTCGGGCGCGTCCGGATTGATAATAACAGCGACAAGGATTTAATTAACCCGCATATCGAAGTTGATTTAGGCTACGACGAATACGCGATAAATCACCCGACTATTAAAGCCGGTCAAAGCGTCGATTTAAATATTCCGCTCGGCGGGCAACTCGCCTCTCCGAAAAAGGGCAACGGAAATCTCAATATCACGTTGAAGGCTAAAGGCGAACCCGCGCTTTATTTCAACAAAACTTTTTTCCTTGTGGAATAAACCAAGCCCGAACCAATTCACGCGCCGCAAGTTGTGGATTATCCGCGCCCGCAACCGCCGACACGACAAAAAAGCCTTGAACTTTCGTAGCGACAAGGGCGGGAATATCTTTCAACTTGACGCCGCCGCCAACTACAATCGGTCGCGGACTCACTTTGACAAGTTCAGCAATCTCGGAAAAATCATGCGTGATAATTCGCCCGTCCGAAGTTTTGCCCGCGTCGAGTTTCGTTTTAGTCTCGTGAAGTGGTCCCGCGCCGAAATAATCAATCTGCGAAACGTCCGCGCTTTTCACGTAGTCGATAAGCTCTTCAGTCTTTGCGCTCAACCCGACGATAGAATTTTCGCCCAAATATTTTCTGCAAACTTCAACGGGAATATCGCTTTGCCCGACGTGCACGCCGTCAACTTTTATTCCGAACTCCCGCGCCGCTAAAACTACGTCAAGCCTATCGTCAACCAACAGCGCGACTGAATCACTTTTGCCCAGTTCGCGAATTGCCGCCGCTGATTTTTCCAACGTTGAAATCATTTCCCTCGCAGTCGCGACTTTCGAGCGAATTTGCACGCAGGTAAAACCTTCGCTGACTGCCGCCCTTACGACTTCTTCAACCGGACGCGAACAATTTTCTTGCCCGATAACCAGATAAGCTGAAATGTCTAAACGTTCGCGAATGCTCATTTTCTCCCGACCCTTTGCAACGTCGCTCTGATTCTGTCTTCGACCGACGCCGGTTTTTGTTCGGCGGGTTTTTCTTCCAAAGCCTCATTAAGCCGGTCGATTTTTCCTTCCATCATGTTCGACGCGCCAGGACGAATGTCCGCTTTCAAAAAGACTTCGGTACGGATACCCTTTTCCGCCAAAACGAAAGTTGCGCGCTTGACGACCGCCATAACCGCATCCCATTCGCCTTCAATCTCGGTGAACATGGAATAAGTCTTGTTGGGCAAGCCCGATTCGCGAATAACTTTCACGACTTCGGCGACGTGCTTGCTAAGTTCTTCGCCGACGCCAACTGGCGCAATCGATACCGCAATTAACGTATTCATTTAAATCACTCCAAAATTTTTTTCAGCTCTGGAGCCTGCAAAGAAAGCTCGAAAATATTTTCCATTGAGCCGACGACGCGGAAATTGTCTGAAACTTCCTGCGCGGTCAAGTTGTACAGGTTATCCAAGAAATTTACTTTGAAACTTGCGGGCGCGGAATATTCAGCCGCCGCCTTTGTGCCCGCTAAGTTAAAAATTGTCGTTGCGGTCAAAGCCGCGATAAATGGCGTGGCGACTGTCAGATAAATCGCCATGACTCCGCCCAGTGCGCAACCGCTACCCGTGATTTTCGTCGAGAGTATTGAGCCGCCCGCGCAGGTAATTTCTTCCGTGCCGTCAGTAACGAAATCTTCTTCGCCCGAAACTGCGACCGCGCCGCCCGTAAATTTCGCCAGAGTAATCGCCGCGTCCTTAGCCGAAGAAACTTTTTCTGTTGAGTCGACGCCGCGAACTTGCCCGCCTGTATCTTCGATTAAGTTCCAAAGTTT
>Ga0310697_10002483_pt1 | contig 19488 bp, 17 predicted proteins | sample 172DNAGHGlowgp2_FD_203883 | JGI IMG/M metagenome (GOLD analysis project Ga0310697, IMG submission 203883) | Sheep rumen microbial communities from Palmerston North, Manawatu-Wanganui, New Zealand - 1728 DNA GHGlow gp2 (v2) (version 2) | ecosystem: Host-associated > Mammals > Digestive system >... | reverse complement strand
GGTAGGCCACACTGCCTTCCTCGGCTTGGGCAAACATCTGGAAGATACTGTTGAAGTTCATGATTTGGATGCCCGTCAAAGCATAAAGCTGTTCACGAGGAACGATCTTGAAGAACTTATCGGGAACGCCGTCGGTGTAAGGATCGCGGTAGGCGCGAGGAAGCCCCAGCAAAGTGCCATCATGTCCGATGCAGCCGAAGTCGACGCCCCATGTGTCGATGCCGATGGAATCAATGGGGATGTGACGTTGGCCTAATTCCTTCAAACACTTCAGGAAATGTTCGTAAATGCTGTAGACGTTCCAGTAGTACTTGCCCCCGATTTCGAGGGTCTGGTTGGGGAAGCGATAGACTTCTTCCATGCGGAAGCTGCCGTCAGTGAAGGTGCCAAGAATGGCCCGTCCGCTGGTGGCGCCGCAGTCGAAGGCAAGGAAACGGTAGGTTCTCATGTGCTTTTTATCAAGAATTTAGAGAATTGGAGATAAAATCGCTCGCGATCTTCAGAATACCATTACGGCACCGCCACCTTCGGCAAGATGTACCTTTACTTTGTTGCCCATCACCTGGATTTGTTCCGCTTTATAGTCGCGGGCGGCACGGTTGGCATTGATGCCGTCGCGGAAGATACGTCCCGACTTGGCGCCGAAGTTGGGCAGCACCGACAGGTCGAGCACGAGGTCGCGTTCCTCCCAGTTGGTGATGGCGCCTACGTACCAGCGGAAGTCCTTGCGTCGGGCTATCACGATATACTCACCCACCTTGCCGTCCAAGACGATGGTCTCGTCCCATGTGGTCGGCACGCTGGCGATGAATCTCGTACATTCATCTTCTCTCATGTAGTTGCTTGGGCTGTCGCAAAGCATGGCGAAAGGTGATTCAAAAATCACATATTCAGCCAGTTGTCTGCAACGTGTGCCTTGGCTCATCGACTCTGTGTAGATGGCGGAAAAACTGTATTTGCTGCCGTTGCGCATAGCTCCTGGGGTGTAATCCATCGGGCCGGCCAACATACGGACGAAGGGTATAGTGACTTCGTTGGTGACGAAATCGCTCTTGCTGTCCCAACGCTCTTGTTCCAGGCCGTACACGCCCTCGTGGTTGAGCACGTTGGGATAGGTGCGATTGAGTCCAGTGGGTTTGTAGGCCCCGTGGAAGTCGATGAAAAGATGGTATTTGGCGGCGGTTTCGGCCATGCGGTAATAGAAGTCGACAATCATCTGATCGTCACCGTCCATAAAGTCGACCTTGAAGCCTTTTATGCCCATTTCGGAATAGTGCTGGCACACTCGTTCCATGTCTTTGTCCATTGCGGCATAACCGGCCCAAAGCACGAGGCCTACATTACGTTCGGCACCGTATTTGACAAGTTCCGGTAAGTTGATTTCGGGAATCACCTGGAAGAGGTCGGCTTGCTTGTTGACGGCCCAACCTTCGTCGAGGATGACATACTCAATGCCGTATTGGCTGGCAAAATCAATGAAGTATTTGTAGGTCTCGTTGTTGATGCCTGCTGCGAAGTCAACGCCATAAAGGTTCCACCAGTTCCACCAGTCCCAGGCCACCTTGCCAGGTTGAATCCAAGAGACGTCACCGATACGGTTGGGCGAAGCCAAGAGATAGACCAAGTCGTTGTTGGCTAATTCCTTGTCGTCTTCAGAGATGGTGACGATACGCCAAGGGAAGGCGCGTTTCCCATCGGTTTTGGCGATGTAGTTCTCGCGTTCTTTCACCATCCATTGCAGGTTGTTGTGGCCGCCTTGTTCGCGGACTTTGGGATAACCGGCATGAACGGCGGAGAGACCATATTTACCGTTGGCATTGCGGAGATACAAGCCAGGATAATCCTCCAAGTCGGCTTCGGTGATGACGGCTTTCTTGCCGTCTTTGAGTTCGACCAAAAGAGGCAGGAAGGCCAGTTTTTCGGGATCCATTTGGCTCAAGATGGTGTCGGTGTAAGTGTTTTCAAACGAGTTGTAGAACTGTTGGCTGATGAGGTTGCCCTCTTGTCCGGCACGTCTGAGAACATATGGGATAAGTGCACGGTAGTCAGCATCGAAGTTGAAGTCAGCCGTCTCGTTTTCGATGACGATAGGCTTGCGGAAGTCGGTCTCGAAACGATAGGCCACACCGGCATCGTAGGCACGGAAGATGACCTTATAGTTTCTTTTGAAAGTCAGGGTCAGTTCCTCGTAGACTTCGGGGATTTGTGCTTTTTTATATAAAGGTGAGGGTAGGACTTGGTTGACAGACCGTGTCTTGGCGCTTTTCACGATGGGTTTCGTGCCGAGCATGGTGCCGTCGGCGAGTTTCATACCGATAGGTGAAGGTTTCAACACACAGGTGTTGCCATGTGTGACGGCATAGGTAAGTTGTTCGCCCGCTTCAATAGTTATGGTGATGTCCTTGTCGGGCGATTGCAAGGTGTATTGCTTTTGGGCGAAAGCGCTCACGCAAAGCATAAGGAGCGCGGAAAGAAGGAGTTTTTTCATGATGGTGAAATTTTATGCAGGCAAAATTAAGGATTTTTGTCGCACTTTCAAAAGAAATAAGAAAGCGGTATTCTTAATTCTTCCAAAAACTCCGCGAAAGGAGCGTGATCAATGCGAAAAGTTCCACCCTGCCGAGGAGCATCAGGAGCATCAGCACCCATTTGGCGCCTTGCGGAAATATGGCGTAGGTGCCGCCTGGCCCCACTTTGCCGATGCCTGTACCTACGTTGCTCAGAGTGGCCACCGAAGCCCCCACTGAGGTCTCCAAATCGGTGCCCAAAGCCAACAAGATGATGGCGCCGACGAGGAAGACAAGAAAGTAGACAAAGATGAAGGTGGTGTGCTTGTAGACGCCGCTGGTTGAGATTGCTTTGCCATTGACTTTGACGGGCAATACCGCGTTGGGGTGGATGATGCGGCGCAAGTCGAGCGTGGCGTTTTTGACAAAGAGCAGGTGACGGAAGATTTTAACGCCGCCAGAGGTGGAACCCGAGCAGCCGCCGATGAACATCAGCAGGAAGAGGATGACACAGAGGAAGGTGGGCCATGTGGAGTAGTCGCTGACGAAGAACCCCGTGGTGGTGAAGGTGGAGATGACGCTGAAGAACGACTCTCGGAAGGCCGTGCCAAAGCTCCTATGGCAAGTAAAGAACAGTACCAAGCCCATGCCAATGCCTAAAAACACGGTGTAGAGCAAGAAAGTGCGGAACTCCTGGTTTTTCAGAATGGTGAACGAACGCCATGTCAAGGAGAGCAGGAGCAAGGAGAAGTTGCAGCCCGACAACACCATAAAGACCGTGATGACCACCTGCGAGTAGTTGTCGAAGGCACCGATGTTGGCGGTTCGCGTGGAAAAGCCGCCCGAACAGATGGTGGTCATCGAGTGGCAGAGGGCGTCGTAGAGGCTCATGTCGCCCCAGTAGAGGAGCAGGGTTTCCAACAATGTGAAAAACAAATAGATAAACCAAATGCGCCTCACAGTGTGCATAACGCGTGGATGCAGTTTGTCGTAGGTGATGCCGTTGATTTCGGACACGAAGAGCTGCATACCGCTCATGCCGAGGAAGGGCAGGATGGCCAACGAGAAAACGATGATGGCCAAGCCGCCAATCCATTGTGTCATGCTGCGCCAGAGGAGGATGTCTTTCGGGACAGCCTCGATGCGGGTGAGGATGGTGGCTCCCGTGGTGGTGAAACCCGACAAGGCCTCAAAGAAACCGTCGGTGAAGTTGGGCACGCTCTTGCTCAACAGGTAAGGCATGGCGCCGAATAGCGAGAGCACCAGCCACGAGATGCATACGATATACACGCCGTCGCGCGACTTGATGGTGTCGTTTTTGTGTTGGCGTGTGGCGATGAGGAAGATGAAACCAGTGAGTAGGGTGATGAGTGCGGAGAAGGGCATGCTGAACGAGTACAACCCGCTGTAGAGATAGGTAGCGGGGAGCACCGCCAGCATGAAAAGGCCTTCGATGAACAGCAACTGGCCTTCGATGCGGAGGACTAAGGGGTGATTTATTTTAGTTTTCCACTTCATTTGTTGTTTTTTGTCACAAAACCAGCAAAACATACAAAACTTTCATTTTTCGGACATGCAACGGCTCACAACCGTTTGCCGTTGCCACCCCGCCTCGCGGCATAACAATACTAAATATTCGCCTTTGGGCATCGTTTAGGATGCCTTGGAAAGGAGCCAGTTGGCGACTTTCTTTGTTAAACAAATGGTTTTGAAAGTTTTGTAGGTTTTGTGATACCATAACATTAATGGAATAAGCGTTCAACAGCAGGGATACCAGCCGGCAGGGCGAGCACCACCACTTGGTCGTCGGCTTCGATTTGGAAGTCGTCGGTGGCGATGAAGCTCTCGCCGTCGCGGGTGATGCCGCAGATGATGGCGTCGAGGGGCATGGACAGCTGTCCGATGGTCTTGCGTGTGACCGCTGAGCCCGCCCTCACTTGGAACTCAACGATGTCGGCGTCGATGCCGCTGAGGCTCTTCAGCGTGGAGACCTTCGCACCGAGGGTGTACTTGACCATGTAGCTGGCAGCGATGAGTTTCTTGTTGATGATGGAGTCGATGCCTATGTTTTGCGAAATATCGATGTAGTCGATGTTCTCCACGAGGGCTATGGTCTTCTTTACGCCGAACGACTTGGCCTGCAGGCAGGTCAGGATGTTGGTCTCGGTGTTGTCGCTGACGGCGATGAAGGCGTCCATGTCCTTGATGCCTTCGTCTTCGAGCAGGTCGAGGTTGCGGGCGTCGGCGTTGACGACCAAAGCCTCCGAGAGGTAGTTGGTCAAGTCCATGCAGCGCTCTTTGTCGATTTCCAAAATCTTGATGTTCAACTCCTTCTCAAGGCGTTTGGCGGTGATCCTACCCACGCGTCCGCCGCCCACAATCATCACGTTGTGGACGTTGATGTGTTTTTTGCCGCTCAATTTGATGATGTCTTTGATGGCGTGCGGCTTGGTGACCACATACACCATGTCTGACACCTGAAACACTTCGTCGCCTTGCGGGATGAATGTGGTTTGGCGGCGATGTATGGCGGCCACACGAAATTCAATATGCTCGTATTGGTTGATGACTTCGTCGACGGTCTTGCCGAGGATTTCGGCCTCGGGTTCCAGCTTCACCATGAAGAGTTGTAGGTTGCCGCCAGCAAAATCGTAGGTCTCAGAAGAGGCGTTCTTCTTCAACAGCGAGATGATCTCTTGTGCGGCGATGTCTTCGGGCGACAGCAGTCCGTCGATGCCAAGGTCTTGGTACATGCGCCACACCTCAGGACTCAAGTTTTCCATGGTGTTGACGCGTGCGATGACCTTCTTGGCGCCCAGTTTCTTGGCAATGATGCCTGTCAGCAGATTGATGTGCTCGTCGTGAAGCACGGCGATGACTAGGTCGGCGCGTTTCACATTGGCACGTTGCAGCACAGCGGTCGAGGTGGAGTCGCCCGTGATGGTCATCAAGTCGGTGTGCGATTCCATCATCTTCAGCAGTTCCTCGTGCGGGTCCACGATGGTGATGTCATGGTTGCTGCGCACCAAGGCTTCCGCCAAGTGCATGCCTACTTCTCCGTCTCCGGCAATAACTATATTCATGGTTTACAATATTTCAAAACTGCAAATGTATGGATTTTTTCGAAATCCTTACCAAATATCCGACCAAGTCACGGAAATGACGTGGTTGGTGGATTTTTCGCCTTCCTTGAAAACATTGGCCATTCCGAAGGTATAGCGCACCTCGACAAACCAATAACTCAACGCTGCCGTAACGCCGTAATCAATGCGATTGAAAGTGCCTGGCTCCCAAGGCGTGATGTATTGTTGTTTTTTTTTGCCTTTCACTTCCTTTACCTTGTTGCCGCCAATGCAGAAACCGATTTGAGGTCCGATGCGTAAGCGCGGAATCTTGGATTCGTCTTCGTCGTCCTCGTGCCATTTGCGGAGATAGATGTTGAGCAGCAGCGGCATGGTGATATAATGTGACTTCTCCAGGAAACGGACGGTGTTGTTTTTTTCGTCCAAACCTTTCTTCGAACTCGTTCCTTGCCGCGAATACAGCACGTCGATTTCAGCACCAAAGACAGATCGTTTTGGGATAAGCGCAATGCGTACGCCGCCTGTGAAGTCGGGGCGAAAACGAGTGCTGTCGTTGCCGCTGATGCTCATGGTGCTGAAGGTCGGACCAAGCATCAAGCCACCGCCGAAGCGCTGGGCAAAGAGTGACGAAAACGTCACCAACGAAAGCAAAATCAGAAATATCAGTCGTTTATCAGTCATCCAAAAACCAGTTTAGACTGCAAAAGTAAAAGATTTGGTTGGATTGGCCGTTTTTTTTCAAGGATTTGCGTGTTTTTAAATTGTAGGAGCATACCTTTCCTCCGTTGGTGCGTGTTGGGCATCAGCCGCAAGAAAAGCAATTAAGGCTATCAGTTATAGGCATGAACGCCGCCCAAGAGCATGTTTACGCCGAAATAGGTGATGAGCACGCTCAGGAAGGCAAGGATGCCATAGATGTGGAAAAACAATGGTTTTTGGAAAGATTTCCATATCTTCTCGTGCAATGGAGCAGCGTAGATGAGCAAGGTGATGAGCGCCCAGACTTCCTTCGGATCCCATGACCAATAGTTACCCCATGAAACATTGGCCCATATCGCGCCGATGAAGATGCCGATGGCCAACAAAGCCACAGCTGGGTAGAGCATCGCCATGCTGAGGCTTTTCAGGCGCTCCATACGAGCCTTGTCTTTCGGCTTGACGAGGGCGATGATGCCGACCACCAAGATGCCGAACAGCAAGGCGTAGGCCGTGACGATGGTCGAGATGTGAAGGCTGAAAAAGGGCGAGCGCAGCACGGGCAACAGGGGATGGGTGAGCATCCTGATGTAGAGCACCACCATCAAAACGACGAGCACCGCCAACCATGACCAAGTGACGGCACGGAAGGTCTTTCGCTTTTCGATAAGTATCGCAATTAAGGCTATGAAAAGCAGCGCATAGCCCGCGTAGGTCACACCGATGCCCCAAGGGTCGCGGGCGACGTCGAGGACGGAGTTGCCCTGTTCGTCATAGTCGCTCTGGTAGAAACGGTAATGCTTGTGCCTCAAGATGTTGTTCATCGAGATGACAACATCCTCTTGGATGTCGCCGTCTTTGAGTTGAAGATAGCTCACATAATCCCTCGGCTTGTTGCTGTTGGGATATTTCTCTATCTCGAAACGGTCCAAGGTGAGGCTGAAAGGCAGTGCCTCTTTAGTTATCTCGCCTTTGTCCTCGATGAAGAAATGGCTGTTGGGTCGGTTGGGCTCGAGTTTCATCCTGCCGTGCTGGCCTGTGAGCATGGTGAGCAGTGCACCCAAAAGGATGAGCAGGATGGACAGATGCAAGGCGCAGACCGACAGTCTTTTCCACATACGGCATTTCACATTCATAATGATGATGAGAACGGCTAACACTGCCCATAGCCCGACGAACCACCAAGCCGAATAGACGTGTGCTAGCGCATAGTCCGAACCGTGCAGTTTTTCGACGACGGTGCCTGCGGCGAGTACGGCGATGAGTATGATGACGAGTACTGATGTGATGTGACGAAGATATTTCATGGCATTTTAAATTCAATTACGCTGCAAATGTCCGAAAAAATTCGCTTGTCCAATCTCCCCATATGTGGCGATTTTTAGGTGGAATTGTCACTATTAATGATGGATATGATAAAAAAATAGTTGGTATATACACCACTTAGAAAGTTATAGGTGTTTTTCAGTCGTATTAAAAAAACAATGCAATGCTAGGCTCCTAACGTAAACTTAATCGTCAGTCCACCGCCAGGCGTGGGTAGCGCCGTGATGGTTCCACCATGGGCGACAACGGTGTTCTTAACGATGGCCAGACCGAGACCTGTGCCGCCGAGTTTGCGTGAGCGGCCTTTGTCAACGCGATAGAAACGTTCAAAAAGGTAGGGAAGATGCTGAGGCGGAACCCCTATGCCGTTGTCGGAAACAGAAAAATTGCCGTTGTTGTAGGTGATGAGGATTTGGGTGGCTCCCGTGGCGTAGGCAATGGCATTGTCCACAAGGTTGCGAAATAGGCTGTAAATCAAACCCTCTGGTTCGGCAAAAGGTGAAGATACAACGATGCTTTCAGGGAGTTCAACGATGGGCTCAATGCCTTTGTCTTTTAATTGCAAGGCCGTGTCTTCCAATACATTGTGAATAATTGGAACAATATCGATGGCGCTACTGTTTTCAGCGTTTACGGAGAAATTTGTCGGCATTTCATCCAGACGTGTCAGTTGCGACATGTCCATAAGCAATTTGCTCATGCGCTCACTTTGGGCATAGCAGCGTTCCAGGAAATGCTGGCGTTTGTCCTGGGGCATGTCGGGATGGTCAAGGATGCTCTCCAAATAGCCGTGTATGCTGGCGGCGGGCGTTTTCAGCTCGTGGGCAGCGTTTTGTGTGAGTTGGCGTTTGATGCGTAGTTTATCCTCTTCACTATGGCGCAGTTTCCAGTATAAGGTGATGATGGTATGCGAAATCTCGCCCAATTCGTCATCCGGCAAACGCCGTTCCAATTCGTGATCCAGTTCCTCGCCTTCCTCTGCTTTTACCGCAAACTCTCGCAGATGCCTAACGTGACGGCTGATTCGACGCGTGTTCAAGTAGAGCGCAAACGCCAACAATAAGGTCAGAGCAATGGTGAAATAGATATAAGTATTGTCTGCTTTCAGCGATTCCGTCAGTTCGGCTGAATAGGGCACGGCGGAACGGATGACAAGGTCACCAAACCGTGTGGCAGAATAGAAATAGGTTTCGTGGGTGGATTCTGAAGTCCGCTTGATGTCATACCCGTTGCCGTGAGCCAAAGCCTCTTGCACCTCAACGCGTTTCAGGTGGTTGGACAGTGAGTCAATTTCTTGATAATTGTTGTCCTGAAGCACTAGACCTTTGGTGTTGATGACAGTTACACGCATCTTGTCAATGCTATGGGATTGGGTGTAAGCCTCAAAAAGGCTGTCGCAGAGGATGCCTTCCTCACCCAAAGACTGCATCAGCTCATAATTGTACATCTGCAAGCGTGAGTGCAGAATGTCTATTTTGTATTCTTTTTCGCGTTGGTATTGGTACACACTGAAACAAACGGCAAACAGCAGAAAAATGCCGCCAATGCTGAAGAACAGGTTCTTCTGAAACGATTTACTCCTCAAAGCAGTAGCCATAGCCGATACGTGTTTTTATCTGTTTGCCATAACGGCCAATCTTTTTTCTGAGACGCGTGATGTTGACATCTACGGTACGGTCAAGCACATATACATCTTGCGGCCAACATTGTGCAAGCAAATCCTCACGCGAAAACACCTTGTCAGTGTTGCGGAGAAAGAACGACAACAATTCAAACTCCAATTTGGTAAGCGCCAATTCCTCGCCATCGAGCGTGGCTGTTTTGGTATCTAGGTCAATGGTGATGGCTCCGTAACAAATCTTATTATCAGCGACTTCTCCTTGATGAGTTTGGGAATTAACCCTCCTCAGTACCGCGCGAACTCTTGCCTTCACCTCTTTCATGCTCAACGGCTTGGCAATATAATCGTCAGCACCGATATTGAGTCCTTTGACAGTGTTGTCCTCGTCGTCGAGAGCTGTGATGAAGATAATCGGTATCTGTGCCGTTGCAGGGTTTTCTTTTATCTTTCGCGCCATCTGGAACCCCGACATTTCGCCCATCATGACATCCAAGAGAATCAAAGCATATTCCTGCAAAGGAAGATCGAGTGCCTCTTCCGCAGAATTGGCTGTCACGACCTCATAACCTTCGGTTTCAAGGTTAAATTGCAGAATCTCGCAGAGATCCAACTCGTCATCGACAACAAGAATCTTCATAAACCAATTGATATATTGTGTTTTAGAATCAAGGCACTAAAGAAGCGCAAAAGTACATTTTTTCCATGAAACAAGAGTCTGGGGATGTTACAATGTTATTACAATTTTCAACATACGGTTTAGCACGATAACAAAAGGCGTATTTTTGCAGACAAATGGACTTTACTAGTATTTTAATTGCAATCTTAACGTTGACGGCGGGCATAGGTGTATTCCTCGTGGCCTGCCAGATGATGAGCGCCCATCTCGAGGCGGTGTCGTCGAAACGGCTGAAACAGTTGTTTTCCAAAACGGGCAATAACAAGTGGCTCGGCGTGGGCATTGGCACAGTGGGCACGGCGGCCATACAAAGCAGCGGTGCCGTCACAGTGATGGTGATAGGCTTCGTCAACGTGGGCATTTTGTCGTTGGCGCAAGCGGCCACTATCATCTATGGTGCCAATATCGGTACCACCGTCACGGCGCAGTTGGTAGCCTTGGGTATGTTTGGCACCAACAGAATTTCTACCACCGTTGTTTTCGCGGCTTTTGCAGGCATCGGTGCGTTTATTACCTTGTTTAGCAAACGCAACACAACCAAGCAGATAGGTGGTATATTGACGGGCTTCGGAATGTTGTTCGTCGGCCTCTCGATGATGGCCAACGCGATGGATGAATTCGCTGCATCGGAAGCCGTCAGAAGTTTCTTGGCTAGCATCAATAATGTCGTACTGCTGGTTTTGGTTGGCGCCGTGCTGACCGCCATCATCCAGTCCTCATCGGTGATGACCTCCATTGCCATCACGATGGTTGTTTCGGGTTTGGTCACCCTCGACCAAGGCATCTATCTGACGATGGGAAGCAATATCGGCTCGTGTGTGGTGGCCATCATAGCAGGCGTGACAAGTGGCACATCTGCCAAACGCACGGCATTGATACATTTGATTTTCAATGTGATGGGTGTGGCAATCTTTATGCTGATAGGTTTCTTGCTGCGTATGGTAACAGGCGGAGATTGGAGCTTTGGACAGTTGTTTGAGCGACTGTTTCCCGCTGCGCCACAACTGCAACTGGCTATGTTCCACACGGTGTTCAACATCTGTACCATGTTGGTAGCCATGCCGTTGACCGATGTTTTGGTAAACGTGGCTTGCAAAATCGTGAGCGAACCTCCAATTGTCAACGACAGGGTGCCGCATCTGCGTTTTCTCAACGAACAGATGCTCCGTACGCCTGTGATTGCCATCAGTCAAATGAAAGCCGAAATCGAGAACATGGCCGAACAAGCCATACAGAATTTCCAGCGTTCTATACGTATCGTCACCACCATGGATTTCAGTGAGGTGGAAGAATTTCGAAAGACGGAAAACTTGTTGAATTACTTGAACAAGGAGTTGGTGGACTATTCGGTGAAACTATCTGGCAAACGGCTCAACAGTTTCGACCAACGTTATATTTCTTCAACGATACGTACGGTGAGTGACCTTGAGCGCATCGGCGACTATGCGGAGAATATAGTAGAATATGCCGAGGCCTTGAAAGAGCAGAACGCTGCTTTTTCAAAAGATGCCGTTTCGGAAATCCTGAAAATGGAACAATTGATTCTCGCCTTGTATAAGGAAACCATGCAGGCCTACCACAAACTCGATTTGGAAGCCCTCGGTCGCGCCAATCAGATAGAGGAAGAGGTTGACGACTATACCGAGCAGATGGAACGCAACCATATAGAAAGGCTTGTCCAGGGCGTGTGTACCCCTTCAGTTGGCGCGGAATACCTCTCTTTGGCACAAAACTCCGAGCGTATCGGCGACCATCTTACCAATGTGGGTAAGACGATTCGGGATTTGGTGTGATAAGTCTTCCAGCTAACCGAATGGTTTATAATCGCCCCCTGGGATTAAATGTCCCACTGTCGATTTTTTTGAAAAAATAAATATCATCGCTTGTGATATAGATGATTCGCTAATTTTGCATCGTTATAAATGAAAATTATCCTATTATGAAACGCATTACTTTAATTATTGCCGCTTGCTGTATGATACTAGTCGGCTGCGCGCAGAACAACAACAAGAAAGAAAACAAAGAAACAACACAAAACACGGAGACAAAGGAGGATAAAGAAATGAAAAAGACTTTGATCGTTTACTTCTCGGCCACTGGTACAACCAAGGCTGCAGCACAGAAATTAGCCAAGGAATTCAACGCCGACCTCTATGAGATCACGCCCGAACAACCCTACACCGATGCCGACCTCGACTGGCGTGACAAGACCTCACGTTCGACCATCGAGATGAAAGACAAGACCTCTCGTCCCGCCATCAATGGTCGTTGCGAGAACATCGCCGACTATGACACCGTTTGGATCGGCTTCCCCGTGTGGTGGTACACCGCCCCGACCATCGTGAACACTTTCATCGAGGCCCACGACTTGAGCGGTAAGACCTTGAATGTGTTTGCCACCAGCGGCGGCAGCGACGTGAAAGGATCGGCCAACGACCTGAAAAATGCCTATCCTCAATACACTTGGGGCGAAAGCAGATTAATGAACTAATATTGAACCACTGCCAACTCCTAAACACTGCCACCGACGGCCATTTGCCCTTGGAGTTCACTGCCACGCATCATGTGCATATCTTGGTGCGAAAGGGCGAGATGCGCTTCTCCGACGGGCGAAGGTCATTCGTCTCGAAGAAAGACGACTTGGTGATTTGGCAGATGTCGAACACTATTCAAGGAATCACCTATTCTGCTGATTTCGAGGCGGATTTCTTGATTGTCACGGGCGAGTTTTTGTCGCAGTACAACCCCGAGATGGTGTGGGCTTCGAAAGGCTTTGTGTTCATCCGCACCTGTCCGTCGTTCCATCTGGACGATGAGAGTCTGCGCCTCATCAAAGGCGACTTCGACCTCTTCTGCAATCGGTAGGGGTCGGAGTCGCCTTTCCGTCGTGAGGTGTTGGGGCGCGTGCTGCAAATCTTCCTCTACGACCTTTGGACGGTGTATCAGCACGGCTTGGCGCAGATGGAGACCTCCGACCGCACGGCGCAAATTTTCTTGAAGTTCCTCGGCTTGGTGCAAACCCATGTCCGCACCGAGCGCGAGGTGTCCTTTTATGCCGATGCGCCCACCAACTTTGCCTTGACTGCTTCGGGGACGCTCTCCGTGACGGGCATCACTTTGGTGATGATGGGCTTGGATGTAGTAGCCTTCATGGTGGGTTTGGTCTTTGGCGCGATGATGAAACGCTTTGCCGCCCAGATGAAATATGCCGCCCCGATTGGCTTCATGGCGGGTTATCTTTGCCTCGCTTCGGGTTCTTCGTTGCCTTTGCTATTGTTGGGTTCAGCTTTCATCGGCATCGCCAACGGCATCGGTGTGCCCTATCTTAACACGATTGGCAGTGTGAAGGCAGGTAAGGAAGCAGCCACTACTGTGATGCCACTGCTTTCAACGGCGCTTTATTTGGGGCAGTTCCTTTCGCCGCTTATCGTTTCGCCCATTGCATCGGCGGCCCATGTTTCGCCTTATCTGATTGGTGCCGCGATTGGTTTGGTATATCTATTTCAGGCCATTATAACGCGAAAGGGACAGATGCTGCCGCTGGGGGAATGACAACAATATGCGGTATAGCATTAAATCCGTGGTTTTTAGGCTGTAGATTTTTCTATGATTTGGAAAGCAAATGCCCGTTCCGGTACTTCAACGGCGCCTGTCCAAGATGTTTTTTGACATATTTGCAGAAGAAACTCACATCGGGGAAGTCCATTTTGTAGGCGATTTCCTTCACCGTGAGATTGGTCTGTATGAGATAGTATTTGATGTTGCGGACGGTAGCCTCGGTGATCCATTCCAAAGCGGTGCGACCGCTTTTCTCCTTACAGACGGCGCTGAGGTATTTAGGCGTGACAAGGAGTTGGGCGGCATAGGCTTTCACTTCGCGTTCGGTGTTCTCGCGCTGGTTGATCAGCGACATGAAACGCTGAAGAAGCAAGTCCTTCTGTGATCTTTCCGACTTGGGGGTGATTTCAGTTTCCTCATCGGCGACCACCCCGCTCATCTCGTGCAGAAACTCAACGGCCATCGACTGGGCGGTGAACCGGATGATGCGTTGCCGATATGGATTGTCGGGGTTTTCCATGAAAGTCATCATCAGGTTGAAATAAGCCTGGAATAACTTGTTTTGATGCTCGTTGAGATGGATTACAGGGTTCTGTTGCAAAAAGAGAAACTTCTTCCACCACTGTGGGTCCATGTGAAAGATGCCTGCTAGCGTGTCGTCGAAAAGAGGCTCACCCAAACACATCAATTTGCCTTTGAGGTCGGGAGTGCGCATAAAGGAACGGCCAGCCATGCCATTAAGTTGGCCTATCATCAGGTCGCCTTCGCCGATGTGGTAGGTTTGACCTTCAATCGACAGTTGGAAGGCGCCTTGCTCGCAATAAACCGACACGAGGTAGTTGGACGTGATATCGTTGTAAGAAGTCGTCACATCATCCAGATTGTCGGAAATGGCTAAGTCTTTGAACAGCTTCAACATGTTCTATATTTCTTTCGCGTTGCAAAGTAACGGTCATTTTTTGGATTATACAATGGTGTAAAACACTTTTTCTATGTTCTAAAATCCTTCTAATGGAAAAATAAACCATATTAGTTCCTAAATTGAACGTTTCGGATGGTGCAAAATACTGCTATTTTGCAAAAAAATTCATCAGAATGGTACAAGGAGAACAAAAAGAACAATCGAAGCGGATACAGACTTCGCTATTGAATGGTTTGGAAAAGAAGGCCCTCGTCTGGTTGGCTGAACGCCAGCCCCGTTGGGTTGATTCGGATATGCTCACCTTCGTGGGCTTTGTAGGGGCAGCTGTCATCGCCTTAGGTTTCGTCCTGTCGAATTTAAGTGTGCATTTTCTTTGGGTGACTATTTTGGGTTTTGTCATCAATTGGTATGGCGACTCGCTCGACGGCACTCTGGCACGTGTGCGACGACAGCAAAGGCCTGTCTATGGTTTTTATATCGACCACACGATTGACGCCATCAATGAGACTTTCATGTTCATGGGTGCGGGTTTGTCGTCTTTCATGCGGTTTGACCTGGCTTGCGTTCTGTTGGTCATCTATCTGATGCTGACGCTCAACGTCTCGATGAATGCACACCTCAAAGGGGAGTTCCGTTTGACTTATGCCAAGCTGGGACCCACCGAGTTCAGGCTGATCTGCATCATTGCCTGCATGCTGTTGATGTGGGTGTCCGTTATCAGGGATTTTTCGCTTGTGATACCTTGGACCGTGGGGACGCTCCAAATTGCCATACTCGACATCATTGGCGGCATCATCCTGCTGGCTTTGGTCGTCATCTATTTGGTCACCATCTTCCAGGATGCCCGCTATTATGCCAAAATCGATCCGAAGCACAAGAATGATTAATGCCAAAGAATTGATATTAAAGCGTGTGCCGAAGTTTTTTGTGGGCAACATAGCAGGTACTATAGTAGATACTTTAGTCCTGTGGCTGTTCTCTCATTTCGTGTTCAGACGGTATACGGGTCAAGTCATTATTTCGCCTATCATCTCTTTTGAGTGCGCTGTGTTTACCAACTACATGGTAAGCTATTTCTTCACTTGGAAAGACCGTATCACGCAAAAAGGGAAAGGTTCTTTTTTCCGCCGTTTTGCCCTCTATAACGCCTCGTGTACAGGTGGTTTCTTGATTAAGTTAGGCATCCTGATGCTGATTCAATACCTCACAAAATGGGATGTCGTCGTCTGCAACCTGTTGGCCCTCTGCGTTTCGGGTATGTTCAATTTCTCAATGAACGAGTTTGTGATTTTCAAGAAGAAAAAGGATTGCGAGACACGAGACTGTGATGTTTTGTCCCGCGTCCCCAAGTCCAGCGTCTCGCGTCAATAGAATAATTGCTTATGGCACTGATAACAATGGAAGACATAGAAAAGTTTTCGCCTGTTTTTCAAGGTGATAAAGGCAATAAATTGGCTAACAGACTGTTGCATTGGACAGGTGTCGACCAGTTGGCCGAGCGCTATGGCCGTCATGAGGACTTGACTGGTCCCGAATTTATTGACGCCTTCTTGAAAGACCTGGATGTCAATTACGCGATTGGCGGGTTGGAGCATCTGAAGTCTTTGGCAGAAGGGCCTTTCATTACCATCAGCAACCATCCATACGGCGGTCTCGACGGGCTTATCCTCATCGACCTCATCGGGCATTTTCGTTCCGATTTCAAGGTGATGGCCAACCAGTTCCTCTCTTTGGTCAAGACCATCAAGGACAACTTTATCACTGTTATCCCTAATACGAAAGATGCTGCCAAGGCCACCAAAGAGAGCATCGCGGGTGTGCGCAAGGCAATATCCCAGTTGCATGAAGGGCATCCGTTAGGCCTTTTTCCCGCAGGCGCCGTTTCCAACCTCAAAGGTTTCAAGATTTGCGACCGCGAGTGGCAAGAGTCGGCCATCCGACTGATACAAAAGATGAAAGTGCCGGTGCTGCCTGTGCGTTTTTTCGACCGCAATTCCAGTTTTTTCTATTTCCTTGGCATTATCAATTGGAAAATCCGTAACTTGCGCCTCCCTAAGGAAGTGCTTAATAAGATCGGAAAGCCAATCAGGGTAGGCCTCGGGCCTGTCATCACTGCCGAAGATCAGCAACAGTTTAACTCACAAGAGGCTTTAGCAAAGTTTTTGCGGGCGTCGGTTTATGACATGGAGTGGTCTGAACGGTTTATCAAACGAAACGAAATCAAATTTGACTTATAAACTGAAATATTATGCAGGTTGTTGTAAAGCAAGTTTCTACGAGAAAGGAATTAAAGGCTTTTGTCCATTTTCCCAATGAGTTGTACAAAGGCAATCCGTATTATGTGCCTCAAATCGAGTCGATGGACCGCGATACGCTTGACCCGAAGAAAAACCATGCTTTCGAGGTTTGCGAAGGCAATTGTTGGTTGGCCTACGACGAAAAAGGCGAGGTGGTCGGTCGCGTGGCAGGCATCATCAATCGGCGTTATAATGAGAAAACGGGAGAGAAGGTTTGCCGCTTTGGATGGATTGATTTTATCGACAACCAGGATGTCTCGAGTGCCTTGGTTCGAACGGTGGAACGATATGCCAGAAACAGGGGAATGACTATTGTCAACGGCCCGATGGGTTTCTTGGAGTTTGACCCTGCCGGTGTTTTGGTGGAGGGCTTCGACCAACTGCCGACGGCCTATGGGAAATACAATGCGCCCTATTACGAAAAGCACTTGCTGGACTTGGGTTATGCCAAGGATGTGGATTTCGTGGAGTACCGTATTATGGTGCCTGAGGTCATCCCTGAACGTTATGCCCGAATGGCCCATTTGGTTGCTGGCAAATACGACTTACATGAGGCCTCCATCACCAATCGTTCCGAGCTGGAACCCTATCTTGACGGGGCGTTCAAGTGTCTCAACGCAGCCTATTCCAAACTGCATGGTTTCACGGAATTGACTCCCGGCCAGTGCGAGGACCTGAAAAAACAGTTTGTCACCAATATCAATGTCGACTATTTGTCAATCATCCTCGATGGTGACGAGCAAGTGGTCGGTTTTGGCGTGGCATTGCCTTCGCTTGCCGTGGCGATGCAGAAAGCCAACGGCTGCATGTTCCCTTTTGGCTGGTATCACATGTTGAAAGCCTTGAAGAAAAACGACACTATCGACCTGCTCCTCATTGCCATCGATGACAAATACAAGAACAAGGGGTTGAACGCCATGATTTTCGACAAGTTCGCCCAAGGCATCACCAAAAATGGCATCAAGTACATCGAGTCGACGCGCGAGCTGGAAGATAACACCAGCGTGCAAAACCTATGGCATTACTTGGAACACACCTTGACCAAAAGAGCAAGAACCTATAAAAAACGAATCGAATGAAGACGGTTGTATTGATGAGAAACTGGCACGTTTGATAGGCGAGGAAGATGCCGTTTGCTTCAGCTCGGGATTCCAAGTCAACCTCGACGTGGTTTCGGCACTATGTGGCCGCAATGATTATCTTGCTTTTGGATAGCCTCGACTATGCTTCCATCATCGAAGGCGGTCGCCTTTCGTTCGGTAAAGGTGTGAAAATACAAGCACAACGACATGGACTCTATCTAGAAGTCTATGAAATAATCATCCAAAAGTGTACTTTTGCAAGCGAAATTAGAATTAGACCTATATGAAACAGATTCTCATCCTTGCAGCAGTGGCAACACTCATGACCGCCTGCAACAACCAACCGCAAACTACAGAAACAGAAGAAACAAAAGAACCCAAAGAAGAAATGAAGCAAGAACTGAACCTCACGCAGGAGTGGGACAAGGTGTTCCCGCTGAGCGACAAAGTGAGCCACCGCAAGGTGACGTTTGAAACCCAATACGGCCTGACGTTGGCCGCAGACCTTTATACGCCCAAGGATGCCGAAGGCAAATTGGCGGCCATCGCCGTGAGCGGACCTTTCGGTGCCGTGAAAGAGCAAAGCAGCGGCCTCTATGCCATGCGGATGGCGGAACGCGGCTTCGTGGCTTTGGCCTTCGACCCGTCTTTTACCGGCGAGAGCAGCGGTGAACCGCGTCGCACGGCCTCGCCCGACATCAACACCGAGGACTTCATGGCTGCCGTCGATTTCCTCTCAAAGCAAGACAATGTAGATGCCGAGCGCATTGGCATCATCGGCATCTGTGGTTGGGGTGGCATTGCCCTCAACACCGCTGCCACAGACACGCGCATCAAGGCCACCGTGGCCAGCACGATGTACGACATGACCCGCATCAGTGGCAACGGCTATTACGATTCAAACGATAACGAGGCCGACCGCCATGCCGCCCGTGAAGCCCTTGCCAAACAGCGTCTTGCTGACCCGATGGCAATGGCAGGCGGTGTCGTCGATCCCCTTCCCGAGGATGCCCCTCAATTTGTGAAAGATTACCATGCTTATTACAAGACCCCGCGTGGCTACCACAAGCGCAGCGGCAACAGCAACGACGGCTGGCGCGTCATTGGCACGCAAGCCTATGCCAATGCCCGTTTCCTCTATTACATCAACGAAATCCGTTCCGCCGTCCTTGTGATGCACGGTTCTGAGGCTCATTCGCGCTATTTCGGCGAGGCTGCCTACAAATACATGGTTGAAGGCCAGGCAGAAGGCTACAACTTCATCGGCAAACCCAATCCCAACCCAGAGAACAAGCAACTGCTCATCATCCCCGGTGCCACCCACTGCGACCTTTACGACGGTGGCGAGGGCAATTACATCCCGTGGGATAAGTTGGCGGAGTTTTTCACTGAAAACCTGAAATAACGCAAGATGGACGAACGACCCACAGGAAAGACCTACGTCGGCAGCGATGAACTCTATGCCGATGTGCATCGATGCATGAAATTGGTAGCCGAGATGAACACCGGCTACCACACCGAGGCCGAGGTGCGCGCTTACCTGCGACAAATCACAAGCTCCGGCATCGACGACACCGTGCGTGTGTTTCCGCCGTTCAACATCAACTACGGCAAGAAGACCACCTTCGGCAAGGGCAGTTTCGTCAACTTCGGCTGCACCTTCCTGGCGCTTGGTGGCATCACGATTGAGGAAGGCGTTTTCATTGCGCCTCATGTGGTT
>Ga0310697_10002481_pt1 | contig 19508 bp, 17 predicted proteins | sample 172DNAGHGlowgp2_FD_203883 | JGI IMG/M metagenome (GOLD analysis project Ga0310697, IMG submission 203883) | Sheep rumen microbial communities from Palmerston North, Manawatu-Wanganui, New Zealand - 1728 DNA GHGlow gp2 (v2) (version 2) | ecosystem: Host-associated > Mammals > Digestive system >... | reverse complement strand
TCTGCATGGCCCGCATTGCCCACCGCGAGGGCTATCCCGAGGTCGGCCTGTACTGGGAAAAGGCCGCCTTTGAGGAGGCCGAGCACGCCTCCAAGTTCGCCGAGCTGCTGGGCGAAGAGCTGGAGCCCAACATGAAGGTCACCACCAAGGACAACCTGGCCTGGCGCGTGGAGTGCGAGTACGGCGCCACCCAGGGCAAGTTCGACCTGGCCGCCTGCGCCAAGCGCAACAACCTGGACGCCATCCACGACACCGTCCATGAAATGGCCCGCGACGAGGCCCGTCACGGCAAGGCCCTGGAGGGTCTGCTGAACCGGTATTTCAAGTAAGACGGAATCCATCAGACGAAAACTGAGTCCGCCCAGATGGGCGGACTCAGTTTTCGTCTCAGATGTTGCCGGGGGCTTCCCGTCCCGCGATCCACCGCGCCACATGGATGCCGCTGGCGGAGGCGTGGGAGAGGGAGTGGGTGATGCCGGAGCAGTCGCCGATGACGAACAGGCCCTCGTGGCGGGTCTGCAAATGCGCGTCCAGCGCCACTTCCATGTTGTAGAACTTGACCTCCACGCCGTAGAGCAGGGTGTCGATGGTGGCGGTGCCGGGGGCGATCTTGTCCAGGGCGTAGAGCATCTCGATGATGCCGTCCAGGATGCGCTTGGGGATGACCAGGCTCAGGTCGCCGGGGGTGGCAGAGAGGGTGGGGACGGTGAAGCAGTCGCGCATCCGCTCGGCGTTGCTGCGGCGGCCCTGGATCAGGTCGCCGAAGCGCTGGACGATGACGCCGCCGCCCAGCATGTTGCTGAGCCGGGCGATGGACTCGCCGTAGCCGTTGGAGTCCTTGAAGGGCTCGGAGAAGTGCTTGGCCACCAGCAGGGCGAAGTTGGTGTTCTCCGTCTGCCGGGCCGGGTCCTCGTAGCTGTGGCCGTTCACGGTGACAATGCCGTTGGTGTTCTCGGTCACCACCGCGCCCCGGGGGTTCATGCAGAAGGTCCGCACCAGGTCGCCGTATTTCTCCGTGCGGTAGACGATCTTGCTCTCATACAGTTCGTCGGTCAGGTGGGAGAAGACCTCGTAGGGCAGCTCCACCCGCACGCCGATGTCCACCCGGTTGCTCTTTGTGGCGATGTCCAGGGCTTTGCAGACCCCCTGCATCCACTTGCTGCCGCTGCGCCCGGCGGAGATGATGCAGCGCTTTGCCTCGAAAACCTCGTCCCCCGCCGCGACCCGGTAGCCGTTTTCCAGCTTCTCCACGGTGTTCACGGTGGTGCGGAAGCGGAAGTCCACCTGGGGCGCCAGCTCGTTGTAGAGGTTTTCCAGCACCACATAGTTGATGTCCGTCCCCAGATGGCGCACGCTGGCGTCCAGCAGATGCAGCCCGTGGCTGAGGCACTCCTTTTTCAGCCGGGTGTTGGCGGTGGAATAGAGCTTCGTGCCCTGCCCGCCGTGAGAGAGGTTGATGTCGTCCACATAGCGCATCAGCTCCAGCGCCCGCTGCTTGCCGATCAGTTCATGCAGGGTGCCGCCGAACTCGTTGGTGATGTTGTACTTGCCGTCGGAGAAGGCCCCGGCCCCGCCGAAGCCGTTCATGATGGAGCAGGGGACGCAGCCGATGCAGCTTTTGACGCGCTTGCCGTCGATGGGGCAGCGGCGGCGGTTCAGCGGGTGCCCCGCCTCCAAAACCAGCAGCTTCAGCTCCGGGGCCAGCCGCCGCAGTTCGTAGGCGGAGAAGATCCCCCCCGGTCCCGCGCCGATGATGATCACGTCATAGTTCATGGGTAAAACCTCGATTTCTTTGTATGCTTCGGGGTTCCGTCAGCTTTGGTATTCAAACTCCAGGTCGTAGATGCTCACGGTGTCCCCGTCCCGGACGCCCAGTTCCTCCAGCCGCTGGAAGACCCCTGCCTCCCGGAGCACCCGGTCGAAGTAGAGGCGGCTTTCGTAGTCCCCCAGGTTGACCCGGGCCAGCAGACTTTGCAGCCATGGCCCCTCCACGGACCAGTAGTCCGCGTCCAGCTTCCGGTATTCCAGGGCCCCGCTGGTGTCCACCTGGGGCAGCGGCGGCACATAGTCGGCCTCGTAGCGCCGGATGGGAGGCAGCTCCGAGAGCATCCCGGCGGCGGCCAGCATCAGCTCTTTCGTCCCCTGCATGGTGGCGGCGGACAGTTCAAAAAAGCGGCAGCCCTGAGCCTCCACATGCCGCCGGAGCCGCTCCAGCCCCTCCCGGCCTTCCGGCGCGATCAGGTCGCACTTGTTGGCCGCCACAAGCTGGGGCCGCTGGGCCAGTTCCGGGGAGTATTGCCGCAGCTCGGTGTTGATGGTCTCGAAGTCCTCCACCGGGTCCCGGCCCTCGCTGCCCGCCGCGTCCACCAGATGAATCAGCAGGCGGCAGCGGTCGATGTGGCGGAGGAAGTCGTGCCCCAGCCCCGCGCCCTCGCTGGCCCCCTCGATGATGCCGGGGATGTCGGCCATGACGAAGCTGACGCCCTCCCGGACGTAGACCACGCCCAGGTTGGGGAAGAGGGTGGTAAAGTGGTAGTTGGCGATCTTGGGGTGGGCCTTGCTGACCACGGAGAGCAGGGTGCTCTTGCCCACGTTGGGGAAGCCGATCAGCCCCACGTCGGCCAGCAGTTTCAGTTCCAGCACGATCTCCCGGTCCTCGCCGGGCAGCCCCGGCTTGGCGAAGCGGGGGACCTGGCGGGTGGGGGTGGCGAAGTGCTGGTTGCCCCAGCCGCCTTTCCCGCCTCTGGCCACGACGAAGGGCGCATCGTCGCTCATGTCGTGGAGAATGCCGCCGGTGGCCTTGTCCCGGAGCAGGGTGCCCCGGGGGACTTGGATGGTCAGACTCTCGCCGTCTTTCCCGGAGCAGCGCTTGCCCTGACCGTTCATGCCGTTGCCCGCCACATACTTGCGCTTGTAGCGGAAGTCCATCAGCGTGCGCATGTGGTCGTCCACGACGCAGACGATGTCCCCGCCGCGCCCGCCGTCGCCCCCGTCGGGGCCGCCCGCCGCCACGTATTTCTCCCGGTGGAAGGCCACCGCGCCGTCGCCCCCGCGCCCGGCGACGACGCGGATGGTGGCTTTGTCGATGAAAGATGAAGCCATTATAGCACCTCAGGTCGTAAATCAAATCGGAAGACGCAGACGCGCTCCAGGCCATGCTCGCGCAGATCATTGTTCTCCGGCAGCTCCGCGATCTCCAGCAGCGCGCCGCCCAGCCGCTCGCAGGTGCGGCGGGAGGCGCGGTTCTCAGGATCGCAGGTGATATAGACATATTCCATACCGTGCGCCGCCGCCAGGCGGAACAGAATGCGGCAGGCCTGGGCAGCGTAATGGTGGCCCCGGTGGGCTTCGTCGATCCCATAGCCGATGTGTCCGCCGTAATAGACCCGCCGGATATAGCCGACGCGGAGCGTGCAAGCTCCGAGCCTCTCGCCACTGCGCGTGCAAATGTCGAAGTGATAGCTGGGCACCTTCTGCCGCTCCGGGGGCGCGTCGGTGACCGCGTCGGTGAAGCGCGTCAGCACCAGCATCAGCGTGTCGGAGCTGAGCAGGGAAGTGTCGGAAAAGTGCATCTGCGTCGCCTCCTTTCTCATAGAAAGAGCCCGGACGATCTGTCCGGGCTCGAAAGCTCATCTCGTTACTGCGCCAGCTCGTAGACAGAGACCTTCTTGCGGTCCTTGCCCAGACGCTCAAACTTCACGTTGCCGTCCACAAGGGCGAACAGCGTGTCATCCTTGCCCTTGCCCACATTGGTGCCGGGGTGGATTTTGGTTCCGCGCTGTCTGACGAGGATGTTGCCGGCCAGGACGAACTGACCGTCGGCTCTTTTGGGACCCAGACGCTTGGACTCGCTGTCGCGGCCGTTTTTGGTGGAGCCCATTCCTTTCTTGTGTGCCATTGCGTATTACACCTCCTGTGTCAATCAATAAAACGCGGGACTCGTTCAGGCGTTGATGGTTTCGATCTGCACCTTGGTATAGGGCTGTCTGTGGCCCTGCGTGCGGCGATAGCCCTTCTTGGGCTTCATCTTGTAGACGCGGATCTTGCGGCTTCTGCCGTTCTTTTCGACCTTGGCGGTCACGCTTGCCCCGTCCAGCACGGGAGCGCCGAAGCGGGCGGCGTCGCCGTCCACGACTGCCAGCACCTGGTCGAAGGTCACGCTGTCGCCGGCCTCGGCGTCCAGCTTCTCGATAAAGAGCACGTCACCCTCGGCAACACGGTACTGCTTGCCTCCGGTCACGATGATCGCGGTTTTGCTCATTCCTGTTGCACCTGCCTTTCTGTTGCAGACTCGCTCTCAAGGCGGCCCCACCCCGGGCGGGACGCTTTGCGGCCTTTTCAATGCGGCCTTAATAATCTATCAGTTTTCTCCACAGTTGTCAAGCTTTTTTTCACAGCTTTCCAGCGGTTTCAGTTCTCATACAGGTGCATGTATTCGTCATAGTGCATCATCCGGTCGATGCACCCGTCCGGTGTCAGTTCGATGATGCGGTTGGCCACAGTCTGGGTCAGCTCGTGGTCGTGGCTGGTGAAGATGACGTTGTAGGGGAACGCGGTCAGGCCGTTGTTCAGGGCCTGCACCGCCTCCAGGTCCAGGTGGTTGGTGGGCTGGTCCAGAAGCAGCACGTTGCGTCCCTCCAGCATCAGTTTGCTCAGCATACAGCGCACCTTCTCGCCCCCGGACAGCACCTTCACGGACTTGTAGACCTCGTCCCCGGAGAAGAGCATCCGCCCCAGGAAGGTGCGCAGATAGCTCTCACGCTTGTCGGCGGAAAACTGCCGCATCCAGTCGATCAGGTTCTCGTCGTGTCCGGCGAAGAACTGCTCGTGGTTTTTGGGGAAATAGCTCTGGCTGGTGCTGACGCCCCACTTGATCGTCCCCTCGTCCGGCTCAATCTCCCCGGCCAGAAGCTGGAAGAAGGTGGTGACGGCGATCTCGTTGGCTCCCAGGATGGCGATTTTGTCCTCCCGGTTCATGGTGAAGCTGACGTTGTTGATCAGTTTCACCCCGTCCACGGTCTTGCTGACGCCCTCCACGAAGAGCCGGTCTTTCCCCGGCTCCCGCTCGGCCTTGAAGCCCACCCAGGGATAGCGGCGGGAGGAGGCGGGCAGCTCCTCCACCGACAGCTTCTCCAGCAGCTTCCGGCGGCTGGTGGCCTGGCGGGACTTGCTCTTGTTGGCCGAGAAGCGGGCGATGAAGCTTTGCAGCTCCGCGATTTTCTCCTGGGCCTTGCGGTTCTGGTCCCGGACCAGCTTCTGCATCAGCTGGCTGGACTCGTACCAGAAGTCATAGTTGCCCACATACATCTTGATTTTGCCGTAGTCGATGTCCACGATATGGGTGCAGATGTTGTTCAGGAAGTAGCGGTCATGGCTCACCACCAGCACCGTGCCGTCGTAGTCCAGCAGGAAGTTTTCCAGCCAGACCACGCTGGCCAGGTCCAGGTTGTTGGTGGGCTCGTCCAGCAGGATGATGTCCGGGTTGCCGAACAGCGCCTGAGCCAGCAGCACCTTCACCTTCTGGCGCGGGTCCATGGCGGCCATCTGCGTCTGATGCAGCTCCGTGGGGATGCCCAGGCCCTGCAGGAGCCGGGCCGCGTCGCTCTCGGCCTCCCAGCCGCCCAGCTCCGCGTACTGTTCCTCCAGCTCCGCCGCCCGCAGGCCGTCGGCGTCGGAAAAGTCCGGCTTTTCGTAAATGGCGTCCTTCTCCTTGCCGATCTCATAGAGCCGGAGATTGCCCATGATGACGGTCTCCAGCACCGGGTAGGCGTCGTACATGGTCTGGTTCTGTTTCAGGACGCTCATGCGCGCCTTTTGGTCGATGTACACCGCGCCCTTGGTCGGCTCGATCTCGCCGGAGATGATTTTCAGCAGCGTGGACTTGCCCGCTCCGTTGGCCCCGATGATGCCGTAGCAGTTGCCCCGGGTGAATTGCAGGTCGGCCTGGGAAAACAGCACCTGGCCGCCGTATTGCAGCGTGAGATTGTCAACTGTGATCATAGCGTTCTCCTATTGTCCATGTAGTTTACCGGGCCAGGGTCTGGAGGTTCGTGTCCTCCACGAAGTTGTGGACGCTGTAGCACACCAGCACCCGGTCGATGTCCTGCTCCCGGATATAGTCGTAGAGGTCGTCCCGGAAATAGCGCAGGTCCAGGATGTGCAGCTGGGAAAAGTGGGGGTAGAGGAAGGGACTCAGGGAGTCCATGAAGCTGTCCCGCAAAATCAGCAGCCGCTCCCCGGCCTCGCCCGTCTCCACGACCAGGCGCGGGGTGTTGCCGCCGTAGAAGTAGGAATACTTGTCCCGCTGCTCCAAAAAGCGCTCCACATACAGCGCCCCGACTTCCGCAGCCCCGTTGGAGTAGTTGGTGATGCGGGCGTCTCCCTGGTTGACATAAGTTATCAACAGGTCGGGCTTGACCCAGGAGAAGCCGGAGCTGGACCAGGCCGTGCCATAAAAGCGCTCGCTGGCCACGCGGGGGCTGTAGTCCGAGAGGGGCAGGGGGGTGTAGCCCAGGGCCGGACCCAGGGCGGCGTAGCCGTAATAGGCCCCCAGGGTGGTCCAGTGGTGGTCCGTGCGGTAAAAGACGGCCTCGTCCCGGTGGGCCTCCAGGGCGGCACAAAGGTCCAGCGTTTCGCAGTCCGCGGCTGCATAGGCCGCTGCGATCACATCCTTCTGGCTGTCGTTGGGGGCGCCGTCCGGCAGCAGTTCCCCCCACAGTTCGGCGGAGGAGGGCACCAGCGCCAGGGTCACGGGCACGCCCGCCCGGGCGCTGAGGGCGTTCACATGGGCGATCTGCGCCCGCAGCGTCTCCGGCTCCGGCGCGGTGAAGCACTCCAGCAGCGTGTCTCCGGCGCAGAGCCAGACGCCGTTGTTTTCCGACTTGCCCGAAGCCAGCTCCGCGGCGGCTTTCAGGGTGATCCAGTCGTCCCGCAGGGGGAACTGGTCGTTGACATAACGCTCCGCCGCCGTGGTGAACTTCCCGGCGAACAGGGCGGAGAGGGTGAAGCGGGGGGCGGTCTGCAGGCTGCGGTTCTCCCGCTCGGAGAAGCTGCGGTCCGGCAGGGCCAGGTGCAGGACGAAGAACGCGCCCAGAAACAGCAGGAAGATCAGAATCTGCCAGAATGCGCTGCGTTTCAGCATGAAAGGGGTCACCTCCGGGGACTCAGAATCGGAAATAGAGGAAGGGGTTGTAGGAAGCGTTCACCAGATAGGCGGTGGACAGCACCAGCGCGGCCAGAACCAGCACCGGCGTCAGCACGTTCCGCGCCCGCTCCGGGAGCTTCCAGTACAGGGTCTTGCCCAGGGGCAGCGCGGCCAGCGCGCCCAGCAGCAAAATCACGGCGTTGCTGCGCAGGGCATAGAGGTCAAAGGCGCTGAAAAGCCCGCTGCCGCCGCCGAACATGGCCCCGTAATAGCCCAGAGCGGCCCCCAGGTCCGTCAGGTTGAAGATCACCCAGCCCAGCACCACGACCAGCAGCAGATAGAGGTGGGAGAAGACCCCCGCCTTTTCCAGCAGCTTCCCCAGGAAGCGCTTCTCCAGCATCAGGAACAGGGCGTAGTACAATCCCCAGAGCAGAAAGCTCCAGCTGGCCCCGTGCCAGAAGCCCGTCAGGGCCCAGACGATCAGGATGTTCAGCATCTGCCGGGCCAGCCCCACCCGGTTGCCCCCCAGGGGGATGTAGACGTAGTCCCGGAACCAGGTGCCCAGGCTCATATGCCAGCGCCGCCAGAACTCCGTCACGCTGCGGGAGAGATAGGGGTAGTTGAAGTTCTCCAGAAACTCAAAGCCCAGCATCCGCCCCAGGCCGATGGCCATGTCGGAGTAGCCGGAGAAGTCAAAGTAGATCTGCAAGGCGAAGGCCGCCGCCCCCAGCCAGGCCCCCAGGACGCTCAGCTCCCCCGGCGCTTTCGCCGCGTACACGTCCCAGAGCGCGCCCACGTTGTTGGCGATCAGCACCTTTTTGGCCAGGCCCACGGTGAAGCGCCGGACGCCGGAGGCGAACTGTTCCGCGCCCCCGGCCCGGAAGGCCAGCTGGTCGGCGATGTCCTTGTAGCGGACGATGGGTCCGGCGATGAGCTGGGGGAACAGGGCCACGAAGGTGCCGAAGCGGACGTAGTTGCGCTGCGGCTCCGCGTCCCCACGATACACGTCGATGGGGTAGCTCATGGTCTGGAAGGTGTAGAAGGAGATGCCGATGGGCAGGGCTACGTTCAGCACCGGCACCGTGAGGCCGGGGATGCGGCTCAATGTGGCGGCGAAGAGGTCGTAGTATTTGAAAAAGCCCAGCATGGCCAGATTCAGCACAATGTCCCAGACCAGCACGGTTTTGGCCTTTTTCGGCTGGGTTTCCCGGCAGCGAGCCACCAGCAGCCCGGCGGCGTAGTTCAGGGTGATGGAGAAGACCATCAGGAGGATGTAAACCGGTTCCCCCCAGCCGTAGAAGACCAGGTTCACCGCGAACAGCCAGACGTTGCGCCAGCGGGCGGGCACGAGATAGTAGACCGCCAGGACGACGGGCAGATAGAAAAAGAGGAAGGTGGTGCTGGAAAAAACCATGGTCAGGGGTCCTCCGTGTCGTCAGAGTGGGGGGTGAAGTGCGCCAGGGGATTGGCCCGGGCGGCCGTGCGCAGTTCCCCGGAGTCCACATGGGTGTAGATCTGCGTGGTGTTCAGGTGTTCGTGCCCCAGCAGCTCTTGCAGCGTCCGCACGTCCACCCCGTTCTGGAGCATCAGCGTGGCGGCGGTGTGGCGCAGCTTGTGGGCGGAGTAGTGTTCCGCGTCCAGGCCCGCCCGGAGCAGGGTCTTCTTCACCATGGCGTGGACCGCCGCCCGGGACACCCGGCTGCCGGAGGCGGTCAGGAACAATGCCCCCGGCTCCGTGGCCTTTAAGGTGCTGCGCAGGGCCAGATAGTCGTTGAGCGCGGCGGCCACGGCGTCGTTCAGATAGACCACCCGCTCCTTGCCGCCCTTGCCCGCCACCCGCAGGTGGTCGGCGCGCAGGTCGGAGAGGTTCAGGCCCACGATCTCGCTGATGCGCAGGCCGCAGTTTAAGAAGATACAGAGGATGCAGTAGTCCCGCGTCCGCTGCCGCCCCTCCACGGCGTTGAGCAGCCGTCGGCTTTCCTCCAGGGAGAGATAGCGGGGGAGGGTCCGGGGGAGCTTGGGCGCGTCCAGATCCCGCACCGGGTTCTCCGCCAGCTGGTGGGTCTTGACGGTCAGGTATTTGTAGAGACTGCGGATGGAGGCGATCTTCCTGGCCCGGCTGGCGGCGGAGAGGCCGTAGCTGGGGCTGTGGGCCTGGGCGTTGCGCAGCTTGTCCCGGCTGAGGAAGCCCAGATAGGCGTAGACCTCCGAGAGCGTGACAGCGCCGACGAAGTCCAGATCCACGTCGGAGATGTCGATCCGCTCCGCCTCCGTGTCGGGGGGGACCAGGCCCCGGTGCAGCTTCAAAAAGCGGAAGAAGGTCCGCAGGTCCAGGAAGTATTCGTCCGCCGTTTTGGGGGAGTGGCCCCGGATTGTCTCGTGATAGGCGAGAAAATCCCGTAAAAGCGCCGGCGCGCCGTTTCTGTAATCCATAAAGGAACGCATACCTCGAAAACAGTTTTTGTTCAATATTAACGCTTTTTGTCCCATTCGTCAACTGAGAGAAAGAAAATTCGTGCATTTTTCAGAGAGCTGTGCTATAATGCGAAAAAAATCACAGCAAAGGCGCCACAGGAGGGACCTGTTATGACACCAATCAAATTAGCCGACCGCATGGAGTTCGTCAATTCCGACATTCGCGGCCCTTTGTTCATCGAGGCCAACCGCATGGAGGCCCGGGGCGAGAAGGTTCTGAAGCTGAACACCGGCAACCCCGGAAAGTTCGGCTTTCCGATGCCGGAGAGCGTCCGGGATTCGCTGCTGAGCCAGGTGGAGCGGGCCGTGCCCTATTGCGACGTGCAGGGAATGCCGGAGGCGCGGGAGGCCATTTGTGAATACCAGCAGGGCCGGGGCTTTCAGGGCATCACCCCGGCGGACATCTGCATCGGCAACGGCGTCAGCGAGATCGCCAGCATGATCGGCAGCGCCCTGTTCAACCCCGGCGACGAGGTGCTGATCCCCACCCCCAGCTATTCCCTCTGGACCAACGTGGCCGTCATCGCCGAGGCCAGGCCCGTCCTCTACCGCTGCGACGAGGCCAACTCCTGGTATCCCGACGTGGAGGACATCCGCCGGAAGATCACCCCCAAAACCAAGGCCATTCTGGTCATCAACCCCAACAACCCCACCGGCGCGGTCTATCCCACCGAGATTCTGCTGGACATCATCGCCCTTGCCTGGGAGCACGACCTGGTCATCATCTCCGACGAGATCTATGACCGCCTGGTGATGGATGACCTGAGCGCCGTCAGCGTGGCGGCCCTGGCCCCGGATCTGCCCGTGGTGACCTGCAACGGCCTGAGCAAGAGCCACATCATCTGCGGTTTCCGCTGCGGCTGGATGGTGGTCAGCGGCCCCGCCGCTTTCCGCACCAGCTTCATGGGGGCCATTCACAAGCTGGCCGCCATGCGTCTGTGCAGCAACGCCCTGACCCAGCTGGTCATCCCCGCCGCCCTGGCTGACCCGGGCAGCACCCGCTCCATGCTCCTGCCCGGCGGGCGCCTTTTTGAGCAGCGGGAGGCCACCTGCCGCGCCCTGGACCAGATCCCCGGCATTAGCTATGTGAAGAACCACGCGGCCTTCTACCTCTTCCCGAAGATCGACACGGAGCGCTTCCACATCACCAGCGACCGCCAGTTCGCCCTGGACGTGCTCCACGGCACCCACGTCCTGTTCATCCCCGGCAGCGGCTTCGACTGGGCCGCCCCGGACCACTTCCGCCTGGTGATGCTCCCGGAGGCGGAAATCCTCTATGACGCCATGTGCCGGGTGGGCCGGTTTTTGGAGACATACCGTCAGACGGATCATCCCGTGATCTGAACCCGCGCAGTCGCCGTGGGCCGTTCCATCAATGCAAGCCCTCGTTGCCTCGCAGAGTTTCGCGGTGGCTGGCGCGAAATAGAGTTCAAATCATTTTTGCCGGAAACCGCGTTTTCGGCAAAAATACTTCTCGCGGAGCGAGTGTGCCCTCCCCCGCGCCACCGCGCTCGCGGAGCGCAGTCCTTTTCGTTTCATAAAACCGTCTCTGACGGTTTTATGAAACGAGGCAGCGCCTGATTCTTGACTTGTCTGCGCCATTGTGGTAAAGTGAGAGACGCTGAAATCCCCATTATCATCAGAACGGAGAGCGAGAACATGAAACGTATCAAGACGCTGGAGACCCGGAACCTCTGCGAGAGCGCCAAGCACGGCGGCTGCGGCGAATGCCAGACCTCCTGCCAGTCCGCATGCAAGACGAGCTGCGGCGTGGCCAACCAGAAGTGCGAGCGCCCTGCGCGCTGAATCCCCGGAATCAAAAGACGCCGTCCGTCACGCGGGCGGCATCTTTTTTGGTGAGTTTAGGAGAACAACATGGTACATCAATACAAGCTCAACGGCTACAACATCGTGCTGGACACCAACTCCGGCAGCGTGCATGTGGTGGACGAGGTGGCCTACGACCTGATCGCGGCCTACCCCGACCACAGCCGGGAGGATCTGATCGCAGCGCTGCTGGCAAAATACGCCGACCGCCCGGACGTGACGGCGGCGGAGCTGGAACAGTGCGTCGCCGACGTGGAGGCCCTGCGGGACGCGGGCAAGCTCTGGAGTCCCGACCCCTACGCCGGGATCGCCGGGGTGTTCAAGGAGCGCAGCGGCGACGTGGTGAAGGCCCTCTGCCTCCATGTGGCCCACAGCTGCAACTTAAACTGCGCCTACTGCTTCGCCAGCCAGGGGCGCTTCCAGGGGGAGCGGGCGCTGATGCCCTTTGAGGTGGGCCGTCAGGCCCTGGACTTTCTGATCGCCCACTCCGGCAGCCGCCGGAACCTGGAGGTGGACTTCTTCGGCGGGGAGCCGCTGATGAACTGGCAGGTGGTGAAGGACTTGGTGGCCTACGCCCGCAGTGTGGAGGGGAAGCACGGAAAAAACTTCCGCTTCACCCTGACCACCAACGGGCTGCTGATCGACGACGAGGTGATCGACTTCTGCAACCGGGAGATGAGCAACGTGGTCCTCTCCCTGGACGGGCGGCGGGAGACCCACGACCGCCTGCGGGTGGACTACGCCGGGAACGGCAGCTATGACCGCATCGTGCCGAAATTCCAGAAGCTGGTGGCCGCCCGGGGCGGGAAAAACTATTACATCCGGGGCACCTTCACCCATGCCAACCCGGACTTTACCAAGGACCTGCTGCACATGGCGGATCTGGGCTTCACGGAACTGAGCATGGAGCCGGTGGTCTGCGCTCCGGACGACCCGGCGGCCCTGACGCCGGAGGACATCGAGATTGTAAAGGGAGAATATGAACTGCTGGCCCGGGAGATGCTGCGCCGGGAGCGGGAAGGGCGGCCCATCACCTTCTATCACTATATGTTGGACCTGACCGAAGGCCCCTGCATCTACAAGCGCGTCTCCGGCTGCGGCAGCGGCACGGAGTACATGGCCGTCACCCCCTGGGGCGAGCTCTACCCCTGCCACCAGTTCGTGGGGGACGCGCAGTACCGGCTGGGGGATGTGTGGAAGGGCGTGGAGAACACCGCGCTGCGGGAGGACTTTCGCGCCTGCAACGCCTACGCCCGCCCGGAGTGTGCCGACTGCTGGGCGCGGCTGTGGTGTTCCGGCGGCTGCGCGGCCAACGCCTACCACGCCACGGGCAGCATCCGGGGCGTCTACGCGCCGGGCTGCGAGCTGTTCCGCAAGCGCATCGAGTGCGCCATCATGCTGAAAGCCGCCGAAGCGGAGGAGGCATGACCACCCCGATCCTGGACTTCGTCCGCCGTTATGCCGATTCCGGCACGCTGCGTCTGCACATGCCGGGGCACAAGGGCGTCCCGACTCTGGGCTGCGAGGGCCTGGACATCACGGAGGTCGCCGGGGCGGACAGCCTCTACGCCCCCACGGGCGTCATCCGGGAGAGCGAAGCCAACGTCACGGCCCTGTTCGGCAGCCGCGCTACGTTCTATTCCACCGAGGGCAGCAGCCAGTGCATCCGGGCCATGCTGGCCCTGGCCCTGCGCGAGAGGAAGCCGAAATGCATCCTGGCCGGGCGCAACGCCCACCGGAGCTTCCTCTCCGCCTGCGCCCTCTGCGGAGCCGAGCCGGACTGGCTCTGGCCGGAAGCGGGGGAGGGGCTGCTCAGCTGCACTGTCCGCCCGGAGACCCTGGCCAGGGCGCTGGACGAGGCCGCCACAAGCTACGCCGCGGTCTATGTCACCAGCCCGGACTACCTGGGCCGCCTGGCGGACGTGTCCGCGCTGGCGGCGGTCTGCCATGAAAGGGGTCTGCCCCTGCTGGTGGACAACGCCCACGGGGCCTGTTTGCGCTTCCTGCCCGGGGCGCGGCACCCGCTGGAGCAGGGGGCGGACCTGGTCTGCGACAGCGCCCACAAGACCCTCCCGGTGCTCACCGGCGGGGCCTACCTCCACATCGCTGACCCGCGTTTCGTGCCGGGGGCCAAACAGATGCTTGCCCTGTTCGGCTCCACCAGCCCCAGCTATCTGATCCTGGCCTCCCTGGACGCCTGCAACGCCCGGCTGGCAGGGGACTATCCCATGCTGCTGGCAGATGCGGTGCGGGACACGGCGGACCTGCACCGGACGCTGCAAGCCCTGGGCTGGGAGACGGTGGACGCCGACCCGCTGCGCATCACCTTACGATGTGACGGAACAAAAGCGGCGGCCCGCCTCCGCACGCAGGGCATGGAGCCGGAGTACGCCGGGCCGGACGCCCTGGTGCTGATGCTGACGCCGGAGAACGCCGCCGCCGCCCGCGCAAGGGTCCCGGCGGCCCTGGGGCCGTGCCGGGAAGCGCCGCCCGCCCCGCCGCCGCCCCTGCCGCGCCCGGAGCGGGTCTGCACCGTGCGGGAGGCCCTCTTTGCCCCCCAAACGTCCTGCCCCGCCCAGGCCGCGATTGGCCGCATCTGCGGCGCGCCCACCGTGGCCTGTCCCCCCGCCGTCCCCATCGTCACGGCAGGCGAGCGCATCCCGGAGCAAGCGCTGCCCCTGTTTCAGTATTACGGCGTGGAGACGGTGGACGTGCTGCTTTGAAAAAGAGACAGCGGAAAGGGCAGCCTTCTCCCTGCAAAATGTGGTAATCTGAAACGATGCAACCACACCATGCAGGGAAGGGGCTTGCCCCTTCCGCTTTTTTCGCATCCGCTCCGATTCTGCGTCACCGGTTCAGCAGCCAGGTGGCGAAGTTCAGATACCCCGCAAATCCCAGCCAGATCAGATATGGAATCTGCAAATTGCCCGCCCGCCTGTCGATCCGCCGAAACCGCACCACCATCAGCCACACCAGCGCCAGCAGGAACAGCAGCCAGAAGAAGCTCAGCAGCAGGGCCCGGAAGCGGAAGTAGAAGATGGTCCAGAGGAAGTTCACCACCAGCTGCGTGGCCCAGACGAAGAGCGCGTCGGAGACCGCCGGGGAGCCGGTCAGCCAGACCCGCGCCGCCGAGACGCCCATCAGCGTGTAGAGCACGGTCCAGACCACGAAAAACAGCCAGCCCGGCGGCGAGAGGGGCGGGCGGGTCAGCTCCGGCATTTGAAACTGTCCCGCGTTCAGCGCGGCGGCCAGACCGCCCACCCCCAGCGCGATGCCGATGAAGATCACATAGGCCCAGATCGGATTTGTTTGCTTGTTCAAGATGCATCACCCGGTCCAGTATATGGAAGGGGGACAGGGCTTATGCTTCCAGCAATCCCAGGTCTTGCAGCGCCTCCCGCAGCGCCTCCCGCTTTGTCGGGTCCATCTCCCGCAGCGGCAGCCGCAGCAGGCCGCTGTCCAGCCCCAGCATGGCCATGGCGGACTTGACCGGGATGGGGTTGGTCTCCGCGAAGAGCAGCCGGAAGAGCGGGCTGAGCCGCCGGTGCCGCTCCCGGGCGGCGGCGTAGTTCCCCGCCAGGCAGTCCGCCGTCAGCCGCGCCAGCTCCGCCGGAGCCACGTTGGAGGCCACGCTGACCACCCCCTCCGCCCCCAGGGCCATCATGGGCAGGGTCTGGTCGTCGTTGCCGCAGTAAAGCCGCAGCGCCCCCCCGCACTCCGAGACGATGCGGGAGGCCAGGCTGAAATCCCCGCTGGCCTCCTTGACGCCGTTGACGTTCGGATGACGGCTCAGCTCCAGATAGGCCTCCGCCGGGATGCCGATGGCCGTGCGGGAGGGGACGTTGTACAGCACCAGCGGCGCCGGGGAGCGGTCCGCCACATAGCGAAAATGCTCCAGCAGCCCGGCGGGGCTGGTCTTGTTGTAATAGGGCGGCGTCATCAGCACTGCGTCCGCCCCCACCGAGGCGGCATAGCGGGCTTTTTCCAGACAGGCCGCCGTGTTGTTGCCGCCCACGCCCACGATCACCGTCATGTCCCCGCCGATGTGGGCGGTACAGCCCGCCACCATGTTGGCGTACTCCTGGGCCGTCAGCGTGGCGTTCTCCCCGGTGGTGCCCGCCAGCACGACGGCGGTCACGCCGTTTTCCCGCTGGCGGTCCAACTGGCGCTTCATGCGCTCCATGTCCACCCCGTCGGCCGAAAAGGGCGTGATGACGGCGGTACAGACTCCCCGAAACAAAGCTTCCTTCAAACCGGACCCTCCCCAAGCATAGAATCAGGCAGCACCGCGCCGTACCCGGCAGGGTGCTGCCTGATATCCTATGCCGCAAGGTCCATTGCGGTGATAAGCCCGTGATTTTGTAGGGCGCGCCGACCCCGGCGCGCCGAGACACGCACACGGGCAAAGCCATGCGCCCGCCTTACGCCTCCTCCCAAAGCCGTTCCGGGTACACGCCCCGCGCCTTCATCCCGGCGATGGCGTCCCGCACGGATTGCAGATCCTCCTGATAGGTGACGCCGTGCCAGACCTCGTCACAGGGCAGCACCTCCGCCGTGGCCTTGCCCTCGGCCAGGAGCTGGTTCACCACAGAGGGCAGGAAGTATTCGCATTTCAGCGGGTTCTCCGCCAGCCCCTGCTCCAAAAAGGCGGGGAAGCGCGCCCACAACTCGTCCAGCATCATCCGGGAGAAGCCCCAGAAGTTCATGCTGACGGTCTCGTCCCCGCTCAGGGGGTGCTCCACGCCGTTTTCCACATAGACGGCACCCCGCCCACGCGGCTCGATCTGCGTCCGCTCGGTGACGCCGCTGAGATAGCGTCCGTCCAGGGTGCAGACCCCCCGCGCCACGCTGCCGTTCTCCGTCACGGTGTTGCGCAGCACATAGCCCAGCATGGCAAACTCCGAGGCCGGGCGTTCGGCGGCCAGAAAGGCATAGATCGCCCGGAAAGCCCCAGCGCCGTAAAAATCATCGGCGTTGATGACCGCAAAAGGCCCGTCCACCGCCTCCCGGCAACAGGCCACCGCGTGCCCCGTCCCCCAGGGCTTCACCCGCCCCTCGGGCACGGCAAAGCCCTCCGGCAGCTTCCAAAGCTCCTGGTTGACATAATGTACATCAAAAAAGCGTTCCACGCGCCGCCCCACGGCGGCCTTGAATTCCTCCGCAATGGCCTCCTTGATGACAAAGGCGACCTTTTCAAACCCGGCACGGCGGGCGTCATAGAGGGAAAAGTCCAGAATCGGGTGACCGAACGCGTCCACCGGCATGATCTGCTTCAAGCCTCCAAAACGGCTGCCCATACCGGCGGCCATGACGACAAGGGTGGGAGAGGGCATAGGTGATTCCTCCTGTTTGACAGTTTTCCACAGTTTAGCACGGATACGGGGGATTGGCAAGAGACGCATGGAGCTGTGCAGCGCGGTTTTTTCAGGTGCCAAGAAAAAGGGAAGCGGGTAAGCCCGTTTTTTCCAGCGAAGGGAAGCACCCTGCGGTAAATCGGTGCTTTGCAGCGAGAAATGCTCCAAGTAGGGGGCGGCGTCCCCGACGCCCCCGCAGCAGCACCCCGTTTTGTCAAACGTCCGGCGAATCCGCAGACGTAAACCCGTAGGGCGCGCCGACCCCGGCGCGCCGGCAGCAATGGCCGCGTCTTGACAACACCCAAGGCGAATCCGCAAACGTGTTGCGTATTCGCCGTAGGTGGAATAAAACCTTTGCCGTGTACTGCGGGGGATGTCGAGGACGCCATCCCCTACAGGTAAGCGGCTGGGGATTGGCCGGGGACGCGGAATGCGACAGAGCGCGCTGCCATGCTTCGCAGCGCGCTCTGATTCCATTCGTTCTGATCTCCTCAGCACATCTTCGCCCCGGCGGGAATGGCGTCGTCCAGCATGACCAGATTCAGCTTTTCCTCGCCGTTTTCCTTGTGGACGGCGGAGATCAGCATTCCGTTGCTCTCCAGGCCCATCATCTTGCGGGGGGGCAGGTTGACAATGGCCAGGAGGGTCTTGCCGACGAGCTGCTCTGGCTCGTAGTATTTGTGGATACCGGAAAGGATCTGGCGGTCGGTTCCGGTGCCGTCGTCCAGGGTGAAGCGCAGGAGCTTTGCGCTCTTTTTCACGGGCTGGCAGTCCTTGACCTTCACGGCGCGGAAGTCGCTGCGGCAGAAGGTGTCGAAGTCCACGGCTTCCTCTGCCTGCGGCTCCAGCTCCACGGTGGGGGCGGCGGGCATTTGGGAGGCGGCGACGATCTTTTCCAGCTCAGCCAGCTCGGTCTTCACGTCGATGCGGGGAAACAGGGCCTCGCCGCGCTTCACGGCGGTGCCCGCGGGCATCCCGCCCCAGGTCTCCACGCTGTCCCAGGTCTGCGCCGCCTCGGGCGCGCCGATCTGGACGAAGAGCTTGCCGCTGCTCTCCGGGATGAAGGGGCTGAGCAACACGCCCGCCACGCGGCAGGCTTCCAGCAGATTGTACAGCACCCGCGCCAGCCGGGGGCCGTTGGCCTCCATATCCCGGGCCAGCGCCCAGGGGGCGGTCTCGTCGATATATTTGTTGGCCCGCTGGATCAGGCCGAAGACCTCCGCCAGCGCGTTCTGGAGCTGATATTTCTCCATCTGCGCCTGGTAGCGTCCCCGCAGCCCCGCAGCCAGTTCCAGCAGCGCCGCGTCCTCGGGGCCTTCCGCCTGATGCTCCGGCAGGACGCCGCCGAAATACTTCTCCACCATGGCGGTGGAGCGGCTCAGCAGGTTGCCCAGGTCGTTGGCCAGGTCGGTGTTGATGCAGGAGATCAGCAGCTCGTTGGAGAAGTTTCCGTCGGAGCCGAAGGGGAAGGTGCGCAGCAGGAAGAAGCGCAGCGCGTCCACACCGTAGCGCCCGGCCAGCAGATAGGGGTCCACCACATTGCCGGTGGACTTGCCCATCTTCTTCCCCTCGAAGACCAGCCAGCCGTGGCCGTAGAGTTTCTGCGGCAGGGGCAGACCCATGCTCATCAGGAACGCGGGCCAGTAGATGGAGTGGAAGCGCACAATCTCCTTGCCGACGATGTTGACGCCGGGCCAGAAGCGCATATCGTCATACTCCTCATTTTCATAGCCCAGGGCCGTCACGTAGTTGAACAGCGCGTCCAGCCAGACGTAGACCACATGCTTGGGGTCGAAGTCCACCGGGATGCCCCAGGAGAAGCTGGTGCGGGAAACGCAGAGGTCCTGCAAACCGCCGGGGCAGTCCAGGAAGTTGTTCACCATCTCGTTGACCCGGCTTTTCGGCTCCAGGAAGTCCGTCTCGGTCAGGAGCTTGCGCACGGCGGGGGCGTACTTGCTGGCGCGGAAGAAGTAAGCCTCCTCCTCCGCCCAAGTGACCTCACGCCCGCAGTCGGGGCATTTGCCGTCCACCAGCTGGCTCTCGGTCCAGAAGCTCTCGCAGGGGGTGCAATAAAGGCCCTCATACTTGCCCTTGTAGATGTCCCCCTTGTCGTACATCTTTTTGAAGATGCGCTGGATGCTCCGGACGTGGTATTCGTCCGTGGTGCGGATGTAGCGGTCGTTGCTGATGTTCATCAGCTTCCACAGGGCCTTGACCCCGTGCTCGCCCTCCACGATGCGGTCCACGAACTCCTTGGGCGTGACCCCGGCCTCCCGGGCCTTTTCCTCAATCTTCATGCCGTGCTCGTCGGTGCCGGTCAGGAACATGACCTCGCAGCCCTGGAGCCGCTTATAGCGGGCGATCACGTCCGTGGCGACGGTGGTATATGTGTGGCCGATGTGCATATTCCCGCTGGGGTAATAGATCGGGGTGGTGATGTAAAAGCGTTTCGTTTCTTCCATGGCGTTATCCTCTGCTCATCTGGCGTATGTCGTATGGCTCAGCCCACCGGCTGGGCGGAGGGCTTGGGTTCCTCCGTGGGCTCCGGCACGCTCTCCGGGGTGGGAGCGGGGGTCGGCTCCGGCGTGGGTTCCGGGGTGGGTTCCGGCGTGGGCTCCGGGGTCGGGGCCGGGGTGGGTTCGGGCGTCGGTTCGGGCGTCGGTTCGGGCGTCGGCTCCGGTGTGGGTTCCGGCGTGGGGGCGGGGGTC
>Ga0310697_10002477_pt1 | contig 19537 bp, 15 predicted proteins | sample 172DNAGHGlowgp2_FD_203883 | JGI IMG/M metagenome (GOLD analysis project Ga0310697, IMG submission 203883) | Sheep rumen microbial communities from Palmerston North, Manawatu-Wanganui, New Zealand - 1728 DNA GHGlow gp2 (v2) (version 2) | ecosystem: Host-associated > Mammals > Digestive system >... | reverse complement strand
CGAGTGCATCCGCTGCGGTATGTGTAAGTCTAATTGCCGCTTCGACGCCATCTCGGTTTATTAAAATTCGATAGCATCATGGAAGAAAAGAATATGATCACTTTGACGATTGATAAACACGAGGTAAATGTTCCCGCAGGGACCATGCTGCTTGATGCCGCCAAGACCGTTGGCATCAGCATCCCCACCCTGTGCCACATTGATCTGGAGGGCACTTGTGTACAGAACATGCCCGCCTCGTGCCGCATTTGTGTTGTTGAGATCGAAGGCCGTCGCAACCTGGCTCCCGCCTGCGCTACCCGCGTGACTCCGGGTATGGTGGTTCACACCAATAGCGCCCGCGTGATCCGTGCCCGCAAGACCGTTGCCGAGCTCATGCTCAGCGACCATCCCAACGATTGCTTGACCTGCCCCAAGTGCAGTGACTGTGAGTTGCAGCGTCTGGTTATGCGCTTCAACATCCGTCAGATGCCCTATAACGGTGGCGAACAGAGCGAGCGCAAGCAGGAGTTGACTCCCGCCATCTCGCGCAACATGGAGAAGTGTGTTTACTGCCGCCGTTGCGAGAGCGTCTGCAACAATGTTCAGTCTGTCGGCGTGCTGAGCGCTATCCGTCGTGGTTTCAACACCACCATCGCTCCCACCTTCGACAAGATGTTCACCGACACCAACTGTACCTATTGCGGTCAGTGTGTTGCCGTTTGTCCCACTGGCGCCCTCACCGAGCATGACTACACCAACCAGCTCATGGATGACCTGACCAACCCCGACAAGGTGGTTGTGGCTCAGCCTGCTCCCGCCGTGCGCTTCGCACTGGGCGAGGAATTCGGCATGAAGCCCGGTACTATCGTGACGGGCAAGATGGCTACCGCATTGCGCGACCTGGGCTTTGACTATGCATTTGACACCGACTTCGCTGCCGACCTCACCATCATGGAGGAGGGCACCGAGATCCTGCAACGCCTCAACAAGTTCCTTGCTGGCGATAAGGATGTGAAGTTGCCGATTATGACTTCGTGCTGCCCCGCTTGGGTGAACTTCTATGAGCACGAGTATCCCGACCTGCTCGAGTATCCCTCGACTGCCAAGTCGCCCGCTCAGATGTTTGGTGCTGTTGCCAAGACCTACTGGGCCGAGAAGATGGGTATCCCCCGCGAGAAACTCGTGGTTGTTTCTATCATGCCCTGCTTGGCCAAGAAGTATGAGGCTGGTCGTGAAGAGTTCAAGGTGGATGGCAATCCCGACGTGGATTACAGCATCTCGACCCGTGAGCTCGGTCGCCTGATCAAGCGCGCCAACATTGACTTCGTCAACCTGCCTGAGAGCGACTTTGACTCGCCCCTCGGCGAATCGACCGGTGCTGGTGTCATCTTCGGCATCACTGGCGGTGTGATGGAGGCTGCATTGCGTACCGTCTATGAGGTACACACTGGCAAGACCCTGCCTCACCTCGAGTTCAACGAGGTGCGCGGCTTCGAGGGCATCAAGGAGGCTACCATTGACCTGAACGGCTTTGAGCTGAAGGTCTGCGTGGCTCACACCCTGAGCAATGCCCGCAAGGTGATGGACGCCCTGCGTGCCGGCAAGCTCAACTACCATGTGGTTGAGGTAATGGCATGTCCCGGTGGTTGCATCGGTGGTGCTGGTCAGCCCTACCACCATGGCAACATCGAGATCCTCAAGGCCCGTGCTGCTGCCGTTTACCGCGAGGACGAGGGTAAGGCCCTGCGCAAGAGCCACGAGAACCCCGACATCCAGAAGCTCTACAAGGAATTCCTGGGCGAGCCCTGTGGCGAGAAGTCTCACCACCTGCTTCACACGCATTATTTCGATAAGTCCATTCATTAATCGACTAAAACAACACTAACGATATGAAGAAGAAAGAAGAAATCAAGCTGGCGTGTACCGTTGTTCAACAGGTTGAGGAAATCTGCGACAAGCACGGCAACAAGCCCGGTGAACTGATCAACGTGCTGCACGAGTGCCAGGCTCTGCACGGCTATCTCCCCGAGGAGATGCAGCGCATCATCGCCCGCAAGCTGGGCGTGCCCGCTTCCAAGGTCTATGGCGTAGTGACGTTCTACTCGTTCTTCACCATGACCCCCAAGGGCAAGCACCCGATTTCAGTATGTCTGGGTACCGCTTGCTACGTGCGCGGTTCAGAGCGTCTGTTGGAAGAGATCAAGCGCATCCTCAACATTGAGGTGGGCGAGACCACTCCCGATGGCAAGTTCTCGCTCGACTGCCTGCGCTGCGTCGGCGCTTGCGGTCTTGCTCCCGTTGTCATGATTGGTGAGCACGTTTATGGCCGTCTCGAGGTCAAGGACGTTCGCAAGATCCTTGATGACATCGCTGCTCAAGACTGATCAACGTTAATCATCACTGATTGAAAAACGGCAGGATGCCTTCCCTAGTGAATGGCATCCTGTCTTTTTTTGTTTTTTTATGTATGATAGATATTGATAAATTTGCCATAAATCAGTATCTTTGCAACTGGATTTGATAGTACACATTGCTAAACTGTTGAATACCACATCATTTCTATATCTGGCACCCAATGAATGAGCAACACAATGATAATATGATACAGGCTGGTGGAGCGCCGTCTTCCCCTGCCGACAAGCCCCTTTGTGGTTTGATGGCCAACGACCATATCCAGGTCCTGTGTTGTAGCGGAACTTCATGCTATGGCATGGGCAGCCTCCAGATCATTGACAGGTTCATCCACGAGATAGCCGACCATGGCTTGGGTAGCCGTGTCGATGTGGTTGCAACAGGATGTTTTGGTTTCTGTGCCAAGGGACCCATCGTCAGGATCATGCCCGACAACACGACCTATGTCCAGGTACATCCCGAGGATGTTGAGGAAATCATTCAATCCCACATCATTGATGGCAAGCCGGTAGACCGCCTGCTCTATATCGAGAGCACCGCCCACCAGTTGCTCGACGATGTCAAGCACTGGAATGCTCCGCTGCATGTGTCGCTCGACGCGATGCTCGACGATTACATCTATGAGATCGGCGGCAAGAAATTCTTCTCGGTGCTGTCCTACAAGATTGACCCCACGAAGTGCAAGGGCTGTAGTGCCTGCAAGCGCAACTGCTCCAGCAGTGCCATCGTGGGCGACATTCGCCACCCTCACATCATCAATCCCTACAAGTGCACTTGTTGTGGCAACTGTATGACCAAGTGTCGCTTCGATGCTATTCATGGCCCGGTAGGAGCCTTGAACGAGCGCAATTATGTCGAGGACCTGCTGGTCGATGTCGCCGACCCCGATAAGATTGTCGTCGCTCAGACCGCTCCTGCTGTGCGTTATGCGCTTGGCGAGGAGTTCGGTATGCCTCCCGGCACCATTGTGACGGGCAAGATGGTCACCGCCCTGCGCAAGGTGGGTGTCGATTATGTGTTCGACACCGACTTTGGCGCCGACATTACCATCATGGAGGAGGCAGCCGAGATTGTGGACCGTCTGAGGAAGTTCATTGCTGGTGACCGCAACGTGAAGATTCCCATCACGACCTCGTGTTGCCCGGCATGGGTGAACTTCTTTGAGAACGAGTATTCCGACCTTCGCGAGTATCCCTCGACCTGCAAATCTCCTGCCCAGATGCTGGGTGCCGTGCTCAAGACCTATTGGGCACAACGCATGGGCATACCCCGTGACAAACTGGTCGTCGTGTCGGTCATGCCATGCATTTCCAAGAAATATGAGTGTGCCCGTGACGAGTTTATGACCGACGGCAATCCTGATGTGGATTACTCCATCACGACGATAGAACTGGCAGAACTCATACGCCGCATGAACATCAACTTTGATCGCCTGCGTGACACCGAGTTCGACTCGCCGTTGGGCGACTCCTCGGGCGCAGGAGCCATCTTCGGAACAACGGGTGGTGTGATGGAAGCGGTATTGAGGACCGTGTATGAAGAATTTACAGGCAACGAGCTGCCGCAGCTGGAGTTCGAGCAAGTGCGAGGTCTGGAAGGCATCCGTGAGGCGGTTATTGACCTCAACGGCTTTGAGTTGAAAGTGTGCGTCGTGAACACGTTGCGCAATGCCCGCATCGTGATGGACAGCCTGCGTGCTGGCGAGATGGACTATCATGTCATCGAGGTGATGGCATGCCCCGGTGGCTGCATCGGTGGAACAGGTCAGCCCTATCACCACGGCGACATCGAGGTCATCAAGGCCCGTCAACGTGCCATCTATAGCGAGGATATCGGTAAGCGCCAGCGCAAGAGCCACGACAATCCTGTCATCCAGCGCCTGTATCATGAATTTCTGGGTGAACCCTTGAAGGGCGCCGCCCACGACCTTCTCCACACCAAGTACCGCGACAAAACTATCCTCTAACCCCTGGGTTAAACAATAAGAATTGAATTTGATTTATAATGAGAGGCGCCAACTATTTTGCCAGCGCCCCGTCAAGTATTGTCCTTTGCCGTTCGTCGTGTCCCGTAGTGCGAGACTCTGGCTCTCAACCATTGTTCAAGGCAGGGACACCTTGCCCAGTATTCCTTTTAGATGTGCGATGGCGATGCCGTAGTTGGTCATCGGCGTACCCTGACGGCGGCACTGCTCGATGCGCGAGAGCATGAACTTGCGGTTGAACATACAGGCGCCACAATGGATGACCAGGTCATAGCTCGTCAGGTCTTTAGGAAAGTCTTTGCCATCCACAATGTCTACGGTTAGTCCTTGTCCCACGCGCTGACGCAGCATGCGGGGAATCTTTTCACGACCGATGTCCTCGGCGAGCGGTGCATGAGTGCACGCCTCAGCAATGAGGACGCGTGACTGTTCGGTCAGGCGATCAATGGCCATGGCGCTCCTGGCAAAGAAACGGATGTCGCCCTTGTGAGCCGCCATGAGCACCGAGAATGATGTGAGCAGGCTCTCGGCTGGCTTTTTCTTTTCCACGATGTCAAACACCTGGGAGTCGGTGATGATGAGGTGTGGCGGTTCCTGTAATGAGGCAAGTGCCCTGTCGATATCCTCGGTCGTGCAGCAGATGGCGATGCACCGTTTGTCCATCAGGTCACGCAGGGTCTGGACCTGTGGCAGGATGAGGCGCCCCTTGGGAGCCTGCGGATCTTGGGGCATGACCAGCAGCACTGTGTCGCCCGCTTGGGCTAGATTACCCGTGAGTGACTGCTTCTCTTCTTCAGGCCTCAGTCCAGCCAGCGTCTGTCGCAGCAGGTCCAACCCTGTCCCTTGCAGGGCACTCACCGGGATGACATCGCAGCCCAATCGCTTGGCCATATCAGCGAGTAGGGTAGTGGGCACTTCTGACATCAGGTCAATCTTGTTAAGTACCGCCAGATAGGGCACATCAGCCTGTTTGAGCATGGCTGCCCAGGCTGACTCATCGTCAAGCGACTGACCATCGGTGACGAGAATGGCAATGTCGGTCTGCTTGATGACCTCTCGGGTGCGCTCGGTGCGCAGGTCGCCCACCTTGCCACTGTCGTCAAAGCCTGCCGTATCGATGAGCACGCAGGGGCCCAGCGGCAAAATCTCCATCGATTTCATCACAGGGTCAGTTGTTGTGCCTGGCACGTCGCTCACCAGGGCCGTCTGCTGCCCGGTCAGCGCATTGATAAGCGACGACTTGCCCGCATTGCGCCTGCCAAACAGTGCAATGTGCAACCGCTCACTCTGCGGAGTCCTGTTAAAATTGTGATCTACCATTATAACGTCACTATGATATAATGAAAACAATAAGTACAATAAACACAATTTTCTGAATAGCTGAACTTGTATTTATTGTACTTATTGTTTTCTCTATGTTTGTTTAGAAGTAGAAGTCGCGCTGGCCAGCGGCAATTTCATCAATGTGTCGGCTGGCGATTTCGCGCACGCGTTGATTGGATATCTTGGCCAACTCCTGCTCGATGAGGGCATTGCCCTTGGCAACGGTGTCCTCGCTGGCGAAGTCCATGAGGTATTCCTTGAGGGTCATCAGTGCGTTGGGCGTGCAGATGTCACCGATCTTGCCGGCCTTGCACAGTTCCATGAAGCGGTCACCCGTGCGGCCCGAGCGGTAGCAAGCAGTGCAGAAACTGGGCAGATAGCCGATAGACAGCAACCAGTTGATGACCTCGTCGAGGGTGCGCGTGTCGCTCACGTCAAACTGCGCCGTCTCGTCATGGCGCTCGACTGTCGTGTAACCACCAACGCTGGTGCGGCTGCCACCGCTGATCTGAGATACACCCAGGTCGAGCACTTTGGCACGCACGCTCTGGCTCTCACGGGTCGAGATAATCATGCCGGTATAGGGCACGGCAAGGCGGATGACAGCGATGATGCGGCAGAAGATGTCGTCGGGCAGCACATCGGGGAATTCATCGAGGCTGATGTCCTCGGCGGGGCAGATGCGCGGCACACTGATGGTGTGGGGACCGACGCCGAAGCGGGCCTCCAAGTGCTCAGCATGCATTAGCAGGCCGACGAAGTCATAACGGTAGGTCGTCAAACCATAGAGCACGCCGATACCCACGTCGTCACAGCCGCCCAGTTGGGCGCGGTCCATGGCCTCGGTGTGGTAGCAGTAGTTGCTCTTGGGTCCCGTGGGATGCAGTGCCTCGTAGTTCTTGCGGTTATAGGTTTCCTGGAACAGGATATAGGTGCCGATGCCGGCGGCCTTCAATTTCTCATAGGCCTCGACCTCGGTAGCAGCGATGTTCACGTTCAAGCGACGGATCTCGCCGTTGCCCACCTTAGTATTATAAATAGTGTGGATCGACTCCAGGATATACTCCAACGGATTCATTACGGGATGCTCGCCGGCCTCGAGGGCAATGCGCTTGTGACCCATCTTGACCAGGGCCTCAACCTCGGCACGGATCTCGTCCTGTGACAATTTCTTGCGAGGGATGGTCTTGTTCTTGGCATGATAGGGACAATAGACGCACCCGTTGATGCAATAGTTGGACAGGTAAAGCGGGGCGAACATCACGATGCGGTTGCCGTAGAAGCGGCGCTTCACATCCTTGGCCAGTTGCTCGTAGCGCTCAATCAGGTCGGGCTGGTCGCAGTCCAGCAGGACGGCAGCTTCGCGGTGGGTCAAACCCTTACACAGGGCGGCTTTATTGATAATCTCTTCGATCAGAGCACGGTTGCTCTTGTTCTTCTCAGCGTAGGCTAGCGTTTCTAGTATCTCGCTATCGTCGATGAATTCATCGGCATGGTTAGACTTGACGTTGTACATGATATTGTAGTTATTAGTTGTTACAATCTGCAAATATACACAAAAGTTGTCAGTTACAATCTTTGTCCTGCTAAAAAAAGATAATAAAACAAAAACTTGCTTGTGGTGATGACGATTTGCACTATCTTTGCATGTTTATTGGCAAAGTAAGAGACATTGACTACAAGAGGTCTCCATATCATATTCATTCTGGTAGCGGCACTTGCTCTGTTACCTACTGTTTTGCGTGGGCAGGTCTTGACGGGAAATACCCTTGATCTGACTCAGGCGGTTGACTCTATTGTCAAGACCGATTCCGACTCTGCAATAAAACAAGACTCAACGTCCAGGCACCGTGAGAGGTTATTTGTGAATGATACAAGCCGCTTTGTCAAGCAGATGGTCGACCTCGACCATGTCGTGGAGTTCAATGCCAAGGACAGTATCATCCTCTATGGTCGTAATCATGCTGTGATGTATGGCGGCAGCAAGATTCTGTACGGTGACATTGACATGAGTGCGTCACAGATCAGCATGGATATGGATAGCAGTCAGGTGCAGGCTATTGGCGTACTGGACAGCATCGGCGAGTTGAAGGGCTCCCCTGTGTTCAAGGACAATAGCGGTGAATACCAGTCACGAGTGATGAAGTATAACTTCAAGACCAAGCGTGGCTATATCACCGACATCGTCACCGAGCAGGGCGAAGGCTACCTGACTGGCGGCATCACCAAGAAGACCGAGGATGACTATTACTACATCAAGGACGGACGCTACACCACCTGCGACGACCACGAGCATCCCCACTTCTACTTCCAACTCACCAAGGCCAAAGTCAAACCCAAAAAGAATGTAGTGACGGGACCCGCCTTCATGGTACTTGAAGACCTGCCGCTGCCCATTGCAGTGCCCTTCGGCTACTTCCCCTTCAGCGAGAAGTATCAGAGTGGTATCCTGGTGCCCACCTTCGGCGAGGACTACAACCGTGGTTTCTACCTGCGCAATGGTGGCTATTATCTGGCATTGGGCGAACATGCCGACCTGGCGCTGACCGGTGAAATCTACACACGCGGCTCTTGGGGCTTGTCGGCACAATCTTCCTATGCCAAGCGCTACAAGTTCTCTGGATCATTCGGCGTCAACTACCTGACCACCGTCACTGGTCAGAAGGGTGACCCCGACTACAACAAGATGCACAATTTCCAGGTGATATGGAGTCATAGCCAAAACCAGAAGGCCAACCCCTTCTTGACCTTCTCGGCCAGCGTGAACTTTGCTACTACAGGTTATACCCGCAATAGCTTGAACACCTACTACACCAATGCTTTTACCGAAAACACCAAGAGCAGTACCGTCAACCTGACCTATAAGATTCCCAACAGCAAGTGGACTATCTCAACCAATGCCAATATATCACAGCGCACTGCCGACTCGACCCTCACGGTATCATTCCCTAACATTACCATCAACATGAGTCAGACGGCGCCGTTCAAGCGCAAGCGTGCTGTGGGCGACGAGCGGTGGTATGAGAAGATCAAGATCAGCTATTCGGGCCGTTTCCAAAATTCGTTGACCGCCAAGCAGAACGATTTTCTGCACAAGAACCTGGTCAAGGACTGGCGCAATGGCATGAGCCACTCGGTGCCCGTCCAAGCAACATTCAACGTGATGAAGTATTTTAACATTACGCCCAATATCACGATGAACGACCGCATGTACACCAGCAAGATAAGGCAACAATGGGACCCCAATGCCAGTGCTGTGGTTAGGGACACGACCTATGGCTTCTACAATATCTTTGACTTCAACTTCGGTGTGTCGTTGAGTACAAAGGTGTATGGTTTCTTCAAACCACTGAAGTTTCTGGGCAAGCTGAGTGAAAAACTGCAGATGGTGCGTCATGTGATGACACCCACGATCTCGTTCTCGGCGTCGCCCGACTTTGCTTCCCCCTTCTGGGGTTACTACGGCAACTATGAGCGTGTTTATAACGACGGCAGGATAGAGCCGGTACGTTACAGCTATTTCCAGCATGGTTTGTATGGTAGCGCTCCTAACGGCAAGTCGGGAACAATCACGTTCAACATCGCCAATAACCTAGAAGCCAAGATCAAGAGCGAGAACGACAGCACGGGGTTCAAGAAAATCTCACTCATCGAGAATTTCACCCTGTCACAGTCCTGCAATCTCGCTGCCGACTCGATGAAGTGGAGTAACCTCAACACCAGCATCATGCTACGTCTGGTCAAGGGATTCAACCTCAACTTGAGTGCCACTTGGGATGTCTATAAGTATGCCCTCAACGCCAATGGCGCGCCCGTCAGGATCAACAAGTTGCGCCTGTTCAACGGTGGTGGTTGGGGACGTCTGTCCAGTACTGGCACATCATTCTCCTACACGTTCAACAACGACACCTTCCGTCGCAAGAAGGACAGCAAGAAGACCGATGAGAAGAAGCCGCCACAAAATTCCCTTGATCGCGATAAGAATGGCAACAACGAGGAAGAACAGCAGCAGGGCACCGGACAGACTACCGATCTGGAACTCATCGATGGCTATGCCAAGTGGGACTGCCCATGGAGCCTGACGCTCAATTACTCGTTGTCCTACGGTTACGGCTCATTTAATTATAAAAAGCTGGAATACAATGGCAAGTGGACCCAAAACCTGAGCATGAACGCCAGCATCCGCCCCACCAAGAACTGGTCGATAACGGCATCGGCAAGTTATAATTTCGACACCCACAAGATTGCCTATATGAATTGCTCCATCTCGCGACAGATGCATTGCTTCGAGATGAGTGCCAGCTTTGTCCCTGTAGGTCCCTACAAGAGCTATAACTTCCACATCGCTGTCAAGTCGTCCATCCTCCAGGATGTGAAATATGACAAGCATTCCAGCTTGAGCAATGGCATCACGTGGTATTAGTTGCATATTGACCTTGTTTCTGGCTCTGAGTTGCTTCTTGCCGACAGCGGGACAACAGTTGCTCGAGGGTGATCTGCTGTTCTGTTGTACTGACTCGGCCAATGCCATCACGGCTGTAACTAGTGGTGTGGGGAGCTTGCCCATTGACCATGTGGCTGTCGTTCATCGCATCGGTGGCGATGAGGGCATTTTCTATGTCATTGAGGCAATAAAGCCCGAGGTCTGTCTCACGCCACTTGATTCATTCCTGACCGACAATCATCATGTAATCCTGGGCAGAGTGAATGTTGATGTAGATTATTCCACATCCATCAAGCGATGTCTATCGATGGTTGGAAAACCTTACGATGACCTTTACTTGCCTGGAGACAGCGCCATCTATTGCAGCGAGTTGGTGCAACTGAACTATGTCAAGCCCGACGGAAACCTGGTTTTTACCCCTATCCCGATGTCTTTTCATGATGCCACCGGGCTGGTGACCGACTATTGGCGGGAGTTTTATGAGTGTCGGGGAATGGCTGTTCCCGAGGGTGCCCCTGGTTCCAACCCGGGTGAGCTGTCCCGTCGCCCACAAGTCACGATAATCGGCACATTAATCCTTGAGAACCGCGAGGTTGTTTTACACACAGGGCAATAACACATCACTTGCCTAATGCCTTAGACCCATGCCTGTCCCACACAAATGACAAAAAACTGACATGTGAGGTCCGATAACTCAAAACTTATTACTACCTTTGTAGGTTATTTACTGAATAGCCTCCAATATTGGGTACTATCATATCAATATTAATCGGTTGTGTGTCAATAGGTATAATCCTGTCGGCACCCATGGGTCCTATCGGTATCCTGTGTATTCAGCGCACCCTTAACAACGGCCGTGAATCGGGCTTTTTTACGGGCGTTGGAGCTGCTGCCAGCGACCTTTTCTATTGCCTGCTGGTGGGACTGGGTATCTCTCTGGTGACCGACTTCATCGCCGACCATGTCAATATCTTGCAGGTTATCGGTAGCGTTATCCTGATCATCTATGCTACCTATATGATCATCCACAACCCAGTCAGCCAGATTAAGGAGAACCTTGACCAGCGCGATGACCGTGTTCGTGACATGGCCACGGGCTTCCTCTTCACCTTGAGCAACCCGCTCATCATGTTCCTTATCATTCCGCTGTTTGCGCGTTTCGGTTTCCCCTTGCCTGAATACAAGTTTTATCACATTATTTTAGGATATGCTTCGATTGTGCTGGGCGCTTTGATCTGGTGGGCAGTCATTACTTTCTTCGTCAATAAGGTACGCACCCATTTCAATATCCGCTCCATGTGGCTCATCAACCGTATCATCGGCTCCATTATTCTGATACTCTCTCTTTATGGTCTGGTTACCGGTGCCGTCGCCTATCTGCATGAGTTGCAGCTGATTTGAATCCCTCCTTACTGAATGTAGTTGAATAGTTATTTTACCAGGGCGGGTCAATAGCCTCGGTAATAGTGCTTCTGGGTACTATGGTTTCGTATTATATTTCTTCTTTTTTGTAGTCTTTCTGTCTTTTTTCATGATTTCTTGCCTGACTTTTTTTGTCAGTAAAAATATAATAATGTACTTTTGCGGTATCCTAACTGCTGTTAAACCTTCAAAAGATTGTATATGAGAAAGATTATTCCTGCATTAGTTGTGTTGTCGTTGATGCTTGCTTCGTTTACTGCTGGCATGCAATATCAACGAGGTGATGTAAATCATGATGGTAATGTCAGCATCACTGATGTGACTTGCCTGATCGATTATCTGATGAGCGGTGTTTGGCCCGAGGACACCATTCCCGGAGACACGATTCCATACGACACCATTCCGCACGACACGATCCCTGTAGATACGATTCCTGTCGATACGGTTCCTCCTGTTCCTCAGAATAAGACCTTCACTGTGAATGGCGTGTCGTTCACGATGATAGCAGTTCAGGGCGGTACGTTCACAATGGGCGCTACACCCGAACAGGGAAAAGATGCCGAGGAGAAAGAAAAACCGGCCCATGATGTGACCCTGTCTGATTATTACATCAGTGAGACCTTAGTTACTCAAGAATTATGGGAGGCTGTGATGGAAGGCGATAACCCGAGCTACTATCATGATCCCAAACGCCCTGTCGAGAGCGTCTCATGGAATGATTGCCAGACGTTTATTGCTCGTCTGAGTCTGATGGTAGGCCAGTTGTTCCATCTGCCTACCGAGGCCCAGTGGGAATATGCTGCCCGTGGCGGCATCTACAGCCTTGGTTATAAATATGCTGGTAGCAACACCATCGGTGATGTCGCTTGGTACACGGTAAATGCTTTTGATGTGGGACAGTCTAATCCTAATTATGGTACTCACGTTGTAGCTACGAAGATGCCAAATGAATTGGGCATTTATGATATGAGTGGTAATGTATATGAGTGGTGCAGCGACTGGTCCAGCTCGACATATTACAGCGAGTCACCAGCCGAGAATCCTAAGGGCCCATCATCGGGTATCAAACGCATTGTTCGTGGCGGATGTTGGTTCAGTAGTGACAAAACCTGTCGTGTCTCTGCCAGGACAGAGGCAGCACCCTCATCAACCGCAGGAGGTAGCACTAGGGGCTTCCGCATCACCTTGTAATGGCATGCCGGGGCTTTTACCTATAGCCTACCGACACTCAATCATATTTTAATATAAAGCTACGAGAGGGCGGCCAAACAAATGGTCGCCCTCTCGCTATTACTTATTAGTATTGTCTGTTAGTCAGTATCCTGCTTGGGATCAATACTTTTTCACCTCGATATCACCTTTGAGAGCAGCGAAGGCGTTCTCGGCGAGTGCCGACATTTCGTCCTCGCCAGGATAGATATGCACGGGAGCCATCCAGCCGATGCGCTTCTGCAACTCATCGGTCATGTACTTCCAGTATGCGATACCGCCGGTGATGAGAATGGCATCGATCTTGCCGCACAGCACAGCACCCTTCTCGGCGATGGCCTTGGCAATATGATAGATCATGGCGTTGATCACGAGCTTGGCATGCTCATCGCCATTGTTCATCATCTTCTCGGCCTCAATCATGTCGGTCGTGCCCAGGTGCGAGAATACGCCACCCTTGCCCGAAATCATCTTGAGAATCTCGTCCTTGGTGTATTCACCGCTGAAGCACAGGTTAACCAGCGCTTTGGCGGGCAGGCTGCCGGCGCGTTCGGGTGAGAACGGACCTTCGCCATCTAGGGCGTTGTTCACATCAACGGCGCGGCCATGATCGTGGGCTGCTACCGAGATACCGCCACCCAGGTGGGCAACGATGAGGTTCAAGTCCTCGTAACGCTTGCCGTTCTCCCTGGCAAAGCGGCGTGCGATAGCGCGCTGGTTCAGGGCGTGCCAGATGCTCTCACGCTTGAACATCGACAAGCCGCACACGCGTGCATAGTCGTTCAGTTCGTCAGTCACAACGGGGTCGGCGATATAACAGGGGCATCCCAGGCCTTTAGCAATCTCACGGGCAATGACGCAACCCAGGTCGCAGGCGTGCTGGTGCTCGCTGGCATAAGTTGCCTGAATCATGTTCTCGTCAACGGCATAGATACCGCCGGGAAGAGGCTTGGTCAAGCTGCCGCGAGCGACAATGGCATCAAATTCAACGGGAATTCCGGCTGCTTCAAGCTCGTTGAGAATCATTTTGCGACGGAAGTCAAACTGGTCGGTGATCTTGGCAAACGGAGCCAATTCTTCAGCGGTGTGGCGAATGACTTTAATCAGACGAGGTTCTCCGTCCTCAACAACTGCCATCTTAGTGGAAGTGGAACCCGGATTGATGACTAATACTTTCATTGCATTAAAATTTATTGGTTTAAAGATAGGTTAATGTGTAATTCTTAGTTGATATTACTCAGCTGCCATGGTTGCTACAGCCAGACTGTAGAACTTGGACTGGGCACTGTCGGCACGCGAGGGAACCACAGCGGGGCACTTGGCTCCCAGCAGCAGGCCAGCAGTGCTGGCACCGGCAAACAGGGTGATAGCTTTATAGAATACGTTACCGGCTTCGATGTCGGGCATGATGAGGACGTCACTGTCGCCCTGCAACGGAGAGGTCAGACCTTTGGCCTCCATAGCGTGCATGCTGCATGCGCACTTGGCATCCAGGGGACCGTCAACGATACATTTGCCCAGCTCTCCCTTGTTGGCCATGTCAATGATGACGGGATAATCCTCGGTGAAGGGGAAGTGCTTGCCGTTGACCTTCTCGGTGCAGTGGATCAGGGCCACCTTGGGCACCTCAACACCGAAGTTGCGGGCTACATTGGACATATATTTCACCATCTCGATGCGCTGAGCCTGGTTGGGATAGGGGATAACAGCAGCGTCGGTAAAAATCAGCAGTTTGTGGTAGCTGGGGATATCTGCTACAGCAGCATGGGTCAGCACGTTGCCCTTGGGCAGGATACCGGTCTCCTTGTTCAGGACGGCACGCAGCAAGTTGTCGGTGTTGATCAGGCCTTTCATCAGCACGTCGGCCTTGTTCTCGCGCACGAGAGCTACAGCCTTGGCGGCAGCGTCATCGGCATCGGTTGCATCAACAAAACTCATGCTCGAGGCAAAGGGCTTCAAAGCCTCGTTAGCTTTGAGCTTCTCTTCACAGCCCACAAAGATGGCTTCAATAAATCCTGCTTGGAGTGCTTGAGCGCAAGCGGCGGGAGTTTTCTCATCGGCGGCCCATACAACAGCCACGCGTTTTTTCACATTGTTCTCTTTAAGATGAGCAAGCAGCTCATCAAAATTCTTAATGGTATTCATTAGAATAAATTAGTATAAAAGTTAATGGTTTATCGATGGACAAAATTACTACTTTTTCACAACATAGCACACATTTTTTTCAACAACATGAAAAAAAAGATTATATTTGCAGTCACTTATCAACGAATAATCAAAATAGAATCATGGCACTGAACGGAATACTGGCTTTTTTTAACCTTGGAACAGGTGAGATTATAGCAATTGTGCTTATTATACTGCTCCTCTTTGGCGGCAGGAAGATTCCTGAACTCATGCGTGGTCTGGGCAAGGGAGTGAAGAGCTTCAAGCAAGGCATGAACGAGGTTGAGGAAGAAATTAAAAAGCCGTTTGACGATTTAGACAAGGACAAACCCGGGTCAACCCCCGACAATCCCATTCGCTAATCTTGCCTGATAATGGCACAGGAACAACCGCCGTTGCAGGAAATGTCGTTCTGGGATCACATCGACGCTTTGCGGGCGGTGTTGATCCGTATTGTTGTTGCCCTGGTGGTGATGACAGTGGGGTTGTTCATTCTCATGCCTTCAATCTTTGACTCAGTGATTTTAGCACCGTGTCATGGCGACTTCGCATTATATCGCCTGTTTCAGCGCATCACGTCATCGTTGTCATGGCTGCCCCAGTTCACTACCGATGGCTTTGAGGTAGAGCTGATTAACATCAAGCTTGCATCTCAGTTCTTTATCCACATGTCCACATCGTTTTGGCTGTCTTTGGTGCTGCTGTTCCCCTTTGTCCTTTACCAGCTATGGACATTTATTGCCCCTGCCCTGTATCCTAACGAGAAACATGGTGTCAAGACCGCATTTCTCATTGGATGCTTGATGTTTTTCCTTGGCGTGGCAGTGGGTTATTTCATCGTTTTTCCTGTCACGCTGCGGTTCCTCGCCAACTATCATGTGAGTCAATTTGTACCCAACCAGATTTCGCTTGACAGCTATATGGACACATTCTTGATGCTCATTTTTGTGATGGGTGTCATTTTTGAGTTGCCTTTAGTAGCTTGGCTGTTGGGGGTGCTGGGCGTGTTGCACCGCGGATTCTTCAGGGTTTATCGTCGTCATGCCATCGTCATCCTCCTTGTTCTTGCTGCTATCATCACTCCGACTGGCGATCCGTTCACGTTGACGATAGTCTTCCTGCCCATTTATCTACTCTTTGAGGTCAGCGCCTATCTCGTCCCGAATGCCCCTGCCCAGGACGCGTGAGGGCTACATCCATTGTGCAGCCCCCCTCTGAACTCATTATATTTTGAAATTCTATTCTCCCATGACCCCGTCCCACACAGCGTGGCGCAGGGTGCCTGCTTCGTCATCACAGCGGTACTCCCAGTACATCGCACCGCGCATTCCGGTCTCCTTGATGAACTTGCACTTCCATGCCAGCGACTCGGCGTCCTCGTAGGTGCAGACAAACTGGCCGTCGCTGTTGACTAGATAGGGCACCTTGGCGACGTCATCCCACATGCGGGTGACATCGGTGCGCTTGACTAGAGCGCCATAGTTGGCGTTCCCGAAGCCCTTGACCGAACGGCCGTAAAATGGCACGCCGAGCACCAGTTTGTTGATCGGCATCCCCGCATCAAGGTGAGCCTGCAGAGCTTCCTGTGCCGTCACACGGCCCGACATCTCGCTGCGATAGAGCGACGCGTGATGATAGGGTGGGTTGCCCACGTCATACATCATGATGTTCACCAGGTCAACATAGGGCTCGATAGCCTTGAAGTCCACAAAGCGACCGTCGGCAATCGTTGCACATGACAACAAGTAATCTTTGCCGAGGGCTTTGCGCAGTTCCTTCATCAGCAAGGTAAAGTTGTCAATGTCTTGGGGCGTTGACGTGATACCCGCTTCGCTGCTGCTGGGATATTCCCAGTCGATATCGATACCGTCGATGCCATAATCCTTGACGATGCGCTTGCAGTCCTTGGCAAATGCCTTGCGGCGCTGGTCGGTTGATGCCATCTCGCTGAAGCCGCCGGCTGTCCAACCGCCGATGCTCAGCACGACATAAATCTTGTGGTCCTTCTTCAGACCCGCCAGTTGGCGCAGACGGTCAGGACGTTGAATGATCACTCCGTCAAAAGTCTTATTCACGTTGCCGAAGGCGTAGTTGATATGCGTCAGCACCGAGCAGTCGGGCAGAGGCATATCTTCATTCCAACCAGTGACATAGGCTGCAACTACGGGCCCGTTATCCTTGTGTTTACCTCCAGCCCACATCGGCAGCATCAGTGTCAGCAGACATCCTAAAATTAAAATCTTTCTCATCATAGCCCTATAAATCTTTATTTATTTTCTCCAAAGGTACATTTTTCTTTTTATTCGGCAATCTCTTATGGTGATTTTTTTAATAATTGATAGAAAACCATGATTGATGGCCATTTCTGGTTGATCGTGAACCGCGGAATATTATCTTTTTTTAATAATGAATAAATGAAATATTTAGTACATTATTCGGGAAATAGTAGTACCTTTGCCGATTGAAATAGCTTCTTAGCTTCAAGCGTTGGCAACAACTAAGGACTAGAAAGGTGGTGCAAGTCGAACGCAACGAAAGCTTGCTTTCAATTGCTGAGGCGCAGCCCACCTTGCACGGGCTGAGCGAGTGAAACTAAGGGCTAGAAATTAGAAACTATTTTAAGGTTACTATATAATTTTACTATTTTATGGCAGAAACAAAGAAATTGTTCGACCAATTCGCGCCTGTCACTCCCGAGGAGTGGCGTGCCAAGGCCGAAGTTGACCTGAAAGGGGCCGACTTTGAGAAGAAAATGGTTTGGCGGACAAACGAAGGTTTCAATGCCCAGCCGCTGTATCGCAGCGTGGACATTGCTGACCTCAAGCAGACCAAATCACTCCCTGGCGAGTTCCCCTATGTCCGCGGAACACGCTACAACAACGACTGGAAGGTTCGCCAGAACATCAATGTTGATGATGTCAAGGCAGCCAATGCCAAGGCTATCGAGGTGCTCGGCAAGGGCATCAACTCGATCGGCTTCCACATGCACAATAGTGATGTGGACCTGAAGGAACTCTTCAAGGGCATCTCCCTTCCCGCCTGTGAAATCAACATCATGTGCTGCCCCAAGTGCGCCATCAAGTATGCCAAGGAGCTCGTTGAACTTTGCAAGGAGAACGGCTGCGAGGACACCTTCGTGGGTAGTATCACCTTCAACCCGTTCAAGCGCACCTTCAAGCATGGTGAGCCGTTCCCTGGCGACATCGTTGCCATGGCCACCGAGCTGATGAATGCCGTGAAGCCTGTTGCTCACCTGCGCGTGCTCAGCGTTGACTCGCTGGCATTGAACAACGCCGGTGCCTACATCTTCCAGGAGCTGGGTTATGCCCTGGCTTGGGGTGCCGAGTGGATGGCCATGCTGACCGAGGCTGGTTTCTCCGCCGATGAGGTGGCCAACCGCATCAAGTTCAACATGGGCGTTTCGACTGTTTACTTCATGGAGATTGCCAAGTTCCGTGCTGCGCGCGAGCTGTGGGCTCTCATCGTGAAGCAGTTCAATCCCGCCAACGACTACTCGTGCATGATGAACGTCAATGCCGAGACCAGCCGTTTCAACCAGACGATCTATGACAGCTACGTGAACCTGCTCCGCAGCCAGACCGAGGCCATGAGTGCTGCCCTGGCTTGTGTAGATTCAATTGTTGTCACCCCGTTTGATGCTCCCTATAAGGAGAGCGACGACTTCAGCGAGCGCATCGCCCGCAACCAGCAGATCCTGCTCAAGGAAGAGAGCCACCTCGACAAGGTCGTTGACCCCGCCGGCGGTTCCTACTATGTGGAGATGCTGACCAAGAACCTCGCCGAGCAGGGATGGAAGCTCTTCCTCGACGTGGAGGACAAGGGCGGCTTCAAGGCTGCTCTCGAGAGCGGTGACATCATCAACGCTATCAACGCTACCGCCAATGAGCGCTTTGACAAGGTGGCTAAGCGCCGTGAGCAGTTGCTGGGTACCAACCAGTTCCCCAACTTCACCGAGAAGGCTGCCGACAAGGCCGACGCCTGCAAGGAGTGCAACTGCCACTGCAGCTGCAACCACGAGGAGAAAGAGGGTGTCGTGACGCTCAACACCAAGCGCCTGGCAACGCAGTTCGAGGAGGTTCGCCTCGCTACCGAGCACGCTGCCCACACGCCCAAGGTGTTCATGCTCACCATCGGCAACCTGGCTATGCGTCTGGCTCGCGCCCAGTTCAGCGACAACTTCTTCGCCTGCGCTGGCTATGAGCTGATCGACAACAACGGTTTCAAGACCGTCAAGGAAGGTATGGACGCCGCTATGGAGAAGAAGGCCGACGTTGTCGTGCTCTGCTCCAGTGACGATGAGTATGCCGCTCTGATTCCCGAGGCTGTCAAGGAACTCAACGGCCGTGCCGAGCTCGTGCTCGCAGGTCCCGAGACCGACGAATTCAAGGCCCTGGGCATCCAGCACTTCATCAACGTTCGCACCAACGTGCTTGCTACATTAAAAGCTTTCAACGCTAAACTGTTAAAATGACGAGACGACTATGAGACCGAATTTTAAGAATATAGATATTGCAAATGATGCTTTTAATGTAAAGCACAATCCCCTTCCCAAGGGCGAGGTGTGGAAGAATGCC
>Ga0310697_10002476_pt1 | contig 19538 bp, 10 predicted proteins | sample 172DNAGHGlowgp2_FD_203883 | JGI IMG/M metagenome (GOLD analysis project Ga0310697, IMG submission 203883) | Sheep rumen microbial communities from Palmerston North, Manawatu-Wanganui, New Zealand - 1728 DNA GHGlow gp2 (v2) (version 2) | ecosystem: Host-associated > Mammals > Digestive system >... | reverse complement strand
GTTGTGGTGATGTTCTCCTTACTGCCCATGAAACAGAGCATCAGCAGCACGAAGCCGACGAGGGCGAAGACGCACGTCACCGTGAACCATGCGAAGGGAGCTGTTGGCAGTGCCGACTCCTCGCTGACGAAGTTAAAGCCTATCATGCCCATTACCAGAGGAGTTATCCAGCCGGCGATGGAGAATCCCGCCTTGAACGCCACACCGGCCAAGGCGTTGACGGTGGCGGCAGGTCTGTTGCCGGTGCGGTACTCGGCTTCGGTGATGACCTCAGGCACCAGTGCCCACATCAGCGAACCGACGAGCAGTCCGACTCCCGTCATGACCTTTGCTGTCTGCACCAGGGCGTTGTAGTTGGCGACATCAAAGAATTTGCCGATGACAAACAGAATGGAAAATCCGATGAGTCCGATGGAGAGCAGGGTGTAGTAGAGTCCCTTCTTGCCTAACGTCTTCTTCAGTGCTGGCAGCGACGGCAGGATGATGAAGGCGGGAATGGTGCCGATGGCCATGAAAGTGGCTTGGTTCCAGTCGATAGCTGTATGTACGCACATGGCCAGACCGATGGGGAATCCGGCCTGTACCACTATCTGTCCGATGTTGGCACACACCATACGTGTGGAAGTAAGTATGAGCACCTCGTCGTTGTCGCGCGTCATACTGGCCATGATTGAGCCGTAGGGGATGTTCACCACGGAATAGATCATACTCAGCACGGTATAGCTGGCTGCCGCATAGACCATCTTCATCGGCATTGACCATTCAGCGGCCTGGGGGACCATCAGCAGACAGGCAGCCACCGTTAGGGGTATGCCGCCATAGAGGAGGTAGGCGCGGTATTTGCCCAGCTTGGGATTATGGTTGTCGATATATCGTCCCACTACAGGACTCCAGAAGCAGTCGACGAGTCGTACTGTCAGAATCAGTCCGCTGACGAAAGCGAGGTTGATCTTCAGTACCGTTGTGAGGTAGATCATCAGATAGGTTGCCACTGTCTGGAAAATCAGGTTCTGCGCTAGGTCGCCCGAGCCGAAGCCGATGCGCTGGAGCCATGAGAGCTTGTAAAAGCCGTTGGTTTCGTTTGTTGTCATAGTCTTGGTTTCTAATCAGCTGCAAAATTATGCAAATTCCACGACTACCGTTATCTCAGATGTTACAGTTTGTTTGTTTTTTTGTTTCATCGGGCGAAATAACGAGTAAAAAGACCGATGGAATTGGAATTTTTCTATAATTTTGCGCTCGTTAAACCTAAAGATCATTTAGTATGAACCTAAAGCGTTTCCTACTCTCGGCAGCGATGGTCGTTGCCTTCGTGACGGTCTACGGCGAAGTCCGTCTGCCGCAGTTGTTTCAGTCGGGCATGGTGCTTCAGCGCGGACAGCCCATCCCCGTGTGGGGATGGGCCGACAGTGGCGAACAGGTCACCGTCACCTTTTTTAAGAAACAATACACTACGACGGCTGACGGCAACGGCCGGTGGCGTGTAGACCTGCCGGCCGTGAAGGCTGGTGGCCCCTATGAGCTGCGCATCGGCGAGCTGGTGCTTACCGATGTCTTCGTCGGCGATGTCTGGCTGCTCTCCGGACAGTCGAATATCGATGTGACGATAGAGCGTGTCTACCCGAATTACACCGATGAAATCGATAATTTTTCGCTCCCGAAGGTTCGTCTGTTCCGTGTGCAGAACGAGACGAGCACTCATGGTGTGAAAGACGACATCCGGCAGACATCCATCAACTGGAAACCCTTGACGAAGGATAACGCATGGCTCTTCTCTGCCGTGGGCTCGTTCCTCGGCAAGCGGATGTTCGAGAAGAGCGGAGTGGCCCAGGGCATCATCGTCAACAGCTGGGGCGGCACGCCTATTGAGGCGTGGGTCTCTGAAGACTCGTTGCGCCGCGACTATCCCGCGATGCTGAAGAAGCTGCAGCTCTTTCAAAGCGCTGACTATGTACAGGCTCAGCAGCGTGCCAACATGCAGGCCAACCGCTGGTGGAACCAGCTCCTCGCGTCAGAGGATCCCGGTGTCGGCGGCGACTGGACGTCGCCCGACTTCGACGACAGTGGGTGGAAGGTCGTCAACCAGTACGACCGCCTGGTGCCGGACCGAAACTTCACAGGCTCGCTATGGCTGCGCCAGCATGTCACCGTCGACAAGGCTCATGCCGGCCGTCCCGCCCGTCTGCTGCTGGGTACGCTCTTTGACTGCGATGTGACGTATCTCAACGGCAAGCAGGTTGGGTCTACCGGCTACCAGTATCCGCCGCGCCGTTACGACGTGCCCGAGGGTCTGCTGCGTGAGGGTGATAACGTCATCACCGTCCGCTTCATCAGCAAGTACGGCGTGCCACATTTCATTCCCGAGAAGCCCTACCTGCTGGCTTTCGGCGATGACCGTAAGAGTCAGAACCCCATGCCCCGCGATGTCATACGTATGAGCGAGCAGTGGCTGCTCCACGTCGGTGCCGAGATGCCGTCGTGCCCCAGCAGCGATGTCAGTCTGCAGAACCAGCCCACGACGCTCTATAATGCCGTGCTCCATCCGCTGGCACCGTTCGCTATCAGCGGTGTCGTCTGGTATCAGGGGGAGTCGAATGTCGGCAACCCCGCTCCCTATGCTGACCTGCTGCGCAAGCTTATAGGTTGCTGGCGCGACCGATGGCAGCAGCCACAGCTGCCGTTTGTCATCGTCCAGCTGGCCAACTACGACGGTCGTCAGCAGACGGGCTCGCCGAGTCCTATAGTCTATCAGGCGGAACCCGGCAACAGCAACTGGGCCCGCCTGCGTGAGGCGCAGCGTCTCGTGGCTGAGGAGACAGACAATGTGGAGCTGGCCACCGCTATTGACCTCGGCGAGACCGTCGACATACACCCCCTGCGTAAGAAAGAGGTGGCTGAGCGTATAGGCCTCTGTTTCGACCGCATGGTCTACAAAGACAAGAAGGTGAAGCTCATGCCGCACCTCAGGTGGTTTGGTTACAACAGCGATGGCTCCGTCTCCCTGACCTTCGACCAGCCGCTGCGCCCCTGTGCCGAGCTGTTCGAGTTCGAGGTGGTCGACAAGGAGGGGCGCGCCCATAACGCCACGGCACGTACTGAGGGGTGCGACATCGTCATCACAGGGCCCGTCGCCTATCCTAAGTGGGTGCGCCACGCCTGGAAGGACAACCCCAGCCGCCTGAATGCCTATGCCGAAAGTGGACTGCCCGTACCGCCGTTTGAACTTTTGGTAGACGGTGTCGTCGATTACCATAAGAAATAGAAAAGCGGGCTTTTCTTTTGCATTTCCCTCGTTTTTCCGTAACTTTGCCGTCTATGACGGCGAAATTACTCCGTCTCGGCAAAAAAAGAAATGAGTTTCTTTGTTTTGCGCTCGACTTTTCGTAACTTTGCAACCAAAACGTGGAATTATAAATTATAAAGCAAAAAGAAGCATGTACACACGATTGACCGCTGCCGAGGCAGCAGCGCTGATTAAGAATGGCGACAACATCGCCATGAGTGGTTTCACACCGGCCGGTGTGGCCAAGGCAACAACGAAGGAACTGGCAGTGATAGCCGAGGCTGAGCATGCCGCCGGCCGCGAGTTCAAGGTAGGAATCTTCACCGGTGCGTCAACAGGACAGTCTACCGACGGTGTGCTCTCTAACGCACAAGCTATCAAGTATCGTGCGCCCTACACCACTAACCCTGACTTCCGTAAGCATGTCAATGCCGGCGAGATACCCTACAACGACCTGCACCTGAGCCATATGGCACAGGAGCTGCGCTACGGCTTCTATGGTGACATCGACTGGGCTATACTCGAGGTCTGCGACATCGAGGATGCCGGCGACGACTGGCACGTCTATCTGACGGCTGCCGGTGGCATATCGCCGACGGCAGCGCGTCTGGCAAAGAAGGTCATCCTCGAGCTCAACTCCTTCCACAGCCCCGATGCCAAGTACCTGCACGATGTCTACGAGCCCCTGGACCCGCCCTACCGCAAGCCCATACCCATCTTCAATGTCTCCGACCGCATCGGCGTGCCCTATGTCTCGATTCCTAAGGAGAAGGTTGTGGGTGTCATCGACTGTAACATCCCCGACGAGGCACGCGCCTTCAAAGACAGCGACCCCGTTACCGACCGCATCGGCTACCTCGTGGCAGAGTTCCTGGTCGACGAGCTGCATAAGGGCCGCATACCCAAGGAGTTCCTGCCGCTGCAGAGCGGTGTGGGAAGTACTGCCAATGCCATCCTCGGAGCACTGGGCGAAGACAAGCATGTGCCAGACTTCAATATCTACACCGAGGTGCTGCAGGATGCCGTCGTGGGGATGATGCTCCACGGTCGCGTCAAGGATGCCTCAGCCTGCTCGTTGACCGTTTCGAACGAGTGTCTGAAGCAGGTCTATGACAACATCGACTACTTCAAGAACCACCTGACGCTGCGTCAGAGCGAGATCAGCAACCATCCGGCCGTCATCCGCCGTCTCGGTGTCATAGCCATCAATACCGCCATCGAGGTCGACATCTACGGCAACGCCAACTCGACACACATCAGCGGTACGAAGATGATGAACGGCATAGGCGGTTCGGGCGACTTCATACGTAACGCCTACCTCTCGATCTTCACCTGTCCGAGCGTGGCCAAGGGCGGACTGATCTCGAGCGTCGTGCCTTTCGTCACTCATCAGGACTCCTCGGAGCATGACGTAAACATCATCGTCACCGAGCAGGGTGTCGCCGACCTGCGCGGCAAGAGCCCCATGCAGCGTGCACAGACCATCATCGAGAACTGTGCACACCCCGACTACAAGCAGCTGCTGTGGGACTACCTGAAGCTTGGCACCGGCGGTCATACGCACCACTGTCTCACGGCAGCCTTCGCCATGCACGACACTCTGGCGCGCAAGGGCGATATGCGACTCACCGACTTCTCGGAATACGTAAAATAATACCGTCAACAGAAGGAGTTCCCGTGCCAATTGGCATCGGGGACTCCTTTAAGCTATAACAAATCTATGAAAAAACTACTATCCTTACTACTCATTGCCACGCTCCCGTCGATAGCGGCCTTTGCGCAGTCGACAGAACTCACCACGGCACAGGCCAAGTCGCTGTACAAGGCGACATCGAAGCGGTGGGTCAGCATTCACGACCCGTCGGTGGTCTACGAACCAAAGACAAAACGATACTACATCTTCGGCTCACATAAGGCAGGAGCGTACACCACCGACTTTCAGAACTGGACACAGGCCAACCCCACATGGCAGCCTAACGACAACGCGCAGGCCTTCATCACACCAGCTATGAAGAAGGTGCGGAAGGGTGGACAGGAGGTCGACCTGCCGCAGTTCAATGCCATGGCCTGGTCGGCCAAGGGTTCATCGAACTATAACGTCAACGGCAATATGTGGGCCCCTGATGTCATCTGGAACGAGAAGATGCAGAAGTGGTGCATGTACCTGAGCATCAACGGCGATGCGTGGTACTCGAGCATCATACTTCTGACGGCAAACAACATCACCGGGCCTTACACCTATCAGGGACCAGTAGTCATCAGCGGTTTCTACAGCGGCAGCAACTACAAGAGCACCGACCTCGAGCTGGTACTCGGCACACAGTCGTCGCTGCCGTCAAGATACAACGTCGGGGGCAACTGGGGTAAGCGATGGCCCAACAACATCGACCCGGCGGTCTTCTACGACGAGGACGGTAAGCTGTGGCTCGTCTACGGCTCGTGGAGCGGCGGCATCTGGATGCTCGAGCTTGACGAGGAGACGGGACTGCGCGACTACGATGTCACCTACCCCTCGACCAATGGTAACAGCGACGGTGTCACCAGTGACCCCTATTTTGGTACAAAAATTGCCGGCGGCTACTATGTCTCCGGCGAGGGACCCTACATCGAGCATATCGGTAACTACTACTACCTCTTTGTTAGCTACGGTTTCTTCTCGCCCGACGGTGGCTACGAGATGCGCGTGTTCCGGTCCGACAAGCCCAGCGGACCATACAAGGATGCCTCGAACCGCTCCGCCATTTTCACCGGCTACGTCATGAACTACGGCACCGGCAGCAGCGACATGCGCGGCGAGAAGATTATGGGAGCCTACAACAAGTGGGGCTTCCAGACCGTCGGCGAGTGTGCCCAGGGACATAACAGCATTATCGCTGCCGAGGACGGCCGCACGTACCTCGTCTACCACACGAAGTTCAATAACGGCACTGACGGCCATCAGGTGCGCGTACATCAGGTGTTCTTGAACAAAGAAGGTTGGCTCGTGGCAGCACCCTTCGAGTATAACGGCGAGGCCGTCACCGACCAGGACATAGCCGCTAAGGAGCTGGTCAGCGATGTCGACCTCCCCGGCACCTATCAGCTGATTGTCCACAAATACCGCATGGACTACAAGAACATGGAGGAGGTGACACCCGTGGAGGTGACACTCACTGCCGACGGCAAGGTGACAGGTCCGTCGGCATCCTACAACGGCACGTGGAGCCGCGAGGCAGGCAGCAGCTACTTCACCATAAAACTTGGTTCCTATACCTATCAAGGAGTAGTCTACGAGGAGCAGATGGATAGGCAGAGCCTTCACACCGTTTCGTTCACGGCCATGACCCCGTCGGGCATCAACGTCTGGGGCTACAAGCTGCACCCGAAGTATGCCCTGGCATGGCAGGTGAACAACCAGAAGATGTCGCTGTACGCCAATAAGAACATCGACGAGAACAACGACCTTGACGCTCTGTGGCTCGGCGACCCGAACGTCAGCATGCTGTGGACAACAGACCAGCCCGCCGTCATCAGCGAGCACGGTCTCTACAACCCTGCAGGTCTGACCGAGGATACCGACGTGACGCTCGCCGTGAAGCTCTCGGCAGGCGACTACTACTGGCACCAGCAGTACACCGTGAAGGCCAGGACCGAAGAGAATGCCGCACCGGCTGCCGACTGGCAGACAGGCATGGTTGCGCACTATAGCTTCGACGGCGAGGAGTTGGCCAACAGCCTTGATGCCTCGCAGAAGGCACTGCTGGCGAGTAAGTCAACGACAAAGGCACCGGTGGTAGAGCAGGACTACCTGCACCGCGGCATCGTTCACACAGCCTTCGGAGCCAACGGCAAGGAGAGCTATGTCAGCGTCGCCAACCCTCTGAAGGGACTCGACCTTACGAAAGGTGCCACAATCTCGTTCTGGACCCGTCTGACGGGCGAGAACCTCTGGGATGCGCTGTTCGGAGTGACCGACGGCAAAGCCCGTTTCTTCATCACCGGCAACGCCTTCATAGGCTATAACGACGGTGACTCGAAGAACTGGATAGACATCAACAACCCCAACGATGCCACTACCGGCTACTTTACTCCCGGTACATGGCATTTCATTACCGTCACCATAAGGAAGAACGGACTGACGCTCTACGTCGACGGTGCAAGCAAGGCGGCTAAGAAAGTCAACGGCAAACTCGACGACAAGACCGTCAGTTCAGCTTCAGCCTTCGACTATGGCTATGTGCTCAGTCTCCTGACAACGGCCAATGAGCTCTGTCTCGGCAACGGCTCCTACTGGGGCTCTCAGGATGCCTGCTTCGACGGGCTGACCATTCACTCCGAGGCACTTACCACCACGGCTCGTGTGCAGGCTTTGAAGAAGATGATGAACCGCGTGAACAGCCTCTCGCCCGTCTCCACTGACATCAGCGAGGTGACGGCAGGTGCTGCCACGAAGGCTGAGGGCATCTACGATCTGCAGGGCCGTCGTGTGGAGAACCCGCAGCGCGGTCTGTACATCGTCAACGGGCGCAAGGTCATCATAAGATAAAGACTAATAACCATACACTCGGAAATGAACAAGACCATAACACTGATGGCCGTCTGCGGCTGTCTGCTGACGGCTGCACCTGCTGCGGCCGAGAACACTAAGATTGACATAACATTGCAGTACGTGGAGAACGCGTCGTTCGAGGCTGATGACATCTCGGCGTTGAGTCCCGTCACCGAGACTGCCGACGGGCTGCGCGGCTATGCCATACAGGCACCGACAGGCTGGACGGTGACAGGAACGCACGACAAGAGTTATATTGTGACAGCTGATTGTTTCACCGACAACAACTTCGGAAAGGTGACGACACTGGCTGACGGGCAGCAGGCCTACTATCTGCGCGTGGGGTGGTCGACGGGCTCCTCCGCCGTGCGCCAGACGCTGCGGCAGCTGCCGGCAGGAAAGTACGAGCTGGCGGTGAGCCTGCGCTCGGCCTATGCCAACAGTGCTATGTCGACGGCCACAGTCGCCGGTGCACAGCAGTCGGCGGTGGTGCCCTTTACCCAGGGCTCTACAGGCTGCTTCACTACCATGGCCTGGGCCGACCAGACGGTCGACTTCGAACTGACTACCGCTGCAGACGTTAGCATCGGCTTCGACGTGACATGGCTCTCAGGCGGCTCGTGTGTCATGTTCGACGACGTGCGCCTCTACATGTTGCCCGATGACTATGTAGTACCCACAGAACCCACCGAGGCTGATGTCGACAGCCCCACCGAGGGCACTGTGCTCCCCGATTTCGTCGGCGAGACGGAGATGAAGGCCGACATTATGCAGATGCTCGCCAACTTCGCCACCTATCTGAAGAACGACTTCCAGGACTGTCAGTGGCCTAACGACCTGGGCGAGGTCTGTGGCTGTTTCAAGGGCGAGAACACGATGGGCAACGACGAGCGCGGCGTGCGTCCCAATGCCGACCTGTCGATGATCTGCGCCTTCCTCGTGAAATACGGCAAGGACCGCGTGACGCTGCCTGCCGGTGTGACGTGGGACGACCTCGAGACAATGGCCATGAAGAGCCTCGTCTTCGCCTACTCCACGCATAAAGCCAACAAGCTGAAGGTATGCTCCGGCGGCAACTACTGGGGCTCCGTGTCCACCGGCGACTTCGCATGGGAGTCGTCACTGTGGGCCATGTCGGTGGCTTACAGTGCCTTCTTCCAGTGGGACAAACTCAACGACGCACAGAAAGGGTACATCTACCAGCTGCTGAAGGCCGAGTGTAACTACGAACTCGGACGCTCCATTCCCACGGGCTATGCCGGCGACACCAAGGCCGAGGAGAACGGCTGGGAGGCCGACATCCTCGCAGCCACGCTCGGACTGTTCCCCAATGACGAGCTCGCTCCGCGGTGGTTCCAGCGGCTGCGCGAGTTTGCCATTAACAGCTACTCGCAGAAAGACGACGCTACCGATAATACCGTCGTCGATCCCGACTACGACCAGAAGACCGTCAAAGACCTCTACAAGGGTAAGAACCTCTATGACGACTTCACACTGCAGAACCACAAATATTTCCATACCTCCTACCAGAATGTCGTCATTCAGGAGCTCGGCGAGGCAGCATTGGCACTGAAACTCTTCCAGACGGGGCTCTACGGCGAGGAGAAATGGAAGACCAACGCTCTGATGCACAACAACCAGGAGGTCATGGACGAGGTTCTCTACTGGCTCGCACTGGCTGACGGCGAGCTCGCCATGCCAAACGGCAACGACTGGAGCCTCTTCCTCTACGACCAGATAACGAGCTACTCCACCAATGCCTGCTTCCTGCGCGACCCGAAGGCACTGATGCTTGAGAACCTGGCCTACAAGATGATCAAGGCACGCCAGACGACCACCGCCGACGGCTCATGGCTACTGCGCGCCGACGTTGGTGCCCGCCGTATGGGTGTCGAAGCCCACCGTGTTATGATGACGTGGCTCATGCACGAGACCATGCCGACCGCCGACATGACCGCCACTAACTGGGACGACTTCAACCTCGAATACTCGCCAGCAAAGGTCTTCACCTCGCAGAACATCGTGCGCGCCGCCACCGACGACCGCTTCACCTGCTTCTCGTGGAGCCAGGGACTACAGAGCTATACGGGCTACATAGCAGCCAACTCCGTTGACAAGAACAAGATCATCGTGCCCTACCGCGCTAATAACACGGGTAACTTCCTCGGATGGTACGAGGTCAGCGGCAAGAAGACTAACGCCACACCCGTCGTCAGCGGTATTTACGACCTGCGTGGCAACAGCTACGTCATGAACGGAGAGCTGAACACTAACGATGCTGCGCTGAACAACCGTTTCGCCATATACTCGACACCCGGCAACGCTGTGATATATATAGATTATGTACGCGCACGCACGCCAGTAACCATTACCGGCGAGAGGGGCGGACTGATGGCCATCAGTGTCGACGAGCTGACGAAACCCCGCCGCACACTATATACCGCTGGAGACTGGAAACAGGTGGACGGTACTGCGTTCACCACGCTCGACGGCACGTGGCTGAACGTCGACAATGCCCTCGGCATCGTGGTGCCTGCCTACCGGCAGTTCGCCTTTGGCGAGCGTGCCAACAACAACTCGGTGATGACCGCCAAGCTCTACTCGCTCTATAGCAGTGGCAGCCGACAGGTGAAGGCTGCCGAGGCGGTGAGCCGCCGTGCCGTTGCGTACTACAGTAATGTCGATGCTGCCACCACCGAGCAGCTGGCCGACCGCTTCATACAGTTCAGCACGGCGGAGGGCTGGAACGGTGCCATAGCCTTCGACCCCGATGAGACGGGTTTCCTGCTGCTGTCGAACTTCAATGGTGACAAGGAATGTCAGGTAGGCGAACTGAGCACATATCTCGGCAGTCCTGTCTTCAGCGAGCGTACGCAGATCAGTTTTTCCGGCTCTACGGCAACGTTTGCTGCTGAGAAGAACCACTCCGTAGCCAACACGCTGAAGTTCTTCATCAACGGCACTGGCATAGAGGCCATACAGGCGGAGGATGACTCGTGCACCGTCTACCTGCTTAACCAGGTGAAGGGCGACAATCCCTTCACCATCACTGCCGTCGGCGGTGGACAGCTGATAGAGAAACGGCTGACGCTCGCCACAAAAGTACTGAAACTCTCAATTCGTGGAGGCGAGCTTCTGGTCGAGGAAGCCAACGGGTTTCCCGGCGACGAGGTAGAGACCACGCCGACAGCCATAGGTGCCGTCGGTGCTGAGGCGGAGAAGGGCCAGTGGTACTCACTCGACGGACGGCACCTTGACGGCAGTCCTACAGACCGCGGAATCTACGTCAGCGAAAAGAAGAAACAGATAGTAAGATAGCTCCTTACTGACGGAAGCAGCTGGAAAGACAGTTTTCCGTGCAACAGCATGCATGGTGCTCAGCGCAACATTGCACGACACTCTTCGAGGATGGCCAACAGGTCATCCTCTTTTTCAGCACGCAGCATCTGTATGCGTGTCTGCCGGAAATTAGGTATGCCCTTGAATATCGGCGTGGCAGCCAGATGCCGTCGGGTGTGTAGTATGCCGCGCTTTACTGCCGACTCACTCGTCTCACCCTCCTTCAGTGTCAGGCTGATACGTTCGATGTTTATGCGCAGCTGCTCCTCGAGGATGTCTATCTTCTGGTCTAACGTCAGCTCCTCACGGCTGAAGAGCCAGGGACAGCCGAAGGTGGCGCGGCCAATCATGACGGCGTCGACACCATAGCGGTCAAAGGCGGCATCGGCATCGTCGACCGACGTGATGTCGCCATTGCCAATGATAGGAATGGTGATGCGCGGATTACGCTTCACCTCTCCGATGAGCGTCCAGTCAGCCTGGCCGGTGTACATCTGTGAGCGTGTACGTCCGTGGATTGTGAGAGCTTTTATGCCGCAGTCCTGCAGCTGCTCTGCCAGCTCGGTGATGATAAGTTGCTCGTGGTTCCAGCCAAGCCGTGTCTTTGCCGTCACGGGCAGCTGTACCGCATCGACCACGCGGCGTGTTATCTCGAGCATTTTTGGGATGTTCTGCAGCATTCCGGCACCGGCTCCCTTGCCTGCGACCTTCTTTACCGGGCAGCCGAAGTTCAGGTCAATAAGGTCGGGGCCGGCCTGTTCCACTATCTTCGCTGCTTCGACCATAGCGTCAATGTCACGGCCGTAGATCTGAATGCCTACAGGACGTTCCTCGTCGCTGATGGTCAGTTTACGCACTGTTGTCTTAATGTCGCGCACCAATGCCTCTGCCGACACGAATTCGGTGTACACCATAGCAGCGCCAAAACGCTTGCAAAGCCGCCGGAATCCTATGTCGGTAACGTCCTCCATGGGTGCTAAGAACAGCGGACGCTCACCAAACTCTATATCGCCTATCTTCATGTCTTATTTCTTACCTCTCACCTCTCACTTCTTACCTCTCACCTCTCACATAATAAGATGGTACGTCCCTCCCGCCATTGGCCGCACAAGGCCTTTCATCTCCAGTTGGAAGAGTAGGGCGGTCAGACGGCTGACGGAGAGGTTGCTGTGTACAGAGAGCGTGTTCAGCTGCTGGTCGTTCGTCTGTTGCAGAAGGGTGACTACGGTCTGTTCCTCGGTCGTCAGCTCAGGGAATAGCTGTCGTTCCACGGTCTCGGGTGTGCTGCCGGCTGTCGTCCAGCCCATCGACTCGACGAAGTCGTCGGCCGATGTTATCAGTGCTGCCGTGTTGTTGCGTATCATGCGGTTACACCCTTCCGAATAAGCCTGGCCGACAGCTCCGGGGAAGGCAAATACGTCGCGGCCGTACTCCTGAGCCACACGGCACGTTATCAGTCCGCCGCCCTTCAATGCACTCTCCACAAGTATCGTAGCGTCAGAGATACCTGCCACAATACGATTGCGCTGTCTGAAGTTGTTGGGCAAAGGCTCTGTCTGCGTCATATACTCCGTCAGCAGTCCACCCTGGCTGGTCATCGCGGCGGCAGTCTCCCGGTGCTGGTTAGGGTATATGGTGTCTAAACCGTGTGCCAGCACACCTACCGTCTCGTACCCCGCTGCCAGTGCCTCGCGGTGGGCACAGATGTCGATGCCGTAGGCCAGTCCACTGACAACGAGAATGTCGGGACAGAGCTGTCGTAGGCGTCTTATGAATCGTCGTGTCAGGTCCTGACCGTAGGCCGTGCAGCGGCGTGTGCCCACAATGTCGATGACACGCTGCTGGTTGAGGTCTGCACTGCCACGATAGAACATTACTATCGGAGCGTCGGCACACTGGCGCATGCGCACGGGGTATTGTTCGTCGTTGAGTGTCAGCACGCTGATGCGGTGCTTCTCTATAAATTCCATCTCGGCGGCAGCACGCTTCAGGGCATCGTCCCAGTCGGCCATCGACTCGCGAAGACGCGCTGTGGCATCGGGCATCACATCGCCGATGTCGTGACGATGCTCATACACCGCCTTTCCGCTGCCTAACCGCTGGTACATCAGCAGTGCCATCGGAGCGCTGAAACCCGTCATGCGCGTCAGTGCAATGCAGTAGTATTTCTCTTCGCTTCCCATGAATCTACTTCTTTTTCGGTTTGCGCCGAGCCCAGCCCTCTTCGCTGAAGTCGGGCTCCGGACCACGAAACTCGCGTGAGGACTGCTGTATCAGCTCATGCCAGTCAGCACGACGGTTTTTGCGACGGTCGCCACGACTGTCTGCACGGCGGTCGTCGTGATAATCCTTCCGTCGGTCGTCATGACGGTTTCGTCTTTCAGACTTTGCAGCGTTGCCACTGGCCGTTGTGGCATTCCGGGCATCCTCCTCGGCATCATTACAGCGGACGGTGCGTCCCTTGAAGCGGATACCCGTGAGCTGTGACATGACCTTACGGGCGTCATGCTCGGGCACTTCGAAGTAACTTATGGTATCGAGCAGGTCGATGTGTCCGACGGCCTGTCGGCCGCCGACGTAGCGGTTCAGCGTCTGCATGAGCACGCCGGGGAAGAAACCGTCGCGCTTGCCTAAGTTGATGAACAGCCGCTTGTATCCTTTCTCGGGTTTGTTGCTACGCTTCTCGCGGTCGCTCTGCTGACTGTAGCGGTCGCCCTTGTCGCGCTTCTCCTTACCTGTCACGACCTTTTCTATCTCGGGCGCGTCAGCATAGTAGGCCAGGAATTTCCCGAACTCCAGCGACACTATCTTCTTTATGATCTCGTCCTTGTCGATATACTCGAAGTAACGGTTGATGTCGGCTATGAAGGGTGCTATCTCATCGTCGTTGACATCTGTCTTGACGATCTGGTCCATGACCTTGTAGAGCTGTTTCTTGCATATCTCCTCGGCACTGGGAATCTCGGTCTCTACGAACTGCTTGCCGATGACTTTCTCGATGTTGCGTATCTTGAACTTCTCCTTCGAGTGTACTATGGAGATGCTCGTACCCTTCTTGCCGGCACGGCCGGTACGCCCAGAACGGTGGGTGTAGTTCTCGATGTCATCAGGCAACCCGTAGTTTATGACGTGTGTCAGGTCGTCGACGTCCAGGCCGCGGGCCGCCACGTCGGTGGCCACGAGCAGCTGTGTCAGGTGCTGGCGGAACTTCTGCATCGTCAGGTCGCGCTGCTGCTGTGAGAGGTCGCCGTGCAGCGACTCAGCATTGTATCCGTCGCGTATCAGCTTGTCGGCAATCTCCTGTGTCTCGAGTTTCGTACGGCAGAAGATGATGGCGAAGATACGCGGGTTGAAGTCGACGATGCGCTTCAGTGCCAGGTACTTGTCCTTGGCGTGAACCATGTAGTAGATGTGGTTGACGTTCTCGGCACCTTCGTTGCGGCTTCCTACTACCACCTCCTGCGGGTCTTTCAGGTACTGCTTGGCTATTCGCTCCACCTCACGGCTCATGGTGGCTGAGAACATAAGCGTGTTATGGTCCTCGGGCAGTGCCTCGAAGACGGCGTTGATAGCCTCCGAGAAGCCCATGTTTAGCATCTCGTCGGCCTCGTCGAGCACGATGTTATAGACCTCGTCGAGCTGTGCTACCCCGCGGTTCATGAGGTCGATAAGACGGCCGGGCGTTGCCACGATGATGTGTGCGCCGTTCTTCAGCGCACGTATCTGCTGGCCGATGTTGGCTCCGCCATAGACCGCCTCGACGTGTATACCGTCGACATATCGCGAGAAGTCCTTCAGGTCGTCGGCTATCTGTAGGCAGAGCTCACGCGTGGGCGAGAGTATCAGTGCCTGGGTGTTACGGTTTGAGATGTCGATGCGCTGAAGGACGGGAATACCGAAGGCGGCTGTCTTTCCCGTACCGGTCTGTGCCAGTGCCACGGTGTCGCGGCGGCTGTCTATCAGCAGTGGTATCACCTCTTCCTGTACAGGCATGGGCTGTACGAACCCCATCTCTTCAATGGCGCGACGAATAGGTTCGCTGACGCCTAACTCTTCGAATGTCCTCATAATTGTTGTTCGGATTGTCCGCAGCTGCGGAGGTTAATAGTCTCAGAGGTCGAGCAGCTCACGCAGCTTCCCGACCGTTATCTTTATCTTGTCGTAATTGTCCATCAGACTGACATCCAGCGTGTAACGTGCCTGTGAGTAGAATTGCTCGCGGTACTCCAGCTGCTCGCGGATGAAGGCCAGGAGCTCGTCGGGAGTCTTGCCCTTCAGCAGCGGACGGTCGCCCTTGCCCATGAGGAGATGCCGGTGCAGCACCTCGGGTGTCGCCTTGAGCCACACCACCTGTGCCTGGCGGTTCAGGTAGTCTATGTTGTCGAAGAAACAGGGAGTGCCGCCACCGCAACTGATGACGACGTCCTCGAACTCTGCCACCTCGTGTAGCATGTTGCGTTCTATCTCGCGGAAACCCTCCTCGCCGCGTTCGGCAAAGATCTGCGACACCTTCTTGCGCATACGGCTCTCGATATACCAGTCGAGGTCGTAGAAGGGGATGTTGAGCTCCTTCGACAGGGCCCGTCCTACGGTGGTCTTCCCAGAGCCCATGTAACCTATCAGGATTATGCGTCTCATGCCTTACTGTCTGATGGTGCGTCTCATGCCTTGTTGATAATCTCCATGCACTCCTCGTAGCCTAACTTCTCGGCGCGGGCGTGCATAGCCTTTGGCAGACGGTAGTTCTTGCCGTCATACGACAGGTAGGGACCGTAGCGTCCGTCGAGGACCTGTAGTTTCTCATCCTCGGCGAATACCTTCAGGTGCCGCTTGGCCTCCTGCAGGCGTTTCTCGAGGATCAGCGACACCGCTTCATCGAGTGTAATAGCCATGGGGTCGGACTCCTTGGGCAGCGATGTGTATTTCTTGTCGTGCAGCACGTAGGGACCGAAGCGTCCGGCACCGATGGTGACGGTCTTGCCCTCGAACTCACCGATCTCACGCGGCAGTTTGAACAGTTCTAATGCTTCGTCGAGTGTGATGGTCTCCATGCTCATGTCCTTGGGCAGCTGTGCGAAGCGTGGCTTGTCTTTGTCCTCGGCGGTGCCTATCTGTATCACCGGTCCGAAACGGCCTATCTTGACAAACACCGGTTTGCCTGTCTTGGGCTCCAGTCCAAGCTGTCGCTCGCCGGCCTTATGCTCCTTGCGACTGTTCATGGCTTTGTCGACGGTAGGCTCAAAGGTCTTGTCGAACGACTTCAGCATCTTCGTCCATGCCTCGTCGCCCTCGGCTATCTTGTCGAAGTCCTGCTCCACCTTTGCGGTGAAGTTGTAGTCCATGATATCCTTGAAGTTGTCCATAAGGAAGTCATTGACGACGAGTCCGATGTCCGTCGGCAGCAGCTTACCCTTGTCTGAGCCCGCCATCTCCTTACGTGTCTTCTGGGTGACGATTTTCCCTTTCAGCGTGTCGATGGTATAGGTACGCTCCTCACCTTTGTGGTCGCCCTTCTGCACATACTCGCGCTGCTGGATTGTGGAGATGGTAGGAGCATAGGTCGACGGACGGCCGATGCCCAGTTCCTCGAGCTTGTGGACGAGGGCAGCCTCGGTGTAGCGCTGAGGCCCCTGGCTGAAACGCTCGACAGCCTGTATCTCGCGGCGGGTGAGCTCCATGCCTTCGCTCAGCGGCGGCAGTGTATGGCTGCCCTCCTGCTCCTGCTCGTCGTCATCGGCTGACTCGCGGTAGACTTTCAGGAATCCGTCGAACTTCACCACCTCGCCCTGCGAAACAAACAGGTTGTGCTGGTCGCCAGAGTCTGACAGGGGATTGTCGATACGTATCTCGACGGTGGTCTTCTCAAGCTCGGCATCAGACATCTGCGAGGCGATGGTACGCTTCCAGATGAGGTCGTACAGACGCTTCTCCTGCGACGTGCCCTCAATCGTCTGCTGCTCCATGTATGTCGGGCGGATGGCCTCGTGGGCCTCCTGTGCTCCCTTGGCACTGGTGTGGTACTGGCGTGTCTTCGAGTAGTCGGCACCGTAGAGTTTCGTTATCTCCTCCTTCGAGGCACCGAGACATAGTTTCGAGAGGTTCACAGAGTCGGTACGCATGTATGTTATGCGCCCGTTCTCGTAAAGCCGTTGTGCCACCATCATGGTCTGGCTGACGGTGAAGCCGAGCTTACGTGCGGCCTCCTGCTGCAGCGTCGACGTGGTGAATGGCGGCGCGGGGGTGCGCTTCATCGGTTTTTTCTGTACCGATTCTATTGTGAATGTCGCGTCTTTGCACTGCTCCAGGAATGCCTCTACCTCGGCGTGGGTCTTCAGACGGTTGTTCAGCAGTGCCTTGACCTCACTCTGAGAACCGTCGGAATTGGTGACGCCGAAGACGGCACTGACGCTATAGTAAGGCTCCGACTTGAAAGTCTGTATCTCGCGCTCGCGCTCGACTATAAGCCGCACGGCGACGCTCTGCACGCGGCCTGCCGACAGGGCGGGCTTGACCTTACGCCAGAGCACCGGCGACAGCTTGAAACCCACCAGACGGTCCAGCACACGGCGTGCCTGCTGGGCGTTGACCAGGTTCATGTCGAGTCGGCGCGGACTCTCAATGGCTGCCAGGATGGCAGGCTTCGTAATCTCGTGGAAAACTATACGGTTGGTCTTCTCCTCGTCCAGTCCGAGTACCTCGCACAGATGCCATGAGATGGCTTCTCCCTCACGGTCTTCATCGGATGCCAGCCATACCTTCTCGGCTTCGCGGGCTTGTTTCTTCAAGTCGCTGACGAGTTTCTTCTTCTCCTCAGGAATTTCATATTCAGGTTCAAGCGACTTCTCGTCGATACTCAGTTCCTTCTTTTTCAGGTCGCGGATATGTCCATAGCTCGACATTACCTTGAAGTCCTTTCCCAGGAACTTCTCTATGGTCTTTGCTTTGGCAGGCGACTCTACGATAACCAGATTTTTCTGCATACCTTGTGTTGTTTTTGTTAACTTTGGGGCGCAAAAGTACGCAAAACTTTTACATATACCTTATTATATAGGAAAGATTTTAGTTTTTTTAAGGGTTTATGGCAGGCAATTGGTAAGCTGATACAAAGAATTATGACGTTTCACGACAATTGTTTTACTGTTCCGTTTGCAGGATTAAGAAAAAAAACGTAACTTTGCAGCACAAATCTGAAGAAAGAATGAGAGCCACCGCAAAGATTCTGTTACTTATCACTATACTAATGTCAACACTAACGGCTTCAGCACAGCAGGGTAAGGTGTACAACCTCTGGCCGTCAGGAGCGCCGAACACTAACGGGAATCCTACCGACACGGCACAGATAACGGTATTCCTGCCTGATGCCAAGAAGGCGACAGGCCGTGCCGTGGTGGTTTGTCCGGGCGGGGGCTATTCAGGACTGGCCATCGGCCATGAGGGTTTCGACTGGGCGCCGTTCTTCAACCAGCAGGGCATTGCCGCCATAGTGCTGCGCTACCGTATGCCTCGCGGCAACTACACCATACCCGTCTGCGATGCCGAGGAAGCCATGAAGACCGTGCGTCGAAATGCTAAGGCATGGAATATCGACCCCGAGCAGGTCGGCATCATGGGCTTTTCGGCCGGCGGACATCTTGCCTCGACCATTGCCACCCATGCCAGGGGCGATGCTAAGCCCGATTTCCAGATACTCTTCTACCCCGTGATAACCATGGACCCGGCATTCACTCACGGCGGTTCCCATGACAACTTCTTCGGCAAGGGCCACTCCAAGCGTGAGCTGAAAAAGCTGGAGAGTCTCTACAGTAACGACCAGCAGGTGACACGTGCCACGCCAAGAGCCTTTATCGCGCTGAGTGACGATGACAGCGTGGTGCTGCCCGCCAATGGCGCTAACTACTATCAGGAGTGTTACCGCCATGACGTGCCTTCGACGCTGCATGTCTACCCTACGGGCGGTCACGGATGGGGTTTCCGCAGCTCGTTTGAGTTCCATGCCGAGATGGTCATCGAACTGAAGTCGTGGCTCCAGAGCTTCTGAGCATAAGACGGCAGAGAAGATATTCCTCAAGAGGCTTTCCCTAACGAGAGACAGTTTCAGGCTATGAAGATAAACCAGATAAAAACAGCTTTCCTCTTCACTGTGATGCTTGCGTCGCGACTGACGGTCACGGCGCAGTCGGCAATATTCACCATCCAGGACAACCTCGACATAGCGGCAAGTAACTATTACGCCTATCCTACACCGTCGGCACGGCTGTCACCGGCACCAAAGGACAAGCGGCCGTTCTATATCAGCCACTATGGTCGTCACGGCTCGCGCTACCTCGACAACCGCCGGGGTTATGACATACCCTACGGTTATCTGCACAGGGGTGACTCCTTGGGCAA
>Ga0310697_10002473_pt1 | contig 19572 bp, 25 predicted proteins | sample 172DNAGHGlowgp2_FD_203883 | JGI IMG/M metagenome (GOLD analysis project Ga0310697, IMG submission 203883) | Sheep rumen microbial communities from Palmerston North, Manawatu-Wanganui, New Zealand - 1728 DNA GHGlow gp2 (v2) (version 2) | ecosystem: Host-associated > Mammals > Digestive system >... | reverse complement strand
AATTTTTGAAGAGTCCCATTATTTCCTCACTTTCTGCCCACGAGCAGCGCGGAGCCGGATAATTCCATCCACACAGATTCAAACTTTGACATGAATTTGCCGTTCGTGGTGTCGATCAGTTCAACATGCTCGTAGCCCATATCCTTCAGTTTTCGCACGAACGCCTCCATATCGCCGTATCTGGATTTTGAGAAGATATCGTGCAGGGCGAAGATCCCGCCCTTTTTCAGCGTGCGCAGCGTTTCAAGCAGATACGCCTGCCGGTCGCCGGGGATGTTGTGGTACACGTAGTTGCTTACCACCGCGTCAAAGCTCTCGTCCGGGAAATCCAGCTTTGTCGCGTCGCCGCGCCCGAACGAGACGTTTTTCACGCCCTCCGCCCCGGCGTTGTTTTCGCACAGGGGCTTATTGAAGGAGGCGTATTCCTTGCCCCAGCGGTCCACGCCGATAAATGACGCGTTCGGGTTACGTTTGGCGCAGGCAATGGTCAGCGCGCCGCTGCCGCAGCCCACGTCCAGCCCTACGCCGCCGTCCGGCAGATCCACGTATTCCGCGATGCCTTCGATGATCTGGCGCGACATCTGCCGTTTGCCGTTGTAGGAGAACGCGCGGTACAGCAGGAGCATCCACAGAGATACGCAAACGCCCACGACCGTCCCGATCAGGAATACGATGAACAGCACGGTTTTCAGCGCGCCGGAAACGATTCCCGTGCAACCGAAAACGATGAACAGGAGCCCGAATACGGCGGTCGCGATCGCGGCGGTCAGTACCATGCCCTTCGGCATCCAGTTTTTATAATCCGGTTTCATCTCGTCTTCACCTTCCCAAGCAGATTATTTCTTGCGTTTTGTTCCGTGTCGTCGTCCTCCTCATAACCGTCGTACGGCGCGGAGGGGTCGACGTATTTCTTCGTAAAGGGTTTGCAAAGCTCCGTACGGTGCAGGAACGCGAAATCAAGATCGTCCGTCCAGCCGGTATGCCCGGTGATGATCTCGAGAGGCATGTTCCTTGCGCGAAGGTCCCGTTCCAGTTTTTCCAGCGACTTCACCGCCAGCTTGTTGTCCTCGGCCAGCGTTGCGATAAAGCTGTAGCCGCCGTCCGCGCCGAACCAGATCGTATCGCCGGTGAACAGGTATTCGTCGTCGATCAGGTAGACCATGTGGCCCCAGGTGTGGCCTGGAACCAACAGACACTCGATTTTGATATCGCCGATATGGAATATCTGCCCGTCTTTCAGCAAAACCTTCTTGTTGTTTGTTTTTACCATCGGCAGTTTGTAAAGCCCGTGGATGACCTTTCTTCGCGTTTCGCCGGTCAGGTAGCGGTTTTCGATCTCGCCGATATAGACCGTCGCGTCTTTGAAAAGCTGTTCGCTGTCCGTTTCCAGCGCGCCGACGTGATCCGTATCCTGATGCGTGATGAGGATATGTTTGACGGAAGCGGGGTCGATATCGAGCCACGTCATCTTTTCCTGCAGCCGCGCGTAGTTATATCCCGCGTCGATCATAATTGTGGTTCCGTTTTTCGTGTAGAAAAAGATGTTCGCCACCCATTCCCGCACGCATGCGACGCGCCCGTCGATCCGTCCCGTATTAAGGGGTTTGAAAATAGCCCTGCCGCGGAACAGCGCGCCCATGGATTTTTTCTGGTTTTCCGAATCTTTTCTTGCCATTCGCGTTTTTCTCCCGTTTTTTACTTGTATCCTTTGCCTTGTGTGAAGACCGGCGGCCAGTATGCCATAGGCTGCGCGTTGATCTTCAGCTTGAAATCGCAGTAGTCCCCGTCCTCAAAACAGGTGTGCTCCCGGAACAGCGGCACGCCGAACGCGCCGAACATCACGTAGTCCAGATTGCACAGGTATGGCATATATGCCTCGTAGCCGTGCGCCTTTGCGAAGTTCGAGAGGGGGCAGATCAGGTTATGATAACTGAAATCATAGCCTTCTTCCGGCGGAATCATGGTTTTCGTCTCAAAGCTGCCGGGATTTTTTGCCGCGTTCGCCGCGTTTTGCGCGTCTTTTTTCAGATATTTTTTGTTGAGAGAGTTGACGTTGGTAAAGGACTTGTGTGCGATCGTTTTTACGAGTTTCGGCATACCGTTGAACTTGCGTTCATAAGCCAGCACCATCAGATAACCGATCTCTTCCATTCCGACGCCGTATTGCTTCAAAATCTCGCCCATGGAAACGAAGCAGTAAGCACCGGTCAGGTTACCCGTGCCACTCACGTCGTCTCCGCCGATATACGGGAAGTTCTCCAGCATATTCTTTTCATAGTGATCCCAGATCTCCCCAAACACATCGGAAAACGGCTTGTTGCTGTATTTCTCCAATTCAGCAGAAATCGGTTTCAATAATCCGTTCATTGCCTTTCTCAGCTTTGGAGCTTTCTTCGCATAATACTCGTGCATCTTTTTATCCCTCTTTCTTCACTCTGTCTCCTACGACCCAGTAGTCGAAGACTCCGTCGCCATTTGCAATGGTATCCCTTTGTATTTCATTCCACATCTACCTTCCGTAAGTCAATCTAATTTTGTCCCAAGATGGCATTTTGCTGTACAGCCTGTCGAAATGCGGCATCCGGAAATCCTGCTTTTCAGCACGCAGCTTTTGAAAAGCCCTGTCCAGATCCTCCATTTCCCGTGGGGCGTGACGGCAGTGCTCTGTGGTACAGAGTGCGCCGATTCTTGTCCGGGACATCCAGTAAATAACCAGCTTCACAAGTTGATTGGAAATTCCCGGTTCCAGGTTTTTGTCATCCCCCACCGGGCGGACCGGATGACCCAGTTCCATTAGCAGATGATAGGCGTCGCTTACCGCATCCAGAAGAAGCTTTCTGTCTTCTTTTGTGGCTCGAGTCAGATCGCACCCCGTCTTGTAGCACAGATAGACGACCGGCAAGATAAAAGCCGCATGGTATTTCAGCCAGGCATCCATATTGTCACACCAGGAAACCGACATCCTGCTGCCGGCAAAGAGTTGGTTCAGCAATGCCTTGTCTTCGACGCTCGCTTCTGCGTGGGCTTTCCCGACGGTCAGTTTGCCGTCTCCCGCATGCACAGTGGTCAGTTTCCCGTTCTCGCGTGTCCCGGCTGTGGAGCCAAAGCCGAACAGCACTTCTTTCGGAGAGGTGGTTGTCTGGAGAATGTGGCTCTCCATCTCGGAAACGGACAGGTTGTTTCCCACCAGTACGACGATCGGGCTGTCAACTGCAGCCAAATCATCCAGGATCTTTTCCATCTGGCGGTACTGCATCACGGCAAACACGATGTCATAACGCTGTCCGTCCGGCTTTTCCAGCACTTGGGGATGATCCACCGTGTCTTTCTTCTGAAGGTAATGTCGGATGCGTAGGCCGTCCTTCTCCAATGTTTCTTTCCACGCTCCACGGGCGATTACAGTGACGTCATTTCCGCTTTTTAAGAGCGCATGCACGAGCTGCCCGCCGATCACACCGGCCCCATATACCAGAACCTTCATGTCATACAGTCCCTCCGATAAAGCGTTCGATCTCCTCTACGTATTCCTTCGTATGCGCAGCCATATAACCGCAATGCTTGTATCCGGAACGTATTACGAGTTCTGCTCCCGGCATATACACCGGGATCGTTTTTCGCGAATATCTCAGATCAAAATCTTTTTTCCCAAAATCCAGATGAAGCTTGCGCTGTTCTTCTTCAGTCAGCTTCCGCAGATCATAATGACAGCAGGCACGGCAGATCGCATCGATATCTTCCGGTGTAATGCGCTCAAAATTCTTTGCCATGAGCGTCGCATAGTCTATCCCATACATGTTGATGAGCATCGAAGAGGGTCTGCCCTTCAGTTTCGCGGACTTTTTCTTTCTCGAACGAAACATCTTGCTGACAAACCACTCTGCAAAACCGGCGCTTTCCGTAAGCGATACACCGTCCAGCCATGCATGGCAGACCGTAAACGCAGAGTCAAGAAAAAGCCTGTAAGCTACCGCCGCCCCTAATGATGCCCCATAGACCAATTCAATAGCTGTGCATCCCGTCTCAAGCAAAAAGTCCTTCAGAGTCTGATATTCCTCATCTGCACTGAGATACGCGCCTGCCTTCCCATGACCGCCCTGATCAGGGGAAATGATATGGTAGGAGCCGTGAAAAAACGGGCTCAATTGACCGTACAGATCCGATCCGGATATCATCATCGGCGCAAGCAGGATGATCGTCGGATCATTCCTGTTGCCATATTCGTTGATAAACATAGGGCCTCCATTCCTCTTATATGTCTTTTTCAGTTCATCTGTTGCCATTCTGCATCCAGACTCTCAAGCAATAAATCAGCATTCCAGCTCACAATCCCCGATCTTATGAAAACAATGTACAGATCCAGGCGGCAAGTGCAGATGCAGCTGGGAATATGACCAGCAGTTTCAGCAGCTGGCTCTTGATGTTAAAGCCATATTTTCTGCCCTCAAACACGGGTTCCACCTCCGGGAAGTAGTGCTGGAAGAATTTGAACTTCATCAGCAAAAAGTAATCGAAGCAGACCATGTCATAGAGCTTGTAAACGGTGAAGATGAGCACGAACCGCAGGAAGAACTGCCAGAAGGTAAACCCGCTTCTGAATCCGTCCCAAATCGAGATCACACCGACTCCCAGAATCATGAGAATGCTGAACCCCAAAAGCGCCCAGCCGATCGTCCTTGCGCCATAAAACAGTTCCTCAGTCCTCGGTTGAATGACCTTCTGCGCTTCCTTTGGCGCTGAAGAAAAGAACTTCTTGTTCTGAATAAACGCCACAGCCGAAATCAGCATCAGCGTAATTGCCGCGCAAAACACGATTGCCAGAAAAATGGTTAAAAGCATGAAATCTGTCCTCCGATCCGTATATCAGGTATTATTTCTTTCTTTGATTCACTTTGCGATTTCTCCCGCCTTGACCATCTCTTTCAGCAGGATCAGCCCGAGCATCAGCACAAGCGCATGTCCGAAGGACTCCGTCCCGTGATCCAGCTGGTTGATCGGCCAGGGCAACAGGGTGAACAGATTTCCGATAACGCCCGGCATCATAATCGGATTGCAGAGCGTCGCAAGGATCCTTGCCCCGGTGCTTTTTAACGGGATGATCTTCTTCCAGACCATGGTAATCATGATGACAGCCAGACCGATATCACAGACGACGTACGCCGTCAGCATACCCGGTGCGTTGGCATAGAACACACGGTTCGCGATGTCAGCCGCAGTCTGAATCTCTCCGTAAGCTTCAAAAACATATTTGAAGATCAGCGCGTTTGTCATGAACATCGCGTGGACCCATGCCCACGCCACGGTCCCCATGATATATGCTGCACGAAACAGTTTGACCCAAATTTGGTTTTTCGGTTCCGTCACATGGATCTTCAAAAGTCCGTACATTCGATGGAATCCCATGTAGTACAGTATCGTCCCAATGAAACCGCAGAGAATGCTCGCCCACATGCGCCATTCCGCCATATCCAGATAAGCGACCTTCGTAAACAGTCCGATGGTTTCCGTCGTCTGCCCCTTCCCGGTCGCCGCAAACAGGAAATCGCCGATCACATAGAGCAGGCATCCGACGATACCCGCGATTAGGAGTTTTTTGGTCTTTCTTGCTGTCTCCATCTCGTCCTTCTCCTCTCAAATACTATCGCTGCGCTCCCAGCCGTCTCCGGCATCGGTTTTATATTTATGAATCTTCATATCATTTTCACCAATAAGTCTTTAGCAGCTACCGGCAAAAGAATGGTCGAAATTATCTGATGATAAGGCACATGATTCCGGACAGCGCAGCCGATATAACCGCCATTCCGGCCGTACCCATGATCCATTTTCTCTTTTTATCTGAGGACGAGATATAGGGCTTCAAATCTTCGGTCCCCGGAATGTCCCATGCCTTTGTGTGTTCAACCCAATACCCATCGATCAGAAAGCGGTCTATGAGATTCATGATCGACAGGATGACGAACATGTGACAGAAGCCCTGAATGAATCCTCTCGCACCGTTGATCACATAAACACATACCAGAACGTAAATCAGATACCCGGGTACGCAGAGCCCTTTGAATACAAGGCCCCTCTTCCGAATCTTGCCGGAGGAAGTCAACCCAAGTTCAACTGTGCGCTTTTGAACTGCATCGCTGTACAGATGGACCATCCCGACCGCCCCACGGCGAATGCCGATCGCACAAATGAGATATAACAGAACTCCCAGTCCCAGTCCTTCAAGCAACAGCTTTACCGCCATACTTACTCCTCCTTACGCCTGCTGACCAGGAATCCGCCTTCATCGGTAACAGTCGTGTATTCTGAAGCGATCGGGTTCTTGCTCCCCACCACTAAGTAATCGCAGACAGCACTGTTCCCGCAGGTGCCGCAGCGGATCAATTGCCCGTGGATCTCGGCAATGCCGAAAAAATCGCTGTTGCAAAGAAGCGGCAGCACGTGCATAAGGCCGTGCTTTTTTGCAAACTCCGCATTGGGACACTGCGTAAAGCTGTACCTTGCGGCATGATGCGCCTTGTCATAAGGTTCGTCCACGTTGATAAAGCCGTCCGGATATCTGACAGCGTCTTTTCTGTCACGATCGCCGCTTTTGCGGAAGACCTTGTCGATCAGCCACATATCGGCAGAACGGTTCAGATCGAACACCTTGCCAAGCTTCGTAAACGATCCCATAAACATCTGCTGTATGAACTCCTGCAGCTCCCGTACGGGGGGCTGATCGGGTAGGGCCGGGTACAGTGCGAATACCAGAAGTCCGCCGTAGATCGCTCTCGCGTGGCCGTTTTTCTTACCGCCGTAATCGGGAAGATCCTTCAAATATGCCGTATAGTGCTCTTCGGTCTTCTTCCAGATGGACGCTGCCTGCTCCTCTCCGTACCGCCCTTTCAGCCAAGCACGCACCGGTTTTCCATAGGGGAGCTGATCGATCGTCAAATGAACTGCCATCTTTTTCCTCCGGCATCAAATAATCTCCCTGTTACACCGGTGTCGCCATAAACTCATCGATGGCCTTCAGTACAGGGGCGGCATATTTTTCTCCGCCGAACAGCCACTGCTCGTGCTGCATATTAAATTCGCGGATCTCCGGATCGCGGAAATACTTTTTGTATCGCTTCAGATATTTTTCGCCCATCTTGTTCGCGTAGATAAAATGTGCCTTTGTATGCTCCACATGGATATCTTCCTTAAGATGGGTAAGAATATCCGTGTAATACTCGTTCTTGATGGACTCGGACGAGAATTTCTCAAAACACGCCATGAACCTGTCCGCTGTTTCGTCGTCCATCTCAAAAAATCCTTTCAATTTCTCTCTGGTTTTCGCTTTCTTCTTGTCGCTTTTTGTAAAGCCGGTCAGCAGCGGCACCACAAGCTTCGACTGCAGCCACGCGCTGAAACGACCGCTCTGGTCAAGGTCCGGGCTGCCGAAGATGCCGTGATCCAGATGGACGTTCTGCCGTTGGATCAATTGCCCGACGAAGCTCGAACCGAGCGAGGAACCGAGCGCGCCGTCTATCTTGCCGCCGAAGTTCTCTTTTATATATCTTTCGATCTTCTTCGTCACGGTGAGCATATCGGGGAAAATGCTGCCGCTGCCGTCGAAGCCGTCGTAGTTCACGCAGACCAAATGATATTTTTCCGCCAAAGCGTCCAGAACGGAGCCGAAGTTCGTCTGATAATCACAGGCCGTTCCAGGCAGCAGAAACAATACCTTGCCGGTCATTTGTCCCATTTCGTCGAATTGCATCACGCCATCCTCCTTATGCCTTTTTACCTGTGAAACAGCCGATGCCCTCCACCGCCGTTACGCTCACGTCCTTATACATCCCCTGCAAACGCCGTCTGAGGGAGTCCTCCGTTTCAAACGGCTGGGTGAAAAAGCCCTTGGGAACGTACAGATGATTGACAAACCAGTCCGTCCGTCTGCAGCAGCCTGCGATATAAAAGCAGCCGCAGAAGGTCCCGCCTTTTTTCAGAACGCGGTTGGTTTCTCTGTAAGCAGCCTCCTTATCCGGGAACGCGTGAAAGCCGTTGAGCGACAGAACGATATCGAAGCTTTCGTCGGGGAACGGCAGCGCGCCCACGTCGCCCTGCAGGAAGGTGATGTTCTTTATTCCGGCGCGGTCCGCCTTCTGCTTTGCCGCATTCATCATATCCGCGGAATAGTCAAGGCAGGTGATCTGCGCCTCCGGCAGATCTTTATAGATAGGCATGGTGAGCACGCCGGTGCCGACCGGCACCTCCAGCAGTTTACCTGTGAAATCCATAGGCACGCCGGAGAGCGCCTGCTCGATATAGCGGAGGTTCTTTTCCGCGTCCATGTTCCACACCGCGCGGCAGATCGCTTTCCCCGGCAAGGTGGAATAGGTCATCATGCCGTCGTAAAACGAGGCGTTGCCGCCGGTGAGCTTATAAGCGTTTCGGATCTGTTCTTTTCTCGTCATACGTTCACCCCGCGAATGTGATCTTCACGATTTTCATTTTCACCAAACTGTCGCAGAAGCGGAGCATCAGCTTGTGGAACAGCCCCACGTCGTTGTAGATATCCCGGTAGCCGCGCATGTAGCTCTTTGCCGTGACCGAGGCAAAGCTGCCGCTCCAACCGGTCAGCTCTTTTTCGTCTTCAAGGGAGAAAAACGCGCTCACGTCCGTGATGCCCGCCTCCTTCAGCCAGGTTTTTCGCATCATCTTCGCGCCGCGGGCATTGCAGGAATCGAACGCCAGCACCGCGCCGGGAAAGCAATCCGCCATTGTCGCGAACAGCCGTCTGACCGCTTCTGTTTTGAAATAATAGAACACGCCGGAGGCGAAAAACACTGCGCCGTTTGAAGCGTCGATCCGGTCGATCCAAGCGTAGTCGTTGAGATCACAGGCAATATTTTCTTCCCGTTCTCCGGCGGGCAGCAGTTCGTCACGGATTTTTATCACGTCCGGCATGTCGATATTGTACCCGCGGCAGAGCCCGTTGTCGCACTTGCGGAAGGTATCGTCCAGCCCGCAGCCCAGATTCACTACGGCGGCTTTCGGGTGATCCTTCAGATACGCTTCCGCTTCCTGCCGCAGGTCGTACTGCCGCTGCGCCACCTCCAGCGCGCCGAACAGTCCCGCCGCGGATTCCATCTTTTTCCGCTTTTCGGCAAAATCGTAATCCAGCGAATCGCAGATCCGCTTTGCTTCGGGGTCGGAAAACAGCGCCGGGAAATGCTCCGAGCAGACAAGCCGCCCGAACAGCGGGATCACCAGCGTTTCCTGTACGGTATTCTTCTCAATGTGATATTTCATGTTGTTTTCTCCTTTTGTTTATCCCAGCGCCACATCCAGCGCCATCATCACGCTGAAGCCGATGGCAAAGGCGATCACGCCGATATTGGAGTGTTCCCCGGCGCTCATCTCCGGGATCAGCTCCTCCACCACCACGTACAGCATCGCGCCCGCGGCAAAAGAGAGCAGATACGGCATGGCCGGGACTACCAGCCCCGCGATCAGCACGGTCAGCGCGCCGAACACCGGCTCCACCGCGCCGGAGAGCACGCCCAGCGCGAACGCTTTCGGTTTGCGCTTTCCCTCCGCGAACAGCGGCATGGAAATGATCGCGCCCTCCGGGAAATTCTGGATGGCAATGCCCAGCGCCAACGCCAGCGCGCCGCCCGTCGTGATGCTGGCGGAACCGGAGAGGAGCCCCGCGTAAACGACGCCAACCGCCATCCCCTCCGGGATATTGTGCAGCGTGACGGCCAGCACCATCATGGCGGTGCGGTTCAAGCGGCTTTTCGGGCCTTCCGCCTGATCGATGCTTCTATGCAGATGCGGGATGATATGATCCAGAAGCAGCAGGAACAGTACGCCCAGCCAAAAGCCAATGAACGCCGGAAGAAAGGCGAGCCTTTCCTTGTCGGCAGACTGTTCGATGGCGGGCACGATCAGGCTCCAGACGGAGGCCGCCACCATCACGCCCGCCGCGAAACCGGTGAGCGCACGCTGCACGGACATTTTCAGATCTTTTCGCAGAAAGAACACGCAGGCCGCGCCCGCCGCCGTGCCGATGAACGGGATCAGCAGCCCCAATACGACCGTTTTCATTTTCTGCCGAACAGCCCTTTCTTTTCATACGGCGCGCTTTCCACGCCAAGGCAGGTATATCCCGTCTCGTCAATGGCAGTCTTTAAGTCTGCTGCGTTTACGGGTTCTTCCGTCAGAAAGGACGCTTCTTTTTTCGTATGGGAGGCGGTCACTTTTTTCGCCTTCGGGACCGCTTTTCTTATCGCGTCGCAAATATGCGCCTCGCACATGCCGCACATCATGCCGTCGATCTGTAACGTCGTTTTAACCATATCTTTTTCCTTCTTTCTTTTTGTAGCCGCAGTCGCAGTACGGGCCGCCGGAGGCCAGCGTGTATTCCCGCACGAAATCGCAGGCGCCGCCCACCTCGGCCATCGTGTAATCGAGTCGGCACATCGCCGGAACATATTTGAACAGTCCCAGTTCCTTCATCAGCGTACAGATGCCGCATTTTGAAAATCGCGCCTCATACCCGCTGCCGTCTTTGTAGGGCAGAAATTCCATGTTCCAGGAATACGGATTCCGGTCGGCGGCGTTCAGCGCGGCGGTTTTCTTCATTCCCGCCACGTCCTTTTCGCTGAATTTGCGTTTATCGCTCATCCGGAAAAACCAGCGTGTCGGCGCGTTCATCATGGCCTTTTCGTAAAAGACCGTCAACTTTTCCACCGCCGGTTTTTCTTTCATGGAGAGCAGGAAAGAGGCGAGCATGGCGCAGCTTATTATGTTCATTTTGAAGCGGTCGCCTTTTTCAAATTCCGGAAGCTTTTGAATAATCTCTTTGTATTTCGGCTTCGCCGCGGCTGTAATCCTTACTGCCTCATTCTCATTGAAGCCGAGAACCGAAACCAGATGGTTTTGGAACGATCTTTTGTAAAGCGCCCACATGCCCATGGGCATACCGATATATTTCATATTTATCACGCGCCTTTTATCAGCCGGACCATCAGCTCCCAGCCGTCTTTTGCTTCCCTGCAGACCGGGAAAACGGGATAGCAGTGGAACATTCCTTCGCCCACGATCATTTCGTAATCGACGCCGTATTCACACATGGCTTTTTCAAAGGACGGGGCGCAGGCGTAAAGCGTCTCGTCGCTGCCGTAAATGAAGGTGGTTTTCGGGCAGTTTGTGAAGTCGCCCTTCTGCAGCCAGATCATATATTTCGGAACGCTTTTGTCACCGTGCCGCATGATCTCCACCGCGGTTTTCATATACTGCGCCGGAATCGCGACGTCCTTTTTGTCCAGCTCCAACATTCTCTGCCATTCTTCGTCCGTATCCACGCAGGTGCCGGGCGAGATCGCCAGTATATATCCCGGCATGGGCGTGTCCGCGTGCCCGTCGTTGATATACGGAACCATGCCGAGCGCCAGATTGCCGCCGGAAGAGGTGCCGAGCACCGAGATGTTTTCCGATGCGTAATCCCGCAGCATCACCCGGTAGGTCTCGTGGATCATTTCATAAGCCTTTGTCAAAGGATAATCGGTACACAACGGATAGTACGGGACGAATACGTCAACGCCGGTTTCTTTTGCGAACCGCAGCGCTTTCTTGATGGAACCGGATCTTGGCGCCGATATCATCCCGCCGCCGATCAGGAAGAGGTTGGCCTTATTTGCTTTTTTCTTGTGAATCAGCTTCAGCACAGGGCAGCCCATGATTTCAATGCGACTGATATCAAAAGCCTCGTCCTTCAGGTTCGGGATCCGGTTCTTGGCATTCTGCTTTCGCCGGTTTTCCAGGAGCTCTTCTGTACTCATGCCGGTCCACATTTTCTTAATGTTTGCGGCTTTTACCAGCCGTTTCAGAATTTCGTATTTCAGTGTCATTTCATCATGTCCCCCTTCTTCCTGCTGACCAGAAAGCCCTGTTCGTCCGGTACCGTTTCATACTCCCCGGCGATCGGATTCCTGTTTCCCACAACAAGGTAGTCGCATTGATTGCTGTTGCCGCAGGTGCCGCAGCGGATCAGCGTCCCGTGTATCTCTCCGATCCCGAAGAAGTCGCTGTTGCACAGGAGCGGAAGCACATGGAGAAGCCCGTGCTTTTTGGCGAATTCCGCGTTGGGGCACTGTGTGAAGCTATAGCTTGCCGCATGGTGTTCTTTATCATACGGTGCGTCGACGTTGATAAACCCGTCAGGGTACCGGAGGATATCCTTGCGGTCTCTGTTCCCGGACTTCCGGAACACGTTGTCGATCAGCCGCATGTTGGACGGGCGGTTCAGGTCAAAGATCTTTCCGAACTTTGTAAAGGGGCCCATAAACAGGTTCTGCACAAAGTCCTGCAGTTCGGATATCGGCGGCCGGTCCGGCAGCGCGGGATAGAGCGCGAAGATCAGCAGACCGCCGTAGATCGCCTTGGCGTGCCCGTTTCTGCTTCCGCCGTAGTCAGGCAGATCCAAAAGATAGTTCCGGTAGTTCTCCTGCGTCTGCGCCCAGATCCTGTCTGCCTCGGCTTCCCCGTAGCGGTCTTTCAGCCAGTTTCGGACCGGTTCCCCGTAAGGGAGCTGTTCGATCGTCATGTGGCGGTTTTTCATTTTGCCTGTTTTCATTTCGGGTCCTCCGCTTTGTCTCCCACGACCCAATAATCACAGATCGGTTCCCCTTTTGCGATCGTGTGTTTCCTATGTAATTTCCCGTGCTGCAGCCGAAACATGACCTCGTCCGTGGCGCAGAGCGCGGGCATCAGCTCCGCGATGCCTTCGCGTTCACAGAACTCGCAGATCGGGCAGCGGGTGAAATAATAGAAGCTGCCTTCTTTGTGGCGGGACTCGTCAAAGCTCACGTTCCAGTTGACCGGATAGTCTTTCCCGTGTCTGGCAAACCAGGCTTCGTATTTCCGCATCTCCCGTTCCCATTTTTTCGGAGTCCTGTTCAGATCTGTCATGCCGAAAAACGTGCGGAGCATCCCGGATTCCAGCACGTCGGTCATCACCATCGCCATCCCGTCCGGCGTGATCTGCCTGCCGCTGCCCAGCCAGACCGCGGTGAAAACATAGGCAAAGTATGCATTCATCGCCATGGGGTTGCCGGGCCCCAGATCGTCGGCACGGGAAAGAAGCCGTCTGTATTCGTTTTTTCCGTTTTTGACAACTTTTTCTGCCAACTCTCTATCAAATCGGCTTGCTATGCTCTTTTTTATCAATGGCGCAAACAGCATCCAATAAATTCCTTTGTATTTCATAAGCGCGTTTTCTCTTTTTTGAAATCAGAAATCTTCTTACATAAAAATATTACTCTTCAAAATCAGTTTTGGAAACTCACATTGAAACACATCAGCCAGTCTCCGACCCCACACAGAAACAAACCCGCAAAACCGAAAAGAAAAGCCTCTTTCCATCTTCTATATTCATTCATTCGATTCATCTCCGATTGCTCTGCATAACTCCGAAGCCAGCAGTCCGGGCTTCAGTGCCGCAAGGCCACCGTGCCCGATCTCTTCAAATACACGGAACACGGTTTTCGGTAAATGGTTTTTGATGTACAGAATATCCCATTTCCGGGCTTTTTCTTCCGTTCTCGCGTACCAGTATTCCAAATGCCTGCAATCCGTATTGATTTCTTTCGGCATATCGTAATTGTTGCAGGATTCAAAGGTCCGCCATATAGTCTTCGCGCTGACGAACTTCAACACCTTTTCAATGTACCTGAGATCTTCTTCCGAATATTCGTCGGAGGTGAACGCCTTTTCCAGCAGCCGGATCCCGCCGAGCTTTCCCATGGAAACCATCAGGAAATCGCGGACCGCGATCAGCCGCGTTGCGATCCACGGCAGCTGATACGGCGTAATGCCGCCGTCTATCACGGCGCTTCGCGGTTTGATCCGGTTATCTGCAAGGAGCTTTGTCACGATCGCGCCGCCCATGGAGCAGCCATAAACGCAGGCAATCTCTGTGTGTCCGTTTTTAATCAGCCGATCCGCCAGCTCCGATGCGATCTTCTCCACGCCGGTGAAATCCCCCGGCATCTCTTCATCGTATCCGGGCAGCGCCGGGATGATCAGATGATACCGGTCCTCCAGCAGCGGGATCACATACTCGAAATAATCCCACATGACAAGGGCGGGGTGGATCAGCACAACCACCGGTTTATTCTCATTTCCGAATTCATGGATCGTCATCCGGACGCCTTCTTTCGCCTTTCTAAGATAGTTTTATTGTGCCTTAACGAATCAAACCCCATTCTGCGAACTTCTCAAAGCCGCCGACGCCCCTTATGTATTCTTTTGCAATCGCTGTGATCTCATCGTAAGGGACGCCGTTGATACAGTCGTCGCCGATGGCGCAGCACAGCTCGACCGGCTTCCCGGTTTCCTGCGCCTTGAGCCACGCGTAAATATTGACGCTGACGTCTGCTTTGGACAGATCCTTTCCATGGAGACCGCCGCCCGTTACGCTGTCGCCCATATCCGAGCCGAGCTTCCGGTTGGTCGCGCCGCTGTCCACGTCCGACCCGCCGGTCCAATCTCCCAACGGATTGACCTCGGCGTCGGCATAGTATCTGCGAAGGAACACGCTGTCGGCGTTGCTTTGGCAGATGATCAGACGGTTGCCGTCAAGGATGTATTTCCCGTCGCTTTTGTAGGCGTCGTAGATCTGCCGCGCCAGAGCGGTCAGCTTCTTTTGTTCTTCCGTTACCGGCATGCCTTTAAAAATACCGTTATCGCCGCAATGAACGCTTCCGTTCTGGTTTTCCGCAAGATGGACGTCCTGCGGAACTTCCGCGTAATCTACCGCAAGTTCGCCCGCAATGCGGGAGACAGCCGCGGTGACCTGGTTCCTCGGCAGACGCACGGAGGTTTCCGCAATAATGTGACAGTTGCCGTGTCCGAGCAAAACCTCTACCGCGATTTTCGGGCTTTCTTCCAAGGCGTATGCCAGATCCACCAACGCGCCGGCGATACGGTCTGCCACTTTATCCGGATGCGCGGGATTTACTTTCTCAAACATATCATTTTCCTTTCTGTTTTCTCTTCTCCGTTTTTTCTACTTTTCATTTCTTCTGACGCACTCGGTATATATCAGGGCAATCCGCGCCGCCATTTCCTTGCTGAAAGTGACCTTCCAGCCGTTCACTTCCAGAAATTGCAGATATTCCTGCGCGGACCACTGATGTTCAAAACGGACCCCTGCAACGCGCAGGATGCCGGACCAGATACGGCTCACCGTCGTTCCCTTGTGTTCCACGAAATTCGGCGCGATCAGAACGCCGTCGGGCCGCAGCACGCGGTCGATTTCCCGCAGCGCCCGTTCCGGTTCCGGAATGATATGCAAGGCGTTGGAAATGATCACCGCGTCAAAGGAATCGTCTTCATAGGGAAGCGCCGTGGCGTCCGCCACCTCAAACCGCAGCTTTGTCGGGTATACGCCTTTTTTCGCTTGAGCGATCATCCCTTCGGAATAGTCCGTTGCAATGATCGTTTTGGAAGCGGAGGCCACGTGCTTCGCCAATAACCCGGGGCCCGTAGCGATCTCTAGCACGTCCTTGTTCCGGATCGTCTCAGGGATCCTGTCGTACATAAACTGGTATATCTTTTTATCTGACCGCATGGCCCGCTCATAGATCGGCGCATACAGATCCCACATCTTTTTTGTCATAGACGTCACCTTTTTGTTTGAACGAAAAAAAACATACGGCGCGCAGGATCGTTTTCCCGGCACCGTATGCGTTTGTTGGGTATTTGAAGCGAAACTTCCTGCCGGGCGGAACAGCTTACTTCTTCTGATGACAGGTCCCGCTCATCGCGCAGTGCGCGCAGTTCCCGCCGCAGGACGAAACGCCCTTTTTCTTATCCTTCCGGAGCTTCACGACGATAATCACAACGATTGCGATCAGGAACAGCGTGATCAGCACCGTGCCGATGTTCGCCGTCAGCCAGCTCAGCATAAAACCGCTTCCTTTCGTATTCTCAGATCTTCTTCGTCAGCTTTGTGGCTTCCTTGTATTTACGGAAGAACAGCATATATACCATGCACGCTATAATCGCCAGCGCGCAGATGAAGCCGATCACGTTGAACCTGCCGGTGAACGCGCCGCCGATCTGGTTGATGCACAGAGAAACCGCGTAAGCGAAGCCGCACTGGTATGCTATTGCGAACCAAGTCCATTTTGCGTTGTTCATCTCGCGCTTGATGGCGCCGATGGCCGCAAAGCAGGGCGCGCACAGCAGATTGAACACCAGGAAGGAGAAGCCGGTAATGCCGGTGAACGCCTGATGCAGCGCCTGCCAGGCGGTGAGCTCGCCGCCGCCGTAGAGGATGCCCATGGTGCCCACGATGTTCTCCTTGGCCACCAGACCGGTGATGGAGGCAACCGCCGCCTGCCACGTGCCCCAGCCGAGCGGGGCGAAGATCCAGGCGATCACAGAGCCGATGCGGGCCAGGATAGAGAGATCCAGCTCATCCTCCGCCAGCATACGGAAACCGTCTGCGGTGAAGCCGAAGTAAGAGGTGAACCACACGAGGATGGTGGAGAGCAGAATGATGGTACCTGCCTTTTTAATGAAGCTCCAGCCGCGCTCCCACATAGAACGGAGCACGTTGCCGAGCGTGGGCCAGTGATAGGCGGGCAGCTCCATCACGAAGGGGGCCGGGTCGCCCGCGAACATCTTCGTCTTCTTCAGCATGATACCGGAAACCACGATGGCCGCCATGCCGATGAAATAGGCGGAAGTGGAGATCCACGCGCTGCCGCCGAAGATCGCGCCCGCGATCATGGCGATAAAGGGCACCTTGGCGCCGCAGGGAATGAAGGTGGTGGTCATGATGGTCATGCGCCGGTCGCGTTCGTTTTCGATGGTACGGCTGGCCATGATGCCGGGCACACCGCAGCCCACGCCGATGAGCATGGGTATAAAGGATTTGCCCGAAAGGCCGAACTTGCGGAAGATGCGGTCCAGCACAAAGGCGATACGCGCCATGTAGCCGCATGCTTCGAGGAAGGCGAGCATCAGGAAGAGCACCAGCATCTGGGGCACGAAGCCCAGCACCGCGCCGACGCCCGCCACGATACCGTCAAGGATCAGGCCCTGCAGCCATTCGGCGGCGCCCGCTTTTTCGAGCAAATTGCCCACAAGCACCGGCACGCCGGGTACCCACACGCCGTAGTCGGCGGGATCGGGCGCTTCAAAGCCTTTTTCGGTGAAGTAGTCTTTCGCCTCCACGAAGGTCATGCCCACGGTCTCTTCCTCGTCGGCGTCCTGCGGGATAGCGTCGTAATAGGCGGTCAGGGTGCTGATCTCCAGCGTCTCCTCATCCTCCACGTCCACCGTGGCGGTTTTTTCCGTGGGAACAAAGGCGTCAAGCTCCGCTTTTGCGGCCTCTTCGTCAAAATCCTCCGCCTCGGGGTCTAATTCCGTAAACGCCTGTACCGCGTTCAGGGCGTTGGTATACTCGTCGTTTACTTCCTCATACGCCTTGGTGCCGATGCCCAGCAGGTGATACCCGTCGCCGAAAAGCCCGTCGTTGGCCCAGTCGGTCGCGGGCGCGCCAACGGCCACCATGGCGATCCAATAGACGAGGAACATCACGGCGGCAAAAATGGGAAGGCCCAGCCAGCGGTTGGTGACCACCCTGTCGATTTTATCGGAGGTGGTCAGGCTGCCTTTGTTCTTCTTTTTATAGCAGGATTTTATGATCTGGGCGATGTACACGTAGCGCTCGTTTGTGATGATGCTTTCGGCGTCGTCGTCCAGCTCGGTTTCCGCCGCGGCGATATCCTTTTCAATGTGCGAGAGCGTATCGGCGGGGATATTCAGCTGTTCCAGCACCTTGTCGTCCCGCTCGAACACCTTGATCGCGTACCAGCGCTGCTGCTCCTCGGGCATGTTATGGACGACCGCTTCTTCAATGTGCGCCAGCGCGTGCTCCACGGGACCGGAGAACGTGTGCATCGGAACGGTCTTCGCGTTGTTAGCGGCTTCAATGGCAGCTTCAGCCGCTTCCGTAACGCCGGTTCCCTTCAACGCGGAGATCTCCACGACCTTGCATCCGAGCTGTTTGCCGAGCTGTGCCGTGTCGATCCTGTCGCCGTTCTTTTTCACCACGTCCATCATATTGATGGCCAGCACCACGGGGATGCCCAGCTCCGTAAGCTGCGTGGTCAGGTAAAGGTTACGCTCGAGGTTCGTGCCGTCGATGATGTTCAGAATGGCGTCGGGGCGTTCGCTGATCAGATAGTTTCTGGCAACCACTTCCTCCAGCGTATAGGGGGAAAGGGAGTAGATGCCGGGAAGGTCGGTGATCGTTACGTCGTCGTGTTTTTTCAGTTTGCCTTCCTTTTTCTCCACGGTCACGCCCGGCCAGTTGCCAACAAATTGGTTGGAGCCGGTGAGCGCGTTGAACAGCGTGGTTTTGCCGCTGTTCGGGTTGCCCGCTAAAGCGATTCGTATATTCATGATTGTATATTCCTTTCTGCCGATGCCGGCTTTGAATGATTCGCGTACGCTAACCGATGTCTGAAAAAATATCGGGGATCTGTTCCCCTTGCCGTTTTATTCGATCTCGATCATTTCCGCGTCCGCCTTGCGGATCGAAAGCTCGTAGCCTCGCACCGTGACCTCGATGGGGTCGCCGAGCGGCGCCACTTTGCGGATATACACCGGGGTGTGCTTGGTGATCCCCATGTCCATGATGCGGCGTTTCACCGCGCCTTCGCCGTGGAGCTTCACCACTGTGACTGTTTCGCCGATGTTCGCGTCTCTGAGTGTTTTCACTGTTGTTTCCTCCTATGTATAAAAGTTTTATACCATAATTTTACGGGCAAGCGCTTTGTCCACGGCTACGCGGCTCTCCTTGACCTTTACGATCAGGTTGCCCGCCAACGTACTTACGATACAGACCTCGCCGCCCACATTGAAGCCCAGCGTTTCCAGATGCTGTTTGACCTCCGGACTGCCGCCGATTTTCTTGATGATCTGCGGCTGACCGACGTCGGCCATGCTGAGAGGTATCATATTATTTCCCCCCTGTTTATATTATTAGCATAAGCTAACTAATGTCTTAAAAGAAATGGTTAGCGAATCCTAACCAACAAATCGAAGAAAAGTGGTTAGCAATTCCTAACCACCCCATATTATAGTTAGCTTCCGCTAATTTGTCAAGATGTTTTTCAAACTTTTTTTGCTTGATTTTCATTCTTGCATATGGTATGCTGTTGCTAACTGAAGAACCGGGAGGTGTTTTTATGGCGTTGCATGAATCCGGAGAGATGTATCTGGAAACAATCTATATTCTTACGCAACGGTCCGATTCCGTCCGCAGCATTGACGTCGGCGAGTATATGGGGTATTCAAAACCGTCCGTCAGCCGGGCCGTCGGTCTGTTGAAAAAAGACGGCTACATTGTTATAGATGAAAAAGGATATATCAACCTGACCGAAACGGGCAGACAGAAAGCAGAACAGATCTATGAACGCCATCTGATCCTTACTTCGTTGTTTCAGAATCTCGGCGTGGACGAGGAGACAGCCTCCGAGGACGCCTGCCGGATTGAGCACTATCTCAGCGATAAGACCTTCAATGCGA
>Ga0310697_10002472_pt1 | contig 19582 bp, 9 predicted proteins | sample 172DNAGHGlowgp2_FD_203883 | JGI IMG/M metagenome (GOLD analysis project Ga0310697, IMG submission 203883) | Sheep rumen microbial communities from Palmerston North, Manawatu-Wanganui, New Zealand - 1728 DNA GHGlow gp2 (v2) (version 2) | ecosystem: Host-associated > Mammals > Digestive system >... | reverse complement strand
CATAACAAAACTATCGTCTGCTTTCCTGCACTCCTGCACTCCTGTACTCCTATATACGGGCATCGCATTTTCTTCCTGCGACAAGGATGTGCTCGACATCAACAGCGACCCCTTTAAGGACCAGACATATACCAACGCGCTCATGTCGCCCATCTCGACATTCCTCACCGAGCAGGAGGACTACACGGAATATGTTAATGCGCTGCGCTACTCGGGCATGTTCGACGCCTTGAACCAGTCGTCGAGCGGTGTCAGCTTCACCGCCTTCGTACCTACTGACGCGGCCATGCAGCAGTTCTACGAGCGTCGTGGCGGCAGCCAGCTGAGCGACTTTACGCCGGAGTACATGCGTCAGTTTGTTCTTTACCACACCGTCAAGGACTCAATTTTGCCCGATGCCTTCGTTCTGAAGAAGACGGTGACGAACCTCTCAAACGATGTCATCAGCATACAGATCGATTCGCTGCACGCCGGTGAGGCAACGCTCAACGGCGAGGGCCGTGTCACGGAGATGGGACTGTCGGCCTTCAATGGTAAGGTGTATGTACTGTCGACGGCTATGACTCCGCTTGTCGAGACCGTCTACGACCGTATTGTGGAGGGCGACAAGTCAAGCATCATGCAGCAGGCCATACAGGCTACGGGCTGGGACAAGAAACTCAGCGTCATCGTCGATACCACGCTCAACGCCGACCGCCAGCGTGTCATAACACACTATTACTTCACAGTGCTGAACGTCAGCGACCAGACCTTCCAGAAGGCTGGCATTACGTCGCTCGACGGTCTGAAAGCCAAGCTTAAGGCCGCCGACCAGCAGGGACTCTCCGAGGATTCACTGCTTCGCGAGTACGTGGGCTATCACATCCTGCAGAACCAGTACAAGACCGGTGAACTGGGGGCCATGAACGGTTCCGAGGTTACTCGCATCTGGAGCTCCTCGGCACAGAACCAGGTCTTCACCGTCACCTACGACAGCCTGGCTACCGACGAGGCACTGCAGTACACACTGAATGCCAGCGACCAGTCGGCACGGTTCATTCCTTCCGCTTCTAACGTGCTCTGCAAGAACGGATACCTGCACGAACTCGACGGCTGGCTGCCCGTCTGGGAGCCAAGGCAGACAGCAGTGCTGTGGGATCTCGCTGACTACACGGAGATAAAGAACCTCGTCGACCAGGAGTACTACCAGCCTGCCGAACCTACGTCGTCGGAGCAGCGTTTCCGCGTGGCCAATGCGGCCTGCTTTGAGTATGAGCCTGGCGAGGCAGGGTCGAAGAACACCAGCTACAGCGACATCGACTATGTCACCTGTACCAATAAGTTCACAGCAAACAACAACGACCGTATCGTCTTCAACCTCGGTTACATGGGTATGGCCTCGATGCAGACACCAACTCTTGTGCGCGGCAAGTACCGTGTTGAGGTTGACTTCGTTTACACCAGCTCACAGAGCTTCATGCGCACACAGAGCGACGGCAACGGCGGACTGCTGAAGCTGCAGTTCGACGACAACGACGCTCAGACCGCCTTCAAGGCTCCCTACACCACGGTGCCCGGCATCCAGCAGGGTGTCTACAGTACAACGCTCTTCGCTGAGGTGGAGTTCCAGGAGACCTCGCCGCACAAGTTCAGCTTTACCATCCTCGACCCTGCTGCCAGCACCAATAAGGGTTTCAGTCTGCAGTTCGACTGCATCAAGTTTATTCCCATTGAGCATTGATTATTGAACATTGATCATTGAAGATTATGATTACCAACGCATACAAGAACATCGTGAAGCATGGAGCATTGTCACTCCTCATTCCACTCTCCGCACTTTTTGTAGCGAGCTGTTCCGAGCTGAAGGACGACGACCACTACAAGATGGCCGACTCAGTCATCAGCAACGAAGAACTGAAGATTGTCGATATGACCTCGGAGCAGTATCTGCAGAGCCGCAGCGACCTGTCGCAGATGAACCAACTCTTCACCGAGGAGGGCATCTACAAGGAGCTCGACGAGAAAGGACAGTTGTCGACGATGCTCGTCGTCACCAATGACAACTATAGTCGTCCCGAGGCCGATGTCCTCGACTATATCACCCGTTCGCACGTCAGCGACATCAGCATCTCGCCCGCCAACCTCGAGGACGGCACACGCCTGATGATGTGGCACGGCAAGTATGTCAACGTCTCCATCGACTCGCTGGGCTTGGAGGGTAACATCGTCGACCATGTGCTTTTCAACAACGGTGCCGTGCAGGAGGTTGTCAAGACAACGACCGGATACATCTATGTCATCTCTGACATGATTGTCACACCGACATCGCTGAAGGACTACATTGACGCACTGCCCGACGACTACAGCATCTTCCGTGACATGGTGCAGGCTTCAGGCGGCAAGGAGTTCGATCGCGCCAACTCGAAGGCCGTCGGCATCAACGAACAGGGCAACACCGTCTACGACTCGGTGTTTATATATACCAACACGTTCTTCGACAATGTCAATTTCGACATGAACTCGGAGTCGCTGACAGCTACGATGCTGCTGTTCTCGAACGATGTCATCAACGCCGCCCTCGACGATGCGCACCGCCGTCTGGAGTCGTGGGAGCTGGAGCGCCCCGACAGCATCATAAAGGACTGGATACTGAAGACTGCTTTCTTCAACAAGCGCTACTCCCCAGCCGAGATACAGACTGCCGATGTGCAGGATCTGAAGAGTATCTACAACACTCAGTGGCGTACCAACGTTCAGCAGGTGGACATTCAGAATCCCATCGACCTGTCGAACGGTGTGGCCTATAACGTTTCAAAGCTGCACATCCCGACGAACGTGCTCATTTACCGTCTGAAGGATGAGTTCCGCCTCTATGAGAACTGCACCGCCGACCAGAAAGAGCAGTACTTCAAGGCAGTGAACCTGAAGTTTGAGTCGTGCGATACCAAGGTGACGGCGTGGACACCGTGGGCCGGCGTATGGCCACTGCACGAGAACCGCGTGTTACGTTTCGACAAGGAACCCAGAGACCTGAAGGATGACGAGGGCTTCCAGCTCGACTTCACGCCCGTCAGACTAGCCGCCGACGGCACCGTCCGTCCGTACCTCATACCACCAGGGGCCTACCGTCTGGCTACGGGCTCGGTACAGAACCAGAACCTCGACGTTATCTTCACCATCTTTGCCAACGGGCAACAGATAGCCAAGTCGGATGTCATCACGTGGGGTTCGTCGACAGCCTATCATTACGACCGTGGTACCACGCTGCCTAACCGTTATCCCGAGGGCTACGACTCCAAGTACGTTCAGGATATGGGCGGCGACCCTAAGGCCGGCAACTACGACACCGACGGCGGCCGTACCATCGACGAGCTGATAGTTCCCGATGTCAACGGCGACGGCTCTGCCGTGCAGCTGGTGTTCCGTATCGACTGCTATAACTGGGCAGGTAAGACCAACGTCACGCTGAACCACTGGTGCCTGCGCCCGACGGAGAACAACTATTAAGCGAAGGTTGATAGTTGATAGTTGAAAGTTGAAAGTAAACAAATATATGATGAGCAATAATATCAAGAGAATCATGTTGTGCTTGGGGCTGCCGATGGCGGTGACCTTGAGCACCTATGCGCAGAAACTCAGCGGTCAGGTGCTGTCGTCGACAAACGAGCCTGTCGCCGATGCCGTCATCAGCAGTCCGGGGTGCGACCCCGTGCGCTCGGGTGCCGACGGCAGCTTCTCCATCGAAGGGGTCAAGGAAGGCAATGCCCTGAGTGTGTGGCACGACGGCTACTACCAGAAGGCCGTCTACATCCGTAATGCCAGTGCCAGCGGGTTGCGTGTCTACCTCGTCGAGGAGGATAAAACACGTTACAACGAGACCACCGTCACGCCGTTCGCCATACGGCAGGGCGACCTGTCGGTGGCTAGTGCCGACAACATCAACCGCAAGGACTTTGCCTTGGGCTCGATGTCCATCGACAACGCACTGAAGGGCGAAATTGCAGGTCTGCAGGTTACGAACAAGAGTGGTATGACGGGTGAGGGTGCCTATATTCAGTTGCGTGGCATTCATACGCTGCTGGCCGACAATGCCCCGCTGATAGTCATCAACGGCGTGCCTTATATGCCCGACGCCAACCTCAGCCAGATCGTCGGAGGATACTCGCGCTCGCTCTATCAGGCACTCAACAACCTCGACATCCGTAACATCACGGTGCTCAAAGGTGCCGATGCCGCCGCCTACGGTTCGATGGCATCCAATGGTGTCATCATGATTGAGACCGACCAGGCCAGTGCCACCGACATGAACACGCGCATCACCTTTTCTGCCGTGGCAGGCACCAACTGGAATTCAAAGCGTATACCGCTGATGAACTCTTCGGAGTACAAGAACTACCTCTCCGACATGGGACTGACCTATTATCCGAACATGGAGGCGTTCTTCCAGGACTTCAACTTCCTCAGCGACCCGCAGGCCAACAAGTCGTACCTCTACCAGTACAACACCGACTGGCAGGACGAGATATACCGCAACGGCCTGACGATGGACTACCTCTTCCGTGTCGAGGGCGGTGACAATATCGCCAAGTACAACATCTCGCTCGGCTACACCAGTGAGGAAGGTACGCTGAAGAACACCTATAGCGACCGCTATCAGGCACAGATAAATGCCTCGGTGCTGGTGAGCAAGAAGTTCGAGATACGTGCTAACGTGAACACCGCCTATCTGAAAGGACAGTATCAGGAGCAGGGCCTCTCGCTGGAAACGAACCCGCTGCTGGCTGCCTATCGCCGTGCTCCTCTGCTGAACCCTCACCAGAGTGATATGTATGGCAACCTCATCAGCGCATACGCCCCTTACTGGTTCGGAGCCATCGAGAACACCGACTTCATCGTCTCTAACCCCGTATCGCTGGTCAGCAACATGACGGGTAAGAACCGCCAGTACGACATGAACACGAAGATACAGTTCATCTACACTCCGATGCGCGACCTCACCATCAACGGCATCGTGGGCATGTACTACAACTATAACCAGGAGGAGGCCTTCATACCGGGTAAGGACAACTTCGACATCGTGCCGCTGTTCGACGAGTACGGACAGGCTGACAACACCGTCCGCGTGGGAACGAACCATACGTTCAACATGTACTACAATCTGAATGCCGTTTATAGGCTGAACCTTGGCGAACAGCATAAGTTCAACTTCAACGCCGGATGGCAGGCCCTGACGACGAGCTACGAGTATGACGCTGGCTTCGGCCGCAACTCCAACAGCGACTTCTACCAGACCTTAGGCGATGCACAGACCCTGGGTAAGTACTTCTCCGGGTACAATAACAAGTGGAACTGGGCTAACGTCTACGCCCACGCCGACTGGACGTTCAACAATCTCGTGAAGGTTGGCCTGACGGCGGCTTACGATGGTGCGTCGAGCGTCGGTAAGGATGCCACCCGTATGACGTTCTATCCTGCTGCCGACGTGGTGCTTATGGCCAAGGAACTGCCGCAGCTGAACGCCGTCGACTGGCTCGACCGTCTGAACGTCTTCGCCAACTACACGGTGACGGGCAACAGCCGCTTTTCGTCGAAGTACGGCAAGTACTACTATACGTCGAACCCCTACCAGACCATCGCCGGCCTGGTGCGTGCCAACGTGCCGAGCACCGACCTGACTGCCGAGAAGGACCATACGCTGAACGTCGGTCTTGAGACGGCACTGCTGCGTAACCGTATACAGCTTGGCATAAGCTACTACACGATGAACGCCTCCGACGTGCTCATCTCCGGAAACCGTTCATCGGTACTCGGTTCCAGCGCTTACTACAGCAACGAGGCTGAGATCGGTGCCAACGGCATAGAGCTGTCAGTGGCCTTCTCACCCATTTATACTAAGGATGTGCGCTGGACCATCGGCGGCAACATCACTACGCTGAAGAACAGGGTTAAGTCATTAGGCTCGCTCAGCGAGATTGTCACCACGCTGACCGACGACGCACAGGTCATCACACGAGTCGACGAGGACCCGTACTCTTTCTACGGGCTGCGTGCCAAAGGAGTGTTTTCGACGACTGCCGAGGCTGAGGCCGCTAACCTCACAGCCAATGGCGAGAAGTTCGTTGCCGGCGATGTGTACTATGCTGACAATAACAACGACGGTGTCATAGACGACAGCGACCGCGAGCTCATCGGCTCCGCCACGCCCGACTTCTACGGCTCGTTCTTCACACGTGTGGAGTACAAGCAGTTCGCCCTGGACATGACATTCGCCTACAGCGTCGGCAACGATGCATATAATGCCGTGCGCCGTATCACCGAGTCGGGCAGCGACTTCGCCAACCAGGCGACGTCGGTGAACCGCCGCTGGCTCATGGAAGGTCAGCAGACCGACATGCCGCGTGTGCGCTGGGCTGACCGCGTAGGCAACAACGTCTTCAGTGACCGCTTCATCGAAGACGCCTCCTACCTGAAGCTGCGCGACATCACGCTGAGCTACACTTGGAAGACCCCGTTGTGGAACTTCCTGCAGGGGGGCACAGCCTTCATCACCGGACAGAACCTCCTGACATTCAGCAAGTACTTAGGTCTCGACCCTGAGTTTGCCTACTCCTACAGTCCTATGATGCTCGGTGTCGACTACGCAAAGGCCACGGCTCCGCGATCTGTAAAAATCGGTGTGAATCTGAAGTTCTGATAGATTGAACATTGAGCATTGAACATTGAATATTGAGCATTGAACATTATGATTACAAAGACATATAATAAGAGCAGAAGTTCTCTGACCGCATCATGCTTTATCCTTTTTTCTTTATTCTTTAGCGTAGCACTGACCTCCTGCTCCGACTTCTTCAACCCGACGACCGACGACGAGTTCTCGGGCGAGGACGGGTTCACCAGCAACACCGAAATGTACACCGGCTTCCTGGGTATCATGACCAAATTGCAGGAGGTTGGCGACAAGGAGATACTGCTCACCGAGCCGCGTGGCGAGCTTATCGAGCCCAGCGACGTGTCGACGAGCGAGCTCATAGCCCTGTACAACTACGACCAGAACCTGCAGAACAACTCCTATGCCAACCCTGCCGGTTACTACGAGGTCGTCATTGCCTGCAACGACTACCTGAAGAATATGGAACAGTACAAGACTAGTCCCAATGCAGACCAGGATGCCTGGGAGGCACTTATCGCCTCGACGGTGCGCACAAAGGTGTGGGCCTACAAGACGCTGGCCGAGATCTACGGTCAGGCCATATGGTTCGACGATGCCATCACTGAGGTCACCGAGATACGAAACGGCGACACCTTCCGCCTGCTGCAGCTGCCACAGCTCATCGACCAGTGCCTGCAGCTGCTCCAAAACGGCTATGACGGTGTCAACACCGACCAGGAGATCAACTGGTATGAGTGGCTCGACCCCACACATGTCAACTCACTGGCCAACTCCGAGTATCGTAAGTGGAACTACATCGTTCCCGCCTACGCCGGACTCTATGCCGAACTGTGTCTGTGGAAGGGTGCCGTCATGGATGCTGCCGGCGAGAATGCTACGACCTACTACAAGGCTGCTGCCGACGTGCTGCTGAAGAAGCTTGGCGAGCAGATTAATGTCGCCAGCGACCCGGGCTCCAATGTCTACTGGCTGCCGTCGGCTGCCACCCCCGGCCACTATACACCCATTTGGAACAACGCACAGCCCTATCCCTACGAGTCTGTATCGGCCATTATCTACGACTACACGAAGAACCAGACGAATACGCTCCTTAAGCACTTCTCCAACGAATATCCCAACAAGTACTGGCTGCGTCCGTCGCAGGCCGGCATCGACCGTTTCCTTAGTGCCACGTTCAACCCCGGTGCTACGACCAACGACACTCGTTACAAGTGCTGTTTCGGCACGTCGTCGGGACAGCCCTATCTGGCTAAGTTCCGTCCCGTGAACAGCTCGGTGCGTGTGAATGCCTACCAGGACGACTGCCACATCTTCATCTATCGTGCCACGCAGTACCACATGATGCTCAGCGAGGCACTGAACCACCTGAAGCGCTTCCAGGCCTTCAACTCCGTCTTCAACAGCGGTGTCAAGGCTGGCGAGACCGACGGATGCTTCGTCGCCGGCTCGGCAGAGTGGGAGGGCTTCGAGAGCACTATCGATGCCACCGTCTGCGACTGGACAGGCACTGCCAACTTCGGCACGCGCCGTTACCCGTCGATGGGTGTCCGCGGATGCTTCGGGCTGACGGCGCGCCCGGTGAAGGATAACATCTTCGACCTTGGCGAGCAGGGAACGCTGAAGTACAATGACCTGGCGATTCTCGACGAGGCGATGCTTGAGTTCGCCGGCGAGGGAAAGGTCTATCCGCTCATGAACCGCATGGCGGTGCGCTATAACGACCCGAAACTCATTGCCGACCGCGTCTGTCAGAAGTACACCAGCGAAGCCCTCGCTGCCACCGTGCGCTCGCGCATCATGGACGGCGGCTACTGGGTGCCGTTCGACCTCGGCATGGAATAAGGAACTACAACTATAACTAATTCTTACATAAAACAAAACTGACACATGAAGAAAATTATTACTTTGACAATGCTCTTCGCATTGGCACTGACGGCTGGTGCGCAGGAGAAGAAAGCATGGCTCTTCTACGACGGACTTAGCGAGGAGACCATCGCCAACCTGAATGCTGATGCCGCCAACTGGGCCAGCAACGGTACCGACGCCGACGGTGTAACTAACAACTGGAAGAACGCCGTGAAGCAGTCGGCCGACGGCTACTGGATGGCCAACGGACAGGTCATCGAGGAGCTGCGTGGTCTGAAGATCGACATCGGTTCGAACAAGGACAACTCCGTACATCTGGCCACCACCAAGCTGCGCCTGACACGTAAGAACACGAAGATTACGTTCCCGAAGCTGGCTAACGGCCAGAAGATTACAATCCAGGGACGCTCGGCCAACGGCGATGCAACGAACCGAGGTATCAAGCCTGTTCAGAGCTACATAGAGTTCCAGGCTGAAGAGAGTTCACCACTGTATAACGGTAACAGCATCTTCGTAGGAAGCAAGGTTGAAGGTTCTGAAGGTACCTACACCTTCGTCTGGAAGGTTGTGACCGACGAGACCGACTCTGTCGACGTGCAGTTCCAGCTGACCCCCGATGCCGGTATCGACTTCACCTACTTCATGATTGACAAGGGCGATGCCCCCGACGTGGAGGGTGCCCGCACGGTGGCATACCTCGGTGCTGAGGACGACAACGCCTTCAACCTCTTCGACGCCAGCGTCGTCGATGCCACTGCCCTGGCTACCGTACCCACCCTCGACGAGCTGCAGGCCGGCTACGAGGCACTGGTTGTTGGTCCCTCCGCTACCGAGGATCAGTTGCAGGCTGTGAAGCAGGTCATCGCCTTTTTCCCCGTGGTGAACACCAACCCCGCTCTCTATTCTCTCTACGATGTTGCTACCTCTACAGGCGGTGAGCTCACCGTTGCCGATGCTGAGAACGAAATCTTCGACGGCAAGGAAGAGCTCGTCCACACTGGCGACATCACTGCCGTGACGCTCAGCGGATACTTCGCTGACGACCAGGTGCTGGCAACGGTCGGCGAGGCTGCTGCCATCCACGTCCACAACGCTAAGCGTAACGCCTACTACTATATTCCGCTGGCAGCCGACGAGAACGAGCAGGACCTGTACGATATCCTCTCGAATGCTATCGTTGCTGCTGCCAACACCAAGAAGGAAGTAGCCCAGGTTGGCAAGCCCGGCATCAGCTTCTCGCAGGCTGACGGTGTGTCGACAGTTTCCATCACGGCCTCTAATTCTAAGGCTATCTACTACACCATCGACGGCAGCGACCCGACCACAGAGAGCACGAAGTACGAGGCTCCCTTCGAGCTGACCGAGGCTAAGACCGTCAAGGCTTTCGCCATCGGTGATGGATATACCGACTCGGAGATTGTCTCCAAGGAGGTGACCATAGCCTACCAGCTGGCAGCCCCCACCTTCGCCATCACTCGCGAGCAGGGTAAGTCGACTGTCACCATTACTGCCGCCGACGGAGCTGATATCTTCTTCAACTTCAACGGCGCTACCACCACAGCACTCTCACAGGCTTACACCGAGCCCATCGTGCTCGAAGAGCCCGCCACCATCTACGCTTTGGCAACAGCCACTGGCTCGCTGCCCTCTGAGCTGGGCTCTGAGTTCGTGGGTGTCGACGGCATCGACGCTACTAACATCCGTCTCGATGTCATCGCACACTTCGACGCCAGCGAGACCGATTGGTTCATCAACAACCCCGAGCAGTGCGGCGAGGCAACGCCGAAGGCCAGTGCTTACTACTTCTGGGGCAAGGCAGCCTGGAGTTATTTCTCCAATGAGGTCGACCACGAGGAGACTGTGGAGGACAGCGAAGGCAACGATTCTATCGTCTACATCTATAAGCCCGATCCCGAGGCTCTGAAGACCATCAGTCCGCTTACCGACACGCCGTGGATCCTGAAGTCCCAGGGACAGGTGCTCACCGGTGAGTTGCAGCTGACTCCCGAAAAGGGTGTCGGCAACGGTGCCGCCAGCCGCTATGCCGATGAGGCTATTGACTTTATGCCCGCTGGCCTGTATAACACCATCACCAAGGGTGTCATCACATTCGGCGGCAAGACAAGCGGAGAGCCATACACTGGCCGCATCGAGTCGACGCAGAAGTTCGCTGGTCCGTTCGATATCGTCATCTATTGCGGCAACGGCAACAATGGTGCTCCAGGCACCCTTGAGATGCAGACATCGACAGACGGCGAGACATGGACAGCCATCGGCGAGCTGAAACTGGCTGACACCCAGCGTTACATCAAGCGCACAAAGGCCAGCTACGAGGGGACTGACGAGGTGTACTTCCGTGTGGCACAGACAGCAGGTAGCACAAAGGCTCAGGTCTACGACATCTACCTGCTGAACAATGGTGAGACATCTAAGGCCTATAGCGAGACCGCTTCTGGTATCAGCACCGTCAAGCCCGCCCAGGTCCGTCAGACAGCTGTCTACAGCATTAACGGTACCCGTCAGCAGTCGCTGCAGCGTGGCCTGAACATCGTCGTCGACGAGAGTGGAAATGTCCGTAAGGTACTGGTGAAGTAATTCATCAAAACTGTCAATACGTTAAAAAGTTGGAAATCTTCGTTGATTTCCAACTTTTTTCTTTATCTTTGTGGCGGAATTATACTAGCTGCTTTAATTACACTAAATAATAACTAAAACTATTGATTATGAAGAAAATCTTTACGCTCGTAACGCTCTTGGTCGTTGCTATGACGGCGAACGCAGAGGGCAAGTATTGGGACTTTTCAAAATGGAGCCCGGCTACAGAGGCTCAAGTGAAAGGTTCAACTGACTGGACCAACGACGAGAAGGGCGACGGCTCTTCAAATGTTGTACCTGACAATGCCTGTGTGTGGAATGTAGGAGGAACCATCGATGCCACCTGTGACCAGAACGGCAACCTGATGGCCGGCGGCAGCGTCATCGCTGAACTGGAAGGACTGAAGTGGACGGGCATCGGCGCCAAGAAGGTGGCTATTGCCTTCGACTACAACGTCACCACCGACGCCAACAAATGGGGTCCCTACAATGGCAAGTCCTATCTCTGGCTCAACGGTAAGACGACAGCTGTACACTTCACCATCCCTGCCGTAGAGCCCGGCACAGAGATCAAGATGGGTATTGAGTCGCACAAGCCGAGCGACGCCCGCGGTGTCGACCTGCTGGTTGACGGTACGAAGTTAGACAAGGAGCCGACAGCCTATCCGACGGTCTATGCCGAGTACACCTGGACGGTTCCCGGTGAGCCCGGCGGCGAGCCCGTCGACGTCGATGTACAGCCCAGCAACGGTTGCCACATCTACTTCATCCAGGTAGGCGACGGCGGTGGCGCGGTCGTCGAGGAGGCCAAGAAGGTAGCCTTCGTAGGTACCGACGACGACTTCTCGCTCTCAATGTTCGACGCAAGTGTTGTGGCTGCAACCACCGTTGCCACCATTCCAACGCTCGCTGAGCTGCAGGAGAACTACGACGCACTGGTTGTCGGCACTACAGCTACCGAGGAGCAGCTGAAGGCCGTGAAGGACCTGATTGCCTTCTTCCCCGTGGTAAATACCAACCCCGCCCTCTACGCCGCCATCGGCCAGGGCTCTGCTGCCGACGTTGCTGGCGGTGAGCTGACCGTTGTTGACACAGAGAACACCATCTTCGAGGGACTTGACGAGGTCTTTGGGACCACCAGTATCAGCGCACTGACCTTAGGCGACTATTTTGCTCAGGACAAGGTGCTGGCAAAGGCCGGCGACGCTGTGGCCATGCACGTACATAACGCGGGCCGCAACGCCTACTACTTCGTTCCTGTCGATGAGAATACCGAGGCACTATACCAGCTGCTGACCAACACTATCATCGCTGCCTCGAAGACCAAGCGCGCCGTGACTGCCGTCGGTACTCCGACCATCAGCACGCAGCAGGCTGACGGTGTGACAACTGTCACCATCACCGCTGCCAACAGCGATGCCATCTACTACACCACCGACGGCACCGACCCGACAACTGCCAGCACCAAGTATGCTGAGCCCTTCGACCTCACCGCTGCCGCCACCGTTAAGGCCTTCGCCATCGGCGACGGCTTCACCGACAGCCAGATTGCTTCTGCCGAGGTTAAGATCGCTGCACAGGCTGCTGCTCCTACCTTCGCTTTGACTCGCGAGAATGGCAAGACCATTGTCACTCTGTCGTCGGCTACAGAGGGTGCCGATATCTACTACAACTATGCAGGTCAGACAACGACAACGGCTTCCGTAAAGTACACTGAGCCTTTCGAGGTTACCATTCCTGCCACTGTTACTGCATTTACAAACGGTGCTGACGGCATCCTCGCTTCTGAGGCAGCAGCACAGTTCGTCGGTGTCGACGGTATCAATGCCTCTAACATCCGTTGGGATGTCGTAGCGCACTTCAATGCCAACTCTGAAAGCTGGTCAGGCAAAGGCCAGCAGACTGATGATTCCGGTGCTATCGTCAATGCCAACTACTTCTTCACTTGGGGTAAGAATGCCGGTAAGTACTGGGATGAGACCTCTGAGCAGGTACAGAAGGTTGACGAAGAGGGCAATCCTGTCACCGACGAGAATGGTGCCCCTGTCATGCAGTACACAAAGACGCTCGCTGCTTCGACCTATGAGGCCGACGGATGGATCCTGAAGTCTATCGGTCAGGTTATGACATGGGAGAAGCTGAACATCGGATGGAACATCGGTGATACCAGCATGCGTAATCCCGACAAGGCAGAGGATGCTATTGGTGTCAACGACGAGGAAGGTATTACAGAGAACACTCTGACCTTCGGCAAGCAGCCTTCAGACGGCCCGTTCAACGCCAGCCTTGAGACTACAGCCAAATACGCCGGCCCGTTAGATGTCGTGGTCTATGCAGGCAATGGTAACGAGGGCGAAATTCCTACCATGCAGATAGAGGTTTCTACCGATGGTGAGAACTGGACAAAGATAGGCGACGTAAACTACTCGCTCATCAAGCGCAACTGGAAGCGCACGCAGCTCAGCTACGAGGGCACTGATGAGGTTTATGTACGTCTGCTGCACACTGCCGCCAAGTCGAGTGGTCAGATTTACGACATCTACGTTCTGAACAACGGCGAGAAGTCGAAGGCTTACAGCGACGAGGCCGCTGGCATCAGCACCGTCAAGAGTGTCATCGCCCGTCAGGCTGCCATCTATAGCCTGGGTGGTACCCGTCTGCAGAGCGCAAAGCGCGGTCTGAACATCGTCATCGACGAGAACGGCAAAGCCAAAAAGGTCATGGTTAAGTGAGTAGAGTGAGAACTCGTTCTCAATAATTAATCTCCACAAATCTTACATCAATCGGTATGTAAGGTTTGTGGAGATTTTTTTTTTGCCGTTTGTTTGCGGCGTAAGGCTCAGATGGCAGGCTGGTACTATTCCACTTGCAGCACCTGGTCGCAGTAGTCTATGACGGCAGGGCGGTGGGTGATGAAGAGGATGGTCTTGCGTTTGTCGCTGAGGAGGTTCTGCAGTAGGCGTCGCTCCGTATCGGGATCCAAGGCCGACGTGGCCTCGTCCATTAGCACTATCGGGCGGTCGCGAAGCAGTGCGCGCGCTATAGCGATGCGCTGGGCCTGACCCTCGGAGAGTCCGCCGCCAATCTCCGTCAAACGTGTGTCCAGCCCCTGCGGCAGCGTCTCGACGAAGTCGGCACAAGCCTGTAGCAACGCCTGGCGCAGTTCCTGGTCGGTAGCTTCCGGGCGTGCTATGAGAAGGTTGTCGCGTATGGTGCCGCTGAGGAGAGTGTTGCCCTGTGGCACGTACACCATGTTACAGCGGTGGAGTGGGGTGATGGGGACTTCACCCTCTGTCTGGGCAGACGTGTCGCCCTTGGCTGCCGTGGTGGCAGAGTTGTAGATGGTTACTTGTCCCTCGCTGGGCTGCAGCAGCGCCAGGATGAGGCGCACGAGGGTCGTCTTGCCTGCTCCCGTCTCGCCGAGGATTGCCGTGCAAGTGCCGGGTCGGAAGTTGAAGGAGAGGTCTTTCAGCACCGGCGTGTCGCCGTCGGCGTAGGTGTAGGAGACGTCTGTCAGTCTGATGCCGCACGAGGCTCCCAAGAGCTGCGCCTCGCCCTGCTGCTCCTCCGGCACCTCCTCCAGCTCCATAAGTCGCTCTGCGGCGGTTAGCACGCTGACGAAGGCCGGTGCCAGACGCATAAGGTCGCGTGCCGGCCCCTGAATGCGGTAGACGAGTTGCAGGAATGCCGTCATCTGTCCAAATGTTATGGTATGCGCGCTAAGGCGTACGGCACCCCAGAGGAACGCCACGAGGTAGCCTAACGAGAAACCGCCGTTGACGAACAGGTTCGAGGCTATCGAGAACTGCGTCCGGCGGCGCACATGACCGCGCAGCTCCGTCTGCCGGTCGCTAAGTCTGCCCACCACCTGGTCGCCGGCCTCCAGCGTCTTCAGCAGCATGCGGTGCTGTACGGCTTCCGTCAGCAGACTCTGTATCTCGCTGTCGCAGGTGCGCACACGTCGTGTGTAGGTGCGCATGCGCGAAACGTAGAAACGGCTCACCAGCACGAACAGCGGCAGTATGGCAACGGTCGTCACTGCCAACCACGCGTCCATCTGCCACAGGTAAAGGAATGCACCGGCGAACATCAGCAGCACCGACAGTGTGCCGGGCAGCGTCTCGGTGATGAACGTCACCACCGTCCGCACATCCTGCTCCAGACGGTTTATCACGTCGCCGCTGTGGTGAGCCTCGCGGCCGCGCCACTCCGAGCGCAGCAGACGGTCGAGCATCTGCTGCTGCATGCGGTTCTGTGCCTTTACGCCGAGGATGTTCTTTATCCAGACGCGAGAGATGTTCAGTGCAAACTCACACAGTATCAGTCCGCCCATGACGGCCACGCCCCAGTAGACGGAGCCCGTGCGGTAGCCTGCCGCCATGTCGATGGTGCGCTGCATAGCCCACACCATCGCCAGGCTTACGGCAACGCCGCCTAAGCCCACAACTGCGTTCAACACCGTCTGCAGGCGGTTGCCGCGCAGCACCCGCCATAGCCACAGTGTCAGCTGTCTGACGGTGTATCGGCTCTCTGTCCTATGTAGTCGTTCTAATATCCGTTTCACTTCTCACTTACAAGTGCAACAGCAATAATTCCTTCACCTTTCACCCTTCTATCTCACGTCAGCTCCCCACATCATCTTCTCGCGCAGGGTGTTGAAGTAACGGTGGTCGTGGCGCTTCACCACCTTCACCTTGTACGGGGCACGGCTGAGCTGCAGGCGTGTGCCCTCGTCGCACGTCACCGACCGGCCGTCGACAGCCACGAGGAAATTGTGGCTGCGGCTCTCCACTTCCATCTCCAGCACCAGCGTGTCGGGAATAACTATTGGCCGCACGTTCAACGAGTGGGGGGCAACAGCTGTCAGCGACAGCACGTCGGTGCCCGGCACTATTATCGGACCGCCGTTGGACAGCGAGTAGGCCGTCGAACCCGTCGGCGTGGATACTATCAGACCGTCGGCCTGATAGGTCGTCAGCAGCTGTCCGTTGATGGTCGTGCGAATGCTAATCATCGATGCCGTGTCGCGCTTCAGTATGGCAACGTCGTTCAGGGCGTACATCGGCCAGTGCTTTTCGCACCTCGAGGAGCCGTCCTCGCACCTCAAGGTGTTAACCTCTATCACTGCCCTGTCCTCTATCGAGTAGGCACCGCTCGTCAGCTCTTCCATGCACCGCTCGATGTCTGCGGGGCTGATGTCGGCGAGGAACCCTAAGCGGCCCATATTCACACCGAGGATAGGAATCTGTTTCCTGCCGACCCTCTCTGCCGTCTTCAGGAACGTGCCGTCGCCACCCATCGAGATGGCGAAGTCGGCATCGAAGGCATCGCCGTCGAACACCTCGGCGGCCCTTACCTCGAGGCGTTGGTCACGCGTCAGGAACTCATAGTACTCACGGTCTACGTAGAGTGCCGCCTCGTGGTTCTCGATGCATGCCAGCACCTTCTGTATGCTGGCCGACTTCCTTGTCTGGTACAGGTTGCCGAACAGTGCAAACCTAAGTCTCTCTTCTTTCATTGTCATCTTTTGCCGACAAAAATAGTAATTTTCCCCGAATTATCAAAGAAAACATCGAAAATACTAATTTTCATGCTGGAATTCTTTGTAATGACCAAAAGAATTCATAACTTTGCAGGCATTGTGGACATAGTCCGGCATTCATAAAAAAACAATTGACCTGAGACATACAATTATGCTTTTGAGAATGGTGATAACAAAATACAAATGCTATTGCATATACTTTTTCTTGATTGTGTTTGCGTTCTTTTCATGTGCTACTCCTAAAGCTATAAAAGAGCACATGAAGGCTGACGATGTGGATGCTCTAATAGATGACCATAACATCCAAAAAACAAAAGTCCAGAAGAAAATAGAGGAGTTTTTTTTTACGAATCATGATTTTAGCCGTGATACTTATGGTGACTTAACCAGGTTCCAGCGTCAGAGCGTAAGCGAAGCATTACAGGCAAAGTTTTCTGCTCTGGTAGATAAGAGGGAAGACAGTATCTTGACCGTTCTGGACGGTTTTGATGACATAAATAGCGTGTCTTCGTATTACAAAAATCATTCGGACGAGCAGCCTTTCTTGAAGCCTATCGTTATAGGGACAATAATGCAAGATATAGAAGACAAAGACTATTATGATGCAAGAGTCCTGTATCGTGCTTTTGAAGCAACAGACATTAGAGACACTATTTATACGTTTTATGCCGAAAAGCGTGTTCTTGCCCTTCCCCAAGTCAAAGTCGCTTTGGAGAATTACTGTAAAAGCGAGTTGAAACTGATAGATGTCTATAAAAAGGAGGGAAGAAAACGGATTCCACAAGTGTCGTCTACCGCATTTGATCGTTTAATAGATCAGTTGCTGGATGAAGATATTCCAAATAATCCTGTGGAAATAAAAAAGACATTCAGCAGGATTTCAAGTAAGCATAATCCGATAACCCCAATAAAGGAGATAATCAAAGATGAGACATCTGGTTTGGTTAAGGATATCAATGAGTGTAGGGCGGATTTGGCAAATGAATTGCTTTACAGACCTATACTTAATCGCTACCGGTTGCCTACCATCCAGATTTCGGTAAAAAAGAAGGATGTGAAATGTCCAGTAAACGATTTTGTGAAAATTGCCAGTGTCTATAGTAAGCCGGCTCCCAATAGCAAGGTCGGCGCTCTGCTGTCTCTGGCTTCTTGGCTTCCGGGGTACGTTGGAATGGCAGCGACAGCTCTTGACATCTACAAAGCATATAAAGATACGAAAAACAAGGCAAATGAAGCTTCTCCTTATATAAAAAAGATGGCAACAGACGTCTTCAACAACCTTACAGCTACATGCTACAAAGAGTATGATGAATCATTCAGCGATATTCGGAAAACGATAGTTCAATCACAAGAACAACTAAAACAAGCCATATATGAAGATTTCTAAGATTAGTCTGATTTGTTTCTTTGCTGTCTGCTATTCTCTAAATGGTTTTTCTCAGGCAGCATTGGTTAAACAAGCTGTCAAACAGGAAGCCAAGCAAGCCGCTAAGGCTGGAGTCAAACAGGCAGTCAAGGCAGAAATAAAAGGTGCGGTCAAAACGGAAGTAAAACAAGCTGTTAAACAGGAAGTCAAGCAGGCCGTAAAACAGGAAGTAAAACAAGTCGCAAAGGCAGAAGCCAAGCAAATTGTAAAGAAAGAGGCAAAACAGGCGGTAAAAGGTGAAGCAAAGCAGCTTGCCGAAGCTGAATCTAAGAGGGTTGCCACAGGTGAGGTGAAGAAAGCCTCTTTCTCATCATATAAGAAAAGTGCCATAAATCCTAATGCTAAAGCAACAAGTGCCAATGCAAGGACACTTGAGGCCTCATTAAACAAAGATGCACTAAAGAAATGGGAACAGTTTGCTGGCGTATCTGTTGAGAAAAAAGAGATTCTTTTGAAGGATTTGCAGTTAAAACCAGAATTAGCTTCTACATTTAATAATAATCCACAACTGATACAAACTTATTGCAACTTCATAAACTCACCGCGCTATAGAACAGATATCGCCATGTTGCGCTATGGAAACTATAACGCAAGCAAAAGCTCTATGATGTATGCAAGAGGACCAAGGAATAAGAGATGGCTCACTGGCGACGATTTGATTCTGGAAGATAAAGCAGGTAGTACAATTATCACTCAAAGAGGAACAGGACGCCTACTGGGCAAATTGGAAGGTAATTCGAAAGATGGATATGTTGTGAAAATTCACGGGAACTCAGATCCGGCTCTTTTAGATTTGTTTCCTATGCGCAACACTACATATCAGTATGGCAACTGTACATGGATAACAGACAATTATGGTCGTCCCTGTATCGTTAAGATGAAAGCCAATAGTGGGATATCTGTGGGTGGGCGTGACAAAGACTTTATTGGACGGGTAAAGCGTTTTAAGACGGACTACGATGTTGATGGAAATCCTGTCAGTGCGTCGGGGACGAAATATGATGATATAGCAGGACATATTGTTCCTGATAGTTGGGGAGGCCCAAGCAACGGGATAAATATAGTTCCGCAAAACGCAGCAATGAACAATACCGGATTATGGAAAAGCAGCGAGCTTCAAGGGCTAAATCTTGCCAAACAGGGCAATGCCGTGGAGAGAACAATTGTTCTCAAGTACTCTGACAATATCACCCAGCGGCCAAGTTCGTTTAGCATAACCCAAACCGTTAACGGGAAATATGATGTAGTACATGGAGTTGAGATGAAAGAAATAGAATTGGTGAACGCTGTCTTGTAAGAAAAAGTGTTTTTCTTTTGCACTTCTCTCGACTTTTCGTAACTTTGTAAGAATTCTCAGCTTTTCTTTGTATAAAGGCAGTCTGGAGGATTGAGGGAAAATGGGGTTACGATTTGGCAACCGTTCTATTTTTATGAATATCAAGGTTGTCGGGAATGATGAGGTTATTACGAGCGAGATAGCGTAAATCGTTGATACTGCGCCTGT